>Ga0153933_1000028_pt1 | contig 91469 bp, 78 predicted proteins | sample TSNJ017MetaG_FD_102275 | JGI IMG/M metagenome (GOLD analysis project Ga0153933, IMG submission 102275) | Attine ant fungus gardens microbial communities from New Jersey, USA - TSNJ017 MetaG | ecosystem: Host-associated > Fungi > Mycelium > Unclassified | place: USA: New Jersey, Wharton State...
AGGCAATACCCGCATTGCGCGGCCTGCTCGCCGATGAAGGCTTCCTGCACAGGATCGGGATGCGCGCGCGTGCCGAGACCTTCGAGCGTCACGATGCTGCGGCCGTCGCAGCCTTCGATTGGAATCACGCAAGCGCGCGCGGCGACGCCGTCGATCAGCACGGCGCAGGCGCCGCATTCGCCGAGCCCGCAGCCATATTTCGGTCCGTTCAATGCGAGATCGTTGCGCAGCACGTAGAGCAATGCGGTGTCGGGAGCGGCGTCGACGTCATGGATCCTGCCGTTCACGGTCAGGCGCATCGCCCTGGTTCTCCCTCGTGTTTGCGCCGCAACGCCAGTGTCAAAGCGCTGACGAGGATAACGTTTGTATACAAACGTGCAAGCGGCGGCATGCCGCGCTGCAGCGCGTGCACGCTTTATGAACAGGGTGCCTGGGCAAACCGACGATTCTTCGAGCAGCGCCGATTTTGGGCGACAACGCCGCTTGACAGGTCTCAAGCTGGCGCGCAGGATCATTCGTATACGAATGATATGCCCTGGTGGCCGGATGCGCAGTATGATCCTCAGTCGCCACAAGTCCAGGCTTGGTCACGATGGCTGACACAATGACCGTCGCCGCCGGCGACAAGATCCGCTGCGATGCCTGCCCGGTGATGTGCTACATCAAGCCGGGCGCGGCCGGCGCGTGCGACCGGTATGCCAATCACGACGGCACCCTGGTGCGCGTCGATCCGCATGTCGTGCTGGAGCGCACGGTATCGCATGGCGGCAAGCTGGTGCCGTTCCAGGTGAGCGGCGATTGGGACGGCAAGATCGTCCGCCAGCCGGACATCTTCGTCACCGCGATCGGTGCCGGCACCACCTATCCGGACTACAAGCCGGCGCCCTTCATCGTGTCATCAGAGGTCGACGGCGTCGACATGGTCACCGTGGTGACCGAGGGCATCTTCTCCTATTGCGGCGTCAAGGTGAAGATCGACACCGACCGCTATCTCGGCCCCGAGACGGCAACTGTCCGTGCGGATGGCGAGGCGGTTGGTCACGTCACGACCAGCGAATATGGTTCGCAGATGCTGTCGCTCGGCGGCGTGCATCATCTGACCGGCGGCTCGAAGAAGGAAGGCCGCGTCACCTGCGACACGCTGATGGACCTCTCCAACTGCAAGGCGGTCGAGCTGACCGTCGATGGCGGCGCCACCGTTGTGGTTCAAGCCGGCAAGCCGCCGATTGTTAATGGCGTTGCGGAAGAGCGGATGCGGGTCGGCTGCGGCTCGGCGACCATCGGCATGTTCGCAAAACAGTGGCACGGCAAAGTCGACGAGGTCGTGGTGGTCGATGACCACATCACCGGCGTGCTCAGCGAGCATCAGGCCGGCAAGCTGCTCGACATCGCCGACACCGGCATCAAGATGAAGGGCCGGCGCTCGACGCCCGGCCGCTATTTCCAGGTCGCCGATCCCGGCACGGGATGGGGCGGCACCAGCATCTCCGACCCGTTGTCGATCCTCGGCCCCTTCAATGCGAAAGAGGCGCGGCCGGGGCTGACGATGCTGATGGTCTCGACCACGGGCGAACATGCCGCCTATTACGTGCTCGACGATGCGCTGACCCCCGTCGAGACCGAGATGCCGGCCGACCTGAGATTCTCGGTCGAGCGCATCCAGGAGAATTGCGAGCCGGCGCTGTGCACCGTGCTGTTCATGGGCGGCGCGGGCGGATCGCTGCGTGCCGGCGTCACCGACAATCCGGTGCGGCTGACCCGCTCGGTGAAGGACGCGCTGACGCGGGTGACCTCTGGCGGCGCGCCGGTTTATGTCTGGCCCGGCGGCGGCATCACCTTCATGGTCGATGTCACGCAGATGCCGGTTGGCGCCTTCGGCTACGTGCCGACGCCGGCGCTGGTGGCGCCGATCGAGTTCACGATGCGGCTGTCGGATTATGCGGCGCTCGGCGGCCATATGGATTATGTGCGGCCGCTGTCCTCGCTGCGCGACAGCGCCGAGCTTCGGCCGATGCCTTATATCTCCGGGCGGCGCTCATGACCCGGCTGCCGCAAATCGCGCTTCTTCCCGACGGCAAGCGGCTGCATTTGCAGGACGGTCCGATTGATCTGGTGATCGAGGCCAAGGGTGGGGAGAGCGAAATTCGGTTGGCCTACGAAGCCGCGGCACAGCGCTTCACTGGCCTGCTGGACGAACTCTGCGCGGAGCTTGCCGAGTTGCGCAGCGCAGCTGATCCCCGGCACTGCGCGCTGAAAGGCGTGGTCGCATGCCGCATGCATGCGGCAGTCGCGCCATTCTCGGCTGATAGTTTCATCACGCCGATGGCGGCCGTGGCAGGATCAGTCGCCGAGGAAATCCTCGGCGCGATGCTGCGAGCCACGCCGCTCGACCGTGCCTATGTCAACAATGGCGGCGACATCGCGCTGCATCTGGCTGGTGGCGAGCACTTCACCGTCGGCCTGATGGACCGTCCGGATCGCTATGGTGTGATGCGGACCATGGCCGTCGATGCCGACATGCCGGCGCGCGGCATCGCCACCAGCGGCCGCCACGGTCGCAGTTTCTCGCTCGGTATCGCGGATGCCGTCACCGTGCTGGCGCGGACGGCCGCGCAAGCGGATGCCGCCGCCACCATCATCGCCAATGCCGTCGATCTGCCCGGACATCCCGCGATCCTGCGTGTTCCCGCCAACGAGTTGCAGCCGGACAGCGATCTCGGCGCGCGACTGGTGACGCGAGATGTCGGGTCGCTCGCGGAGTATGAGATCGAGCAGGCACTGGAGGCCGGCGCCACGCGGGCACGCATGCTCCTGATGTCGGGATTGATCGAGGGCGCGGCATTGCGTCTACTGGGCGAAACGCGGCTTGTCGGCGCAACTGGCGGGGCGTCGGCATCGCACGCGTTTCAAGGAAAAGCGATAGCAAGCATGCTGCTGGCATGACCGGGGAGCGAGGCTGACACCATGAGCGCCGTCATTCGCAAGATCGTCACCGTGGTCGAGGAGACCCATCTGGAGATGGGCAAGACCATCGCGCCGCCGACCCGGCGCGCCGCCGCGATCGCCGTGATCGAGAATCCCTTTGCCGGCCGATATGTCGAGGACCTGTCGCCGCTGATCGCGATTGGCGAGGAACTCGGCGAGTTGCTGTCCAAGCGGGCAGTCGCCGCACTCGGCATCGACGGCGCCAAGGCGCATTCCTACGGCAAGGCCGCCGCCGTCGGCGAAAACGGCGAGTTGGAGCACGCGGCCGCAATCTTGCATCCGAAGATGGGCGCGCCGGTGCGCAAGGTGCTGTCCAAGGGTGCGGCGCTGATCCCGTCGTCGAAGAAGCGCTCGGGGCCGGGCACCACGCTGGACATTCCGCTCGGGCACAAGGACGCCGCCTTCGTGCGCAGTCATTTCGACGGCATGGAGGTGCAGATCAACGACGCGCCGCGTGCCAACGAGATCATGGTGGCGGTTGCGGTCACCGACAGCGGACGGCCGCTGCCGCGCGTCGGCGGGCTGACGGTCGGCGAGGTCAAGGGCGAAGACGGATTGCGATAGTCTCTTTCAAGACAACTGGAGGTACGGGATGCGTGGTTATTTCGTAGGGGCGGGATTGGCGATCGCGGTTGCGACCATGGCGGGCAGTGCCATGACTACGCAGGCCATGGCGCAGAGCGGCGAGATCAAGATCGGCGAGATCAACTCTTATTCGCTGCTGCCGGCGTTCACCGAGCCCTATCGCAAGGGCTGGCAGCTCGCGGTGGACGAGATCAACGCGAGCGGCGGCATCAACGGCAAGAAGCTCGTCGTCGTCTCCAAGGATGACGGCGGCAAGCCGGCGGATGCGCAAACCGCGGCCAATGAGCTGGTCTCGAGCGAGAACGTCGCGATGCTCGCGGGCACCTTCCTCTCCAATATCGGCCTTGCCGTCAGCGACTTCGCCAACCAGAAGAAGGTATTCTTTCTTGCCGCGGAGCCTTTGACCGACGCCATCACCTGGTCGAAGGGCAACCGCTATACTTTCCGCCTGCGCCCCTCCAACTACATGCAGGCCGCGATGCTGGTGGAGGAGGCGGCGAAGCTTCCCGCCAAGCGCTGGGCGACGATCGCGCCGAACTATGAATACGGCCAGTCGGCGGTCGCGGTGTTCAAGAAGCTGATGTCGGAGAAGCGGCCCGATATCCAGTGGGTCGACGAGCAGTGGCCGCCGCAGGGCAAGATCGACGCGGGCCCGGTGGTGCAGGCGGTTGCCGCCGCCAATCCCGAGGCGATCCTCAACGTCACCTTCGGCGCCGACCTCGTCAAGCTCGTGCGCGAGGGCAACACGCGCGGTCTGTTCAAGGACCGCAAGGTGGTGAGCTTCCTGACCGGCGAGCCGGAATATCTCGATCCGCTGAAGGACGAGACGCCGGAGGGCTGGATCGTCACCGGCTATCCCTGGTACTCGATCAAGACGCCGGAGCATGACGCGTTCCTCAAGGCCTATCAGGCGAAGTACAACGACTATCCGCGGCTCGGCTCGATCGTCGGCTACCAGACCATCAAGTCGGCAGCGGCGATCCTCGCCAAGGCCAATTCGACCGATCCGGAGAAGCTGATCGCAGCGGCTGAAGGCATTGCGGTGCCGTCGCCGTTCGGCGAGATCACCTTCCGCAAGATCGACCACCAGTCGACGCTTGGCGCCTTCGTCGGCAAGACCGCGCTGAAGGACGGCAAGGGCATCATGGTGGATACGTCCTACCGCAAGGGCTCGGACTATCTGCCGAGCGATGCCGAGGTCGAGAAGATGCGGCCGAAGAACTAAGAATCCCCCCTCGCCCCGCTCTTGCGGGGAGAGGGTTGGGGTGAGGGGCTGTCTCCACGAGTCCGGCTCGCGGAGAGTCCCCCTCACCCGAATTCAAGCGCGCTTGAATTCGACCTCTCCCCGCAGGCGGGGCGAGGTGATTAGGACCTCCAACGCGGACCGCCCATGGCTTTCTACGTCGTCCAGTTCCTGACCGGTCTTGCCAGCGCCGCGGCGCTGTTCCTGGTCGCTTCGGGCCTGTCGATCATCTTCGGTGTGACGCGGATCGTGAACTTTGCGCACGGTGCATTCTACATGCTCGGCGCTTATGCCGCCTTCACGCTGACCGAGCGCTTCGAGGGAACGCTTGGTTTCTGGGGCGGCATCGTTGCCGCGGCGCTGGCGGTTGCCGTGATCGGCGTGCTGGTCGAGATGGTGCTGCTGCGTCGGATCTATCATGCGCCGGAGCTGTTCCAGCTGCTCGCGACGTTTGGCTTGACGCTCATGGTCGAGGACCTCGTCGTGCTGATCTGGGGTCCGGATGATCTGCTCGGCCGCCGCGCGCCCGGCCTCAAGGGCGCGGTCGATTTCTTCGGCCAGAATGTCCCGAGCTACGATTTGTTCCTGATCGTGCTCGGGCCCGTGGTGCTCGGCGTCCTCTGGCTGCTGTTTCAGCGCACGCGCTGGGGCATCCTGGTGCGCGCAGCGACCCAGGACCGCGACATGGTCGCAGCGCTCGGCGTCAACCAGAAATGGCTGTTCACCAGCGTGTTCGCGCTCGGTGTCTTCCTCGCCGCGCTTGGCGGCGCGCTGCAGATTCCGCGCGACGCCGTCAATCACGCGATGGATCTGCGGGTCATCGTCGAGGTCTTCGTCGTCGTCGTGATCGGCGGCCTCGGCAGCATCACCGGCGCCTTTGTCGCCGCCGTGCTGGTGTCGGAGCTCAATGCGTTCGGCATCCTGATCTTTCCGAAGATCTCCATCATCCTGGTGTTCCTCGTGATGGCGGTGGTGCTGATCGTGCGGCCCTGGGGCCTGTTCGGCAAGCCGGAGACCGCGGCACGACGCACGCCGGGTTTGACCGTCAATCCATGGCGGCCGCTGACGACGATCGAGCGTCTCGCCGCGATCATGGCCCTGATCATCGCAGCGGCGCTGCCGCTGTTCGGCGGCAATTACGTGCTCACGGTCGGCTCCGAGATCGCGATCTTCGTGATCTTCGCGGTCAGCCTGCATTTCCTGATGTCGGTCGGTGGGCTCGCCTCGTTCGGCCATGCCGCCTATTTCGGGCTCGGCGCCTATGGCGTGGCGCTGCTGGCCAAGATGGCGGGGCTGCCGATGATCGCGTGCCTCGTGCTCGGCCCGCTGCTGGGGCTCGTTGGTGCGGCCGTGTTCGGCTTCTTCGCGGTCCAGCTTTCCGGCGTCTATTTCGCGATGCTGACCTTGGCGTTCGCGCAGATCGTCTGGTCGATCGCGTTCCAATGGGTGTCTGTCACCGGCGGCGACAACGGCATTTTGGGTGTCTGGCCGGAGAAATGGGCTGCGAGCCCGTCGCATTTCTACTGGCTGTCGCTCGGCATCGCGGCGCTCGCGGTGGTGATCCTGCGCATCATCGTGTTCTCGCCGTTCGGCTTCGCGCTCCGCGCGACGCGGGATTCGCCGCTGCGCAGCGAAGCCATCGGCATCAACGGCAAGCGCATCCAGTGGACCGCCTTCGTGATCGCGGGCACCGTGGCCGGCGTTGCCGGCGCGCTGTTCGCCTATCTCAAGGGCAGCGTCTTTCCGGACAATATGGGCATCTCGCTCTCGGTCGATGCGCTCGTGATGGTCTTGCTCGGCGGCGTCGAGACGGTGTCGGGCGCGGTGATCGGCGCCATCGTCTACAAGGCTCTGAACATCTGGCTGGTCAGCCAGACCGATCTTTCGAAGCTCGTGCTCGGCGCTTTCGTGGTGCTGATCGTCGTCGCGTTCCCGAAAGGCATCGTCGGCACGTTCGAGACGCTGCTCAACCGCCGGCGCAACGGCGCATCGTCGAACCCGTCGCTGCTCAGCTCACCGATCGAGACTGCCGAATGAGCATGGTCCCCACATTGCTGTCGGTCGAAGGCCTGACCAAGTCCTATGGCGGCGTGCATGCGGTGCGCAATGTCTCGTTCCAGCTGCGCGCCGGCGAGATCCTTGCGCTGATCGGGCCGAACGGCGCGGGCAAGAGCACCTGCTTCAACGTGCTCAACGGCCAGATCGTCCCGGACTCCGGCCGCGTGCGCGTGCTGGGCGAGGACACGACGGCCAAGAAGCCGCGCGCGATCTGGCGCATGGGTGTCGGGCGCACCTTCCAGATCACCGCGACGTTCCCGACCATGACGGTGCGAGAGAATGTGCAGGTCGCGCTGGTGTCGCATGGCCGGCAGCTGTTCAATCTGTGGGCCTCGACCGGGGCTTACGCGCGCGACGAGGCCGGGCGACTGCTCGATCTCGTCGGCATGGGCGCCTATGCCGAGCGGCCCTGTGGCGAGCTCGCCTATGGCGACCTCAAGCGGCTTGAGCTCGCGATCGCGCTCGCCAACCAACCCAAATTGCTCTTGATGGACGAGCCGACCGCCGGCATGGCGCCGCGCGAGCGGATCGAATTGATGCGGCTGACCGCTCGCATCGCGCGCGAGCAGTCGATCGGGGTGCTGTTCACCGAGCACGACATGGACGTGGTGTTCGAGCATTCCGATCGCATCCTGGTGCTCAACCGCGGTAGCCTGATCGCCGAAGGCTCGCCCGAAGAGGTCCGCGGCAACGCCCAGGTCCGGGCGATCTATCTCGGCGAGGGCCTGCTCTACGACGCCCGCCACCGCGAGGGAGCGAGCGCATGAAGCTCACGGTGAATGACCTCAACAGCTTCTACGGTCCGGCGCATATCCTGTTCGATATCGCGCTCGAAATCGGTGAGGGCGAGGTGGTGGCGCTGCTCGGCCGCAACGGCGCCGGCAAATCGACCACGTTCCGCTCGATCGTCGGCCTGGTCGAGAACCGCTTCGGCCGGATCGTGTTCGAGGGCAGGGATGTCTCGCGTGAACCGACGCATGCGATCGTGCGCGGCGGCCTCGGCTACGTGCCGGAGGAGCGGCGCATCTTCACCGATTTGACGGTCGAGGAGAATCTCGAGGTCGGCCGCCAGCCGAAGCGGGCGGGCGCGCCGCAATGGGATCGCGACAAGCTGTTCAAGCTGTTTCCCAATCTCGGCGAGATGCGCTCTCGTCCGGGTGGGCGAATGAGCGGCGGCGAGCAGCAGATGCTGACCATTGCGCGCACCTTGATGGGCAACCCGTCGCTGGTGCTGCTGGACGAACCCTCGGAAGGCCTGTCGCCCAAGATCGTCGAGCAGATGGTCGATGCCATCCTGGCGATGAAGAAGGAGGGCGTCAGCATCGTGGTCTCGGAGCAGAATCTGCACTTCGCGCGGCTGATCTCAGACCGGGCCTACATCATCGAGCGCGGCCGGATCTGCTTCGGCGGCACTATGGCTGAGCTCGACGCGCGTCCGGATATCCGCGACGCGCATCTGTCGCTGTAAGGGGTAGGCGGCCATGGCAAGGAATGCGGTACAGAAGCGAAGCGTCAAGCCGGCCAAGCCGGCTTACGTGCTGGACGAGCAGATCGGCTTCATCCTGCGCCAGGTGTCGCAGCGGCATGCCATGATCTTCTCCCGTGACATCGGCATCAATTTGACGCCGACGCAGTGGGCGGCGCTGTCGAAGCTGTGCGAAACCGGACCGTGCTCGCAGAACCAGCTCGGCCGGCTGACCTCGATGGATGTCGCGACCATCAAGGGCGTGATCGATCGCCTGACGGCCCGCGGCCTGACCGAGACCTCGCCCGATCCCGATGACGGCCGTCGCCTGGTGGTCAGCCTCACGCGCGCGGGCCAGCAACTGGCCGAGAAGGCGTTGCCCAACGCGCTGGCGATCTCCAAGGAGACGCTGTCGCCGCTGGACGCCAAGGAGCGCGACACGCTGATCGCGCTGTTGAGCCGGTTGCGGTAGTTCCATCTATCACCGTCACCCTGAGGAGCGCGTAGCGCGTCTCGAAGGGTCGACGGCCCGGCCGGTGGCCGATTCATCCTTCGAGGCTCGCTTCGCTCGCACCTCAGGATGACGGGCTTCGATCGCCTACTTCGCCACGATCTCCGGCACTTTGCCCGCCGGCGGCGTGTTGCGGCTGCGTTGCGTCCGCACGATGCCGTCGATGACGGTCATGCCGATACCGGGGAGATCGCCGAGCTGCACGCTCTCCAGGATGTTCCTGCCGGGCGAATGCTGCGCCTTGTCCATCAGCACGAAGTCGGCGGAGCGGCCGACCTCGATCAGGCCGCAATCGAGCTCGCGCATCCGTGCGGTGTTGCCGGTGGCGAGGCAGAAGGCGAGTTCGGCCGGCAGGTCGCCGAGCGAGGACAGCAGCGAGACCATGCGCAGGATGCCGAGCGGCTGCACGCCGGAGCCGGCCGGTGCGTCGGTGCCGAGGATGACGCGATGCAGATCGCCCATCTCGCGCGCGGTGCGCAAGGTGAACAGCGCGGAACGCTCGTTGCCGTTGTGAACCAGCTCGAGGCCGCGCTTGCAGCCCTCGCAGATGCAGCGGATCTGGTCGTCGGGCAGCGCGGTGTGGCCGCCATTGATGTGGCCGACCACGTCGGTGTCGGCCTCGAGCACCACGTCCTTGTCGATCAGGCCTGATCCAGGAATCGAGGGGCCGCCGGTGTGGATCGTGCTCTGGATGCCGTATTTGCGGGCCCAGCCGACCATTTTTCGCGCGGTCGGGCCGTCCTTGACGCCGCCCAATCCAACCTCGCCGAGCAGCTTGACGCCGGCGGCGGCCAGTTCCTTGAAATCGTCTTCCACCATCTCGCATTCGATCACCGGCGCGCCGGCATGCACCTTCACGCCTCCGGGCCGCAGCGTCCAGAATGCGCGCTGCGCAAAGATCGCCATCGCCTTCAGCCCGACCACGTCGCGGGGGCGGCCGGGCATGTGCACCTCGCCCGCCGAGATCATGGTGGTAACGCCACCGTGCAGATAGCTGTCGATCCAGTTGATCTGGTTCTGCCGCGGCGTCCAGTCGCCGGCGACGGGATGGACGTGGCTGTCGATCAGGCCGGGAGCGACCGTCGTGCCATTGGCATCGACGATGGTGGTGGCGCCTTCGGTGTCGACGTCCTTGAGGCGGCCGATGGCGGTGATCTTGCCGTTTTCGGCGACGATCGTATCGGCGTCGAGGATCGGCTTTTCGAGCGCCCCGGACAGCAAGAGCCCGATATTGCGGATCACCAGCTTGCTCGGACCGGTCGCTTGGGGTGCATCGTGCGCCATGGTTCTTCCTTTTGGTTCAAGGCCTTCTTCACCTATCTTGCCCGCGGCTTGACGGCCGGATCAAGTTGGATTATTCATTTGTATACTAACGATCGTGTACAAACGACTTTGCCGCCAAATGGGCCCGCACGTCAAGGAAACTGACGATGAGCAATCTCAACCAGGAAAGCGTCCTCTCGGTTCACCACTGGACCGACACGTTGTTCTCCTTCAGAACCACCCGCAATCCGTCGTTCCGCTTCCGCAACGGCGAGTTCACCATGATCGGGCTCAAGGTCGGCGAGAAGCCGCTGCTGCGGGCCTACAGCGTCGCCAGCGCGAACTACGAGGACACGCTCGAATTCTTCTCGATCAAGGTCCCGGACGGCCCGCTGACCTCGCGGCTTCAGCACCTGAAGCAGGGCGATGAGATCATCGTCAGCCGCAAGGCCACCGGCACGCTCGTGATCGACAACCTCGAGGATGGCCGCAACCTGTATCTGGTCGGCACCGGCACCGGCCTTGCCCCGTTCCTCAGCGTGATCAAGGATCCCGAGACCTATGATCGCTTCGAGAAGGTCGTGCTGCTGCATGGCTGCCGCCGCGTCAGGGAGCTCGCCTATGGCGAGATGATCACCGAGACGCTGCCGAAGGACGAATTGATCGGCGATCTCGTGCGCGAGCAGCTGATCTATTACCCGACCGTGACCCGCGATCCTTTCCGCAACCGCGGCCGCATCACCGATCTGATCACGTCCGGCAAGCTGTTCACCGACATCGGCTTGCCGGCGCTCGATCCCGCGCATGACCGCGTCATGATCTGCGGCTCGCCGGCGCTGGTCGCCGACACCCGCACGCTGCTGGGTGGCCGCGGCTTCGTCGAGGGCAATCATGGCGAACCGGCGCAGTTCGTGGTCGAGAAGGCGTTCGCCGAGCGCTAGGGCCTGACCGCAGGCGTCTCGATCGTCATGCCGCGCGCCCGCGTCATCAGATAGAGCTCGAGCTCGACCAGCTCAGGCGAGCCATAGTCGTAAGGTTGCGCGCGGATGCCGGTGATGCAGGCGCGCAGCCGACGCTGCAATGATCCGAGCGATTGCCATTCCAGCCGGTAGATCGGATATCCCGTCGGCTGCGCTTGCGTGATCGCGCTGCCGGCGAGCTTCTTGTCCCAATTGTCGTCATGGCAGTTGGCGCAGGCGAGATTGAGCTGGCCCTGCCGCCGCATGAACAGCGCGTGCCCCTTCTCGACGAAGGACGCGAGGTCCGGGTCACCGTCGGTTTCGATCGGCATGCCCCGCGATTGCTCCGCGACATAAGCCGTCAGCGCCAGCAACTCGCGGCTTTCGTAAGTGAGCGGCGACGCCTGCTGGTGATTGGCGCGGCAGAGGTTGATGCGCTGCTCCAGGTCGATCGGCTTGCCCTGCGCCTTCTCGAACGCCGGATAGCGCGCCGCGATGCCCTTCATGCTGATTCGCGCATCGTTGTGGCAGTCGGCGCAGGCCTTGTCTGCCGTACCGGCCTTGCGCTTCCAGAGCGCTTCGCCGTCGAGCACAAAGAGCATGCCGGGATTGGCGGTGTCCTCGTCCTGCATCGCTTTGGTGTCCGGCGTCATGAAAGTGTAGCCGGAGCGCCGCGCGGCTTGCGGAATCTCCGTGGCAAGCGCAGCACCCGCCACCGCCGCCAGGATCGCGAGGCAAAAGGCGAGCCTCATTCGACTGTGATCACGGCCGACGCGGTCTCCGAAAACCCCTTGTCGCCGGTCCATTCGAACTCGAACTTGCCGCTTTCGGTCGCCGTCGTGAAGAAGGTGATGAAGGGGTTGGCGGCAATCGCCGGATAGAGATCGGCGCGGAAGATCTCGGCGCCGTTGTAGCGGCAAATGAAGTTCGTGATGATGTCGCGCGGCACCACCGCGCCGGAGGCGGTGTGACGATAGCCGGTCTCCATGATGTGCGACATCAGCGTCTTGATCTCGATGACGTCGCCGCGCTTGGCTTTCGCCGGCACGTTGATCAGGGCCGAGGGCATCAGATCGCCTCCTCGGTGCAGGCCGCCAGCGTCACCACGACATCAGCGGTCGCCGACCAGAACGTGTCGTCGGAGAGCCGGGCGATCGCCGTGACCTTCTGGCTGTCGACGAGACGGATACGGGTCGACACCTGGGCGCGCCCGGCCTCCGGCCCGAGATAGAAATTGCCGATGTTCGGCTGCGGATTCTTCTCGTTGAAGACGTGGATGCTCTTCACATGATCATCCGCCGTCATCGGGCTGGTGACGCTGACCGTCATCGGCACGGTGTTGCCATTCTCGACCAACGGCGGGATGTCCAGCTTGACCTTGCCGGTCCGCACATTGGCTTCGCCGACGATATTGCGGATCGCCGACGACAGCATCGCCGGCGTCGCCTCGACCGGCCGCACGATCACGGTCGGAACCGTGCCCAGCACCGCGGCGCCGCCGGCGAGGCCAAGGAAGGTTCGTCGCGAGTGATCCGTCATTGTCTCTCCTGATCCCGCAGCGTCGCCAGATAGGCGACGATATCCTCGATCTGCTCCGCCGACAGGATCGGCTTGCCGCGCCACGAGGTGCCGACGCGCGTGAGCCCGTCGACACGATAGTAGGACGGCATGATCGTTGCGGCATTGAGCCTGGACGCGTCGACCAGCCGCAGCCGCAATTGTCCTTCCGACCAGCGCCCGCCGCTGCCGGACAGGTTCGGCGCGAGGTCGCCCTGGAACGCCTGTTCGGGAAATGGGCCGCTGTGACAGAGGATGCAAGTAGAGGAACGATCGACGACCAATGCGCGGCCTCGCGTGACATCGCCTTTGGTTCCGGTCAGAGGTTCCGGAATAGTGTCGCCAACGACGGTGTAGGGTCGCAATCCCTGCGCGTCTGCCGGACGGGGCAGGCTGAGCAATGCACCGAACAACGCGATCCATGCCGACCTAGCCAAAGGCGTCCACCGTGATCGTCTTGAACCAATCCAGTGCCTCGTCGGCCTCGCGCTGCCTGACGTCACGCGACGCTGCGGCGGGGCTCGTCGTCACCTCGGTCTCGGCATATTGATCCGCCTTCGGCTGGTAGATACCCTTCAGCGAGAACGCGTAGCCCGGCGCCACCGTGTTGTAGCAGGCGCCGTCGAGCCGGGGCGTCTCGGGCGGCTTTCCGGCCAGCGCGTTGACGACCGCCGCCGCGCAGGCCTTGCCCTGCGCGCTTGCGGCGGAGGCGGATTTCGGAATGCCGCCGGCAATGCAGGCGTCGCCGATGACGTGGATATTGGGCACGAGCTTCGAGGCGAAGGTGACGGGATCGATCGGGCACCAGCCGGTGTGGTCGGCCGCACCTGCGATCTCGGCGATGCGGCCGGCCTTCTGTGGCGGGATCACGTTGGCGACGGCGGCGCTGTAGTTGCCGAAGTCGGTGACGATGGCATTGGTCGCGGCATCGACCGATGTCACCCGTCCGCCTTGCGACAGCCCGATGCGCTCGATCATGCCGGGATAGAGTTGTTGCCACGCATTTTCGAACAGCTTCTGCTGCGAGTAACTGTCCTTGGCATCCAGCACCAGGACTTTCGAGCGTGGTTTCTTCGCCTTCAGATAATGCGCGATCAGGCTGGCGCGCTCGTAGGGTGCGGGCGGGCAGCGCAGCGGTGCGGCGGGAACGGCGATCACGACGAGGCCGCCGTCGTCCATGGCTTCAAGCTGCCTGCGCAGCAGCACCGTCTGCTCGCCGGCCTTCCAGGCATGCGGCATCTGTACGGAGGCTGCCTCGTCGTAGCCGGGCACGGCGTCGAAACGCAGCTCGATGCCGGGCGCGAGGACGAGCCGGTCGTAGGACAGCGTCGAGCCGTCGCCGAAGCCGATCGTGCGCGCCTGGGCATCGATACTCTTGGCCGCCTGCGCGACGACGACGATGCCGTCGGCCACCACCTTGTCGTAGGTGAATTGCTGCGCGCGAAGCTCGCGCAAGCCTGCGATCACCTCGTTACTAAGCGGGCAGGCGGTGAACGTCGTGTTCGGCTCGATCAGCGTCACCTGCAATTTTGGATCGAGCCGCCGCAACGCCCGCGCACAGGATGCGCCGCCGAAGCCGCCGCCGATCACCGCGACGCGCGGTGAACTCTGCGCGAAAGACGGGCACGCCAGCGCCGCCGCTGCAAGGGCTGCGGCGCCGCGGACGATATCCCTGCGCGTCTGATGACGCGGACCAGCCATCTACGATAATCCGGAAAAGGAAGCGGCGGCCGGTCGTGCCGCCGCTTCTCATGTGATCAGGCGAAGGTGATGTTCTGGTTGCGCAACGGGAAAGTGCGGATACGTTTTCCCGTCGCCGCGAAATAGGCGTTCAGCACCGCGGGTGCCGCTACGCCGATGGTCGGCTCGCCGACGCCGCCCCAGAACCCGCCGCTCGGCACCATCACCGCCTCCACCTTCGGCATCTCGTTGATGCGCATTGAGTTGTAGTTGTCGAAGTTGGACTGCTCGATGCGGCCGTCCTTCACGGTGCAGCCGCCATAGAACAGCGCGCTGAGGCCGTAGACGAAGGAGCCCGCGATCTGCCGCTCGACCTGCGCCGGATTGACGACGTAGCCGGGGTCGGTGGAGGCGACGATGCGATGCACCTTGATCTTGCTGCCGTCAGTCACCGAGATCTCGGCGGCGCCGGCGACATAGCTGCCATAGCCCATCACCTGCGCGATGCCGCGATACACGCCTTGCGGCGCCGGCGTGCCCCAGCCGATCTTCTCGGCCACCGCGTTGAGCACCGCGAGGTTCTTCGGATGCTTGCCCATCAGCTTGCGGCGGAACTCGAGCGGGTCCTGGCCGGCGGCCTGGGCCAACTCGTCCATGAAGCATTCCATATAGATCGCATTGTGATTGACGTTGACGCCGCGCCAGAAGCCCGGCGGCACATGCGGATTGCGCATCGCATGCTCGACCAGCAGGTTCGGCACCGAATAGCCGATCGCAGCCTCGCCTGACTGGGCGACTCCCTGGAACGCAGCCGGATCCATGCCGTTCTGCAATGCTTCCGGCCGCACCGAGAACAGGATGGATTGTCCTGACAGCCGGTAGTGCAGGGCGGTCAGGTTGTTGTCGGCATCGAACGCGCCAGTCAGCTTGCAATGCGTGATCGGGTGATACTTGCCGTGCTGCATGTCCTCCTCGCGCGACCACAATAGTTTGATCGGGGTACCGGGCATCTGCTTGGCGATCGCGACCGCCTGGCGCACATAGTCGGTCATGCCGCGCCGGCCAAAGCCGCCGCCGAGCATCAGCTTGTGTACGTCGACCTTCTCCGCCGGCAGGCCCGAGGCTTCGAGCGCCGCGGCGAACGCCGCCTCGCCGTTCTGGGTGCCGCACCAGACCTCGCATTTGTCCGACGTGTAGAGCGCGGTGGCGTTCATCGGCTCCATCGTGGCGTGGTTCTGGTAGGGATAGCTGTAGACCGCCTCGATCTTCTTTGCGGCACCTGATATTGCCGCTTTCGCATCGCCATTCTTGTTGCCGACATAGGCCGGCTGGCTATCGTCGAGGCCTTCGGCCAGCCATTTGCCGATCGTTTCGCTGGAGACTTTTGCGTTGTCGCCCTCGTCCCAGACGATCGGCAGGGCGTCGAGCGCGGTCTTGGCGTGCCACCAGGTGTCGGCCACGACGGCGACCGCGCTGTCGCCGACCTGGACGACCTTCCTGACGCCCTTCATGCCGGAAATCTTGGCCTCGTCGAAGCTCTTCACCTTGCCGCCGAACACCGGGCAATCCTTGATTGCCGCGTTCAGTATGCCAGGCAGCTTGACGTCGATGCCGTAGATCGTCTTGCCGGTGGTCTTGTCCGCGGTGTCGAGCCGCTTCACGCCCTTGCCGGCGATGGTCCAGTCCTTCGGATCCTTCAGCTTGATGTCGGCCGGCGGCTCGAGCTTGCCGGCGGCTTCCGCGACCTTGCCGTAGGTGGTTGTCTTTCCAGACGGGGTGTGGGTGATGACGCTGTTCGCCGCGGTGCATTCAGCGGCCGGCACCTTCCAGTCATTGGCGGCGGCCTGGATCAGCATCATGCGGGCCGCCGCGCCGCCCTTGCGCACATAGTCCTGAGAGGTGCGGATGCCGCGGCTGCCGCCGGTCGAGAAGTCGCCCCAGACCCGCTTGCGCGCGACGCTCTGGCCGGGTGTCGGAAATTCGGTCGTTACTTTCGACCAGTCGCATTGCAGCTCCTCGGCGACCAGTTGGGCGAGACCGGTCAGCGTGCCCTGGCCCATCTCGGAGCGGGCGATGCGGATCACCACAGTGTCGTCGGGCCGGATCACGACCCATGCGTTGACTTCCGGAGCATTCACCTCGGTCGAGCCGTCGGCCGCGCGGACGACGGATGGCCTGAACGGAAAGTCGAAGCCAAGCGCCAGGCCGGCCCCAGTGGTTGCCGTGCCGATCACGAACGCACGACGGTTGATCCTTGGCATCACGTGCTGGTTCATGTCTGCCTCCTCACGCGTTCGCGGCAGCATGGATCGCCTCGCGCACCTGCTGGAAGGTGCCGCAACGGCAGATGTTGGTGATGGCGTCGTTGATGTCGTCGTCCGATGGCTTCGGGTTCTCCTTCAACAGCGCCGCCACCGCCATGATCATGCCGCTCTGGCAATAGCCGCATTGCGGCACGTCATTGGCGATCCAGGCCTGCTGCACCTTGTGCAGCACGCCGTTGACCGCAAGCCCCTCGATAGTGGTGATCTGTTTGCCTGCGGCTTCGCTCACCATGACGCCGCAGGAGCGCATCGCGACGCCGTCGAGATGCACGGTGCAGGCGCCGCATTGCGCGATGCCGCAGCCATATTTGGTGCCGGTCAGTCCGACATTCTCTCTGATGACCCAGAGCAGCGGCGTGTCGTCTTCGACGTCCACGCTGATTGTATTGCCGTTGATATTGAGGTTTGCCATCGCTATCCCCTGATTGGCCCAATCCACCGATTGAACTCGGGGGTGATGTTGGCCTTGCAACCGGAACGGTTCAAATCAAGAAAATGCGCTTGCAGCACGGGAAGAAAATTGAGGGCGCGGTGTCGAGCTGCACCCGCGCACACCGCATAGCTGTCATATCTTTTGCGGTGAGGCGACGGCCAGCCGCAGGAAGCTCATGATGCTGCCGAGTGCCGCAAAACCGGCGCCGAGCGCAAGCGCGACGGTGGCGCCCTCGCGGTCGGCCAGCGCAAAGCAGAGCGCCGCCAGCGCAGCGCCCGTGGTCTGCCCGATCAGCCGAGCGGTGGCGACGATGCCGCTGGCGCTGCCGCTCCGGTGCGACGGTGCGCTCGACATGATCGCCTTCATGTTCGGCGTCTGGAAGAAGCCGAATCCGATGCCGCAGACCATCGTGCGCCAGACGATGTTGGCGATACTGGGTTCGCTCGGCAGCGTCGCCAGCAGCACCATGCCGATGCCGAGCAGCAGCATGCCGATGCCGCCGAGGATGCCGGCAGGATAGCGGTCGGAGAGCCGGCCGCCGATCGGCGCCATGAAGGCGACCACCAGCGGCCAGGGCGTCATGAAAAAGCCGGTCTCGACCTGCGAGCGGTGCAATATGTCCTCGAAGTAGAACGGCAGCGACACGAAGCCGAGGCCCTGCACGGCGAATGAGCAGACCGCGGTCGCGGCCGACAGTGCGAAGATCGGCCGCTTGAACAGGTCGATCGGCAGCATCGGCGCGGGATGATCGGCGTGCCGTCGTGTCAGGATCCAGCCGAACAGCAACGCACCGACCAGTTCGGAGATCACGGCCGCAGGCGGCGCCTTGTGCGCGGCGCTGCCGATCCCGATGATGAACAGGCCAAGGCAGGCCGAGGCGAGCGCTGCGCCGAGAAAATCGAAGGCATGGGGGGCGCGCGGCGTCGCCGGCAGCGTCTTGAGGCCGATCAGGAGCGCGATCAGGCCGAAGGGAATGTTGACGGCGAACAGCCATGGCCATTGACCGAGCGCCAGGATGCCGGACGCAATCGTTGGTCCGAGCGTGAAGGCGGTCGCGACGACCAGCGCATTGTGGCCGAAGCCGCGGCCGTGCATCCGGCTCGGATAGACGAAACGCACCAGCGCGGTGTTGACGCTCATCAGGCCGCTGGCGCCTAGCCCCTGCAGGGTGCGGGCGATCAGCAGGCTCGGCAGCGACCACGCCAGGGCGCAGCCGAGGGACGCCACCGTGAACAGCAAGAGGCCGCAGAGATAGATGCGCTGATGGCCGACGATCTCGCCGAGTGCGCCGAGCGGCAGCAGGGTTGCGACCAGGGCGATCTGGTAGACATTGACGACCCACACAACTTCGGCCGGGCTGACATGCAGATCATTGGCGATCGCCGGCAGCGCGATGTTGGCGATCGCGGTGTCGAGCGAGGCCATCGCAAGCGCAGTGAAGATCGCCGCCACCGCCCACCGTCGGCGTTCCCAGGGCAGTCCATCGGTGACGGGCGCCGATGCTGCGCCGGCGGTCGGGGTCTTTTCGAGCATGCCTGAAGATCTCTCCTCAGCGCCATGTACTACGCCTCGCCCCCATTCCCCAGACATGCCGCTGCATGCAGCATATGCGGAGCGGCCGGGCCAGACGTCGTCAACGTCCCGTGATGGTTCGAGCAGCCAGCCCTCGATTCAGAACCGGTGCCGGTCCTGACCCTCCGCGACCAGCGCGCGGATGCTGCGGGCAAGGCCGAGGATACGCGGGCCGCATTCGCGCTCGATCTGCTCGGCGCTGAAGCGGAATGAGGGGACGCCGCAATTGACCGACAGGCACTCGCCTGATGGCGTGCGGTAGAGCGGGGCGGCGACGCCAAAGATCTCGCGCCGCCATTCGCCGAGCGAGACGGCAAAGCCGCGCTCCTTGCAGAGCTCGATGTCGGGCAGCGTGCGCTGATGTACGTAATCGAGCTCCTCCGGGCGCTCCGCCTTGACGCGCGCCACGTAGCCGTCGATCTCGTCCGGGGTGAACAGCGAGAGTAGCGCGCGCCCGACCGCGGTCGGCGCCAGCGTGCTGACGAAGCCGACATCGGGCACATGCGGCGCCGCGTCCGTGGTGCGGAGCGTTTCGACATAGATGAAATCGAGTCCGAACGGCATCGCGATCGAGACCGTGCCGCCGGCATAGGTCGCGAAATCGCGCATCAGCGGTCGCGCCAGCTGGCGGACCTTCAGCGACGACAGCACCGGATAGGCGGCGGCGAGCACGCCAAGCCCGAGCACGAAGCGCCCCTTGGGCTCGCGCCGGAGGTAGCCGAGCTGCTCCAGCGTGTAGGTCAGCCGAGACACCGTCGGCCGCGACAGGCCGGTATGCTGGGCGAGTTCGGCATTCGACAGCGGGCTGCTGTGGCGACGGAAGGCCGCCAGCACGTCCAACCCGTGGGCCAGCGTGGTCGCGAAGGAGGGGTCCGTCCCGGTTTCGGCTGGGGATGACGCTGTCATGCAAAATAATGGTCTCAGATAGTCAGGTTTGTCAATATATCGAAATGAATTTGCAAATCGTGTCGATATAGGGTTATCTGCCCAGCGAACAAGGCAAAGACCTGCCGGAGCGAGACGCCCTCAGATGACGATCACCGACCAAGCCCGCGACGCAGCACCCTCTGCGATCGACAAGAACCGGCTGCGCCAAAAATATCAGGAAGAGCGCAACAAGCGGCTGCGTCCCGACGGCAACGACCAGTATCTCCAGATCAAGGGGCAACTCGCCCATTACCTCGACGATCCCTACACGCCACGCACCGAACGCGCGCCGAAGACCGACCACGTCAGCTTTGCCTTCATCGGCGGCGGCTTTGCCGGGCTCGCCACCGCGGCGCGCCTCACCGAGGCCGGCATCAGGGACGTCCGCATCATCGAGAAGGGCGGCGATTTCGGCGGCACCTGGTACTGGAACCGCTATCCCGGCGGGCAGTGCGACACCGCGTCGATGGTCTACATGCCGCTCCTGGAAGAGACCGGCCACATGCCATCGGAGAAATACGCGCATGCGCCGGAGATCCTCGCGCATTGCCAGCGCATCGGCCGGCAATTCAATCTCTACGACAACGCGCTGTTTCATACCGAGGTCGTGAGCCTCGACTGGGACGGGGCGCAAGCGCGCTGGGTCATCCGCACGACGCGGGGCGACGAATTCACCGCGCAATATGTCGGCATCGGCACCGGACCGCTGCACGTGCCGAAGCTGCCCGGCATTCCCGGCATCGAGCGCTTCAAGGGACACTCGTTCCACACCAGCCGCTGGGACTACGACTACACCGGCGGCGATCCGAGCGGTGCGCTGATGGAGAAGCTCGCCGACAAGCGCGTCGGCATCATCGGGACAGGCGCGACGTCGGTGCAGTGCGTGCCGTATCTCGCGCGTGCCTGCAAGGAGCTCTACGTGTTCCAGCGCACGCCGTCGTCGGTCGATGTGCGCGGCAACGGCCCGATCGATCCGGACTGGTTTGCCGGCATCGCAACGCCGGGCTGGCAGCAGCGCTGGCTGGAGAATTTCACGGCCAATCAGGCCGGCGGCTCGGCCGAGGAAGATCTGGTGCAGGACGGCTGGACCGACCTGTCGAAGCGGATTCGCGCCCGGATCACGCTGCTGCCGCGCGAGCAGCGGACGGTCGAGAACATGCGGGCTGCGTTCGAGGATTCCGACTTCGAGAAGATGGAGGAGATCCGCAATCGCGTCGACAGCATCGTGCGCGATCGCGACACGGCGAAGAGCCTCAAGGCCTGGTATGGCCAGCTCTGCAAGCGGCCGTGCTTCCATGATGCCTACCTTCAGGCGTTCAACACGCCAGGCACGCATCTGGTCGATAGCGACGGCAAGGGCGTCGAAGAGATCACCGAGAATGGGATCGTCGTCGCGGGCAAGGAATACAAGCTCGACTGCATCATCTATGCGTCGGGGTTCGAGGTCGGCACGGAATATCGCCGGCGCGCGGGCTTCGATCTGACCGGCCGCGACGGCGTCAAGCTGTCGGATTATTGGGGGCAAGGCATGCGTACCAAGCACGGCATCCACGTCCACGGTTTTCCGAACGTGTTCTTCGTGCAGCCGACGCAGGGCGCCAACCTGATCTCCAACGTGCCGCACAATCTGACGGAGGCGGCACGGACCATCGCCTTGATGGTCGGCCATGCCCGGGACAATGGCTTCAAGGAGATCGAGGTCACGCGGGACGCCGAGGATCGCTGGGTCGAGCTGCTTCTGACCGGCGTCGGCCGGATGATCGGCGGGCCTGACTGCACGCCCGGTTACTACAACAATGAGGGGCGCGAGCCCGGTCCGGCCGCCAAGCTCAATGTCGGCCATCCGGCCGGCGCCTTGGCCTATTTCAAATATATCGACGAGTGGCGGCGCAGCGGCCAGTTCGAGGGTGTGCAGTTCCGCTGAGTGAGTGCCTTCAAGACAAAATAAGTGTGAGGGAGTAAACGACCATGACGACAGCCGGCGACATGTCACAGAAAGCCGCGTCCGCATCCGTCATCGCGCAACACGAGGCGACGCTGAAGGCGCTGCCATTCTCCGATGTCAGGGATTTCGATGACGCCGCGCGCGGCTTCCTCGGCAGCATCGAGAATGCGAAGATCGGTAACGCGCAGGGGCGGACGGTCTGGAGCCTCGAGCCCTACGGCTTCCTCTCCGAGGCAACTGCACCGCCGAGCGTCGATCCCAGCCTGTGGCGGCAGTCGCGGCTCAACATGCATCACGGCCTCTTCGAGGTGGTGCCCGGCGTCTACCAGGTCCGCGGGCTCGACATCGCCAACATGACGCTGATCGAGGGCGACAGGGGCGTGATCGTGGTCGACACGCTGACCTCGATCGAAGGCGCGCGGGCGGCGATGGAGCTCTACTTCCAGCATCGCGGCAAGCGGCCGGTCGCCGCCGTCATCTTCACCCACACCCATACCGACCACTGGGGCGGCGCGCGCGGCGTGATCGACGATTCGATGCTGGCGGCGGGCGTGCCGATCATCGCGCCTGATCTCTTCATGGAGCACGCCGTCTCCGAGAACATCATCGCGGGGCCGGCGATGCTGCGCCGCGCGCAGTACCAGTTCGGGCCGTTCCTCGCCAAGGGCGTGCGCGGCCATGTCGATTGCGGGCTCGGCAAGACCATGGCGGCGGGCGCGGTGGCGCTGCTGCGGCCGACCGACCTGATCATCGCGACCGGCGATAAGCGCGTCATCGACGGCGTCGAGTTCGAATTCCAGATGGCGCCGAACAGCGAAGCGCCGGCGGAGATGCATTTCTTCATCCCGCGCTACAAGCTTCTCAACTTGGCTGAGAACTGCACGCATAATTTCCACAATCTGTTGCCGTTCCGCGGCGCCGATGTCCGTGACGCGCTGCTCTGGTCGAAATATCTCGGCGAGGCCTTGCAGATGTGGGGCGGCAAGGCCGACGCGATGTGCGGCCAGCATCACTGGCCGGTGTGGGGGCGGGAGCGGATCGACACCATGATCCGCCAGCAGCGTGACCTCTATAAGTACGCACACGACCAGACCATCCGGCTGATGAACCACGGGCTCAACGCCGCCGAGATCGCCGAGACGATCCGCCTGCCGCAGAGCCTCGAAGGCGCCTGGCATGGCCGCGGCTACTACGGCCACATCAGGCACAATGTGAAGGCGATCTACCAGAAGTACCTCGGCTGGTACGACGCCAACCCGGTCAATCTCGATCCGCTGCCGCCGGTCGCCTCGGGCAAGAAATATGTCGAGTACATGGGTGGCTCCGATGCGATCCTGAAACGTGCGGCCGCGGATTTCGCCAAGGGCGAGTTCCGTTTCGTGGCGCAGGCGGTCGGCCATCTCGTCTTCGCCGAACCGGACAACCAGGCCGCGCGCGCGATGCTGGCTGATACGTTCGAGCAGCTCGGCTACGCCGCGGAGAGCTCGACCTGGCGCAACGCCTATCTGTTCGGCGCCCAGGAGCTGCGGCAGGGCATGCCGAAGACGCCGCCGCGTTCCCCGATGCCGCGCGAGACGCTGGCCGCGCTGCGCACCGAGCAGCTGTTCGATGTGCTGGGCGTTCGCCTCAACGGTCCCAAGGCGGACGGCAAGCGCATCGTGCTGAACTGGAGTTTTACAGATACCGGCGAGGCCTTCGCGCTCAACCTCGAGAATTCGGCACTGACCTATATCAAGGGCGCGCAGGCACCCGATGCCCACGCCAGCTTCACGCTGGCGCGCGGCACGCTCGACGAGATCATCGCCAAGCTGACCACGTTCCCGGAGGCCGTCGGCGCCGGCAAGATCAAGGCTTCGGGCGATCCGGCGCGGCTCGGCGAGCTGATGGCGCTGATGGACGAGTTCCCGCGGATGTTCGAGATCGTCGAGCCGAAGCGGACGGTGGTCGCCTGACAATCGAATGCCGGATCATTCGATCGGCCGCTGCAACCGTTACTCGGCGCTCGCCACCAGCTTGAAGCGCGGCTTGGCTTCCATGAGGTCGCGATAGGTGGCGAGATAGTCGAGCGCCATGCGGCGCGCGGTGAAGCGGGTCTCGAACTGCTTGCGGATCGCAGCGCGGTCGAGCGTCGCAAGACGACCGACCCTGGAGACGGCGCTGATCTCGTCCTCGACAATGAAGCCGGTGACGCCGTCCTCGATGATCTCGGGCACCGAGCCGCGGTTGTAGGCGATGACGGGCGCGCCGCAGGCCATCGCCTCGATCATCACGAGACCGAACGGCTCCGGCCAGTCGATCGGAACCAGCAGGCCTATTGCCCCACTCAGGAAGTCGGGCTTCTCGCGGTCGCTGATCTCGCCGATGAAATCGACCAGCGGATTGTCACGGATCAGCGGCTTGATCAACTCGTCGTAATACTCCTGATCGGCGCGGTCGACCTTGGCGGCGATCTTCAGCGGAATGCCGCAGCGCGTCGCGATCTTGATCGCACGATCGACGCCCTTCTCAGGCGCAATACGCCCGAGCACGGCGAGGTAGGACGGTTTCACGGCTTGCGGCGTCAGCAGGGTCTCTGGCAGGCCGTGGTGGATCGTGCGCACCCAATGCGCCTGCGGCACCGGGCGCCGCTGCGCATTGGAGATCGATACGACCGGGATCTTGGAGAAGGTGTTGAAGACGGGCTGGTGTTCGGGAAGGTCGAGCCGCCCGTGCAGCGTGGTCACGAACGGCGTCGGCTGCCGGGAGAACAGCGACCACGGGTAATAATCGAGATGGCAGTGCAGGAAGTCGAACTCGTCATCGTCTGCCTTCTGCCGCACGCGCTCCAGCATCACCATGTGCAGCGCGTTGGGATCGCGGACGGAGCCGTCGAGACGCAGCGCCTTGGGCCAGGTCGCATCGAGCTTCGCAGAGGTCTGGGAATCGCCGCTGGCGAACAGCGTGACGTCATGTCCAAGAGCGACAAGTTCTTCGGTCAGCCAGTGCACGACCCGTTCGGTGCCGCCGTAGAGTTTGGGGGGAACAGCCTCCGTCAGCGGGGCAACCTGCGCGATGCGCATTTCTCCGTCTCCATGTATGTGAATGGTGGATGAACAACACCCTCAGCCCCTTTGATGGCTCCGATGTGCCGAAGACGGGAACGTTCTCGCACGTGCGAGGTTCCTTAGGTGCGAGTGAACTGCCGCTTCTTTCTTCCATCACACTGTGGTCTTGCTGATGCCATCCCGCTCCAACAGCTTTTTGCCGACGCCGGAGTTGCAAAATTGTTGCGCAGTGATGGCTGCACCAAGGAATCGACCCGCCGCCCCTCACGTCATCGTGCACGAGAGATTCGCCTGAACATTTCTCGTTCACCCTCAACAGGTTTTGCAGGACGTCATGGACCATCTGTCAGGATATGCGCACCGTCCCTTTCCCTTTGTATTGCGCTATCTGCGCCGGCGGCTCACGTCGCATGTCGTGATCCTGTCGGCCGTCGTTGCGGCCGTTGCCTGCTCGGTGGGCACGCAATACGGCGTGAAGAATCTCGTCGACGCGCTGTCGGCGGGGCCGTCTTACGCGGGTGGCGTATGGCTGGCATTCGTTCTGCTCATGTCGCTGATTGCCGCCGACAACTTCATGTGGCGGATCGCAAGTTGGACAGCGAGCTTCACCTTTGTCGGCGTCACCGGCGACCTCCGCCGCGACATGTTCCGCCACCTGACCGGCCACGCGCCGAGCTATTTTTCGGACCGGCTGCCGGGCATGCTGACCAGCCGCATCACCGCGACCTCGAACGCGGTGTTCACGGTCGAGAACATGTTCGTATGGAACGTGTTGCCGCCGTGCATCGCGACCTTCTCGGCCATTGCGCTGATTGGAACCGTGAGTCTCTCGATGTCGGCGGTGCTGGTGCTGATCTCGGGAACCATGGTGCTGGGGATGTTCCGCATGGCGGCCGCAGGGAAGCCGCTGCACGATGACTACGCCAACAGGGCCGCGGCGGTCGACGGCGAGATGGTCGACGTCATCAACAACCTGCCGCTGGTACGGGCATTCTGCGGTCTCGGCTACGAGCATGACCGGTTTGATGGAACCGTGAACCGGGAACTCGTCGCGCGCGGCCGCTCGCTCCGCTACCTTGAGAAGCTCCGCATCGCTCACGCCGGCGTGACCGTGGTGCTGACGATTGCGATGCTGGCCTGGGCCATCAATCTCTGGCAGCAGGGCACGGCGACCACCGGCGACGTCGTGCTGGTCTGCACGCTCGGCATCTCGATCCTCAGCGCCACCCGCGACCTTGCCGTCGCGCTGGTCGACGTCACCCAGCACGTCGCGCGGCTGACGGAAGCGTTGGCGACGCTGTTGCAGCCGCATGAGCTGAAGGACCATCCGGAGGCCGAGCCGCTGGTGAAGAGCGGCGCGGCAATCGCCTTCAACAATGTGACGTTCGGCTATCCGGGCGGCCTGCAGGTGTTCGAGCGCTTCAGCCTGCGGATCCAGCCGGGCCAGAGGGTCGGCCTGGTTGGCGCATCCGGCGGCGGCAAGTCTACTTTGTTCACGCTGCTGCAACGCTTCTACGACGTGGAGCAGGGCAGCATCACGGTCGATGGCCAGGACATCTCGCGCGTCACCCAGCTCAGCCTCCGCGAGGCGATATCCGTGGTTCCGCAGGACATCTCGCTGTTCCATCGCTCGATCATGGAAAACATCCGCTATGGCCGGCCGAATGCCACCGACGACGAGGTCCTGCGCGCGGCGATCGCGGCGCGCTGCGACTTCATCGAAACCCTTCCCGAAGGCATGGACACCATCGTCGGCGACCGCGGTATCAAGGTCTCCGGCGGCCAGCGGCAACGCATCGCGATCGCGCGCGCGTTCCTGAAGGACGCGCCGATCCTGCTGCTCGACGAGGCCACCGCCGCGCTCGACTCGGACTCCGAGGAGGCGATCCGCGAGGCATTGTCCCGGCTGATGCGCGGGCGTACCGTGGTGGCGATCGCGCACCGCCTTGCGACATTGCGCAACTTCGATCGCGTGGTGGTGCTGCAGGGCGGTCGCATCATCGAGGACGGCCCGCCCGACATCCTCGTCAAGGGCAGGGGCCCCTACCGCGACCTGGTCGCGCGCGAGATGGGCCGCCTCTCCACCAGCGCGGCCTGACCCCGCGCCCTCAATTGGTGTTGCGTTCGTTCGAGCGAGAAGAAGTTGCCCGAGGTCCTGATGGCAGCCGACATCGTCACGCAGATCATCGCCGCCCGCATCACCGAGCAGGTGATCGAATCGCCGTTCTACATTCCGATGACCGGGCCCGCGGCGCGGCCGCGGCGCTCGCTCAAGCACGACGACACCTTCATCGTGCTTGACAGCCATGGCGACATCGGCGCCTCGGCCGGTGGGCCGGACGGGCTGTTCAACGCCGATACGCGCTATCTCGCGCGGCTGGAAATGGTGCTGGAGGACGTGCAGCCGCTATTGCTCGGCTCGAACCTGCGCGACGACAATTCGGCGCTGACGGTCGACCTCACCAATTCCGACGTCTACCGCAACGGCCGCTTGACCCTGCCGAAGGACACGCTGCACATCGTGCGCTCGATCTTCCTGTGGCGCGGCACCGCCTATCAACGCATCGGCCTGCAGAACCATGGCGAATCTCCCGCGAGCTTCGATCTCACGCTGCTGTTCGACAATGATTTCGCCGACCTGTTCGAGGTGCGCGGCGAGCGCCGGCCGCGTCGCGGCACCGGCTCGAGCAAGCTGCTGGGCCCGACCGATGTCGTGCTGGAATATCACGGCCTCGACGAGCAGCAGCGGATCACGGCGCTGCATTTCGATCCGCGGCCGACCCGGCTGTCGGTGAACGCGGCGACCTATCATTTCGACCTCGCGCCCGAGCAGGCGACGTCGCTGTTCATTGCGGTGTCCTGCAACAGGCCGATCATGCACAAGCCGGTGCCGTTCTTCCGCGGATTGCTGGCGCACCGCCGCGAGATGCGGACATCGACGGCCGGCGCGGCCTCGATCGAGACCTCGAACAACATCTTCAACGAGGTGCTGTGCCAGGCGATGGCCGACCTCAACATGCTGATGACCGAGACGCCGCAGGGCCGCTATCCCTATGCCGGGATTCCCTGGTACTCGACGACGTTCGGCCGCGACGGCCTGATCACCGCGTTGCAGATGCTGTGGGTCGATCCGCGGATTGCCAAGGGCGTGCTGAAACGGCTGGCGTTCTTCCAGGCCAAGGCGGTCGATCCGCGCGCGGACTCAGCGCCCGGCAAGATCCTGCACGAGATGCGCGGCGGTGAGATGGCGGCGCTGCGCGAGGTGCCGTTCGCGCAATATTACGGCAGCGTGGATTCGACGCCGCTGTTCGTGCTGCTGGCTGGGCTCTATTTCGAACGCACCGGCGACGGGGAGACGCTGCGCGAGCTTTGGCCCGCGGTCGAGGCGGCGCTGCAATGGATCGACGGGCCGGGCGATCCGGATCGCGACGGCTTCGTCGAATATCAACGCGCGACCGAGCAGGGATTGCAGAACCAAGGCTGGAAGGATTCCTTCGACGCCGTCTTCCATGCCGACGGCAGGCTCGCCGAGGGCTACATCGCGCTGTCGGAAGTGCAGGGCTATGTCTTTGCCGGCAAGCGGCTCGCCGCCCGTGCGGCGCGCCGGCTCGGTATGCCGGAGAAGGCCGCGACGCTCGAGGCCGAGGCCGAGCGCCTGCGCGCGCAATTCGAGGCGGCATTCTGGTGCGAGGAGCTCGGCACCTATGCGCTGGCGCTCGATGGCGCCAAGCAGCCGTGCAAGGTGCGGACGTCGAATGCCGGCCAGCTGCTGTTCTCCGGCATCGTGCGGCAGGACCGTGCGCAACGCGTCGCGGCCGATTTGATGAGCCAGAAATTCTTCTCCGGCTGGGGCATCCGCACCGTCGCGGTCGGCGAGGCGCGCTACAACCCGATGTCCTATCACGACGGCTCGATCTGGCCGCACGACAATGCGCTGATCGCGCTCGGTTTCGCGCGCTATGGCCTGAAGCATTCGGTGGCGCAGCTGTTCAAGGGGCTGTTCGACGCGGCGAGCTATATGGAGCTGCGGCGGCTGCCCGAGCTGTTTTGTGGTTTCCGCCGCGAGCGGCGGCGCGGCCCGGTGCTCTATCCGGTCGCCTGTGCGCCGCAGGCCTGGGCGAGCGCGACGGCCTTTACGTTGCTGGAGGCCGCGCTCGGGCTCGAATTCGATACCGTCCGCGGCGAGATTCGTCTGCGCGACCCGCGTCTGCCGGAATTCCTCAACGAGGTGGTGCTGCGCGACCTCAGGCTCGGGCCCTCCAGCGTCGACTTGAGGCTTCGCCGCCACAACGGCGAAGTGTCGCTCGAGGTGCTGCGCACGCGCGGCCAGATCCAGGTGTCGATCGTGCTGACGCATTGAGCGTTACCGCACGGCCACCTCGCGTGAGGGAACATGGTGGAGAGTTGCATGCGTTCGAGGATCATCATCCCGCTCGTCGCGGTGGCATTGGTTACTGTCAGCGGCGTTCGCGCCGGCGATGAGTCACCGTCGCCAACGCCATCGCCGCCGGCAGCCCAGGCCGCACCCAAGGAACCCGCCAAGCAGCCGGCGCCACCGCCCTCGGTCACCGTGATCGGCGCGCGTGACGCCCACGGCATTCTCGGCCGCGACGTGCTCAGCTCGGCCAATGAAGACATGGGCCGGATCGTCGACGTCATCGTCGACCGCGACGGCAAGGTGCGCGCGGCGGTGATCGATTTCGGCGGCTTCCTCGGCGTCGGCAGCCGCAAGATCGTGGTCGATTGGAACGCGCTGCGCTTCGCCGGCGTTTCCAACAAGAGCGACAGCATCACGCTGGATTTGACCAAGCAGCAGGTGAGCGCAGCACCCGAATACAAGGAAGACACGCCGCTGATCGTGTTGGGCGCGGCTGGAAGCCTCCACCCGTGGGAAGACGAACATTAGGGGGAATGAAGCTGGTCGCGCGTCCGAACTCTCCATTCGAGACGATTGACGACGATCGTGACAAGCGGTCCGCCGGCGAGAGAATTGTGCCGCTGTCTACGCAACCGCCCAGTTCAGACGAGCAGCATATCCCCTCGCGTGAAAGCCAGCACGGGCTCGACTGGTTCATCTTCTTCCTCGCCGACGTGCAGACCGGCTTCGGCCCCTTCCTCGCGGTCTATCTGACGACGCAGAAATGGACTCAGGTCGAGATCGGCTTCGTGCTCTCGATCGGCGGCATCGTCGGGCTGCTCGGCCAGGTGCCGGGCGGCGCGATCGTCGATGCGGCGCGCTCGGAGCGGATCGTTGCCGGCTTAGCGGTCGCAACCATCGGCGCAGTCGCGCTCGCCTATGCATTGTGGCCGATCCTTCCCGTGGTGACGGTAGCGGCAACGTTGCATGCGCTCGCCAGCTGCGTGCTGGGTCCCGCGATCGCCGCTATCAGCCTCGGCCTGGTCGGGCCGCTTGCGATCGGCGAGCGGCTCGGGCGCAACGCGCGCTTCGCCTCGCTCGGCAACGGCTCGGCCGCGGCGCTGATGGGCGCCGTCGGCTACCTGTTGTCGAGCCGCGCGGTATTCCTCGTCACCTTCATTCTGGCGATCCCGACGCTGCTCTCGCTGTGGCATATCCGCGAGCGCGAGATCGATATCGCGCAGGCCCATGGCGAGGTGAAGCGCGAGGTGCCGGACAAGAAGGCGACCAGCGTCTGGAACCTGTGCAAACGGCGGCCGCTGCTGATCTTCGCCGGCAGCGTGATGCTGTTCCAGCTCGCCAATGCGGCGATGCTGCCCTTGATGGCGGGCGTGGTCACGGCGCGGTCGAGCCAGTGGGCGCCGGTGCTGATCGCCGCCTGCATCATCGTGCCCCAGGCGATCGTCGCGCTGGCCTCGCCCTCGGTCGGCCGCAAGGCTCAGGCCTGGGGCCGGCGGCCGCTGCTGCGGATCGCATTTTCGGCGCTGGTCATCCGCGGCCTGCTGTTCGCCACGGTGCATGATCCGTATCTGCTGGTCGCGGTGCAGGTGTTCGACGGCATTACCGCGGCGGTGTTCAGCGTGATGGTGCCGCTCGTGGTGGCCGACGTCGCCTTCGGCAGCGGGCACTTCAACCTCGCGCAGGGCATCGTCGGCACCGCGACCGGTATCGGCGCCTCCCTCAGCACGGTGCTGGCCGGCTATGTCAGCGACAAGCTCGGCAGTGCCACGGCCTTCCTGGGACTCGCCGCCGTTGGTGCGCTGGGGCTTCTGATGATCTGGCTCGTGATGCCCGAGACACGGCGGACTGTGTGACGTCAAAGTGACCCACCGGCACAGCCCGCGCAGACACAGCGCAAGCCGTTTCGGCCGATACGGCGAGGGAATGCGCCCGTCATGAGGCGATTCCCGGCGTCGGCCACCTTCCGCCTGCGGTGCCCGTCGTATATGAGGTATTTGCCCCCGGAACGTTGAGTCCCCAGAGCGAATTGACGTGGAAGGTGGCGGCGACAATTAATCGAAAAATCGCGATTTTGACGTTTGATCGACGCAAACACCGACAGGCAATCCAACCGAGGCACAGCATGGCAGTTCGATACACGGCGGCGCAGTTCACCGGCGTGATACGGCGTCGGGGCGCTCACGCCCTTGTGACCCTCGCGGCGATGGCTGCGCTGACAGCGCTGACCGTCCCGGCCGGGGCGAGGCAGGCGCGCCCGGCGCAGGCGGTCGAGGCGACGGCGCCGCGCGAAGCCGGCGATCCGATCATGGCGATCGTGTCGATCAAGAGCCAGCAGGTGACGTTCTATGACTCCGAGGGCTGGATCTATCGCGCGCCGGTGTCGACCGGCATCAAGGGACGCGAGACGCCGGCCGGCGTGTTTGCCCTGATCGAGAAGGACAAGGATCACCACTCCACCCTCTATGACGATGCCTGGATGCCAAACATGGAGCGCATCACCTGGAACGGGATCGCGCTGCACGGCGGGCCGCTGCCCGGCTATGCGGCCTCGCACGGCTGCGTGCGGATGCCCTACGACTTTGCGGAGAAGCTGTTCGACAAGACCGAGATCGGGATGCGGGTGATCATCTCGCCGAACGATGCGGCTCCGGTCGATTTCTCGCATCCGGCGCTGTTTCAACCGAGCAAGGAGGCGCTTGCGGCGGCTCCGGCGCGCGCCGCGACGGCCTCGCGCGAGGCCGACGAAGCCGCCAGGGCAGCCGACGACGCCAAGAAGGCCGCGGCGACCGCGACGCGCGAGACGGCCTCGCTTACGGCCTCGCTGCGCAAGCTGGAGCAGGCCAAGACCCGCGCCGATGCCGAGCTTGCCTATGCCAACAAGCTCGTTGCTGCCGCCAAGACCGACCAGGCCAAGGCGCGCGCCGGGGATCTGCAGCAGAAGGCCACCACCAAGGCTACTGAGGCCGCGACGCAGCTCGACACCGCCAAGAACGACTCGAAGTCGAAGCTAGATGCTGCCGCTGCCGCGAAGGATGCGGCCAAGGCCGCGGCGACGAGGAAGGCCGACACCGCCAAGGCAGCGACCGATGCCAAGCTCGCCCTCAAGCCGGTCTCGGTCTACATCAGCCGCGCGACCCAGAAGCTCTATGTCAGGCGCAACACGCACAAAGCCTGGCCCGACGGCGGCGAGGTGTTCGATTCCTCGATCGAGGTTCCGGTCACGATCCGCGACCCCGAGAAGCCGATCGGCACGCATATCTTCACGGCGATGGCGCGCAAGGATGCCGGCCTGCGCTGGAGCGTGGTCTCGATCGACAATGGCGACGACGCCAAGGATGCACTCGACCGCGTCACCATCCCGCAGGACGTGCTCGATCGCATCGCACCGACCGCTGTGCCGCGCTCCTCGATCATCATCTCCGATGAACCGCTGAGCAGCGAGACCAACTACCGCACCGAGTTCGTGGCGGTGCTGAGCAACCAGCCGCAGGGCGGCTTCATCACGCGCAAGCCGACGCCACGGGTCGTCGACCCCGATGCCGTCGCCAGCAACGATGGCTGGAACAACAACGGTTTCCCTTTCTTCTTCCAGCGCAGCTGGCAGCCGGACCCCGAGCCGCAGATCCAGCCTCAGCCTGGTTACTACCAGCGTCGGCGCGGCGGCCAATATTACGAGCAGCGCCAAGTGCAGCAGCCGAACGGATTCTGGTAAGCCAGCGCAGGCGACGCGCTACGCCGCAGCGCGCGGCATGATCAACCTCTTGTAGAGCGTGCGGTAGCAGGCGGCGGGCAGATTGGCCGTCGACGGGGGGCTGGGCTGTGCACTGAAACGTGAACGTAACAACGAACGGCCGGCTCGCGAACTGTTGCGGACAGCACGAATTCGCGAGGAGGCTGACGTGACCCACGTCCAGAAGGATTGTTCGTCGTACAGGCCGGCTTCGGCGGGCACGTCGGAGTTCGGCCAGGTCGTGCTGGTGCTGCAAGGCGGCGGCGCGCTCGGTTCCTACCAGGCCGGCGTCTACCAAGCCTTGCACGAGGCAGGCATCGAGCCGGACTGGATCATCGGCACCTCGATCGGCGCCATCAATGCCAGCCTGATCGCCGGCAATTCGTCGCAGAACCGCCTGTCGCGGCTGCGCGAGTTCTGGAAGAGGATGGAGCAGAACCCGGTCTGGAGCTTTCGTGACGTTTTGCCCGGCTTCAATGAAAAACTGTCCTACTGGGCGACGGTGACCAACGGGATTCCCGGTTTCTTCCGGCCGAATCCGCTGGCGCATGCCGGCGACAGCTATGTGCTCGGCGCCGACAAGGCCGGCTTTTACTCGACCGCACCATTGGAGAAGACACTGACGGACCTCGTTGATTTCGATCTCGTCAATCAATCTTCGCCGCGGCTGACGGTGGGGGCCGCCCACGTCCGTAGCAGCGAGATGCGCTATTTCGACAGCCGCGACACCAAGCTCGGCGTCCGTCACATCATGGCATCAGGCGCGCTGCCGCCCGCGTTTCCGGCAGTCCGGATCGAGGGCGAACTCTATTGGGACGGGGGGATCCTCTCGAACACGCCGACCGAAGCCGTCTTCGACGACAATCCGCGGCGGGATTCGCTGATCTTCGCGGTGCACCTCTGGAACCCCACAGGCGCCGAGCCGACGACGATGGCGGAGGTGCTGACCCGTCACAAGGACGTGCAGTATTCCAGCCGGATCGCCAGCCACATCGCGCGCCAGCAACAGGCGCATCGGCTGCGCCACGTGATCAACCAGCTGGCGGCGCGCCTGCCGGAGCAGGAGCTCAAGAGCGAGGCGGTGCGCGAGCTCGCAAGTTATGGCTGCACGACGCGCATGCACGTGGTGCGGCTCCTGGCGCCGCAGCTCGACCGTGAGACCCACACCAAGGATGTCGACTTCACTCCGGGCGGCATCACGAAGCGCTGGGATGCGGGCTACGCCCACACCAAGGCGGTTCTGCAGCGCAAGCCCTGGATCGGCGAGTTCGACCCCCTGTCCGGTGTGATCCTGCACGAGCAGGAGCCCGAGCAATCGCTGGCGGAGGCCGCGGAGTGATCCGTCAGGCGGCTGCGCGCGGCGTGATCAGCCTCTTGTAGAGCGAACCGTAGCAGGCCGCCGACAGGTCCCAGCTGTAGGATTTGGCCATCGCACTGGAGCGCATCGCGTTGAGGCGGTCCTTGGCGCGGTAGGTGTCGAAGGCGCGCTTGACGCCGCCGAGGAAGGACTCCGCCGACGGCTGCGCGAACAGGAAGCCGGTCTCGCCGTCGGTGATGGTCTCGGCAAGCCCGCCGGTCTGGTGGCCGATCGGCAGCGAGCCGAAGCGCTGCGCATACATCTGGCTCAGCCCGCAGGGCTCGAAGCGCGACGGCATCAGGGTGAAATCGCTGCCGGCGAAGATGCGGCGCGCCTGCGCGTCGTTGAAGCCGATCACGACGCCGATCGCGTCCGGCCGGCGCCGGTGCGCGGCGACCAGCGCATCCTCGATCGCCGGCTCGCCGCTGCCGGTGACGACGATCTGCCCGCCCGCCTTGATGATCTCGTCGGCGGCCGACAGCACGAGGTCGACGCCCTTCTGATGCACGAGGCGGGCGACCAGGCCGAAGATCGGCCCGCGCGAAACGGCCAGCCCGAACTGCCGGCGGACGTAATCGGCATTGGCCTGCTTGCCCTTCCAGTCGCCGACGCCGAACGGCTTTGCTAGCTGCGCGCAGAAGCGCGGATCCCAACTCTCGTCGATGCCGTTCAGGATGCCGGTGAGTTGATTGGCGTCGGAGCGGATGCGCAACAGGCCCTCGAGCCCGCAGCCGAGCTCCGCGGTCGTGATCTCCCTCGCATAGGTCGCGCTGACCGTGGTCAGATGCGAAGCGTAGACGAGACCGCCCTTGAGGAAGGAGAGCTGGTCGTAGAATTCCAGCCCGTCGATGTGGAAGGAGCTTTCCGGTGCGCCGATCCGCCGCAGCGAGGTCTTCGGAAACAGGCCCTGATACGCGAGATTATGGATGGTCAGGATCGATGGTATCAGCGCGTTGCGCCAGGCGAGGTAGGCCGGTGTGAGCGCCGTCTGCCAGTCATTGGCGTGAACGAGGTCCGCTGCCCAGTTCTTGTCCAGGGATCCGGCTGCAAGTTCGGCAGCAGCGGAGGCGAAACGGGCGAAGCGGATGTCGTTGTCCGGCCAGTCGCGCCCGGACTCGTCGCCGTAGGGATTGCCCGGCCGGTCGTAGAGCTGCGGGCACAGCAGCACATAGACCGGCAGGCCGTCTCTGGTCGATGCGCGCCCGAGCGTGCATGCCGGCATCTCGGCAAGCGGAGGGCATTGCCCAACGATTTCAATATGCGTGAACTGTTCGACGATGTCCCGGTAGCCGGGAAGTATGATCCTGACGTCGCTCCATGGGCGGAGCGCCCGGGGCAGTGCTGCGGAAACGGCGGCGAGCCCGCCCACGCGGACGAAATCGTCCATCTCCGTCGTGACGAATAAGACCTTCAACAAGCGCCCTCGTTCCAGCCCGTGAATGGGGCTATGCAAGATCGGGTCCAGTTTGCTCTTGAGGTAAATGCAACGCGGCCCGCGGCCTGGTCAGGACGAGACGCTTTCCTGTCGGCACGGCTCACTTTAGGGTCGCGCGGCGTCAAGCAAATGAGAACCGCGTGTGGAGGAAGCTTTGGAACGAACACTAGCCGGCAACGATGAGGGGAATTTGACACGGAGCCAAGAACGGACCTTTGCCGGCCTTCGCGTGCTGGATTTTTCGACCACGATCGCCGGACCTCATTGCACGCGGATGCTGGCCGACATGGGCGCGGAAGTGATCAAGATCGAGACCGCGGAGGGTGAGACGATGCGGACCCGCCCGCCGATGCGCAATGGCTGCTCGACCGCCTTTGGCCAGCTCAACGTCGGCAAGCACTCGCTCGTGCTCGATTTGAAGTCGCCTGAAGGCGTCGAGGCGGTGCGCCGGCTGATCGCGACCGCCGACGTGCTGGTGGAGAATTTCCGCCCCGGCGTGATGCGGCGGCTCAAGCTCGACTACGCCTCGATCAGCGGCATCAATCCGAAGCTGGTCTATTGCTCGATCTCCGGCTACGGCCAGACCGGCCCGTCGGCGGAATTGCCGGCCTATGCGCCAGTCATCCATGCCGCCTCGGGCTACGAGATGGCCCATCTCGCCTATCAGCCGGGTCGCTCGCGGCCGGACTATTGCGGCATCTATCACGCCGACGTGCTGACCGGCGTCTACGCTTTCGGTGCGATCTCGGCCGCGCTCTACCAGCGCAGCACAAGCGGCAAGGGGCAGCATATCGACGTCTCGATGCTGGAATCGATGCTGAGCCTGACCCTGAACGAGTTGCAATGGTCGCAATTCGAGGTAGCGCCGCCGCAACGCCCGATGTTCGGGCCGATCGAGACCACCGACGGCTACGTCATGGTGGCGATCGCGAGCGAGAAGACGTTCCAGAGCCTGATGCAGGTGATCGGCCGGCCGGAATGGATCGCCGATCCGCGCTTTGCGAAATATGCCGACCGGCGGCAGAACTGGGCGAGCCTGATGCAGGGCGTCGAAGCCTGGTCGCGCGCGATCTCGACGCAAGCCTGTCTCTCCGCGCTCAACGAGCAAGGCGTGCCGTCGTCGGCCTATCGCACCGTGCGCGAGGCGCTGGCCGATCCGCAGATCGCGCATCGCGGCGCACTGGCCGAGGTCGAGGACGGCGGCGGCAGCTTCAAGGTGCTCAATCTGCCGTTCCGGATGTCCGGCGCGAAGGTCGCCGCCGCCCCGCGGATGTCGACGCTTGGCCAGCACACGCTTTCTTACCTGAAGGAGATCGGCCTTTCCGAGGATGAGATCGCGCGCTTCTCGGCGTAGGTCGATGCTCTGAGCCTGCGGCCTTTCATCCTTCTTACGGTCTTGCCGTGCGCGGCTTTTCCGGACAATCTCCCCGCCGTCACACGACGATCCGGAACACCGGGCGCCGCGCATCTCGGGAGGGAGCATCGATGAGGCCGGTCAACCGCGCGCATGCGCTTGCGCATTTATTTCTTGTGGCGGGAATTGCTGTGGCGGCGTCAGCGATGCCCGCCAGCGCGCAGAAGCAGGGCGGTACGCTGACCGTTGGCCAGGAGCTGGATATTCCCGGCTTCGATCCACTCAGGGTCGGCGTCTACGACACCTCGGCCAACACCGCCGCGGCCGCGATCTTCGACACGCTGACCACGCTCGACGACAAGGGAGAGGTGCGGCCGAAGCTCGCGCTGTCGTGGACGCATTCCGACGACTTCAAGACCTGGACCTTCAAGCTGCGGCCGGGAGTCAAATTCCATGACGGTACGCCGTTCAACGCGCAGGCGGTGAAGGAGAACTTCGACCGCCAGAAGGATCCCAACAACAAGTGCCGCTGCGCTTTCTACATCGCCAGCATCATCAGCGCGCAGGCCGTCGACGATCTCACCGTGGTCTACAATTTCAGCGACCCGGCGGTGAACTTCCCGGCAACCCAGACCATTCAAAGCTCCAACAACGTCATCCAGTCGCCGACGGCGTGGAAGACCAAGGGCGACGACTACAACCGCAATCCGGTCGGCACCGGCCCCTACATCCTGAAATCATGGACCGCCGGCGACCGTATGGTGCTGGAGAAGAACCCGGACTACTGGGACAAGGGCAAGCCCTATCTCGACCGCATCATCCTGAAGCCGCTGCCGGATGCGCAGTCGCGCTTCGCCAGCCTGCAATCGGGCGAGGCCGACATCATCTGGGATGACGAGTACGACGCCGACAACATCATCAAGGCGAAGAAGGACCCGAGCCTGTTCGTCAACACCTATGCGGGCTCGGGCGCGCAGGTCTATGCCTTCAACACCAAGACCCCGCCGTTCGACGACGTTCGCGTACGCCAGGCGCTGGTGATGGCGCTCGACCGCAAGAAGATCTCGCAGGCGATCACCGACGGCCTGGCGCGGCCCGCGACCAATCCTTACGGCGATGGCTCCTGGGTCAAATGCAAGGACGACGGCGCGTTGCCGGAGGATGTCGAGAAGGCCAAGGCGCTGATCAAGGACTATGGCAAGCCGGTCGACTTCAAGATGATCGTGTCGGCGACGCCGCGCGGCCGCACCGTCGGCCAGGTCCTGCAGCAGGTCTGGAAGCGGGTCGGCGCCAACATGGAGATCGAGCAGGTCGATCAGGCCACCATCGTGCCGCGCGCCTTCATGCGCCAGTTCCAGATGACGCCCTGGCGCATCGTCGATCTCGCCGATCCCGATCCGCAGATGTACGCCAACTTCCACACCGGCAGCCCGGTGGCGCTTGCCAACCACTCCGATCCCGAACTGGATCACCTGCTGGAGCATGCGCGAACGACGGCCGACGTCGCCAAGCGCACCGAGGATTATTGTGCGATCAGCCGCCTGATCAACAAGCAGGCGATCTGGTTCTGGACCTTCCAGAACACCTACTATTCCATCTCGAACGCCAAGGTGAAGGGCGTGCCGAAGATGTTCAACGGAGTGCTGGACGTTTCCGCCGCCTGGAAGGAATAGCGCTTCATGCTGTTCTTCGTCGCGCGAAAGTTCCTGTACATCGTACCGGTGCTGATCGCGGTCTCGATCCTGACCTTCTTGATCGCGTCCCTGTTGCCGGGTGATCTCGCCTATACGATCCTCGGCGATCAGGCGACGCCGGAGAACCTGGCCGCGCTGCGCCACGACATGGGGCTCGATCAGCCGGTCTGGCTGCGCTATTTCGGCTGGCTCTGGCACATCCTGCAGGGCGATTTCGGACGCTCCTTCCGCACCGGCCAGACCGTGCTGGACGCCGTCGGCGAGCGCATGCCGGTCTCGTTCGAGCTGATGATCCTGGCCGAACTGATCGGGCTTGCGATCGGCGTGCCGCTGGCGATCGCCTGCGCGGCGAAGGCCGGCAGTGCCTTCGATCGCTTCATGACCAGCTCGGCCTTCGGCATGCTGTCGGTGCCGACCTTCCTGTCCGCGATCCTCTTGATCTACCTGTTCGCGGTCGAGCTGCACTGGTTGCCGGCGACCGGCTATGTGCCGATCGCCGAGGATCCGATCGCCAATCTGCGCTTCATGGTGCTGCCGGCGCTGACCCTGGCGCTGGCGGAATGGCCGGGCATCATGCGGGTGCTGCGCTCCGACATGATCGCGGCGTTGCAGGAGGATTACATCGCGCTCGCCAAGGCCAAGGGCCTGAAGCCGTCCCGCATCCTGTTCGTGCATGCGCTCAAGCCATCGTCGCTGACGCTCGTCACCATCACCGGGATCAATATCGGCCGCCTGATCGGCGGCGCTGTGATCGTCGAGACGATCTTCGCGCTGCCGGGGATCGGCCGCCTCCTGGTCGGCGCGATCTACACCCGCGATCTCATCATCCTGCAGGGCGTGGTGCTGCTGGTTGCCGCGGGCTTCGTGATCATGAACTTCGTTGTCGACATGCTCTACGCCGTCCTCGACCCAAGGATCCGCCATGGCCACGCTTGAGCTCAACCTCGCGGACGAAGCCGGCGCGGCACCGGCGCGGCGTGCGCGCCGGCTCGGCATGCTGTTCTGGATCGCGATCGGCTGGATGGCGCTGGTGTTCGCGGTCGCGATCTTCGCCGACCTGCTGCCGCTGCCGAGCCCGACGGACATGGACATGCTGGAGCGGCGCGGACCTGTCTCGGCCGAGCATTGGCTCGGCACCGACGGCCTCGGCCGTGACGAGCTGGCGCGGCTGATCTATGGGGCGCGGATCTCGCTGATCGTCGGCCTCTGCGGCCCGGTCATCGGCGTCATCATCGGCGGCGCGCTCGGCATGCTCGCCGGCTATTTCCGCGGCCGATTCGAATCGCTCATTGTCGGCAGCATGGACGTGCTGCTGGCATTCCCGCCACTGATCCTGGCGCTGGCCGTGACCGCCTATCTCGGCCAGTCGATCTTCAACCTGACCTGCATCCTCGGCGTGCTCGGCATTCCCGCCTTCATGCGGGTGGCGCGCGCCGCGACGCTGTCGCTGGCGCGGCGCGAATTCGTCATCGCGGCGCAGGCGCTCGGCGCGACCCATACGCGCATCCTGCTGCGCGAGCTGCTGCCGAACGTGCTGCTGCCGCTGCTCGCCTTCTTCCTGCTCGGCGTCGCCGTCACCATCGTGGCCGAGGGCGCGCTGTCCTTCCTCGGCCTCGGCGTGCCGCCGCCGATCTCGAGCTGGGGCAGCATGATCGGGGAGGGACGCGAGAGCCTCGACGTCGCGCCGCGGCTCGCCTTCCTCCCGGCGGGCGCGATGTTCCTGACCGTGCTCGCCTTCAACCTCGTCGGCGACACCATCCGTGCGCTGACCGATCCCCGGCAGGGTGCGCTGTGAGCGTCCTGCTGTCGGTCGAAGATGCGCTGGTCGAGCTGCCGACCCCGCGCGGCAATCTGCGCGCGGTCGACCATGTCGATCTGACCGTCGATGCCGGCCGCACGCTCGGCATCGTCGGCGAGTCCGGCTGCGGCAAGACGATGCTGTCGCGGGCGATCCTGCAGCTGCTGCCCAAGAAGGCCCGGCTGTCCGGGCGGGTGATGTTCGAGGGACAGGACCTCACAAAACTGTCGGCGGAAAAGTTGCGCAAGCTGCGCGGCCGCTCGCTCGCGGTCGTGTTCCAGGATCCGATGACCTCGCTCAATCCGGTGCTGACCATCGGCACCCAGCTGATCGAGACCATTCAGGAGCATCTCGAGCTCGACATGGCCAAGGCGCGACAGCGCAGCGTCGAGCTGCTCGCGGCGGTCGGCATTCCCGCACCCGAGCAGCGGCTCGCGCAATATCCGCACCAGCTCTCCGGCGGCATGCGCCAGCGCGTCGCGATCGCGATCGCCGTGTCCTGCGAGCCGAAGCTGTTGATCGCGGACGAGCCGACCACTGCGCTCGACGTCACGATCCAGGCCCAGATCCTCGATCTGCTGGCACGCGAGCAGCGCAGCCGGCACATGGCGATGATCATCATCACGCATGATCTCGGCGTCGTCGCCGGCCGTACCGACGAGGTCGCGGTGATGTATGCGGGGCGGGTGGTCGAGCGGGCGCCAACGCCCGCTTTGTTCAAGCAGATGCGGATGCCCTACACCGAGGCGCTGCTCGCAGCATTGCCCAAGCTCGACGCCGCGCCGCATACGCCGCTGCCGGCGATTTCCGGGCGGCCGCCCGATCCCACCCGGCCGCTGAAGGGCTGTTCATTCGCGCCGCGCTGCCGCTATGCGGCCGGCCGCTGCAACACCGACAAGCCGGTGCTGAGCAGCGCGGAGACGGCGGGGCATCTCTACGCCTGCTTCCATCCGATCGAGACGGTTGCGAGCCGGAGCGCATGATGTTGCAAGCCTCTCCCGATCCGTTGCTGAAGGTCGACAACCTCGTCGTCGAATATTCGGTGGGCGGCAAGACCATTCATGCGGTCTCCGGCGTCAGCCTCGAGGTCGCGCGCGGCGAGACCTTGGGCCTGGTCGGCGAATCCGGCTGCGGCAAATCCACGCTCGGCCGCGCCGTGCTGCAATTGCGCCAGGCGGAGTCGGGCAAGGTGCTGTTCGACGGCCACGATCTCACGGCCATGCATGGCGATGCGCTGCGCAAGATGCGCCAGCGCGTGCAGCTGATCTTCCAGGACCCGATCGCCTCGCTCAATCCCAGGCGCCGGATCGGTGACATCGTTGCCGAGCCGCTGGTGATCGCAGGCGTGAAAGACCCCGCCGAACGCAGGCAGCGTGTCCATGACGTGCTGTCGGCGGTCGGTCTCGATCCGACGATCGTGGCCGGGCGCCTGCCGCATGAATTCTCCGGCGGCCAGTGCCAGCGCGTCTGCATTGCGCGCGCGCTGGTGCTCAATCCCGAGTTCGTCGTCTGCGATGAGCCGGTCTCCGCGCTCGACGTGTCGATCCGCGCGCAGATCCTCAATCTGCTGGAGGAGATGAAAGCGCGCTACGGCCTGACGCTGCTGTTCATCGCCCATGATCTTGCGGTGGTGAAGGCGGTGAGCGACCGTGTCGCGGTGATGTATCTCGGCCGGCTCTGCGAAGTCGGCCCATCCGAACAGCTGTTTGCGAAGCCGGCGCATCCTTATACCGCGCTTCTGATCGAGGCGATTCCGGTGCCCGATCCCGACATGAAGCCGAGCGAAAGCGTGCCGACCGGCGAGCCGCCATCGCCGATCGCGCCTCCCTCGGGCTGCCGCTTCCGCACCCGCTGCCCACGGGCGGATGCGCGCTGCGCCAGCGAGATGCCGGAGCTGCATCCGGTCGCGCCCGGCCAGCTGGTGGCCTGTCATCATCCGCTGATCTGAACACTGAGCGATCTGCATGGCGGTTCGCTCGAAACGGACGTCTTGAGCGTTTGTCCCGGACCGACAGGCGTGGCAAGGTCGGCCGCAACAACGAGGTTTTCGGGAGAACAGCGATGAAGAGCTATCAGGTCGTCGATTTCAACGCACCGTTGCAGGAGGTCGATCATCCGACGCAGCAGCCGTCCGGGACGCAGGTGCTGATCAAGGTCAAGGCCGCCGGCGTCTGCCACAGCGACCTGCACATCTGGGAGGGCGGCTACGATCTCGGCCACGGCCGCAAGCCGCTGTCGCTGAAAGACCGCGGCGTGTCGCTGCCGCGCACGATGGGGCACGAGACGGTCGGCGAGGTGGTGGCGTTCGGGCCTGACGTGACGGAGGCCGACAAGGGCGGCCTCAAGATCGGCGACGTCGCTTTGGCCTATCCCTGGCTCGGCTGCGGCAAATGCCCGACCTGCCTTGCCGGCGACGAGAACATGTGCGCGGTCAAGCCGAATGCGCTCGGCGTCTATTGCGACGGCGGCTATGCCGATCACATGACGGTGCCGCATCCGAAGTATCTCCTGAACCTCAAGGGGCTCGATCCGGTCACGGCGGCGCCTTACGCCTGCTCAGGCGTCACCACCTACAGCGCGCTGAAGAAGGTCGAGAAGGATTTCGACACCCCGATCGTGATCTTCGGCGCCGGCGGCCTCGGTCTGATGGCGCTGTCGCTCTTGAAGGCGATGGGCGGCAAGGGCGCCATCGTGGTCGATATCGACGCCAGGAAGCGCGAGGCGGCGGAAGCCGCCGGTGCGCTCGCGACCGTCGACGGCAAGGCGCCGGATGCGCTGGAGCAGTTGATGAAGAAGGCCGGCCAGCCGATCCGCGCCGCAATCGATCTGGTCGGCAATCCGCAGACCTCGCAGCTCGGCTTCGATTGCCTGACCAAGGGCGGCAAGCTCGTGATCGTCGGCCTGTTCGGCGGCGGCGCGACCTGGGCGCTCCCGCTGATCCCGATCAAGGCGGTGACGATCCAGGGCAGCTATGTCGGCAATCTGCGCGAGACGCAGGAGCTGCTCGACCTGGTGCGCGAGAAGAAGATTCCTGCGATCCCGGTCACGGCGATGCCGCTCGCCAAGGCGAATGAGGCGCTGACGGATCTGCAGAAGGGCCGGCTGGTCGGCCGCGCCGTGCTGACGCCTTAGTTCGCGCTGTCATTCCGGGGCGCGTCGAAGACGCGAACCCGGAATCTCGAGATTCTCAGGTGCGCAATTGCGCACCATAGTTCGATGCTTCGCATCGCCCCGGAATGACGGTTAGTTTGTCTTCCTAAGGAATCATTCACATGTCCGCCAACAACGCCCTTCACATCGCCGTCCTCGGCGGCGACGGCATCGGCCCCGAGGTGATGGCGCCGGCGCTCGAGGTGCTGCGCAGGATCGAGGCGACCACCGATCTCAAATTCCGCTTCACCGAGGCTCCCGCCGGCGCGAACCATTACAAGGAGACCGGCAAGTCGATGCCTGACAGCACGATCCGGCTCTGCGAGGAGGCCGATGCGATCCTGCTTGGTGCCTGCGGCCTGCCGTCGGTGCGCTATCCCGACAACACCGAGATCGCGCCGCAGATCGAATTGCGCATGATCTTCGATCTCTATGCCGGCGTGCGGCCGGCGCGGCTGATCCCCGGCGTGCCGAGCTCGATCGTCGGCGCCGACCGGAACGGTATCGACCTCGTCGTGATCAGGGAATCCACCGAGGGCCTGTTCGCCTCGATGGGCAAGGGTGTGGTCACCGACGGCGAGGCGCGCGAGACGATGGTGATCACGCGGCATACCTCGGAGCGACTGTTCGAATTCTCGTTCCGCCTCGCCGAACGGCGCAAGGCGCGCGGCCGCGCCGGCCGGGGATTGACCTGCGTCGACAAGGCCAATGTGTTCAAGGCCTTTGCTTTCTTCCGCGCGATCTTCGACGAGACGGCAACACGGCATCCAGCCGTCAAGGCCGATCACCTCTATATCGATGCGACTGCGGCAGCACTGGTGAAGCGCCCGTGGGATTTCGACGTCATGGTGACCGAGAACATGTTCGGCGACATTCTCTCCGACCTCACCGCCGGCCTGATCGGCGGCATGGGCATGGCGCCGTCGGCCGATATCGGCGACCGCTATGCGGTGTTCCAGCCGTGTCACGGCACCGCGCCCGACATCATGGGGCAGGGCAAGGCCAATCCGACCGCGATGATCCTGTCAGTCGCGATGATGCTGGACTGGCTTGCCGACAAGCACGGCCTGGAAAGCGCCACCGAGGCCGGTGAACGCATCGAGCGCGCGGTCGACAAGGTCTATGCCGGTGGCATCAAGCCGTTCGAATTCGGCGGCAGCAACGGCACCGCCGATGTCGCCAAGGCGGTGCTGGCGGCGCTGTAGCGCGCCGCACGCTCAACCTGTAACCCGTCATGCTGAGGTGCGAGCTCTTGCGAGCCTCGAAGCATGCACGGCCCCAGCCGGGCCGTCGACCCTTCGAGACGCGCGCAAAAGCGCGCTCCTCAGGGTGACGGAACGGGGGGCGTGGCCCCCCGCTAACGATCAGCGGCGGTGTCCGCCGTGATGTCCGCCACCGCGATGTCCGCCATGATGGCGCGGCCCTTGATGGTGGTGGCGCGGCTGATAGTGCGGACGATGATGCCAGCCGTGATGGCGCGGTCCGTAGTAGCCGTATGCGCCGTATGCACCCGGTCGCCAATGGCAATTGCCGAAGGGATCGCAGACGTAGCGCACCTGCGCGAAATTGGACGTGTCGCCTGCGACGCGGCCGGCTTGCGGCAGCCCGTTCGGCAGCGCCGCGGCGGCGCCGGACGTTGGCGCCGCGCCGCCCAGGGCGGCCAGTCCGATAATGGCAAGCTTGATATTCATTGCGTTCTCCCTGGTTGAAGCCTGAAAACGTCCAAGTGGTCGCGTGGTTGCCGCGACAAAAAGACGAGCCCGTGCACGTGGCGTGACGGATCCCGGTTCAACGCAGGAAATGCGGAGTTCTGAAGATCGCTTCGCGTTCTGGCGACAATTGGCCGCGCGACAGAATGCCGAAGCGATCGCGTCTACTGCGCCAGATGCGCGGTCAGCGGATGCTCGGCCGCCTTGTTGAAGAACGCGGCTTCCTCGGCGGTGGCTTCCAGCAGCTGCTGATCCTGATCGTAGATGTCGTTGCGGAACTGGATGACCTGATCCTTCGTCATCCACGCCGTGAGATAGATCCAGGCGACCGGTACCTTCTTCAGCATCCTGATATCCTGACGCTGCCCCGTCGCGATCCCGGTGTCGATCGCAGCCCGGGTCCATTGCGGTTGGTCCTTGAGCAGCCAGGCGGCGAGGTCGCGGACATTGTCGACCCGCGAGCAGCCGTGCGAGTCGAAGCGATAATCGTCGCTGAACAGTCTGCGCTGGTTGGTGTCGTGCATGTAGACCGAATAGGAGTTCGGCATCTCGATCTTGACGGAGCCTAGCGCATTCCACGTGCCGCTCTGCTGACGGACCGTGACGTTGGGTGCGTGCTCACCCGACCAGTCGACCGAATGCGGATCGATCGGGTTGTCGTGGGCGTCGAGCACGTCCATGTGCATGCGCGACAGATAAGTCGGATCCTTGCGCATATGCGCCGCGATCTCGGTCTTGGTGATCGACGACGGCACCGTCCAGGTCGGATTGAGAATGACGTCGGTGATCTCGGACGTCAGCGTCGGCGACGGCTTCTCGGTCTTGCCGACGATCACGCGATAGCGCCGCACCACCTTGTCGTCCTCGACGGCTTCGGCGAAGGTGGCGGGAATGTTGACGACGACGTAGCGTTGGCCAAACGCGAAATCGGTCTGGGCGAGCCGCTCCTGCGATGCCTCGAGCTGCTTGATCCGCTTCTGCACGGGAACGTTGAGCGCAGCCAGCGTGCGCGGCGTCACCGTGCCGGTGGCCGCGAGGCCGTGCCGGGTCTGGAAGTGCTTCACGCCTTCCGCCAGCGCCTCGTCATAGGCGCCGGTGGCACGAGAGGCGGCGAGGTCGCCGGTGATGATCAGGCGCTTGCGCAGGAGATCGTCATTGGCCCCCTGGACGCCCGGCGCGAATTTCGCGTCCGGTGGGATCGTCGGCCATCCGCCGCGGCTGGCGAGATCGGAGTAGCCGAGCACGGCCTCGCGAATCCGCTGCGCCGTGCCCTGATCGTAGGTCGGCTCGCGGGACAACGCGAGCGCGGCGGCGGAGCGCGATTCCGGCGTCGAGGCGGATGCCGCCGGTTTGGTCTTGCCGGGGTCAGCCGCGGCTGGCGCCGGCGCGGGCGCAGCATGATGAGGGACGGGTCCCGCCGCCGGACCGGGTGCGCCGGCGCTCTGGGCGAATGCCGGGAGAGCCGTCAGCATCGTGGCCATGGCGACCAGAGTTGCTCTTTGCATGTCGTGTTTCCCCGGAATGCCCGTGGCGCTGGAGCCGAAATCGGCCGCTCGGCCGGACCAGCGAAATGGCGGCAGGTCCGCGCGCGTGATGTCTATCCCAAGAGCGTTGCGTCTTGATTAATTTTTGGTTGCTTTTGCCTCGCCGCGACCTCCCAACCACACTGGCGCCCCGATTCAGTCTCTTGTCTCGCTGCTATCGCGTGTTGACGGATGGTATGGTTCGCAACATGCCAAGGAGACGCGCTGGGAAAACGCCATGGCACTGACGCGCCGGGACATGCTTGCGGGAGGCAGCGCACTGGTGCTGCTCTCTGAGCTGCCGGCGCGGGCCGTGGGCGTCTATCCCAATCATTCCATCAAGCTGGTCGTGCCTTATCCGGCCGGCGGCACCACGGATCTGCTGGGCCGGCTGGTCGCCGACCAGCTGAAGGCCGGGCTTGGCGCCAGCGTCGTCGTCGAGAACAAGCCTGGCGCCGGGACCACGCTCGGCGCCGAGCTGGTGGCGAAGTCGGATCCGGACGGCTACACGCTGCTGATCGCGACGTCGTCGACGCTTGCCATCAACAAGGCGCTGTACAAGGAATTGCCTTACGATCCGGTCAAGGATTTCACGCCCATCGCGCTCGTCGCCGGCGTCCCCTTCGTGCTGATCGTCAACCCGTCGCTTCCGGTGAAGTCGCTCGCCGAGTTCATCGCCTACGCCAAATCGAAGCCGGGACTGGCCTACGCTTCCGCGGGCAACGGCAGTCCGCAGCATCTCGGCGCGGAGATGCTGAAGGCTCTCGCCCACATCGATGTCCGTCACGTGCCGTATCGCGGCAGCCTGCCTGCAATGCTCGACGTGGTCGCCGGACATATTGCCTTCATGGTGGTCGACCTGCGTCCGGCGCTGCAACCGATCCGCGAAGGCAAGCTGCGAGCGCTCGGCGTCACGACGCCGGCGCGCGTCACTGCTGCGCCCGACATCCCGACGCTCGACGAGAGCGGGCTGCCGGGTTTCGAGCTGGTGGCGTGGCAGGGCGTGGTCGGGCCGGCCGGCATACCGCGCGGCATCGTCGATCAGCTGGCGGGGCAGATCGGAAAGCTCACTGCCGCGAAGGCGACGCGCGCGAGGTTCACCGCGCTTGCGCTGGAGCCCCTGCCTGCATCGACGCCCGACAGCTTTGCCGCCTACATCAAGGCCGAGGTCGATCGCTGGGCCACGATCGTGCAGAAATCCGGTGCGCAGGTCCAATAGAGCGTTTTCGAGCGAAGTGGATACCGGTTCGCGTGAAGAAAACGCCTCAAAACAAGAATCTAGAGCTTCGGTTCTGATTCAATCAGAACCGATAATGCTCTAATGCGCGGCAAGCGACAAAAAAAGCGCCGCCATCTGCGATGGCAGCGCTCGATATTCTCTCAGCCTCGGCCGCTGCACCGCATGTCACGGTGCCCGTCGCCGGCCGATCCGCTCAGTTCGGTCGATCGCGTTCGCGGTGTCGCGATCCGACGCGCGACGACGCTCAGTCTTCGTTGGCGGCGATCGATTCCATCAGCGAGACCAGCTGACGCTGAACGGTCTGATCCTTGATCTTGCTGTAGGCGCGCAGCAACCGCAGGCTGAAGGCGCTGTCGAGGAACAGCAGGCTCTCGACCTCGCGGGCCTTGTTGTCGCCGTCGTAGAAGAAGGTGACCGGCACGTCGAGCGCGGTTGCAATCTGCTGAAGACGGGCGGCGCCGACTCGGTTGACACCCTTCTCGTACTTCTGGACCTGCTGGAAGCTGACGCCAAGCTTGTCGCCGAGCTCGGCCTGGGAGATCTTCTGCTCCACACGCCGGAGGCGAATTCGCTTGCCCAGTTCAATGTCCGGCTTGCCGGCGCTGCGCTGCTTCATCTTCTTTGCTGCTGATCTGTTCATTCTGGTGACCGTCCTTCAATCAGGAATCCCTGGCCTAGATGGGTCAGGGATTCGTCCATGATGTACCGCGTTAAGTTCGTGTGGACCGTAAGTTCGTCGTGAGAACTACGAAAATCCAAGAAGACCGCGGGATGGTATCCAAGCGCGTTGTGCGCAGCGGAAGCATCCTGATACCGACGTGCCCGACTACCTAAAGTCGATCGCGCCAAGGTGTCTCTCGACACCCCGCCTTCCACATTTGGCAAAATATTGACCGAACCACAACTAGCGCGAGTTTGATCGTCACAGATTTTGCGCGCATGCTTACCGGCAGAAACGCGATCCCGTATTTCTACGGGCGCAAAAGCTATCTTACGGGCATCTAGATTCGGATGCAACCCCTGCTAGTGTGGCCGAAATCGAGGGGTCGCGCCGGGGGCGGGACTCCGCAAAAGTTTGACGTAAGTACAAGTCAGGCTTTCCGAATGTTGCTGGACAATTGCCCAAAAGTTCTTGAACATGCGCGCGCCTGACCAACAGCCGACACGTTCTGGCGGGAGGGGCCAATGAAGCGAAAGAGGGAAATACCTCGACTCTACCTCGCAGCTTCGGGAGTGGAAGATATGCAGGTCGCAAGTACGGAAGAACGGTTGCTGTCGCTGCTTGCGACCCTCGAGGAATGTCAGACGATTCTGCTCGACCGGGCCAACAGCACCGAAACCGCGCGGCTGCTGTCACTCGCAATCCTCGAGCTTCGCATGGAGCTCCACAAGGTGACCGATTCAGAGCTGAAGGCCTTGTGCGACGTGATCGCGTCGGGCGAGCAGGCATCGGAGACGGTCAGGCGGCTACCGCCCTATCTGCGGCTCGTCAAGTAGACGCGTTTCAAATAGACACCTTTCAGATAGACGCCTTTCAGATAGACGCTGTCCAAGCGACGAGCGCGCGGCATATTGTCCTGCGCGTCATTGCTGCCCTGCGCGCAATTGAAGCGCCCCGCGGCACGCGCGAGGGCGCTTTGCTCCAACTGGCCGTTAGCCCGCGGTCACATCCACCGTTTCGGTGCCTTCGAGCACGCGCCTTGCCTTGTCGCGGTCCAGATCGCCTTCCCAAGCCGCGACCACGACGGTGGCGACGCAGTTGCCGATCAGATTGCCGACCGCGCGCGCCATCCCGATGAACCAGTCGACCGAGAGCACCAGCACGAGGCCGATCGCGGGAATGCTCGGCACCGCGTTGAGCGTCGCGGCCAGGATGACGATCGCAGAGCCCGGCACGCCATGCGCCCCCTTCGAGGTGATCAGCGAGACGCCGAGCACCAGCAGGAGGTCGCCGAACGACAGCGGCGTGTTGGTCGCCTGCGCGATGAACACGACCGCCAGCGTCAGGTAGATCGAGAACGCGTCGAGGTTGAAGGAATAGCCGGTCGGAATCACCAGCCCCACGACGGACTTCTTGACGCCGAGCGCTTCGAGCTTGCGCATGATCTGCGGCAGCACCGCGTCGGAGGAGGCGGTCGCCAGCACGATCATCAGTTCCTCGCGCAGGTAGCCGAGGAATTTGAGGATGTTGATCCCGGCCAGCGACATCACCAATCCGAGCACACCGAGCACGAAGATCGTGACCGAGACGTAGAACAGCGCGACCAGCGACAGCAATTGCTTCAGCGAGCCGACGCCGTATTTGCCGACGGTATAGGCAACCGCGCCGAGCACGCCAATCGGCGCGACGCGCACGATCAGGCCCATGGCGCGAAACAGCACGGTCGAAACCGCATCGATGAAGGAGGTGATCTTCTCGCCCTTCTCGCCGCCGACCAGCGCCAGGCTGGTGCCGAACAGGATCGCGAAGAACAGCACCTGCAGCACGTCGTTGCGCGACAGCGCGTCGAACGAGGTGGTCGGAATGATGTTCATGAGGAAGCTGCCGATGCCTTCGCCCTTCAGCTTCTGCGCATTGCCGGCGTAGCTGGAGAGTGCTTTCGCATCGAGCGTCGAGGTGTCGATGTTCATGCCGTGGCCGGGCCCGAACAGATAGGCGAGCAGGAGGCCGACCAGGAGCGCGACCGTCGTCATTGCCTCGAAATAGACCAGCGCCTTGACGCCGACGCGCCCGACTTTCTTGAGGTCGCCGGCGCCGGCGATGCCGTGCACCACCACGCAGAACACGATCGGCGCGACGATCATCGAGATCAGCTTCAGGAAAGCGTCGCTGAAGATCTTCAGTCCGATCGCGAAATCCGGCGCGGCGACGCCGAGCACGATGCCGAGCAGCAGCGCGATCAGCACCTGAACGAACAATGACGTGTAAAGCGGCTTGCGTGTCTCGCTGGCAACCGCTGCGATGGTCGACATGATATCCCCCTGATTGGTCGGCCCGAACCCGCGATATCGTAGCAACTTGCGTGCCAGAATGTCGCATGGAGTCTCGCACCGTCCACCGGTCATGGACTCTCATCAAGCCATTCCAATTTCAGCAGAATTCTGCCCGGATCAGCCGTCGCCTTCGAGCGCGCAGGTCAGCGTGTAGACGACGCCGCGGGGCAGGAAGTCGACCGTGGCCGCGCCACCGAGCTGGTCGCGGGCGCTGCGTTCGATCAGCCGCGAGCCGAAGCCGCGCTGGACGGGTGCAGCGACCTCCGGTCCACCGGCCTCGGTCCAGATCATCCGCAGCATCCGCGCCGAGGCCTCGTCACGGACCTCCCAGTCCAGCGTCACCGTGCCGGTCTCGTTCGACAGCGCGCCATATTTGGCGGCGTTGGTCGCGATCTCGTGCAGGATCATCGACAGCACGACGGCGAGCCGCGGCGACAGCGGCACCCGCGGGCCGAACATCCTGACCCGCTCAGGGTTGTTCATGAGATAGGGCTGCAGCACGCGGCCGACCACATCCTGGAAATCGGAGCCCTGCCATTTGTCGGTGCTGAGCAGATTGTGCGCCTCGGCGAGCGCGCCGAGCCGCCCTTCGAACTTCTCGCGTTCGGCGCGGCTGGCGTTGCGGAAGGTCTGCGTGGCGATCGATTGCAGCAGCGCGAGCGTGTTCTTGACGCGGTGATTGAGCTCCTCGATCAAGAGATCATGCAGCATCTCGCCGCGCGCGATCGTGGTCGCCATCCGCAGGGCAAAGCCGAGGCCGATCAGCAGCAGCACGCCGCCGATCACGCTGGTGATCGCGAGCGTTCGCCAGAGCGGCGCCACCAGCGAGCCTTCGGCGACACCGGCGGCGACCGTCCAGCCGGTGACGTGCGACCGCGTGAAGCTCGTGATCAGCGGCACGCCCTCCAGCGACACGGTCGGCAGGGTGGCCTCCTCGCGGCGGAGCATCTCGGCATAGAGCGACGGTGCCGCGCGCTTGCCGATGGTGTCCTGCGGGTTTGGCACACGCGCCAGATTGATGCCGTCGCCGTCGAAGATGGAGATGGTCCAGTCCTGGCTCGGGCGCTGCTTCTCGATGATTCCCTGGAAGACGTCGAGCGGCGGGCTGAAGCAGATGTCATAAAGCACCTCGCCGTCGCGTGTGACCGGGACCTCGACGGTGACGACGGGACGCTTCTTCACGGCGCCCATGAACAGGTTGGAGTATTGCGGGCTCTTGTCGGAAAACACCTTCTCGACGATGGCAACGTTGTTACGTTGCGGAAGGGGCGCGGAATCTGTGGTGGCCGAAGAAAACAATAGATGGCCCCGGCGGTCCGCCACCAGCACGACGCCGTCCTTGCCGTACTGATCGAGGAAGCCATTGGACATGCGGCGGAAGCGGTCGAAGTCGCCGTTGCGCAGCGACTCCGTCAGCGCAAGCACCTGCAGCCCGCCGGTCATGCGCAGCATCTCGGCGTCCAGCACGAGACGGGTGCTGCGAACGGTTTCGAGCACGCGCTGGGTGGCGTCCTTGCGGTCCTGTTCGTAATTGTGGAAGACGATCCCCACCGCGAAAACGATCAGCGGCAACATCGTTCCCGCGACCAGCAGCGCGAGACGGACTGGCAGTGTCAGCTTTGGCACGAAGGTCCCGGGGCAACGCCCACTTGTCGCTGATTGAGGGGCGGCCGGGAAAATCTGCCAAGAAAATAGCTGCTTATCAAGGAAGTTCCGCGGCGCCGGTGTGCGCCGCGGAATCGCACGAGGTCAGAGATTGCTTTCGGTGATCGCCGCGTAGACCATCGTGCGCAGCTCGCGCCGCAGCGGATAGGCGCTCGACGGCAGCACCTGGGTCATGAAGATCGTGATCAGCTCTTCGGCGGGATCGATGAAGAACGAGGTGGTCGCCGCGCCGCCCCAGTTGAATTCGCCCGGGGTGCCGGCGATCAGCGTCTGCGCCGGGTCCATGGTGACGGCGAAGCCGAGGCCGAAGCCGATGCCGTTGTAGGTCGCCTCGCTGAACAGCGAGCGTGACATTCCCGGCAGGTCGAGGCCGCCGGGCAGATGGTTCGAGGTCATCAGCTTCAGCGTCTTCGGGCCGAGCAGTCTGATACCGCCGAGCTCGCCGCCGTTGAGCAGCGCCCGGCAGAAGGTGAGGTAGTCGGCCGCGGTCGAGCACAGCCCGCCGCCGCCCGAGACCAGCGAGGGCGGCGACAAAAACGAGCTCGTCGCCGGATCGTCCTGCAAGGTCAGCGTGCCCTTGCGGTCGGCGGCGAGCGGGTTGAAGCCGCCCTGCGGATCGGCCGAATAGCAGGCGGCGAAGCGATGCGCCTTGTCTGATGGTACGAAGAAGCCGGTGTCGTTCATGCCGAGCGGATTGAAGATGCGCTCCTTCAAAAACTGCTCGAACGGCATGCCTGCGATCTTGCCGACGAGATAGCCGAGCACGTCGGTGGAGACCGAGTAATTCCAGGCCTCGCCCGGCGAGAACTCCAGCGGGATCTTGGCCAGATCCTCGATCATGCTGTCCAGCGTGCCGGCCTTGATGACCTCGCCGATCTTCTTCTCGCGATAGGCCGCATCGACATTGGAGCGCTGCTGGAAGCCGTAGGTGAGGCCGGACGTGTGCCGCAGCAGGTCGACGATCAGCATCGGCCGGCTCAGTGGGCGGGTCAGGAACGCCGGCGCGGTGCCGGCGACGAAGACGCCGAGGTTCTTCCATTCCGGAATGTATTTGGCGACCGGCTCGTCGATCGCGACCTTGCCTTCCTCGACCAGCATCATGAAGGCGACGCTCGTGATCGGCTTGGTCATGGAATAGATGCGGAAGATGGTGTCGTCCTTGACCGGTACCTTGCGCTCGAGATCGGCAAAGCCCTGCACCGCCGAATGGACGATCTTGCCGCGGCGATAGATCAGGACCTGCGTCCCGGGAAAGCGGCCGGCATCGATGTAGCGGGTCTTCAGATGCGCTTCGAGGCGATCGAGCGCCGTGGTCGACATTCCCGCGGATTCGGGTGAGGCAGGGGTGGGGGCTAACATCGGCTGTTCTCCGGCTGGCGAGGGAGGATTTGATAGCCGAAAAGTGTCTCCGGCACCAACCTCCAGGAACTTAACTGCGCCGGGGCGCCGGTGTAGGCTTCCGCCTGGAAGCGCGCCGCCGGAGCGCCACAACGGAAACGCCCCAATGACCCAGTTCAACGACACCGAGCTCACCGCCGCCGTGATCAAGAGCTTCGACGAGACGCCGGATCCGCGGGCCAGGTTCCTGCTGCAGGAACTGGTGAAGTCGCTGCACGACTATGTGCGCAGGACCGATCTTACCTTCGAGGAATGGGACACCGCGATCGGCTTCCTCACCCGCACCGGCCAGACATGCACCGACATCCGCCAGGAGTTCATCCTGCTGTCCGACGTGCTCGGCGTGTCGATGCTGGTGGACGCGGTCAATCACCGTGACCGCGACGGTGCGACCGAGACCACGGTGCTCGGCCCGTTCTATGTCGGCGAGCACAAGGTGACGCCGCACGGCAGCGACATCTCCGCTGACCTCTCCGGCGAGCGCATGTTCGTGCAGAGCCGCGTCACCGACCTCGGCGGCAGGCCGCTGGCCGGCGTGCCGGTCGATGTCTGGCACGCGGATCACGACGGCTTCTACGATTCACAACGGCCGAGCTACGCCAGCGACGGCCCGTCGTCGCGCGCGCGGTTCGTCACCGATGCCGACGGCCGCTTCCATTTCCGTACCATCCTGCCGTGCAGTTATCCGATCCCGACCGACGGCCCGGTCGGGCAGATGATCACGCAGACCAACCGTCACCCGATGCGGCCGGCACATGTGCATTTCCTGGTCAACGCCAAAGGCCATGAACCGCTGATCACCCATGTCTTCATCGAAGGCGACAAGTACATCGACTCCGACGTCGTGTTCGGCGTGAAGGATGAGCTGATCGCGAAAGTCGAGAAGCGCACCGATCCGGTGATGCCGGACGGCAAGCCGGCGGACGGCCCGTGGCATCTGATGACCTACGAATTCCACGTCAAGCCGGGCGGCGGAATGGCGCCCGCGCCGCTCGGCACCAAGGTGACCGAGGAGGCCTGATCTTCCCTTGCTGTGCCTCGATCGCGAATGCTCAATACCTGTGCGCCGCACAGGAATTGAGCGGATCGCAAATTTTGCGTGCGCGCGCCATCGTTGCGCGCGCAACGGCGGGTTGCGCAAGGCTTGATGACTCAATCCTTTTTTGCGTTCCGGCTGGCTGGCACGATGCTTGAATGGCTGGTGCCGAGCCAATCATAGCTGTCGCACGACACCATCCCATCGGATTTTGCGACGCCGCCAGACCGGGGCGGCCTTCGGCTCGTCATGCCCGGTTGAGCTCGTCGCAGCGGCGCGGCGAGGGAAGCGGTGTGCATGGAGGCACAGATGACACCAGACCAGGTCAAGCTCGTCCAGGAGTCCTTTGCCAAGGTCGCGCCGATCTCGGAGCAGGCGGCGGTGATCTTCTACGACCGCCTGTTCGAGGTCGCGCCCGCGGTCAAGGTGATGTTCCCGTCTGACATGACCGAGCAGCGCAAGAAGCTGATGGCGACGCTCGCCGTCGTCGTCAACGGGCTGAGCAACCCGCCGTCGATCTTCCCCGCCGCCAGCGCGCTCGCCAAGCGCCACGTCGATTACGGCGCCAAGCCCGAGCACTATCCGGTGGTCGGCGGCGCGCTGCTCTGGACGCTGGAGAAGGGGCTGGGCGACGCCTGGACGCCCGATGTCGCCACCGCCTGGACCGCGGCGTACGGCACCTTGTCGGGCTACATGATCTCGGAAGCGTATGGCAGCGCGCAAGCGGCGGAGTAGGCCGCTCCGGCGAGCCGAGGTCTATCCGCGTCATTGCGAGGAGCGACAGCGACGAAGCAATCCGCGTAAGCGGAGCGATGGATTGCTTCGCTTCGCTCGCAATGACGGAGAGAACATTCTACAGTTCACTCGTTCCACCAACGGGTGAACCAAGAAATGATGTACCTGGAAACGCCGCCGAAACTGATCCCGACCGAAATCTTCACCTCAGTCCCCGCCGAATTCCGCCGCAAGGTGGCGACCGAATGGGCCGATGCCAATCGGCCCGGCGCTGTGACTGACTGTTTCATCGAGGGGCCGTCGTTCGATGCCTCCGGCAACCTCTACATCGTCGATATTCCGTTCGGCCGCATCTTCCGGATCGCGCCGGACAAGACCTGGTCGCTGGTCGCCGAATATGACGGCTGGCCGAACGGGCTGAAGATCGATCACACCGGTCGCATCCTGATCGCCGACTACCGGCATGGGCTGATGCAGCTCGACGCCAAGGCGGGCAAGGTCACGCCGCTGTTGCGCTCGCGCAATTCGGAATCATTCCGCGGCTGCAACGATCTCCACACCGCGTCGAACGGTGACATCTATTTCACCGATCAGGGCCAGACCGGCCTGCATGATCCGACCGGCCGCGTCTATCGGTTGCGCAGCAACGGGCAACTCGACCTGCTGATCGATACCGGCATCAGCCCCAATGGCCTCGTGCTCGATCCGCATGAGGCGGTGCTGTTCGTCGCCATGACGCGTGACAATGCGGTCTGGCGCGCGCCGTTCATGAAGGACGGCAGCGTCTCCAAGGTTGGCCGCTTCTGCTCGCTGTTCGGCCCGAGCGGGCCCGACGGCATGACGATGGACAAAGCGGGGCGGCTGTTCGTCGCGCACGCGTCCCTCGGCCATGTCTTCGTGTTCGCGCCCAACGGCGAATGCATCGCGCGGATCAAATCCTGCACCGGCCAGAGCTGCACCAATGTCGCGATCGGTGGTGCCAATCGCGACCGGCTCTACATCACGGAGTCGGTGACCGGCTCGGTGCTGGTCGCCGATATCGGCGGGCTCGGCTAAATCGCTACGCCGCGGCGCGCGGCCGCTCCGGGAAGGGCGACTCGTAGAGCCAGGCGAGGTTGTCACAGAACGTCTCGAGACTGGTGGCGCGCATCAGCTCGTTGCGCAGCAGCGCATGAACGCCGGCCGGATGATAGACATGGGTGCCGAGCTCGCGGGCCTGAAGCTGGACCCGCGCCGTCCGGGTCAGCCGGACCTGGCGGAATTGCTCCAGCGCCTGCCCGAAAGCATCCGGCATCTCGCCCAGCAGCTCGGCCAGCCAGACCGCATCCTCCAGCGCCATGCAGGCGCCTTGCGCGAAATATTGCAGCATCGGATGCGCGGCATCGCCGAGCAGGACCACGCGTCCGTCGATCCAGCGGTCCGTCGGCTCGCGATCGCAGGTCACCCACGCCTTCCAGTCCTTGCCGTGATGAATGATCGCTTGCGCGCGCGGATGCACATCGCGAAAACCCTCCAGCACCTCGTCATGGCTGACCGGCCTCGCGGCAAAGGCTTCCGCCGGGTCGTTATGACAGGTGATGGCGAGGTTGAAGACCTTCCAGCCCGACAGCGGATAGTGCACCAGATGGCATTTGGCGCCGGCCCATAGCGTCGCCGCATTCCAGCGCAGATCTTCCGGCATCTGCTCGGTCGGAATCACCGAGCGATAGGTGGTGTGCCCCGCGATCCGCGGCGGGCCATCGTCGACGGCCTGCTGGCGGATACGGGACCTGAGCCCGTCGGCGCCGATCAAGAGGCAGCCCCTGACGCGCTCGCCGGTTTTCAGCTGTGCTGCGACCTCATCGCCGCTCTGCTCATAGCCCGTGACGTCGCAATCGCTCCGCAGCGTGATGCCGGCGTGAGCTTCGCAGGCGCGAAGCAGGATGCCGTGCAGATCGCCGCGATGAACCACGGCATACGGATTGCCAAAACGCCGACGGAAATAGCTGGTGAGGTCGATGCTGGTGATCTCCTCGGCCGAAATCGCGTCCATCAGCCGCAACTGGTCGATGAAGACAGCGACCGAGCGCGCGGCATCGCCGAGATCGAGATGGTCGAAGGCGTGAAACGCGTTCGGGCCCAACTGGATGCCGGCGCCGATCTCCTGATAGCGTGGCGCGCGCTCCAATACGGTGACCTGAAACCCCTTGCGAGCCAGCGCGATTGCCGCCGCCAGTCCACCGATGCCGCCGCCTGCGATGATGATCGGATCCCTGCGCATCTTCCCTCCCTGAGTTGTGGTTCTATTTCCTCGGTATCTTGCGCCGGCGCCCGGCACTGCCCTTGGCGTCGGATTTCGGCTCGCGAATCTCTTTCGACGCCGCCGATGGCGGCACCTTGATCAAGCCGGCCTCGACCTCGTGCTCGAGCCGGTCGAGATTGCCGTAGAGCTGGACCAGCACCTCTTTGAGCTCGGCCGCTTCCTTCGCCGACATCGCGCCGGTTGCGACGTCCTCGTAATGTTGCGCGATCGGCATCAGCCGAGATGCCAGCTCGGCGCCCTCTCGAGTCAGCGCGACCTGCAGGCTGCGCTGATCGTTTTCCGGCCGGTCGCGGGTCAACAGGCCGGCCCGGCTCATCTCGGCGACGATGCGCGACAGCGTCGAGACGTCGGCCGACGTCAGCTCGGCGATCTCGCCGAGCCGCAGCGGATGTCCCTGCTCGGACAGTGCGGCGAGCACGCGATACATCGGCAGCGTCAACTTCTCGTGACGGATGACGCGGACGAACAAATCGCCCATCCGCACGCCGAGCCGGGCGAGCAGATAGGGCAGCGAATTCGAAAATCGGTACATGCGCTTAGGTCCTGGCGGGAGATCTCCGCCCGGAATAGCCGCAGGTCCTCGCATCGCCAACAATTGCATATCAATTATTTGTATTTGCAACTTTCTCATTGACAACTATCTGCGCCGGATGCATGGCTCTGTCAACACCGAAACGAGCCACGAGCCGGAAGGGACGACGCCGATGCAGGGAAAGATCGCGCTGGAAGAACACTTCGCCATCGAGGAGACGGTCGGCGACAGCGCGGGCTTCTCGCCGGCCGACGACTGGATCGAGCTCAAGGCCCGCCTGCTCGACATCCAGGAGCGGCGCCTTGCCGAGATGGATGCGCACGGCGTCGAGATGATGCTGCTGTCGCTCAACGCGCCGGCGATCCAGGCGATCCCCGACCGCAACCGCGCGCTGGAGCTGTCGCGCCGCGCCAATGATTTCCTCGCCGAGCAGGTTGCGCGCCGGCCGCAACGCTTCCAGGGGCTGGCCGCGCTGCCGATGCAGGATCCGGAAGCGGCGGCGCAGGAGCTCGAGCGCTGCGTGCGCGCGCTGAAATTCCGCGGCGCGCTCGTCAACGGGTTCAGCGAGGTCGCGGGCCACGATGGCGCCGTCTACTACGATCGCAAGGAGTTCTGGCCGTTCTGGTCCGAGGTCGAGCGTCTCGACGTTCCGTTCTACCTGCATCCGCGCAATCCGCTGCCCAAGGATGCGGCGGTCTATGAGGGGCATCGCTGGCTGATGGGGCCGACCTGGGCGTTCGGCCAGGAAACCGCCGTGCACGCGCTGCGCCTGATGGGCTCGGGGCTGTTCGATGCCTATCCGCGGCTGCAGGTGATTCTCGGTCACATGGGCGAGGGCCTGCCGTATTCGATGTGGCGGGTCGACAACCACAACAAGTGGATGCGCGCGCAGAACGTCTATCCGGCCAGGCGCAAGATCGCCGATTACTTCCGGGAGAATTTCTACATCACCACGTCGGGCAATTTCCGCACCCAGGCCCTGATCGACGCGATGCTGGAGATCGGCGCCGACCGCATCCTGTTCTCGGCCGACTGGCCGTTCGAGAACATCGACCATGCCTCCGAGTGGTTCGACACGGCGACGATCGCGGAGGGCGATCGCCTCAAGATCGGCCGCGACAACGCCCGCAGGCTGTTCCGGCTTTAAGACGCACACCAGTCCAACCTGCCGCAGAGCGGGGCGTGTCAGTTGCAACGGAGGAAACCATGAGCACCTCGCTCGAAATCGACGTGCATGAGGAACTGTCCGGCGCGGCCATCGGCCGGCTGCACTGGCTCCTCGGCATCCTGGTTACGCTGATCACGCTGTTCGATGGTTATGACACCTTCAATCCGGCCTATGTCATCCATTATGTGGCGCAGCCCTGGGGGCTGTCGCCGAGCCAGGCAGGCTTGCTCGTGAGCTCGGGCCTGGTCGGATTCCTGTTCGGCGCGGTGGGTCACGGCACGGTCGCCGACCGGCTTGGCCGCCGCGGCACGCTGCTGGCCGGCCTCTGGGTCGTCAATGTCTTCACGCTGCTGACCGCTACTCTCGGCAATGATTTCTGGAGTTTCTGCGCGCTGCGTTTCGCGACCGGTCTTGGTCTCGGCGTGCTGCTGCCGCTGGGAACGACCTTCGTCAACGAGCTGGCGCCGCGCCGCGTCAGCAACGCGTTCTCATTGTGGGGCGTGACGCTGGGCTGGTCGCTCGGCGGCGTCTTCGCCGGGCTGGTCGGCGTCTATCTGACGCCGCATTACGGCTGGCAGATCCTCTATTACCTCGGCGCGCTGTCGCTCCCGCTGACCTTCGTGGCGCACGCGGTGCTGCCTGAGAGCCCGCAATTCCTCGCCGCGCGGCGCCGCGTCGACGAGCTGCGCGCGCTGCTGGCGCGGCTGCGGCCCGAGCGGGCGGCGGCCTATCGCAACGCGATTTTTGTCTCGGCCGACGCGCGCAGCGTGCCGAACCCGATCGCAGCGCTGCTCAGCCCGCGCTATCGCCGCGTCTCGCTGACGATCTGGATCACGGCATTCCTGAGCCTGTTCGCGATCTTCGGCCTGACCGGCTGGATCCCGACGGTGATGCAGAAGCGCGGCGAGACCTTTGCGGCGTCGTTCGGCTTCGGCGCGGTGATGCAGGCGATGTCGTTCATCGGCGGCCTCACGCTCGCGATGCTGGCGGACCGAAATCTGTCGGCGACACCGCGCTTCCTCGCCACATGGTGGCTGACGGGCGGCATTGCCGTGCTGGCGCTGGTGTTCGTCAGCGGCCACGGCGTCAACCTCGCGATCGTCGCCATCGCCGGTTTCTGCATCATCGGCGCCCAGCACGTGCTCAACAACTTCACCGCCGGCTCCTACGAGACCCTGCTGCGCGCCAGCGGCGTCGGCATGGAATTGGGCGTCGGCCGGGTCGGCGCGATCCTCGGTCCTTACGTGATCGGACTGCTGCAGCAGATGACCGGCGGTCCCGACATCGTGTTCTGGGTGATCGGCGGCGCCGCGATCATCGGCGCCTTCGCGATCGGATCGCTCGGACTCGTCGCTGCGGCGGGCCCGGCAGCGATCGATACGGCGGCGGCGGAGTGATGGCGGATCCGTTCCTCTGCAACGCCAACTGACGACGTCAACCAAGGAGATTGCTCGTGTCCAGTTCCACTCAAATTGCGGCCGGCGACAGGCCAGCCCAACTTTCCGATTCCTGGGTCCTGCTGTTCGCGCGCCTCGCGATCGCGCCCTTGTTCCTCTACAGCGGTGTCGGCAAGCTGATGGCGTTCTCCGCGACCGCCGGACGCCTCGGCGGCGCCGATGGCGTGGGCGCGCTTCTGGCGGGCGGGGCGACCGCGATCGAGCTTGGTTGCGGCGTGGCGCTCGTGCTGGGCTTGTTCGCGCGCCAGGCGGCAATCGTCCTCTTCCTGTTTACGATCGCGGCGACGTTGATGTTTCATAATTTCTGGGCAGCGCCCGAAGCACAGGTCGTGACGCAGACCATCAACTTCCTCAAGAACCTCGGCCTTCTCGGGGCACTCGCCATGATCGCGGTCTATGGACCCGGCAGCTATGCCGTGATGGCGCGGCGAGCGGCGTAGCGTGCACGAGGAAAGCCTCATCCCTTGCGGTTCTTCGCATTCACCGCGATCGCAGCGGCGGCTGTGCGGTTCTCGACGCCGAGCTTGGAGTAGATCTGCTCGAGATGCTTGTCGACGGTGCGCGGGCTGAGGCCGAGGATCTGCGCGATGTCGCGGTTGGTCTTGCCCTTCGAGAGCCAGGACAGCACCTCGCCCTCGCGCGTGGTGAGGCCGAGCTCGGAGGAGAATTCGGCCGGCATGTCGCCGGAGGTGTCCTTGGCGAGGCGCAGCAGGAATTCGTTGGGGCCGAGCTTGCCCATGTATTGCAGGCGCAGCTGCTCGTGGCCGGGGAACGACGCCATGGTCGCCGTCCTCGATCCCGACCTGCCTTTTTGCGCCTGATCGAGCCATTGCGGCATCGGATCGGGCAGCACGAAATCGTCGGCGTCATCTGCGAGCGTATCCGACAGCAGCTTTTGCGCCTGCGGCGTCGCCCATAGCAGCTTGCCGGCGCTGTTGACCGCGAGCAGATAGCGGCCGGAGACGTCGAGCGCGGCGCGCGCGCTCTGCGTCATCCGCGCATTGGCGAGGTGGACGCGGATGCGCGCCAGCATCTCCTCGACCACGATCGGCTTGGTCACATAGTCGACGCCGCCGGCCTCCAGCCCGCGCACGATGTGCTCGGTCTCGGCGAGGCCCGTCATGAAGATGATCGGCACGCCGTCGAGCCCGGCGTCGCGCTTCAGCCGCCGGCAGGTCTCGAACCCGTCCATGCCGGGCATCACGGCGTCGAGCAGCACGATATCGGGCGTGATCTGGTCGACGATCCGCATTGCGGAAGCGCCGTCGAGCGCCACCATCACCGTCATGCCGGCGCCGTCGAGCGCGTCGGTGAGCAGCCGCAAGGTTTCCGGAGAGTCGTCGACGACGAGGGCGACGTCGCGCTTTTTTTGTTCAATGGTCATAGCTGTGCAAGATCTTCAACGTCGCCATGTATTGGTCGAGATCGAACCGGTCGACCAGCATGCGCATCTGTTCGACGAAGCCGGCATGTTCCGGATGTTCGTTGCCGATCTCGTCGAGCTTGAGCTGAATCGCCCTGATATAGCCGAGCTGGCCGAGGCCGATCAACTCCTCGACAAATTTCACCGGCGGCCGCGTGCCGCGGTCGGGCTTCCATGGCGCGGGCGGAGCCTGCTCGGCCTCATACTGCCATTCGATCTTGAGCAATTGCCTGATGGACTCGAGCAGCCGCGGGATGTCGATCGGCTTCATCAGGTAGCCATCATGGAACGGCTGCGCCAGCGGCGCGCCGTGAGCCTCCAGGGCGCTCGCCGAAATCATCAGGATGCGGGCCTGGTGGTGGCCCGCCGAACGCAGCGTTTCGGCCACCGTCCAGCCGTCCATGCCGGCCATGGAAATATCGAGCAGGAACAGATCGGGCCGGCAGTGCTGCGCCAGCGCCAGGCAGCCGGGCCCATCAGGCGCGCTGAGCAGGATGAAGCCGAGCGGCGTCAGCACCTCGCGCAGCAGGTCGCGATGGGTCGGATCGTCGTCGGTGATCAGGATGGTCTTGCGCGGGCCGAGGTAGCCGTAGATCGGAGCTTCGACCGGCGCCTCGCGCCGCGGATTGGTGACCTCTGACAGCAGCAGCTTGACGCGGAACGTCGAGCCGGATCCGACCGTGCTGGAGACCTTGATGTCGCCGCCCATCACGCCCGCGAGCAGGCGGCTGATGGTTAGTCCCAGGCCGGTCCCGGTTTGCGGCTGCGCGACGCCGAGCGCGCCGCGCTCGAACGGCGCGAAGATGCGCTCGAGATCGTCGGGCTGGATGCCGGGGCCGGTGTCGGTGACCTCGAACTCGGCGACCGGGCTGCGGTAATGCACGATGAAGCTCACGCGGCCGGCCTGGGTGAACTTGATCGCGTTGGAGAGCAGATTGATCAGGATCTGGCGCAGTCGCTTCTCGTCGGCATAGACCACGACGGGCAGCACGTTGGGCCGCTTGAACACGAAGTCGATGCCCTTGGCCGCGGCCTGCAGACGGAACATGCCGACCAGCTGGTCGAGGAAGTCGCTCAGCCGCACCTCGTCGCGCGACAGATAAAGCCGGCCGGCCTCGATCTTCGAGATGTCGAGGATGCCGTCGATCAGTCCCGACAGATGGTCGGCGCTGCGGCGGACCACGCGGACCTGGTCACGCGGCCGCGTCTGCAGGGTGTTGTCCTGCTCGAGCAATTGTGCGTAGCCGGAGATTGCATTGAGCGGCGAGCGCAGCTCGTGGCTCAGGCCGACGACGTAGCGGCTCTTGGCGAGGTTGGCGGACTCAGCGACCTCCTTGGCGCGCTGCAGCTCGGCGTCGGTGCGCTTGTGGGCGTCGATCTCCTGGATCAGCAGCGCCGTCTGCCGCCGGGTTTCCTCCTCCGCCGCGCGGCGGCTTTGTTGCGCCAGCACGAACAGCCAGGCCACCACGCCGATGATCAGGATCAGCGCAAAGAACACCTTCAGCAGCACGGAGCCGAGCAGCGGGCCGGCATGCGTGGTTGCCGATATCTGCAGATAGATCAGTCCGAGCACCAGTCCGACGAGCCCGGCGGAGACGGCGAACACGCCGAGATAATGTCCGAGCTGCGAGTTGATGCGGGCAAAAATCGGTTGCGGTAGCAGCTTGCCGAGCGTCTCCGACACCTGCGCCTGGATCCGCGCATGCGGCTTGCAGAGATCGTGGCAGCGCGCGTCGAGCGAGCAGCACAGCGAGCAGATCGGGCCGGCATAGGCCGGGCAGGAGGCCATGTCCTCCGGCTCGAACGAATGCTCGCAGATGCAGCACTGGATCTGTTCGAGGTTCTGCCAGCTCCGCTTCGGCTTGCGCGCGATGTAGTATTTGCCGTCCGTCGTCCATGCTATCAGGGGCGCGGCGATGAAGGCGACCGCGAGCGCGACGAACGCCGACAGCGCCTTCGCGGTGGGGCCGAACAGGCCGTAGAACGCGCTGATCGATACGATGGTGGCTATCGTCATCGCGCCGACGCCGACCGGGTTGACGTCGCACAGATGCGCGCGCTTGAACTCGATGTGCTGCGGGCGCAGGCCGAGCGGCTTGTTGATGACGAGATCGGCGACCAGCGCGCCGACCCAGGCGATCGCAACGTTGGAATAGAGCGCGAGCGTCTGCTCCAGCGCCTTGTAGACACCGATCTCCATCAAGAGCAGCGCAACCACGACGTTGAAAACCAGCCAAACGACACGGCCGGGATGGGAGTGGGTGAGGCGGGAGAAGAAGTTCGACCAGGCGATCGAGCCGGCATAGGCGTTGGTGACGTTGATCTTGACCTGCGACAGGATCACGAAGGTCCCCGTCAGCGCCATCGCCAGATCCGGCTGCGACAGCACGTAACGGAACGCTTCGAGATACATGTTGGCGGGCTCGGCGGCATGCTCGGCCGAGACGCCATGGCTGAGGGCGAAGAAGGCGAGGAAGGAACCTGCGAGCAGTTTCAGCGCGCCGAGCACGATCCAGCCCGGGCCGGCGCTGAGCAGCGCGATCCACCAGGCCTTGCGCGAGGTGCGGCGGTCGCGCGGCAAAAAGCGCAGGAAGTCGACCTGCTCGCCGATCTGCGCCACCAGCGCGAACACCACCGAGGCCGCGGTGCCGAACAGCAGCAGATCGAGATGGCCGCTCGGATCGCCGTGCTCGCCGGCGAATTTGCGCCACTCGGCAAACGAGTGCGGATTGGCCCAGGCGATCGCCGCGAACGGCATGATGTGGAGCACGATCCACAGCGGCTGGGTCCAGAGCTGGAAGCGGCTGATCAGCGTGATGCCGTAGACCACCAGCGGAATGATCACGACCGCGCTGATCAGATAGCCGATCGGGCGCGGAATGCCGAAGCACATGTCGAGCGCGCTCGCCAGGATCACCGCCTCGATCGCAAAGAAGATGAAGGTGAAGGAGGCGTAGATCAGCGAGGTGATGGTCGAGCCGATATAGCCGAAGCCGGCGCCGCGGGTCAGCAGGTCGATGTCGATGCCGCATTTGGCGGCGTGGTAGGCGATCGGCAGCCCGCACAGGAAGATGATGACGCTGACGACGAGGATCGCGGCTGACGCGTTCATCGCGCCGTAGTTCAGCGTGATGGTGCCGCCGATCGCCTCCAGCGCCAGGAACGAGATCGCGCCCAGCGCGGTGTTGGCGACGCGGGCAGCCGACCAGCGCCGCGCGCTCTTGGCCGTGAAGCGGAGCGCGTAATCTTCCAGCGTCTGGTTGGCAACCCACTGATTGTATTGGCGCCTGACGCGGTCTATCCGCTGCCGCCCTGCCACGTCACAATGCTCCTGATCCGCGATTTCAGATCGGTCGCGGGCAATTCCCGTACCAAAAACCTACGTCGCTATTTTGCGGTGCAGTATACGCGATCTCACGTATCAGTGCGCTGCACAAAACTGAGCAATCCTCGCCTCATCCGTAAGCGTTCTCGAACCAGATGGGGTGCTCATGTCAGACGAAACAAAACCAGGTCTCACGTCTCCGCTTCGCCGCAAGCTCTTGATGGGGATGGCGGCGCTGCCGGCGATCTCGATGCTGCCGCGTCCCTCCTTCGCGGACGTTCCTGCAACTTCCGCGGTCAACACCACGGGCCTTGCAGTCACCGATAGCGAGGTCACCGTCGGCATCCTGCATTCTGTCACCGGCACCATGGCGATCTCGGAAACCGGATCGGTGGAAGCCGAGAAGCTCGCGATCGAGCAGATCAACGCCGCCGGCGGCGTGCTCGGGCGCAAGATCAAGTTCATCCAGGAGGACGGCGCGAGCGACTGGCCGACGTTTGCGGAAAGGGCCAAGAAGCTGCTTGTCAACGACAAGTGCGCGGCCGTGATGGGCTGCTGGACCTCGGCCTCGCGCAAGGCGGTGCTGCCGGTGTTCGAGCAGTACAACGGCATGCTGTACTACCCGACCTTTTATGAAGGCCTCGAGCAGTCCAAGAACGTGATCTATACCGGTCAGGAAGCCACGCAGCAGATCCTGGCCGGCCTCGACTGGGTCAACAAGACCAAGGGCTCGAAGAGCTTCTACCTGCTCGGCTCCGACTACATCTGGCCGCGCACCTCGAACAAGATCGCGCGCAAGCACATTGAGAACCATCTCCAGGGCTGCAAGGTGGTCGGCGAGGAGTACTTCCCGCTCGGCTCGACCCAGTTCAACTCGGTGATCAACAAGATCAAGCTGACCAAGCCGGACGTGATCTACGCCATCATCGTCGGCGGCTCCAACGTCGCCTTCTACAAGCAGCTCAAGGCGGCCGGCATCGACCTGTCGAAGCAGACGCTGCTCACCATCTCGGTGACCGAGGACGAGATCGACGGCATCGGCGGCGAGAATATCGCGGGCGCCTATGCCTGCATGAAGTACTTCCAGTCGCTCGACAACCCGAACAACAAGGCCTTCGTGCCCGCCTTCAAGAAGATGTGGGGCGAGAAGACCGTGATCGGCGACGTCACCCAGGCCGCCTATCTCGGCCCGTGGCTGTGGAAATTGACGGCCGAGAAGGCGGGCTCCTTCGACATCGACAAGATCGCGGCGGCATCGCCCGGCGTGGAGTTCAAGGGCGCACCGGAGGGCTACGTCCGCATCCACGAGAACCATCACCTCTGGTCGAAGACCCGGGTCGGCCGCGCCAAGGCCGACGGCCAGTACGAGCTGATCTACGAGACCGCCGATCTCGTCGAACCGAACCCGTTCCCCAAGGGCTACCAGTGAGAGCGCGCCTCTAACGCGCGACCTCACTCGCAACGCATCGCGGCGTGGACGCCATCGTCCACGCCGCGGATCGAACGCGGCCCGCGCCGCGGCGCATGCCCCCTGGAATGACGGAGAACAAAATGTTCGGCGACTATTCGATCAGCGATCTCGGCGCCATCCTTGCGATGCAGGGGTTTGCCGGGCTCATCCTGTTCTCCGTCTACGTGCTGATGGCGCTCGGCCTTGCCATCATCTTCGGCCAGATGGGCGTCATCAACATGGCCCATGGCGAGTTCATGATCCTGGGGGCCTATGTCACCTGGATGACGTCGAGCGCAGTGCAGGCCTTCGCGCCCTGGCTGTTTCCCGGCTACTTCTTCATCGCGATGATCCTGGCCTTCATCGCTTCGGGCGCGCTCGGTATGCTGGTCGAGTGGGCGCTGATACGACATCTCTACAGGCGCCCGCTCGATACGCTGCTCGCGACCTGGGGTCTCAGCCTGATCCTGCAGCAGGCTTACCGCTCGGTGTTCGGCGCCCGCGAGGTCGGCGTCGAATTGCCGGACTGGATGATGGGCTCCTGGCAGGCGACCGATGCGATCCAGATCCCGATCAACGGCATGTTCGTGATGGCGCTGACCACCCTGATCACCATTGCGGTCGCCTATGTGCTGTTCTGGTCGAGCTGGGGCAAGCAGGTGCGCGCCGTGGTGCAGAATCGCGTGATGGCGGGCGCCGTCGGCATCAACACCGAGAAGGTGGACCGCTACACGTTCGGCCTCGGCTGCGGCATCGCTGGAATCGCCGGCTCGGCCTTCACCATGATCGGCTCGACCGGACCGACCGCGGGCCAGCTCTACATCGTCGACACCTTCCTGGTGGTCGTGTTCGGCGGCGCCGCCTCGCTGTTCGGCACCATCGCCTCCGCCTTCTCGATTTCGCAGACCCAGTCGACCTTGGAGTTTTTCATGTCGGGATCGATGGCCAAGGTAATCACGCTGCTGACGATCGTCGGGATCCTGATGCTGCGGCCGCAGGGGCTCTTCGCGCTCAAGGTTCGCAAATAAGAACAGGCAGGCGACAAAAGTCATGGTCATCAACTCGCGCTTTTTCAATCGCTCCGAACTGATCGGCTTCCTCGCGCTGGCAGCCTTGCTGTTCGTCATCCTGCCGCTGTCGCTGGACATCTTCCGTCTCAACCTGGTCGCCAAGTACCTGACCTACGCCTTCGTCGGCATCGGCCTCGTGCTGTGCTGGGGCTATGGCGGCATCCTGAGCCTCGGGCAGGGCGTGTTCTTTGGGCTCGGCGGCTACTGCATGGCGATGTATCTGAAGCTCGAGGCATCCTCCGTCGCGAACACCAAGATCCAGTCGACGCCGGGCATTCCCGACTTCATGGACTGGAACCAGATCACGCAAATTCCGCTGTTCTGGAAGCCGTTCCACAGCTTTCCGCTGACGGTGCTCGCAATCCTGCTGGTGCCCGCGTTCTTCTCCTTCATCATTGGTGCCGCGATGTTCAAGCGCCGGGTCGGCGGCGTCTACTTCGCGATCATCACGCAGGCGATCGCGGCGATCCTGACCATCCTGATCGTCGGGCAGCAGGGTTATACCGGCGGCATCAACGGGATCACCGACCTGCGCACCCTGCATGGCTGGGATATCCGCACCGACCACGCCAAGTTCATCCTCTACTTCGTCGAGGTGGTATTGTTGTTCGGCTGCATCGTCGCCGCGCAGTTCATCCGCCTGACAAAACTCGGGCGCATCCTGGTTGCGATGAGGGAGCAGGAGGACCGCGTGCGCTTCTCCGGTTACAGCGTCGCCAACTTCAAGATCTTCGCGTTCTGCGCCGCGGCGGTTTTCGCCGCGATCGGCGGCGCGATGTTCACGCTCGAGGTCGGCTTCATGTCGCCGTCCTTTGTCGGCATCGTGCCGTCGATCGAAATGGTGATCTACACGGCCGTGGGCGGCCGGATGTCGATCTTCGGCGCGGTGTGGGGCTCGCTCTTGGTCAATTTCGCCAAGACCTCGCTCTCGGAATCCTTCCCGCAGCTCTGGCTGTTCGGCCTCGGCGCGCTGTTCATCGCCGTCGTGCTCGCCTTCCCGAACGGTCTGGCCGGCGTCTGGCAGGACTACGTCCAGCCGCGCATCGATCGCCTGCTGGCATCACGACGGTCGAAATCGCCGGGCATGGTCGCCGACGGCGCACCGGCCGAGTGAGGAGGAATCATCATGCTCGTCGGTCATCAACCCAAGGACTTCCTGCTCGCGGTAAGCGGCCTCACGGTCTCGTTCGACGGCTTCAAGGCGGTCAACGATCTCTCTTTCTATGTCGAGGAGAACGAGATCCGCGTCATCATCGGCCCGAACGGCGCCGGCAAGACCACGGTGCTCGACCTGATCTGCGGCAAGACCCGCGCCACCTCGGGCTCGATCCAGTTCCGCGGCAAGGAACTGACGCGGCTGCGCGAGAACGAGATCGTGCAGGCGGGCGTCGGGCGCAAGTTCCAGACGCCGTCGGTGTTCGAGGATCTCACCGTGTTCGAGAACCTCGAAATCTCCTATCCGCGCGGCCGCACCGTGTTCGGCTCGCTGACCTTCCAGCGCGACGACGCCGTCAAGCAGCGGGTCGAGGAGGTCGCCGAAATGATCTTCCTGAAGGACCGTCTCAACACCTATGCCGACCAGCTCAGCCACGGCCAGAAGCAGTGGCTCGAGATCGGCATGCTGCTGATCCAAGACCCGGACCTCCTGATGCTCGACGAGCCCGTTGCCGGCATGAGCGTATCGGAGCGCGCCAAGACCGCCGAACTGCTGAATCGGATCATCAAGGACCGTTCGGTGCTGGTGATCGAGCACGACATGAAGTTCGTCGAGGACATCGCCCACAAGGTCACCGTGCTGCATCAGGGCCAGATCCTTTCCGAGGGGACCATGGAGCACGTCAAGAACGACCCCAAGGTCATTGAAGTCTACTTGGGGCATTGAGCGATGACCGCTCTCGCTATCGAACGCGCCGCGCACTCGCTTCACCTCTCCCCTTGTGGGAGAGGTCGGATCGCATCGCCAGATGCGATCCGGGTGAGGGGTTCTGCTCTCTCGTGGGACCTGAACGCCTCACCCGGCGCTGCGCGCCGACCTCTCCCGATGGGAGAGGTGAAGACAAGCATCCCGTTGTTGGAGGCAGTTCATGCTGGCAATCTCTGATCTTCACGTCGCCTACGGCCAGAGCGAGGTGCTGCACGGCCTCAACGTCCAGGTCGCGCCCAACGAGATCGTCGCGATCATGGGCCGCAACGGCATGGGCAAGACCACGCTGATGAAATCGCTGATGGGCATCCTGCCGACCAAAAGCGGCTCGGTGACCATGGACGGCACCGAGCTCGGCGCCATGAAGAGCTACGAGCGCGTCGCCAAGGGTCTCGCCTATGTGCCGCAGGGCCGCATGATCTTCTCCACCATGACGGTGAAGGAGAACATCGAGACCGGGCTCGTGGTCTCCGGCGGCTCCGAGGTGCCCGGCGACATCTACGAGTTGTTTCCGGTGCTGCTGGAGATGAAGGGCCGGCGCGGCGGCAATCTCTCCGGCGGACAGCAGCAGCAACTCGCGATTGCGCGGGCGCTTGCGACCAAGCCGAAGGTGCTGCTGCTGGACGAACCGACCGAAGGCATCCAGCCCTCGATCATCAAGGACATGGCGCGGACCCTGAAGCGCATCCGCGATGAGCGCGGCCTGTCGATCGTGGTCTCCGAGCAGGTGTTGAGCTTCGCGCTCGACATCGCCGACCGCGTGCTCGTGATCGAGAACGGCGCGATCGTCCGTGACGACCCGCGCGACAGCGTCGATGCCGCGCAGATCTCCAAATACCTGTCCGTCTAATCATCAACCGCGTAACGAAGGGGAGCGTCTCGATGCCTGATACACTGATCAAGGTCGATCTCAGCAAGTCGGCCTATGAAAACGACAAGATCCACAACCGTTGGCATCCCGAGGTTCCGATCGTCGAGTGGGTCAGTCCGGGTGACGATTTCATTATCGAGACCGTCGACTGGACTGGCGGCTTCATCAAGAACAACGACTCGGCCGATGACGTGCGCGACATCGATCTCTCGATCGTGCACTTCCTGTCCGGCCCGATCGGCGTCAAGGGCGCCGAGCCCGGCGATCTGCTCGTCGTCGACCTGCTCGACGTCGGTCCGTTGAAGGAGAGCCTGTGGGGCTTCAACGGCTTCTTCTCCAAGCAGAACGGCGGCGGCTTCCTCACCGATCACTTCCCGCTGGCGCAGAAGTCGATCTGGGACATCAAGGGTCTCTACACCTCGTCGCGCCACGTCCCCGGCGTCAACTTCGCCGGCCTGATCCATCCCGGCCTGATCGGCTGTCTTCCAGATGCCAAAATGCTGGCGGCCTGGAACGCGCGCGAGGCCGAGCTGATCGCGACCAATCCGACCCGCGTGCCGGGCCTCGCCAATCCGCCGTTCGCGCCGACTGCACATGCCGGCCGGCCAAGGGCGACGTCAAGGCCAAGATCGGCCTCGAGGGCGCCCGCACCGTGCCGCCGCGCGAGCACGGCGGCAATTGCGACATCAAGGATCTGTCGCGCGGCTCGAAGATCTACTTCCCGGTCTATGTGTCCGGCGGCGGGCTCTCGATGGGTGACCTGCATTTCAGCCAGGGCGACGGCGAGATCACCTTCTGCGGCGCCATCGAGATGGCGGGCTGGCTGCACATCAAGGTCGACATCATCAAGGACGGCGTGTCGAAATACGGCATCAAGAACCCCGTGTTCAAGCCGTCGCCGATCACGCCCAATTACAAGGACTATCTGATCTTCGAGGGCATCTCGGTCGACGAGGCCGGCAAGCAGCATTATCTCGACGTCCACATCGCCTATCGCCAGGCCTGCCTGAACGCGATCGAGTATCTGAAGAAGTTCGGCTACTCCGGCGCCCAGGCCTATTCGATCCTCGGCACCGCGCCGTGCCAGGGCCACATCTCCGGCGTGGTCGACGTGCCCAACGCCTGCGCCACGCTGTGGCTGCCGACCGAGATCTTTGATTTCGACGTGATGCCGTCGTCGGCGGGTCCGATCAAGCACATCACGGGCGACATCCAGATGCCGATCTCGCCGGACAAGTGATCCCTGCGCGACGGATGCGGGACGGCGCGTTCTTGCCGCCCCGCATCCATCGCCGGAGATTCCGCTCAAGCATCGCGCAAGGATACGAAGATGCCTGTCTACGAATATCTCTGCAACGAATGCGGCCCGTTCACCGAGATGCGGCCGATGGCCGAATGCGACCTGCCGCAGGACTGCCCGCAATGCGAGACAACGTCGCCGCGCGTGATCCTGACCGCGCCGGCGTTCTTCTGTATGCCCTCGGACAAGCGCAAGGCGCATGCCACCAACGAGCAAAGCCGCCACGCGCCGAAGACGCTCGACCAGTACAAGGCAAAGCACGGCCCGGGCTGCGGCTGCTGCGGCACGGGGGCGAAGAAGAAAGCGGGACGGCTGGTGACCAAGACCAAGAGCGGCGCGGTCGGGTTTCCAACCGCAAGACCGTGGATGATCAGCCATTGAGGCCACCGGCCGCGCAGCAAACTCCGCCGTCGTCCCGGGCTTGACCCGGGACCCATAACCACGAATGCAAGTTGGTTCGCAGCGCTGGGGCCACAGCCTACTCAGCAACGCAGCCCTGTGGTTATGGGGTCCTGCTTTCGCAGGGACGACGATGTTGAGGTATCATTGCTGCCTGATCAGCGGTCGGAATGCATCTTCTCCAGAAACTCCTTCACGCCGCTGACCGCGCCGGTGTTCGAGGCGACATAGCCGGGCAGGGCGCCCACGGCCTTGTGAAACGCGTTGGTCTTCATGATGTCGAGCACGCGCTGCATCGGCTCGGTTTCGAGGAACGCGCGTTTGCAGACGAAGAAATAATCCTCCGTGAGCAGCCGGATGAAATCGAGGCCGAATTGCCGCGCCGCCGCCTCGACCCCGAAACTCGCATCCGCCATGCCGCTTGCGACATAGGCCGCGACCGCGGCATGGGTGAACTCCATGTGCTGCGCGCCGTTGATCCGGTTGCCGGGAATTCGGTGCTGCGCCAGAAGCTGGTCCAACAGCATCCGCGTGCCGGAATCGTGATCGCGGTTGACGAAGCGGGCCTTGCTCTCGACCAGGTCGTTCAGCGTGGTGATGTTCAGCGGATTGCCGCGCTTCACCATCAGGCCCATTTCACGCGTCACGAAATTGATCACGCGATCCTCGCGCGGGTCGAGCCATTCCCGGCAGGCCTTGATCCCGATCGCGCGCAATTCGCCGCGCGGCAAATGCACGCCGGAGAGGTCGCAGGCGCCCTGCGCCAGCGAGACCAGCGAGTTCTGGTTGGAGACATAGCGCAGGTCGACGCCCATGCCGCTCTCGCGATCGAGGAACTCGCGCAGCTTCGACACCGCAAAGCCGTGGCTGGCATGGACCCTGATCACCGACGGCCGCTGCGCGAGGAACGGCTTGATCTCGGTGACGAGTTCCTGCGCGAGGTTTTCGAGCTGCAAACCGAGCCGCGCCTGCATGCGCTCGCCGGCCCACACCAGCTTCTCGCCGAACGCCGTCAGCTTCGAGCCCTTGCCGCGCTGTGTCTCCACCAGCGGCACGTCGAAGAATTGCGACCACTGCTCGATCAGGTTCCAGACGTGGCGATAGGACAGGCCGGCGTCACTGGCGGCGCTGGTGATCTTCCCGGTCTTCCTGATCTCGTTGAGGATGCCGAGCATCACCACTGTCGTCTGCGGGCTGTTCTCCTTGCGGAAGCGCCAGACGGTCTCGATCTCGATTTGCAGCATCGCGCTCACCAATTATGAAATTGACTTCATATGATGGTATACGAATAGGTACAAGATATCATATTTACTGCGGCTGCGGGCCCCCTACGTTAAGTCACAACACTAGGGAGTACATATGATGTCGATTGCATATGCTTATGACGCCCGCCAGGCCCCGTCCGTCAGGGACGAATTGCTGCTGATCGACGGCGCCCGCGTTCGCTCGGCGTCCGGACGCACCTTCAAATCGCTCAATCCCGCCACCGAGCAGGCGATCGCCGTCATCGCCGAAGGCAATCAGGCCGACGTCGATCGCGCCGTCGCCGCCGCCCGCCGCGCGTTCGAAGGGCCGTGGCGCACGATGCGCGCCGCCGAGCGCGGCCACATCCTCCTGAAATGGGCCGAGCTGTTGAAGCAGCACGCCGACGAGATCGCAGCTCTCGAGAGCCTCGATGCCGGCAAGCCAATCTCGGGCGTGTTGCGCCAGGATCTGCCGGCGGCGATCGACACGCTGACCTATTACGCCGGATGGGCCGACAAGATCAGCGGCGACGTGGTGTCGACGCGCGATGATGCGCTGACCTACACCGTGCGCGAGCCGGTCGGCGTCGTCGCAGCCATCGTGCCGTGGAATTTCCCGCTGATGATCGGGATGTGGAAGCTGGCGCCGGCGCTGGCCTGCGGCTGCACCGTGGTGATGAAGCCGGCCGAGCTGACCTCGCTGTCGGCACTGCGGATCGGCGAGCTTGCGCTGGAAGCCGGTCTGCCGAAGGGCGTGCTCAACGTCGTGACCGGCCCCGGCCGCGTCGTCGGCGACGCGCTGGTCAATCATCCCGATGTCGACAAGGTGACGTTCACCGGCTCGCCGGGCGTCGGGCGCGGCATCATGAAGGGCGCCGCCGGCAACTTCAAACGGGTCTCGCTCGAGCTCGGCGGCAAGTCCGCCAATGTCATCTTCGACGATGCCAATCTGGAAGCTGCCGCCAAGGCCGCCGCAGCGGGCATTTTCTTCAATGCGGGGCAAGTCTGCTCGGCAGGCTCGCGCGTGCTGGTGCAGGAGAAGGCCTATGACGAGGTCGTGGAACGCCTGGTCGCGCGTGCGGGAGCCCTGCGCATCGGCGATCCCGCGGACCGTGCCACCGCGCTCGGGCCCGTGATCTCGGAAAAGCAGATGCGTTCGATCCTCGACTATGTCGAAATCGGCAGAGGCGAGGGCGCGCAACTCGCTACCGGCGGCGAGCGCGTCGGCGATCGCGGCTATTTCATCAGGCCGACCGTGTTCGCCAATGTCGCGCATGAGATGCGGATCTCGCAGGAGGAAATCTTCGGCCCGGTCGTCAGCGTGATCAGGTTCAAGGACGAGGCCGACGCGCTGCGCATCGCCAACGGCACCGCCTACAGCCTCGCCGCCGGCGTCTGGAGCGCCGATATGGGCCGCGTGCAGCGCTTCGCCAAAAAGGCGCGCGCCGGCACGGTGTGGATCAACACCTATGGCTACACCGACGTGCGGTTGCCCTGGGGCGGCGAGCGCGACTCCGGCCTCGGCCGCGAGCACGGCACGGCTGCGATCGACAATTTCACCGAGCCCAAGGCGGTGTGGATGAATCTCAACGTCTGATGGCGCGCGACGCGAGCGAACATGGCGCGGACTGGAGAGCCCGCGCTGTTGAGAGTGGCGAGATCGCGCCGCACACTCGCTGTCGTCCCGGCGAAGGCCGGACCCATAACCACCGAAGGCCATGCTTACCGCGCTGGGGCCGCAGCGCGCTTCAACGGCATAATCCTGTGGTTATGGGTCCGGCCTTCGCCGGGACGACGACAGGGGGATATCGACGGTGTGGAGACAGCATTGCGCGTTTGCGTTATCGTTCTGCGCGGGGCCAGCAACGCAACACGAGACCACCATGCGCACAGAACAATTCGGAACAAACGGCCCGCAGGTCACCGTGATCGGGCAGGGCACCTGGTATCTCGACCGCGGCGACCGCAAGGCGGCGATCGCAGCGCTGCGCCGCGGCATCGATGCCGGCATGACCCATATCGACACCGCGGAGATGTACGGCGACGCCGAGCTCGTGATCGCGGATGCGATCACCGGCCAGCGCGACAGCCTGTTCCTCGTCTCGAAGGTGCTGCCGAACAACGCCTCGCGGCGCGGCACCATCAACGCCTGCGAGCGCTCGCTGAAGCGGCTGAAGACCGATCGGCTCGACTGCTATCTGCTGCATTGGCGCGGACACACGCCGCTTGCCGAGACGGTCGCGGCGTTTGATGAGCTGATCGCGGCCGGCAAGATCCGCGCCTGGGGCGTCAGCAATTTCGACGTCGACGATCTCGACGAGCTGCTCGACGTCGCGGGCGAGGGCAAGATCGCCTGCAATCAAGTGCTCTATCACCTCCGCGAGCGCGCGATCGAGCACGCCGTGATCCCGTGGTGCGCGCAGCACGGCGTCGCCGTGGTCGCCTATTCGCCGTTCGGCCACAATGATTTTCCGTTAGCATCGAGCAAGGGCGGCGCGGTGCTGCAATCGATCGCCGATGCACACAAGGCGACGCCGCGCCAGGTGACGCTGAGCTTCCTCACCCGTGATCCGATCGTGCTCGCGATTCCGAAAGCATCGAGCGCGGATCACGCTGCGGAGAATGCGGCGGCGGGAAGCCTCGAGCTCAGCGAGAGCGAGATCAAAGCGCTCGATGAGGCATTTCCGCGCGGGCCGAAGCCGCGCTCGCTGCCGATGCTGTAGCGCTGTCGCGGCACACAATTCCTAACAAACTATTTCAATCGCGGTGTTCTATGGGCTGCGGCGGGCGGTCGCGCGCGCTGACGCATATCGGAGTCCCGTTTTCGGGCATTGTCCTTGCGGCGGAATTGGCGTTTCTAGAGTTCTCCCGGATTCGTATTTTGCCTTCGAGATAGCCGTGACTCCGCCCCCCGCCGCAGCCGCCAGGCTCGACAGCGTATCCCTTCAATTGCCCGAGAGGACCTTCGTCGCGCGCAAGGCACCGGCGCGTGCCGATCGACCGTTCAAGGGCATCGCGCTGATCCTGCTCTCGACCGTCTTTCTCGGCACCTCCGACGTCACCGCGAAATATCTGTCGTCGACGCTGCCCTCGATCGAGATCACCTGGATCCGCTTCGTGGTGTTCGCGCTGATCATGTTGCCGACGATGCTGCCCGGTTCGTCGCTGTTCGCGCTGCGCACCAGCCGCCCCGGCCTGCATGTGCTGCGCGGTTCGGCACTGCTCGGCTCCTCGCTGCTGTTCATCACCGGCCTCGGCTTCCTGCCGATCGCGGAAGCGTCTGCGACGAGCTTCGTCTCGCCGCTGTTCGTCACCGCGCTCTCGATCGCCTTCCTCGGCGAGAAGGTCGGCCTGCGCCGCTGGATCGCGACCGCGGTCGGCTTGATCGGCGTGTTCATCATCCTGCGGCCCGGCACTGCGGCGTTCCATCCCGCGGCGTTCTTCCCGATCTTTTCGGCTTTCGCCTGGGCCGGCACGCTGATCATGACGCGGATGATGAGCGGCGGCGAACGCCCGCTCACCATCATGGCCTATTCGTCGATCGTGGGCGTCGTGATCGTCTCTGCGCTGGTGCCGTTCGTCTGGGTGGCGCCGACCTGGCACGACATCATGTTCGGAATCCTGGTCGGCATCGCATCGACCGCCGGGCAATGGATCGTGGTGCTTGCGTTCCGCTACGGCGATGCCTCGGTGCTGGCGCCGTTCTCCTATACGCAGCTGGTGTGGGTCAGCTTCCTCGGTTTCCTCGTGTTCGGCGAGCTGCCCGACAGCTTCACCATCCTCGGCGCCGCCTTCATCGTCGCCAGCGGCCTCTACACGGCCCACCGCGAGCGCGTGCGCCGCTCGCAATTGCTGGCTGTGGCAAGCGAGCCGTCGCCGAACGCCTGATCGATGCGCGTCCGGTGCCGGGCGAAGATTCCGGCAAGGGTGTCATGCGCTATGCGTGGTGATCCTCCGTGCTACTGTTCTGAAAACAGAACAGGGAGGAATCATGCGCGCAGCCATCTTCAGGAACGGCGAGATCGTCGTCGATACCATGCCGGAGCCGGTGCCCGGCGCAGGGCAGGTGCTGGTCAAGTCGCTCGCCTGCGGCATCTGCGGCTCCGATCTGCACGCGCGCAAGCATGCCCACCGCATGGTGGAGCTGACCAAATTCTTTCCCGGCCGCACGCCCATGGATCTCTCCCGCGACGTCGTGTTCGGCCATGAGTTCTGCTGCGAGATCCTCGACTATGGCCCGGACACCGCGCGCGGACTGAAGCCGGGCACCAAAGTGTGCTCGCTGCCGGCGCTGGTCACCCCGCAGGGGCCGAAGGGGATCGGCTATTCCAACGAGTATGTCGGCGGCTATGCCGAGCGCATGGTGCTCAGCGAGCCGCTGCTGCTGGAGGTGCCGAACGGGCTTGCCGCCGAGCATGCCGCGCTCACCGAGCCGCTCGCGGTCGGCGTGCACGCGGTGGCGAAGGCCAATATCAGCGGCGGCGAGGTGCCGCTGGTGATCGGCTGCGGCCCGGTCGGGCTTGCCGTGATCGCGGCGCTCAGGATCAAGGGCCTGCATCCGATCATCGCCGCCGACTACTCGCCGACACGGCGCAAGCTTGCCGAGAGGATGGGCGCCGACGTCGTGATCGATCCCGCAGAGAGGCAGCCCTATGCGAGCTGGGCCGAGCACGCCGCGATGTCGCCCGAGCAGCAGGCGGCACGGCCGCCGTTCCAGGCGCATCTTCCGGCACTCAAGCCCGCGCTGATCTTCGAATGCGTCGGCGTGCCCGGCCTGTTGCAGCAGGTGTTCGAGGGCGCGCCGCGCGACGCCCGCATCGTCGTGGTCGGCGTCTGCATGGAGACCGACCGTTCCGAGCCGATGCTCGGCATCCTCAAGGAGCTCAACGTCCAATATGTGCTCGGCTACACGCCGGAGGAATTTTCGTATTCGCTGCGCCTGATCGCGGAAGGGCAGGTCGACGCCGCCTCGCTGGTGACCGGCCGCGTCGGCATCGACGGCGTGGCGCAGGCCTTTGCCGATCTCGCCAATCCGGAGGCGCACACCAAGATCCTCGTCGAGCCCTGGCGGTAGGTGCTTGTAGGGTGGGTTAGTTTTGCAGGGTGGGCACGGCGCTTCGCGCCTTTGCCCACGCTGCGGGCCCGCGATAGGGCGTGCGCATTTGCATTTCGTCGCATCGAACCTATAGTTCGGTCTCCTCGAAAGCGCAGCGGTTCATGCGAGTTTCAATCATCACGGGAGGCGGCTCCGGCATTGGTGCAGCGGTTGCGCGCAGGCTCGCGGGCGCCGATCAATGCCTGATGCTGCACGGGAAGGGCGCCGAAGCGGCCGGTCGCGAGCGGCTGAGCTCGGTGGCGGATGCATGCAGACACAAAGGTGCCAGGGTCGAGATCCGCACCGGCGATCTCGCGAGCGCCGGCGCGGGCACCGATCTCGTCACGGCAGCGCGTGTCGCCTTTGGACCTGTCGATGCGATCGTGCACGCCGCGGGCTTCGCCGACCGGCGCGATTTCGCGAGCCTGCCGCGCGAGGCGCTGGAGCGCGCATTCGCGGTGATGGCGGCCGCATTTCATGAGATCGCGGCCGCGGCGCTGCCTGACCTCACACGCAGCGCGTTGGGGCGCGTCGTTGCGATCTCGAGCTTCGGGCCGCACCGCTTCGTGCCCGGCGCCACCTTTCCCGGATCGGCCGCGGCAAAAGCCGCGCTCGAAGTGCTGGTGAAGTCGCTGGCGATCGAGCTCGCCGCCTCGGGCGCCACCGCCAATGCGGTGATGCCCGGTTATACGCGCAAGGACCCGGGTCTCGTCGGCGCGCTCGATCCAGCGACCTGGGAGCGGGTGGCAAAGGCCAATCCGATGCAGCGGCTGGCTGAACCCGATGACGTCGCCGCCGTGGTGGCGTTCCTGCTGACGCCGGAGGCCGGCCACGTCACCGGCGCCACGCTGCCGGTCGATGGCGGCCTCACCCTGATGTGAGCGCGTCACTCGCGCCGGGCCGCCTGCGATGCCGGGCCGTCACATCAGCGGATGAACTACGATTGGGGGGCGCTCGCGCAATTTCGGAATAATGGAATTATGTCGCTGATTTGCCCGACGTGTCAAGTCGTCGTGTCGACGGCAGCCGCCGGCTACTTTGCATGGGGTTGTTTTTCGATGTTTGGCAGTGCGCCCCTGCGGACTCGACCATGACGACGTGGAGATGTCGGTCGCAGCGGTCGCGAGTGCCATCCGAGCCTCTCCCCGCAACAACGGGGAGAGGGGGAATGAACAGCAGCCTCAGAACTTCGACGGCACATACATCTCCGGCGGGATCGGGCCGCGGTGATAGTCGGGATTGCGCACCCGCGGCGGCAGCGTGACGCCGGCGTGCTCGATCGGCTGGTAGGGGATCTGGCTCAGGAGATGCGAGATGCAGTTGAGCCGGGCGCGCTTCTTGTCGACGGCATCGACGATCCACCACGGCGAGTCAGGCAGATGGGTCCGCTCCAGCATCGTCTCCTTGGCCTTGGTGTAGAGCTCCCAGCGGGTGCGCGCCTCGACATCCATCGGGCTCAGCTTCCACTGCTTCAGCGGGTCATGGATCCGCATCGTGAAGCGGAACGCCTGCTCCTCGTCGGTGATCGAGAACCAGTATTTCAGCAGAATGGTGCCGGAGCGGATCAGCATGCGCTCGAATTCCGGCACCGATTTGAAGAATTCCTCGTACTGCTCGTCGGTGCAGAAGCCCATCACCTTCTCGACCCCGGCGCGGTTGTACCAGGAGCGGTCGAACAGCACGATCTCGCCGCCGGCCGGCAGATGCGAGACGTAGCGCTGGAAGTACCATTGCGTGCGCTCGCGCTCGCTCGGCGCCGGCAGCGCCGCGACGCGGCAGATACGCGGATTGAGCCGCTGGGTGACGCGCTTGATGACGCCGCCCTTGCCGGCGGAATCGCGCCCCTCGAACAGGATGACGACCTTCTTCTTCTCGTGATGCACCCAGTCCTGCAGCTTCACCAGCTCACCCTGCAGCCGCAGCAGCTCTTTGAAATAGACCTTGCGGTCGAGCGACGGGTGGAGGGCATGCGCCTCGTGGTCGAGGTCGTCGAGCCTGGCGTCGTCGAGCTCGAGCTCGAGTTCCTCGTCGAGGCTGTCGGTCATCTCCTGCTGGATGCGCGCACGCAGGGCTTCATTGCGCGCGGCTTCATCGTGCGAGATATCCTGAGACAAGGCGTCGTCGGTGAGGGCGGAGGCAGTCATGAATCCGTCTTTCCATGGTATGTGGATCGCGCGGGAGCATTGACGGCCCGTGTTACCCTTGTGTGACAAGGCGATGACGGCCGTTTCACAGCCGCGCGGAGACTGTGCTAACAAGCGCCAACAACGTTAGAAACGGGAGACATCGATGATCACGCTCGCGCCCAAAGACGTCCTGCCGCAGGACTCGACCGCCGGCACCCTCGTCGGGCGGGTGTGGCTGCCGCAGGCCAGCGGCCCGGCCGTGGTGGCGGTCCGCGCCGAGGGCGTGTTCGACGTGACGCAGCGCTTCGCCACGGTGAGCACGCTTTGCGAGGAGGCCGATCCGGCGGCCGCGCTGCGTGCGACCAGGGGTGAGCGGATCGGCGATTTCGATTCCATCCTCGCCAACACGCCGCCCGATCGACGCGACGGCGCAAAGCCGCATCTGCTGGCGCCGGTCGATCTCCAGGTGCTGAAGGCGGCCGGCGTCACCTTTGCGATCTCGATGCTGGAGCGGGTGATCGAGGAGCGCGCGCGCGGCAATCCGTCCTCGGCGGAGGCGATCCGCAAGGAGGTGGTGCGCCTTGTCGGCGACGATTTCTCCAGGCTGAAGCCGGGCTCGGCGGAGGCCGCGAAGCTGAAGCAGGTGCTGATCGAGCAGAACGCCTGGAGCCAGTATCTGGAGGTCGGCATCGGCCCCGACGCCGAGGTCTTCACCAAGGCGCCGACATTGTCGTCGGTCGGCACCGGCATGGACGCCGGGCTGCATCCGAAATCAACCTGGAACAATCCGGAGCCGGAGGTCGTGCTGATGGTATCGAGCGCGGGCAAGATCGTCGGCGCCGCGCTCGGCAACGACGTCAATCTGCGCGACTTCGAGGGCCGCTCGGCGCTGCTGCTGTCGAAGGCCAAGGACAACAACGCGTCGTGCGCGATCGGGCCGCTGCTGCGGCTGTTCGATGCGACCTTCTCTCTCGATGACGTCAGGCGGATGGATGTCGGGCTCACCGTAACGGGCGAGGACGGCTTTGTGCTCGAGGGCCATTCCTCGATCTCAAAGATCAGCCGCGACCCGACCGACCTCGTCGCGCAGACGATCTCGGCGGTGCATCAATATCCGGATGGATTTGCGCTGTTCCTCGGCACCATGTTCGCACCGGTCAAGGACCGCGACGCCAAGGGTGAGGGCTTTACCCACAAGCGCGACGACATCGTCACCATCGCAGCCCCCCAGCTCGGCAAGCTCGTCAACCGCATGCGCGGCAGCGACGAATGCGAGCATTGGACCTTCGGCGTCGGCGCGTTGATGAAGAATTTGGCGCAGCGGAAGGTGATCTAGCTGAATATCGCGCCTTACAGCCCCATCATCCGGAACACCATGCGCGGTACGTTGAGCCCGTAGCGATGGTGGCGATGATGACGTGCGTGCGGCGCCTCGTCTGTGCCGGTGGTCATCGCCGCCTTCGCGCCATCCTGCTCGGGGCCGATCGCGTCGAACGCAGCCTTCTGCTCGTCGCTGAGCAGACCGTAGAACTTGTCCAGCGCCGGACGCACCGTCCCGATCGCCTGAAGCATGGTATCGAGCCGGGCCTCGACGGCCGCGAGCCGCGCCGGTGGCGTACGTGCGTCTGCCGGCGGGCAGGATGATTTCAGGATGTCCTGCGCCTTCGCTGCCGCGTCCTGAAGGTCCTTCAGGCTTGCCTGCTGCGCCTCGGTCGGCTTCACCTGGCTCGCGATGATGTCGGCCGGCCATGGTGTGGCGGCCGCCTGCGCGGTATTGCAGTTGCCGCTATCAGCGGTCTTCTGCTGATCCGGGTTGCCGCCTCGCGCGCGCCGCTGCTCGTCCGCCAGCGCGGTGACCTTGGCCTTCTGCTCGTCGCTGAGCAGACCGTAGAACTTGTCCATCGCCGGCTTGATGGTGTCGACGGCGTCCCGCATCGCCTGGACACGCTGCTGCATCGCGGCGAGACGGCTCGGCGCGGTCAGTGCAACGTCCTTGGGACATGAATTGAGGATCGCCTCGGACGCCTTCTGCGAGGCCGCCGCGAGTTCGTCGAGGGCTGCGCTCTGCTCGGCATTCGGCTGGACGGCGCTGCGGAACTGCTCGATCGGGAAGCCCGCGATGTCACGGCTGTCGCTGCCGCACATGTCGGCGAGCGTCACCGTGCCGGAGCCGCCGGATGTCGCGGCGGAATGGGATCCGCGGTGGCCCGGCAGATAGTCGACGTAGCCGCTCAGCGCATCATAATCGTAGGGGTCGAACAGGCCGGCATAGAGATCGGCATAGCCATAATCCCAGAAGTACGGATCGTAGTCGTCGCCCCACCAGGTGTAGTCATAGAGGTCATAATAGGCGTAGGGCCAGAACACCGGACCGACCCAGCCGAAGCCGCCGTGCGGATGTCGCCACCACAAGCCGCCATTGTGATGTGCCCAGGCCGCGCCCGCAGCGGCCGTGACGATTGCAGCGCGCGTCATCGGATTGCGCAGGCCGCCGGGCCGGTGCAGGGCGGTTCTGACCTGGCGTGACGCCAGCGAGTGACCGACAGCGCCGGCGTTGTGCCGCATCACGGCAGCCGAAGGTGCATGGTGGCCGGCGACGATGCCATGCGTGCCCGTTGGGCCATGCGCGATGGCCGGATTGTGCACATTGGCGTGCGACGGGAATTGGCGTGCACCGACGCTGCGCCCCATGCGCGGCGCAGCGTGAAAGGATCCCATGTGTGGCGCGGCGTGAATAGTGTGAAAGCCTCCGCCGCCACCATGGAAGCCGCCGGCGCGGAAGCCGCCGCCACCGCCATGGAAGCCACCACCACCTCCATGGAATCCGCCAGGCGCGCCGCCGTGGAATCCGCCGCCACCACCGTGGAAGCCACCGCCTCCGCCGTGACCGCCACCGCCGCCGCCGCCGCGGGCCAGCGCGTCAGCGCGATCGGTCGATAGCGCTGTCGATGCTGCGATGGCGGCTATCGCGACGAGCGCGAGCAGGATGGGTTTGCGGCCGGCAGTTCTCAGCATGTTCGTTCTTTCAAACGGTTCGGGCATTCATTGGCACACAATTCAACACCCCGCGCCGCCAGTAGGTTCCTGCGGCAACATCGAGTTCGATTATTGTTGTTCGTGATGGTCGCACGTCGGTCCGGTCAAAGACCGTGCTGCTCCGCCCGCTCTGTGGACTCGCTGCCTGGAACCGGGCATCCTCGTCCCGCGTTCATCAAGCTTATTTGAAGCTGAGTGCGGTTTTTCCATGCTGCGTTGCCGCGAACCGGTTTTTTGCCCGCCCGTGCCATGCCCACAGCCGAGCCGGCTGGGACTCGTCGAAACGCTGATCAGGCTGCGGCGCAATCCGCTCGAATGCTGGAGCGCGGATTGCTTTGACGAGCCCATCCTGAAAATCCGCCTGCCTTTGACGGACACATTCCGGGTGCATCATCCGCAGGCCATCAAGCGAACGGGTGTCGCGGCGGGCGCATGGTCGCGAGGTGCTAGGGGAAAAACCTGTCAAAATGCCGGAGGACCTCGCCGGGGGCTTCTTCAGGCAGATAGTGCCCGCAAGGCAACGCCTCGCCGCTGATGTTGGCGGCCTTGTCGCGCCAGGTCTGCAGAACGTCGTAGGTCGAGCCGACCACGCCCTTTGCGCCCCACAGCACAAGCAGGGGAATCTGGATGCGCATGTCGGCGTCTGCCGCGTCATGAACGAGATCGATGCCGGCGGCGGCGCGGTAGTCCTCGCACACGGCGTGCAACGTCTCCTGCGTGTAGCAGCGGCGGAATTCCGCGAAGGCCAGCGGATCGATGGCGTCAGGCGTCTTGTTCTGCTTGTTGATGTGGCTCTGCAGATAGAATTCGAGATTGTTGCCGATCAGCGTCTCCGGCAGCGGCGCCGGCTGGATCAGGAAGAACCACCACATGTAGCGGGTGGCGAAATCCTTCGTCACGTTGCCATACATCGTCGCCGTCGGCGCGATGTCGAGCAGGGCGGCGCGGGTGACGGCGTGCGGATGGTCGAGCAGCAGCCGGTGTGCGACGCGACCGCCGCGATCATGGCCGGCGAGCTGGAACGTCTCGAAGCCGAGGCTACGCATCACCTCCACCTGATCGCGGGCCATCTCGCGCTTCGAATAGGCGATATGATCCGGCCTGCCATCGGGCTTGCTGGAATCGCCATAGCCGCGCAGGTCAGTGAGCACGACGGTGAAGCGTTTGGCCAGGTCGGGGGCGACCTTGTGCCAGCAGGCCAGTGTCTGTGGATGTCCGTGCAGCAGCAGAAGCGGCGGCCCGCTGCCGCCGACCAGCGTGTGGATCTCGGCGCCCGTCGTCTCGATGCGCATCTGCCGGAAGCCGGGCAGCAGGCGAGCAAGGTTGGCGTTTTCCATCTTGGTGTTCCCTGAGGACTCGGCAGCGTGAGGGCGATCTTGGATCGAGACAAGGCCGCCGATCGCCAGGGCTGCCGTTGCGGCGAAGCTGCGGCGGGACAGGACGTGTGGGGGTGCAGTCATCATCTGCTCCAGTGCTCAGCCCAGCCAGCGCATCAGCAATGTGGCGATGACGATCATCACCGCGCCGCCGACGCGGGTGGCGATCTGGGCGAAGGCCATCAGCCCCATCCGGTCGGCCGCGCCGAGGATGGCAACGTCGCCGGTGCCGCCGAGGCCGGAATGGCAGGCGGTCACGATGCCGGCCTCGACCGGATACATGTTCAGCCATCGCCCGACGAAGAAGCCCGACGCGATCATCGCTGCCACGGTCGCGGCACAGATCGCGATGTGGCCCGGGGTGAAGGAGGCGACGAGCTGCGGCCAGGAGACCAGCGTCGCACCCATCGCCGTCAGGATGGCGAAGGTGAGGTTGGTGGACATGAAGCGGTTGATCTGTTGAGCGGCGGTTTCCATCTCCGCCGGCAGCAGTCCGCCGATCTTGCAGAGCACGGCGCTCACGATCATCAGGATCGGGCCGGGAATCCCCAGCACCGGCGCAAGCAGCGTGCCGAGGATGAAGAACAGGCAGGCGAGCATGAGGCCCGCGCCCATCAGCGCGTAATCCGGGGCGAGCGCAGGTCCTGAGTTGGAAAGCAGGCCGTCATCGCCGCTGCGCACCAATTGGCCGCGACCGTTGATCGCGGGGATGGGCTCGCCCAGCCTCGCCAGCAGGCCAGCGCCGACGATCGCGACCACGTTGCCCATCAGCGCGGCGGGAACCATGAGCGCCACCAGCTCGCCCTGTGGCCGGTGCAGCATCTCGCTGTAGCCGATCGACAGCGGCAGCACACCTTCAGCCAGTCCGCCGCCGACAATCGGCACGATGGTGAAGAAGAAGGTTTGATAAGGCGAATGGCCGAAGGCGAGACCGACGGCGATGCCGGCCGCGACTGAACAGATCGTGCCGACGAACAGCGGCACGAACATGCGCAGGAAGCCCTGGACCAGCGTGCGACGGTTCATGCCGAGGATCGAGCCCGTTACAAGGCAGGCGATGTAGAGATACTGGAAGTTGGAGGACTTGAAGGTGGCCGTGACCGCCTTGAGCGCCGGCTCGGGCATGATCTGATAGCCGACCAACGCCGAGGGGACGAACAGGCAGAGAATCGCAGCGCCGCCGATCTGGCGCAGAACGGGAATGGTCTGCCCGAGCCGTGCCAGCAGGAAGCCGAGCAGCATCAGCACGCACAATCCGCCGGTGACGTCCTGCGGCAGGCGGCCGCTCCAACTCGCCAGCAGGGTGACGGCGCTGGCCGCCAGGAACACCGGCCAGGGCAGCGGACCGATACGGGCAAAACTGCGCAGCAAGCCTTGCGCGCCGGTTTCGAGCTTCGGGTTCTCAATCAATAATTCTGCCATTTCCCCCTCGCTTTGTTTCTTTGGATTTTGTCGTTGCAACGGCGCAGCTAGAACAGCCACGGATTGACTAACCTGTGCGTTGCCTCGAAGGCCCTGATGTCGCTCGCGCCCTCGAGCGTCTGGCCGATCGCATCGAGCCCGCTCAGCAACGCCGTCTTGCGCAGCGCGTCGATCGCGAAGCCGATCGTGGTTCCGGTTGCGACCAGCGAGATGGTCTGCGACGGCAGATCGACAATCATCTGGTTCGACGCGGGATCGCCGATCACCTGCTGGATATGCTCCACGGTCGCGTGGTCGAGCGTGATGGTGAGCAGGCCGTTGTTCCTGCAATTGTCGTTGAAGATGCCGGCAAACGAGGTGCCGATCAGGGCGCGGATCCCCACTTGCGACAGGCCCCAGACCGCGTGCTCGCGGCTCGACCCGCAGCCGAAATTCGGCCCGACCACCAGGAAGCGCGCCTCCCGGTAGCCAGCCTGGTTCAGCACGAAATCGCGGTTCGGTTGACCATCGGTGAATCGCAGCAGATTGAACACGCCGACATCGAGACCGCTGCGGTCCACGCCCTTCAGGAAGGTCTTGGGCATGATGACGTCGGTGTCGACATTGGCCGCGGGAAGCGGGGCGGCTACGCCGGAGACGGTGGTGAACGGCAGCATTGCTCAGCGCTCCCTGGCCACGAGGTCGCGAACATCGGCCAGCCGTCCGCTGACGGCGGCGGCGGCGACCATTTCCGGGCTCATCAGATGCGTTCTCGCCCCGGCGCCCTGGCGGCCCTCGAAATTTCGGTTGGTGGACGAGGCGCAGCGATCACCTGACGCGAGCACGTCGTCGTTCATCGCCAGGCACATCGAGCAGCCGGATTGCCGCCACTCGAACCCGGCGGCGCGGAAGATCTCGGCAACACCCTCCCGCTCGGCCTGATCGCGCACGGCGGTCGAGCCCGGCACCACGATGGCCCGCACGCCTGTTGCCACCTTGCGACCCCTGAGCACGCGAGCGGCGGAGCGCAAATCCTCGATGCGGGCATTGGTGCAGGAGCCGATGAAGGCGTGGCTGATTGCGACGTCACGCAACGCCGTGCCGGGTGCGAGGCCCATATAGGCCAGCGCGCGCTCGGCCGAGCGGCGCTTGACCTCGTCCGTCTCGTCCTGCGGAAACGGCACTTTTGCGGTGACGGGGGCTGCCTGATCCGGGCTGGTGCCCCACGTCACCATCGGTGCGACGGTCGAGACATCGAGGCTGAACTCGCGCGCGAACGCCGCGCCGTCATCACTGCGCAGCGTGCGCCAGGCGGCGACGGCTTGCTCCCACAGCGACCCCTTCGGAGAGCGCGGCCGACCGGCGAGATAGGCGAAGACCTTGTCGTCCGGTGCCATCACCGCGCCGCGCGCACCGGCCTCGACGATCATGTTGGCAATCGTCATCCGTGCTTCCACGCTCATCGCGTCGACCGCCGCGCCTGTGAACTCCACCGCATGACCGGCCGCACCATCGGCGCCGATCTGGCGGATGATTTCGATGACGATGTCCTTCGCCGTCACGCCGTAGCCCGGTGAGCCACGCAGGGTGATCCGCATCGGCTTGAGGCGGCGATAGATCAGCGTCTGGGTGGCGAGATAGTGCTCGATGTCTGTTGTCCCGATGCCAAATCCGAGCGCGCCAAGCGCGGCGTAGGAGGTGGTGTGGCTGTCCCCGGCGGCGACCACCATGCCGGGCAGCACCAGGCCCTGCTCGGGCGCGACGACATGTTCGATGCCCTGACGGCGGTCGAGCACGTCGAACAGCTCGATGCCGAAATCGCGCGCGTTTTCGCCGAAATAGCGCACCTGGCGGGCGCCGCCGGCGTCGGGCATCGCAGCGGTGCGTTGTGCAGCGGTCGGGATGACGTGATCGACCACCATCAACGATGCGTCAGGACGCCATACCCTGCGCCCGGCCTCGCGCAGGCCGGTGAAGGCCTGCGGGCTGGTGTATTCGTTCAGCACCGTCCGGTCGATATAGAGCAGGCACTGTCCGGGCCCGTCGAGCGCGTGCACGGTGTGGGCGTCGACCAGCTTGTCGTAGAGAGTGCGGGCCTGGGGCATCGGCGTCTCGTCCGGGTTTCGGTGGACAACACGATGCCGCCTGTCCGATGCTGTCGGCCAATGCCGTATCGAAATATCGTTATGCGCCGCGCGTATCGGCAGCGTCGAGGGAGGCGGAGACGGGTGTGACGTGGAACTGATCTGGCTCGAGGATTTTCTTGCGGTGATCGAAGCCGGCGGCTTCTCGCGGGCCGCCGAGACGCGCAACGTCACCCAGCCCGCCCTCAGCCGCCGCATCAAGGCGCTGGAGGACTGGGTCGGCACGCCGCTGTTCTTCCGCACCACGCACAAGGTTCTGCTCACCCCCGCCGGGGTCGCATTCCGCGCCACGGCCGAGGAGGTGCTACGCGCGCTGGCGGTCGGCCGCCTCGAAGCGCGAAGTGAGGCCGAGGCCGATACCGAGCAGTTGCTGTTCGCCTCGACCAACGCGCTGGCGCTGACCTTCTTTCCGCAATGGCTGCGACGGCTGGAGCGGGTGTCGCCGATCCCGAATATCCAGCTCGTCGCCAACCACATGGAGGCGTGCGAGCGGCTGATGCTGCAGGGGAGCATGCAATTCCTGCTCGGCCATCATCATCCGGCTGCCGAGACGCCACTGAACGGGCGGCAATTCGTCTCCGCCAGGGTCGGCGCCGACGTGTTGATCCCGGTCTGCGCTCCTATTGAAGGAGGGCACGCGCCGCTGTTCGCTCTGCCCGGCAGTGAGCACGATCCGGTGCCCTATCTGTCGTACCGCCAGGAATCGGGCATGGGCCGCATCGTTGCCGCGGTCCATGCGGCTTCGCCGAATACCGCATGGCTGAAACCCAGATTCAACTCGCACCTTGCGAAGTTGCTGGTGACGATGGCGCTGGATGGCCGGGGCCTGGCGTGGTTGCCCGAAAGCCTGATCGGCGAGCATCTCAACGCTGGCGAACTGGTTCGCGCGGGCGACAGTGTGTGGGATATTCCGATCGAAATCCGCCTCTTCCGCCAGCGCAGCCGGTTGTCGCGCGGGGCCGAGTCATTCTCGGCCGTTGCCCTGTCGATGAATGAAACCGGGATGTGAGATGCGGGTAGGTGATCTCCGCGAATGTTCAGCTTCCCCCCCCCAATCACTGATTTGCGCGTCTATGACACAAGCGGTGCAATACCCTCGGTGTCGTCCCGGCGAAGGCCGGGACCCATAACCACGAATGCTGATTGTTGCGCGATGCCGGAACGACGAGTCCCACCTACAACACCCGCTGCGGAGTATGGATCCCGGCCTTCGCCGGGACGACACGAATTTGTGGTGCGAGCGAAGCTACGAACCAGCAGCAACTATACCGGCAGCGCCGTCGAATACTTCACCTGGCTCAATGCAAAACTCGACTCGATCGAAGCAATCCCGTCGAGCCTCGTCAGCTTGTTCTTCAGGAACGCCTCATAGGAGGAGAGGTCGGCGGCGACGACGCGTAACAGATAATCGCGGTTGCCGGTCATCAGGTAGCACTCGAGCACCTCGTCCCATTTGGAGATGGCGCGGGCAAAACGATTCAGATCTTCCTCCTTCTGCCGCGCGAGCTTGATCGAGATGAAGACAGAGACGTGCAAGCCAAGCGATTTCTGGTCGACGGTCGCGATATAGCGGGAGATCACGCCGCGCTCCTCGAGCAGCTTGACCCGGCGATGGCAGGGCGACACCGACAATCCGACCTTGTCCGCGAGCTCCTGCATGGTCATGCGGCTATCGGTCTGGAGCAGGCTAAGGATCTTGCGGTCGATGGCGTCGAGGGCAGGCATTGGGATGAACTCGCGGGTTGAAGCCGGATCGTGGGAATTTATCCCAATTTTTCCTGTGGTGTCGCGTGGAATTGAGATTTTCGCAGGCCCTCACGGCAGTAACATCTGGTATCTCGCCCCGGAGCACCGCCATGGCAATTGCGCCTGAACGCCTCGACATGCTGTCCGCCCTGGCCCGCAAGGTGCTGTGGCTGTCGTCATGGACCATCCATCACGCCAACCATGTCCGGCCGAACAGCGATGGCCTCAAGGTCGGCGGCCATCAGGCGTCCTCCGCCTCGCTCGCCAACATCATGTCGGCGCTTTATTTCTCGGTGCTGCGCCCGCAGGATCGCGTCGCGGTCAAGCCGCATG
>Ga0153933_1000029_pt1 | contig 89648 bp, 83 predicted proteins | sample TSNJ017MetaG_FD_102275 | JGI IMG/M metagenome (GOLD analysis project Ga0153933, IMG submission 102275) | Attine ant fungus gardens microbial communities from New Jersey, USA - TSNJ017 MetaG | ecosystem: Host-associated > Fungi > Mycelium > Unclassified | place: USA: New Jersey, Wharton State...
GAAGGTCCTCCGAATAAGGTCGTCCCATCCATGCTGGCCTCCTTCCCAGCCAGCATGTTGAATCAGAACCGATCTGATTTGGGAATCCTCAATCGATTCAAGCTAGACCCATCCCGCTCTAGCGACATCGCTCCAAGCTGTTGCTCGGTTTCATTCACTAGCGGAAATCCGAGATTTGCTTGGGTGGATACGCGCGGTTCAACACGTCGTTCCGATGGTCGAATTTCTGAGTCTCGGCTGCGATAGTACGCGACCCCCCATCCGTCGTTAGGATCTATCCGCGTCGAGACCGCTTCAGAACCAATATCGCAGGCCGCTTCACGGGCTGCCGCTCAGCGGCGATCAAATATTACCTGCTCGCGAGCGAGCAGGAAGAAGGTGCGCGAATGGTCGATTGCACCATCGGCCAGGGCCTCGAGGGCATCGAGATAGGCGCGAAATTTAACCGCGCCCATCTCTTCCCGATCATACCAGAACGTCGAGTAACCGTGGTAATTTTGCGAATAGCCCCTGGCATCGATGATTGGTTTTCCCTCGGGCGTCGGGTCGGACCAGACCACCCGACGAAGGTGTGTTGCATTTCCGCTTGCGCTTACTGCTCGCTCAAACGCGGATCGCCAAAGGCCAGCGAAATCGCTCTCCGCAACTCCGTCGCTGCGGCGCAGAAAATGATAGACCTTAAGCCGTCCGCCGCCCGGGTGAGCAACTTCCAACTCGGCCTCGGTCGCGATCATGACAATGGCCGTCCTTTGCTCCGCGTAGTTTATTCCGTCCTTGTAGTGGTGATCCCTTGATGGGTCGGTGGCATTGGCAACTAATGCATTTATGTCATCGAAATAGAGTTCCGTGACGTTATCGCGGCCTACGAGAACATCGAACGCCGAGTCTCCAGTACGTCCGAATGCTCCGTCGAATATGTCGTTCTGCAAATAGCGCTTGATCCTAGCCGGATGGTTGCGGACCATCACGGCGTGAACATCAACGTTGTACGCAACAAACTCGGCGTGGGTCATGCCCGGACGACGACGCGTCGCAATCATCATTTTTATCATGATCAAGGTCCCTGGTGCTGTTCGTTCGGCCCCCGCCCAGTAATCCTCTTGCTGGGGTGGCCCGAGATGGAGAGAGCGGTTCGTATTGGTCTGACAGCAACCCTGTTGCTATCAGCTGACCTCTGGCCAGAATTTGCCAGCTATGCAGCATCGGTCTGGTCGATCACGACTGTCGGCGAAACCAGCGTCATGAGCACGAACGTCTCCGTCTCGAAGGCCGCACCTGTCGTCTTCATAAGAGCCTCCGCCAAGGAGCGCATTTCCCAGGAATAGCCGGGTTCCAGGAACATGGTAATCCCCGCCACGGCGCGCGGCCCAGCACGGCTAAACCTCTGTGTAAGGCGCTCGTTCGGCTGTTCGAATTCGGTGACAAGTTGGCAGATCTTGACGCCAGCCCCCTCAAGGTCATGTGCACGCAACGTGCTGGCAACAGCATCCCAAAGCCCGCCCACACGGCGATCCGTTCCCGGTGGGAGGAGCACATAGGACATCATCTTGACCAGGCCAGCCTCGTCCGTAGTTGAGGGCATGACGGGACGCTCGTCCCCCATCACACTGACGCCCCGTGCCGCATCGGCATATACGAACGTGTCAGGCCACGAGACCCGTGTCACGTGAGGCAAGCTAGATCTACGTTCGAATGCCTCTTGGTCCGCATGCCAAATCTCGGTCAGACCATCAGGCTGCGTGATCGGCGAATGTGCCTCTTTGCAATAGAAGACCGCGTCCTCCACGACGTTCTGGACATAACGAAGGATCTCAGTGGGGTCTTTTGCGACGATCGGGCCGTGAACGTCATTGTAGTAAGCGCGCATGCCGGCCTTACTCAAGCCGCTGCGGCGCCACGTAGCCCCCATCAATTTCATTGCTTCTCCCCAACCGTTCGCTTGTTGCCGTTGGTGTCCGACAGTCAGTGTTCCTGACGGTTGCCGCTGCCGCGTACGATCCCGCGGAGACGCCGCTGCATGAATCTCCTGGACCGCACCAAGTGAGTATGACCTGCTGCTTTGGTGCGCGAAGCCTAGCGCAGCGGCGAGACAAGTCAATTTGATTATACGTATGTATAATAATTTCAAGTGCGTCTGTGGTCGCAGCACGATCGGTGACAGGGCGTTCGCGAACGCCGGATAGCGGCCACTCGGGCCGCGGGCAGGCCTGCTCGTTAGCGTTTGCGCGTCTTGCGTGAGGGGACGCGGGTGAGGTCGGGCACCGCGCCGCTGGCATATTTGCCGAGCACACGTGCGAAGGCCGAAACCGCCGGCGCGAACGAGCGCCCGATGCGGGTGATCAGGACGATGTCGCGGGTCAGGCCCGGCTCGAGCGCGACCGCGGAGATATCGAGGGCTCGTGCCGCTGCAAAGGCGTAGGTCGGCAGGACCGCAACGCCGAGTCCGGATTCTACCATGCCCAGCGCCGTGGTGATCTGCGCCACCTCATAGGACGGAACCAGCTTGAGCTCCACGGCCTCGAAGCCGACCTCGACCAGCAGGCGAATGCCGCTGTCGCGGGTCAGCGTTACCAGCGGCAGCCCATCAAGTTCGCGCCAGTTCACGGCAGCACGACAGGCCAGCGGATGCTGCGCAGGGCAGAAAACCATCAGCCTGTCGCGGGCGAGCCGTGTCGAGACGATGCCGTCTTCGCCGGCGTGGAAGGTGCCGATGCCGCAATCGACCTGGCCCGAGCGCACAAGCTCGACGATTTGGTCGGTGCGTGCGTCGATCACCCGGACAGCAAGGCCGGGATACTGGGCGTGGAATTCCGCGATGGCGCGCGGCACGATGGTTGCGGCGAGGAGAGGGGGCGCCGCGACCACAACGCGGCCCCGCTTGCGCTCGGCAAGATCATGAGCGTTGCGCGCGGCCAGCTCGAGATCCTCGATGATCTTCGCGGCGATGTTGCGAAACTCGGCGCCGCCTTCGGTGAGTTCGACCCGGCGCGTGGTGCGGTCGAACAGGCGAATGCCGAGTTCGATCTCCAGATCACGTACCTGCTGCGACAGTGCGGGCTGCATCGTGTGCAGTTTCTCGGCGGCGCGTGTGAAGCTGCCGAGGGCGGCGACCTGCAGGAAAGCCTGAATCTGGCGGATCGTGATGTTCATGGGAACTCATAGGTTTTGTATTATGAATAGATAAGAATTATCGGCGTTGCAACTTAAACGGTCGCGCTCCCTAATCGTGGCATGACGCGGAACAGCACGGTTGTAAGCAACGGCAAGCGCCGCCCCGGGTGGGGCGTCGGGCGCGGGCCGTCGAAATTGGATGGCGGACTGGCGGGCGTCCGCGCCGGCTCCCGCCAGGGTCTTTGTCCGGTGCGCACACCGTTCCTCCGAGGCTTTTAAGATGGCGCAGTATCCCGATCTCCAGCTCTACATCGGCGGCTCCTGGCGGAAAGCCACGTCTGGCCAGCCTGTACTCAATCCCGCCACGGAGACGGCGATCGGATCGGTGCCCGTCGCGAGCCGCGCCGACCTTGACGATGCGCTGGCCGCGGCGGCGGAAGGGCTGAAGGTTTGGAGTCGGACGGCGCCGGCGAAGCGCGCCGAGATCATCCTCAAGGCCGCGGCACTGATGCGCGAGCGGATCGACGAGATCGCGTTCGCGATTACGCTCGAACACGGCAAGCCGCTCGCCCAGGCACGGCTGGAGGTGATCCGGGGCTGCGAGTTCCTCGAATGGGACGCCGCCGAGGGCCAGCGCGCCTACGGCCGGGTGATCCCGAGCGAGCCCGGCATCAAGTACATCGTGCTGCATCGCCCGATCGGTGTCGTGGCGGCATTCTCGCCGTGGAATTTCCCGATGAGCCAACCGGCGCGCAAGGTTGGCGGCGCGCTGGCGGCAGGCTGCTCGATCATACTCAAGGCCGCCGAGGAGACGCCGGCCGGCGCGCTGTATATCGCTAAGGCGTTCCACGATGCCGGGCTGCCGCCAGGGGTGCTCAACCTCGTGTTTGGGGTGCCGTCGGAGATATCGGAATATCTCATTCCGCAGGCCGCGGTCCGGCTGGTGGCGTTCACCGGTTCGACGGCGGTCGGCAAGCGGCTGACCGAGATGGCCGGGCGGTACGTCAAGCCGGTGCTGATGGAGCTCGGCGGCCACGCACCGGTGATCGTGTGCGACGACGTCGATCCAGTCGAGACCGCGATCATGTCGGCAGTTCGCAAGATGCGGAATGCCGGGCAGGTCTGCACGTCGCCGACTCGCTTCTTTGTGCAGGAGCCGCTCTACGAGCGCTTCGCCAAGGCCTTCGCCGAGAAGGCGCGCGCTATCAAAGTTGGCAACGGGTTGGACGCGACCACCGAAATGGGGCCGCTCGCCAACGGCAGGCGCATCGAGGCGCTGGAGACGCTGGTCGCAGATGCCAGAGCAAAGGGCGCCCGGTTGCTCGCCGGCGGCGAACGGCTCGGAAGTCGGGGCTATTTCTTTGCTCCGACTGTGCTCGCCGACGCGCCGGACGAGGCGCGCGCCATGCGCGAGGAGCCGTTCGGGCCGCTCGCCTTGATCAATCCTGTGGCGTCGCTCGATGACGCCATCGCCAAAGCCAATGCGCTGCCTTTCGGGCTCGCGGCATACGGATTTACTCATTCGGCCCGCAACGCCGACCGCCTGGCGGAAGACATCGAGGCCGGCAATGTCTCGATCAACACCCTGGAGGCGTCGATCGCCGAGACGCCGTTCGGTGGTGTCAAGGAGAGCGGCTTCGGCCGCGAAGGCGGCGCCGAAGGCCTGTCGCACTACACCATCGTGAAGAATATCTCGCACCGCCTGGCGTAAGGCCGTCGCGCAGACGACGGCGTGCCGGGCACGATGACCAGGGAACGGATACTTCGATGAAATACACCAAGAAGGACGCCAAGGCCTATGCCAAGGCCAAAATGACGGGGATTTGGGCTGCCGCGCTGATGCCATTCAGGTCGGACCTTTCCATCGACGAGGACGGCTTCCGGAGCAATGTCGCGCACTGGACCGACGATCTTGGAATCAACGGGCTGTTTGTTGCCGGCAAGCAGGGCGAGTTCTTCTCGATGTCGGTCGAGGAGCGCAAGCGCTCGTTCGAGCTGGCGGTCGCCGCGAGCGAGGGCCGCGGCGCGACCATTATGTCGTGTTCCGACCAGAACATGGATGTGGTGATCGATCTGGCCCGGCACGCTCAGCGGGTCGGGGCGGACTACATCGTGGTTCACGCTCCGGTGCTGCATTTCTTCAAGGCGCATGACGAGACGGTGCTGAACTATTATCGCACCATCGCGTCCAAGGTCGACATCGGCATCGCGCTGTGGAGCCATCCGGACAGCGGTTACCTGCTGTCGCCGCAGCTGTGCAACCAGCTCGCAGACATCGAGAACGTGGTGGCTATCAAGTACAGCGTGCCACGGCCGATGTATCGGGAGCTCACGCGGCTCGCCTCCGACCGCATCCAGATCAGCACGGCCTCTGAAGAGGAATGGTTCGACAACATCGTCGAGCTCGGCTGGCGCCTCTATTTGTGCTCGTCGCCGCCTTACTTGCTGCAGAGCGCGGTCGACCGCCGCATGCGCACCTATACTGACCTTGCTTTCGGCGGACGGATCGAGGAGGCACGTGTGGTGCGCGACAGTCTCAATCCGGTGCGCGCGGCCCTGCGCGGCACGCGGCCCGCGGAAAAGCCGCATGCCCACCAAAAGTATTGGCAGGAGCTGCTCGGGCAGGTCGGCGGCCCGGTCCGAGCGCCGCTCCTGGAACTGACCGAGGAGGAGCGGGCGGCGACCCGCCGTGCGTTCGAGGCCTGCGGCCTGCAGACCGAGCAGGCAAGACGAGCAACGGGCTAATGTGCGCTCTTGACATGCAACTGGCGCGGCAAGCGAAAGCGATTGGAGCCCGGGGGCGCACCACGAAGAGTAACCGTGGCGGTGCGTTGCATCGAACAGGGAGAGAAGCCATGAGTGAACTAAGACAGCTGCGCGCGTTTAACTTTGCGAAATGGATCGACGAACACCAGCATTTGCTGAAGCCGCCCGTCGGCAATCAGCAGATCTGGAAGGAAGCCGACTTGATGGTCACGGTCGTCGGCGGCCCGAACCAGCGCACCGACTTCCACGATGATCCGGTCGAGGAATTCTTCTATCAGCTGCGCGGCGACATGATTCTCAAGGTGGTCGACAATGGAAGGCACTATGACGTGCCGATCCGCGAAGGTGAGATATTCCTGCTGCCGCCGCATGTGCGTCATTCGCCGCAGCGTCCGCAGGAGGGGTCGGTTGGCCTCGTGGTCGAGTCAAAGCGCAGCGACGGCGTGCTCGATGCCTTCGAGTGGTACTGCTTCGAATGCCAGGGCCTGGTGCATCGGGTCGAGGTCGATCTGGACAGCATCGTCGACGATTTGCCGCCGCTTTACCGCGCCTTCTACGGCAACGAGACGGCCCGCATTTGTCCACACTGCAAGACCCTCCACCCCGGCAAGGAGCCGCCGGCTGGCTGGGTAAAGCTGTAGGCGTCACCGTGGATCGACGGCAGAGGGAGAGGCACATGAGGAAACTCATGACGGCGATGACGATGCTGCTCGCTGCGCAGATTGGTTGGGCCGTTCCGGGGACCGCGCAGGAGCCGATCAAGATCGGCGTCATCACCTCGCTGTCCGGTCCGGGCGGCTATCTCGGACAGGACATCCGGGACGGCTTCCAGCTAGCCATCGACGTGGGCGGCGGCAAGCTTGGCGGCGTGCCCGTGCAGGTACTTGTCGAGGACGACGGCGCCAAGCCGGGGCAGGGCAAGCAGATCGCGGACCGGTTCCTTAAGAACGACAAGATCAAGATCTTCACCGGCATCGTGTTCTCGAATGTCGCCGGCGCCACCGTGCCGGATGTGCTCGATGCAGGTGCGATCTATGTCAGTCCCAATGCCGGGCCATCGACCTTCGCCGGCAAGGGCTGCCACCCGAACTACTTCGTGGTGTCCTGGCAGAACGATTCCTTGCATGAGAGTGCCGGCGAGCTCGCGAACAAGCTCGGATACAAAAGTGTCTATCTGGTCGCGGCCAACTATCAGGCCGGCAAAGACGCACTCGAGGGCTTCAAGCGGTTTTACAAAGGCAAGATCGCAGGCGAGAGCTTCACCCGCTTCGATCAAACCGATTTCGCTGCCGAGTTCGCACAGATCCGCGCAGCCAGTCCAGATGCCGTATTTCAATTCGAGCCCGGAGGGCTCGGCATCGCCTTTCTGCGTCAGTATCAGCAGGCCGGTCTGAAGGACAGCATTCCGATGGTGGTGGCGGCGCCCTCGCTTGACCTCGTGACACTGTCGGTAGTTGGCGAGGCCGCGCTCGGCGTCAATGTCACCTCGCACTGGAATTCGGATTTCGACAACCCCGCCAATAAGGCCTTCATGGCTGCCTGGGAGAAGGCCTATCACCGGCCGGCGACCTACTACGCCAGTCAAGGCTATGACACGGCGCTGGCTATCGGCGCGGCATTGAAGGTTGTCGGGGGCAAGCTCGATGATCTCAATGCCTTCCGGGAGGCAATGCTGAAAGCCGACTTCCAGAGCACGCGCGGTGCCTTCAAGTTCGGTCCCAACCAGCATCCGGTGCAGGACTGGTGGGCACTCAAGGTGGAGAAAACCTTGGACGGCAAGCTCGTGCTCAACACCAAGGACAAGATACTGTCCGACCACGGCGATGCCTACGCCAAGGATTGCAAAATTTAGGACGGATGATGAGGAGCCGGCTCCCCAGGCAGCGGATTCAGATGCGGATCAGCATCGTCGCCGGGCTGCCGCTCGTCGCTGCTTTATTGAGCAGCGACGGATTGTTGCCGGGAGGCCGCGTCCGGCTCGGCAATCGCGCCCGCCGCCAAGGCTGGAGCCGAGCCACGATCGCCTCAAGAGGCTGCGCATGATCGTTCTTGAGCAAATTCTCAACGGCGTGCAGTTCGGCCTGACGCTGTTCCTGATGTCGGCGGGCCTGACCCTGATCTTCGGCATCATGGGGGTGATCAATCTCGCCCATGGCTCGCTTTACATGATCGGGGCCTATGCTGCCGCGCTGGTCGCCGCGCAGACCGGCTCGGTCGGGCTTGCCTTCGTCAGTGGGCTCGCAGCGGCGGCGGTCAGCGGGGCCGCGATCGAGTTCGCGGTGATGCGGCGGCTCTATGCGCGCGATCATCTCGACCAGGTGCTGGCCACGTTCGCATTGATCCTGATCATCAACCAGGGCTCCAGCATGCTGTTCGGCCGCCAGCCGCTGTTCGTCGCGATCCCGTCGGCATTGTCCGGCTCGGTGACGCTCTTGCCTGGGCTGACCTATCCGATCTACCGGTTACTGGTGATCGGGCTCGGCCTCGCGGTAGCTGCCGGTCTGTTCTGGCTGATCCATCGGACCCGCATTGGCATGCTGGTGCGGGCCGGCGCCACCCACCGCCAGATGGTGCGGGCGCTCGGCGTGAACGTGGCGCTGCTGTACACGGCTATTTTCGGTCTCGGCGCGCTGCTCGCGGGGCTCGTTGGGGTCATCGCCGGGCCGATCACCGCGGTGCAGGTCGGCATGGGCGAGCAGGTGCTGATTCTGGCCTTTGTGGTGGTTGTGATCGGCGGCCTCGGCTCGGTGCGCGGGGCGTTCTTCGGCGCGCTCGCCGCCGGCCTCGTCGACACGCTGTCACGCGCCTTCCTGCCGATGCTGTTCCGTCATGTCATGGCTGGTTCCAACGCTGATGCGCTGGCAAGCGGTGTCTCGTCAATCAGCATTTACCTCCTGATGGCGCTGGTGCTGCTGATCCGCCCACAGGGCCTGCTCGCAGGCAAGCCATGACGTCGGACTCGCTCGAGACTGACCGCGCGAGATCGCCGACCAGGCTGCTGGCGCCTCGGAGCGTCGCGGCCGCCATAGCGATTGTGGTGTTGCTGCTGTTGCCGATCGGCGCGAGTGTCGCGAACACGCCGTCGGCGACCGGTCTGATGACCCAAGTTGCGATCTATGCCATCGCTGCGATGAGCCTGAATCTCATCCTCGGCTATGGCGGCCTCGTCACGTTCGGCCATGCCGCGTTCTTCGGCACCGGTGGTTATGTGGTTGGCATCCTGTACCAGCATTTCGCCGAGCGTAGCGCGTTCCTTGGCCTGGTGCCCGGCACAGACAGTCTGCTCGTCGTGCTGCTCGCGGCCGTGCTGATCGGCGCGATCGTGGCGGCCTTGATCGGCAGCCTGTCGCTGCGTACCAGCGGTGTTCCGTTCATCATGATCACGCTGGCGTTCAGCCAGATGCTGTTCTTCCTGTTCGTGTCGCTGAAGACCTATGGCGGCGATGATGGCTTGATGATGCGCCGGCGCGACGTGCTGCCGCTGGTCGATGCCCGCGACGATGTCGTCTACTATTATGTTTGTCTCGGCCTCGCTGCGGGCTGGTTCATTCTGACCGCCTGCCTGACGCGGTCGCCATTTGGAGCGGTGCTGTCCGGCCTGCGACAGAACGAGAGGCGGATGATCGCGATCGGCGTCGCGCCTTATCGCTACCGCCTGGTCGCGTTCATCATCGCCGGTAGCGGCGCTGCGCTGGCCGGCGCGCTGATGGCGAATTATCTGCGTTTCGCCAGCCCGGACATGATGCACTGGACCAAGTCCGGCGAGCTGATGATGATGGTCATCCTGGGCGGCGCGGGAACGCTGACCGGGCCACTGCTTGGCGCTGCCGCGATGGTGACACTGGAAACGATGCTCGCGGCGCAGACCGAGAACTGGCAGTTCCATCTAGGCATCATCCTGCTTGCGATCGTGATGTTGACGCATGGCGGGCTCGCGGCGCTGCTCCGCCACATCGGCGGTCGGTCATGATGCCGGCCCTCGAACTGCGCGGTCTGTGCAAGCGGTTCGGCGGCCTGACCGCGACCGACCAGGTCAATTTATCCATCCCTCCCGGCGCACTGCATGCTCTGATCGGGCCAAACGGCGCCGGCAAGACCACGTTGATCAATCAGGTAACCGGGGAACTGCGCCACGACGCAGGTACGATCTTCCTGGGTGGCGTTGATGTCGGCGGGTTGCCGCCCTGGCGGCGGGTTCAGCACGGCCTCGCCCGCACGTTCCAGATTGCGCAACTGCTGCCCGACGAGACTGCCCGCGACAATGTTGCGCTGGCGGTCCAGGCCCGGCAGGGCCACAGTTTTCACTTCTTCGCCGACGCGCGGAAGAATAGCGATACGAATGCGCAGGCACTGCAATTGTTGCAGGAGGTCGGCCTTGCCGATCGTGCCACGGCGCGGGTCGCGGATCTGGCGCAGGGCGAGCGCAAGCAGCTTGAGCTCGCGGCCGCGCTCGCGATCCGACCGTCGCTTCTGCTGCTCGACGAGCCGATGGCGGGGCTTAGCGCGGTCGAGAGCCAGGCGATGGTCGAACTACTGCGCAGGCTGAAGGGCAGGATCACGATGGTGCTGGTGGAGCATGATACGGAGGCGGTGTTCGCGCTGGCCGACCGTATTTCGGTGCTGGTGTACGGGCGCGTAGTCGCCTGCGGCACGGGCGACGAGATCAGGGCTGACCCGGTGGTCCGCACCGCCTATCTCGGCGAGGGTGACGAGGAATGCTAGCGCTCACCAACCTGCAGGCGTCCTACGGCGCAAGCCAGGTGCTGTTCGACGTTAACCTCGCGGTGCCCGATGGAAAGATCGTCACTCTCCTGGGGCGCAATGGCATGGGCAAGACCACTACCGTACGCGCGATCATGGGGCTGGTGCCGACGACAGAGGGCCTGCATTTCGACGGTGTGCGGATCAGCGCAGCGCCGCCGGAGGCGATCGCGCGGCGCGGTATCGGGCTTGTGCCTGAGGGACGAATGGTGTTTCCGACCCTGACCGTGCGGGAGAACCTGGTTGCCACCGCGGCCAATCGCGCGCGCCGCGTCGAACCCTGGACTGAACCACGCATCTATCGGCTATTTCCGCGGCTGGAGGAGCGGGCGAAGCAATACGCAGGCACGTTGTCCGGCGGCGAGCAGCAGATGCTGGCGATTGGTCGCGCGCTGATGACCAATCCGAAGCTGCTGATCCTGGATGAGGCAACTGAAGGGCTTGCGCCGATCGTGCGCCGAGAGATCTGGCACTGTATCCGTACGCTAAGGCAACAGGGGCAGTCGATCCTGCTGATCGACAAGAACATGGCCACGCTAAAGCGTCTGGCCGATCACCACTACATCCTGGAGAAGGGCCGCACGGTGTGGAGCGGCGACAGCGCTGCGCTCGCGCGCGATGCGGCAAGCATCGAGCGGTATATCGGGTTATGAATGTTGCGAAGCGAAAAGCCCTACGGGTGGCCTTCGTTGGCTGGGGTGCAATCGCCCGACGGGTAGCGGCCCTCTTGAAGGCGCGCAACGCCAGTATCGTGTTGGCGGGCGTCGCAACCCGCGGCACACCCGCCCATGATCGCGAACTGCCCGAGGGCGCGCGCTGCCTGGCGTCACCGGAGGAGTTGCGCGATCTCTCCCTGGATCTTGTGGTCGAAGCGGCCGGCCGCGCCGCGGTCGAGCCTTGGGGACTTGCGAGCTTGCGCCATGCTCGCGCGTTCGCGGTGTGCACGACCAGCGCCTTCACCGACGATGCGCTACTTCAGGGTCTCGTCGCGGAGGCCGAGCGCTGCGGCAGCCAGATCCTGGTGCCGCCGGGGGCGTTGGGTGGGCTTGATGCGCTGGCCGCCGCAGGCCGTCTGCCGCTCGATCAAGTCACTCACCGCATCATCAAGCCGCCGGCGGCCTGGCGCGGCACCCCGGCCGAGGAACTGGTCGATCTTGGCGCGCTTACCGCAGCGCAGGCGTTCTTCGTCGGCACGGCACGTGAAGCCGCCGCCCGTTTCCCGGCCAATGCCAACGTGGCAGTGATCTCCGCGTTGGCCGGGCTCGGCCTTGACCGCACCGAGGTCATGCTAATCGCCGACCCGACGGTCACTCGGAACTCCCACCATCTGACGGCACGCGGTGATTTCGGCGCGCTTAATGTTCTGGTCGAAAACCGGCCGTTCGCCGAGAACCCGAAGACCTCGGAGCTGACTGCACTCAGCTTGGTGCGGCTGATCGAGGGGCGCAGCCAGCCACTTGGCCTTTAGTGTATTCGGGAGAGGTTTGCACGGTCATCCAAGGCAGCGGCATCCGCGATGCCTGTCGTCGTCTGGCCCGATTGCTCTCTTGCCCAAGGCAGATACGGAAACACAGGCAACCGCTGCCGCTACCCGTCCGCTCCCATCACCGCGGCGATAATGCGGTCGCGGGTCAGCGGAAGGTCCCGTATGCGGATGCCGAGAGCGCTGGTCACCGCATTTGCAATGGCGCCAGCCGTTGGTCCCAGCGAGGCCTCGCCGACACCCGTGGAAGGACACTCCGGTCGCGAAATCACATCGACGAAAATTTCCGGAACTTCCGTGAAGCTCAAGATCGGATAATCCTTCCAGCTTTTGGCCGTTGGCAGAGTGCCCCTCGTGGGGACCTCCTCCTTCAGAGCCCAGCTGGCAGCTTGAAGTATCCCACCTTCAATCTGTGATACGATTCCGGCCGGATTGATCGCAAGGCCGGCGTCAACGGCGGCCCAGATGCCGCGGAGCTCCACATTCTCCTCGACGGCTGCAAGAACGGCGACAGCGCAGTATGTTCCTGTGTTCTTGAACCGGGCAAAGCCAAGCCCGCGTCCCAGACCTGGCGAACACGGATCAGCCCAATTTGCCATCTCGGCAGCGCGTCGGATCACCGCGCGAGCCCGCTCATCGGAAAGATGAGCAAGTCTGAATTCGACTGGGTCCAGGTTTGCGATCTCGGCCAGTTCGTCCATGAAGCTCTCGATCGCAAATACGTTGGCGAACGCCCCCAAGGACCGAAGTGCAGACAGGCGAAACGGGAGATTGGGGACAAACTGATAGGTGACGTGCTGGGGAAAGTCATAGAGCGCAACCGCGTTCTTCGACCCACCATTGTGAGGTGGCAAATCCGCGTCCGAGCGAAGCGCGAGCGCATCGTCCAGCGCCGCCGGCGCCAGCAGGTTGACCTGGCCATTCCATCCCGGGCGCTGGATGTGCGTGCCGGATCGCGTGGCCAGTCGCCACGTCGAGATTCGTGAGCCGGAGAGCGTCGCGCCGATCTGGACGCGCATTGGAGAGCCGAATGGCTCCGAAGTCAGTTCGTCCTTCCGACTCCATTGCACCCTGACCGTCTGTCCTGCAAGTCGGCTGGCCAGAAGGACCGCATCCATGGCCGCATCATCGGAGCCGTTGTGGCCGTAGCAGCCCGCGGCGAGTTTGTGCCGCACGCGTACCGTCTCCGCGGACACGTTCAGGACGCGCGCAATCTGCTCGCGAAGCGCGAACACGTTTTGCGAGTGCGTCCACACCTCGACGTGAGTGTCGGTGACGATCGCAACGCCGCATGATGGGCCGATCGAACCGTGAGCAATCAAGGGCTTCGTATAGGTCGCAGTCAGCTCATGTTCATCAAATTCCATTGGTTCCAATTCGGAAACGTCATTCGTGTGGATCACGCTGTCGATGCTTGAGGCTTGCGCGAGTATCTCTTGCACGGTCGGCTCGGTGTCCGGCGCCGGTGGAATATGCCAGCTACAACGCCGTTCCAGCTTTGCAACCGCGAGCTCGAGGCTGTGTTCGCTGTCGGCGATCACACCAACGAGATCATTCTCGCGAACAACGCGCACAACGCCGGCCAATTTCTCGACGCTCTCGGCATCGATTGTTTCGAGACGGGCCATCAAATGAGGTTTGCGGATGATCCTCCCATGCATCATGCCGTCGGAGTTGATGTCATGAATGTATGCGCCGCCAGCAAGGCGCTGCAGGAGGGCTGTCATCGGAAGACTTGTCCCGACGATCGCGTAGCTCTCCCTCGACTTCGGCGTTCCCTTGCCCGTCATTGGTAGATCGAACCGGACGTCTTTCGCTGCGGTCCAATACGTTTCGCTTGTAGGCTCGCCGTTGAGATGGAAATGGCCGTCGGTCGCGGTGATCTCCGACCGTGGCGCCTGCAGCCTCATCGCCGCGGCGTCGAATAGTTCATGCCGCAGCTCGGCCGCGCTTCGCCGTACGAGCGGACCGGAGGTTTCGATGGACATACTGCCGACCGTTCCGGCCTCAAACGGCGAAACGGCGGTGTCGCCGGATATCGCATCGAGCCTCGCCGGCGATAAATCGAGCTCCTCGGCTGCTATTTGTCGGAGCGCCAGCAGAATACCCTGACCAAGCTCGACCTTGCCGGTTTTCAGAATGGCGATTCCATCAGTCGAAAGATCGAACCGGGCACCAAGACACTCTCGCGGTTCCGGCGCGGCATCCTTATCGTTCGCCATGGTCGTAGTGCCCTATTTGCTCAATAGCGTCGATGGCCTGGCGGATGCCTCGCAGAATCGCCGCGTGAGCGCCGCAACGGCACAAATGGCGTGCGAGCGAGAGCTTTATGGCCTCTGTCGATGGCCTCTGCTTGCCTGCAATGAGTTCGTGTGCGGTGACGAATATTCCACTCAGGCAATAGCCGCACTGAGCCGCGCCAACACTGACAAACTCCCTGCGAAGAATGTCCGCAATGGGTCCCGTGATGCCTTCGACCGTCCTAACGGTCTTGCCGGCGGCATCGGAGACCAGGTACGTGCATGAGCATTGTTGCTTCGAATCGACGATCACCAGGCACGCGCTGCAATCTTCGCCGCCGCAGCCGAAGCGGGTGCCCCTTAGTCCGAGCTCGTTCCTCAGGGCATAGATGAGCGGGGCGCTGGCATCTGTCGCCACCTCCACTCGCTGGTCATTCACTGTGATTGCGGTTGCCATGGTTTCTCGAAAATGCAGTTCTGGCTGTGTTTGCCCTTCTCGCTGCTCTGCCCTTCAACGATCGCGATCGCTTCATCGTTGCGTTGTCGTCGGCTCGGCGCGCTCGAGGTACGAAAGGTCGAGATACTTCATTGGGTCAGCGAGGGTGCGATGAGGTTGCCCGTAACGTGAGCGTAGCTCGAGGACACGACGAATGCCGGTCAGGTCGGGCCTGGCCCCGCGTAAAAAGCCGCCTGATGGCGACAGCACGACATCGTAAGTCTTCGCCGCGAGGGTGGGAGACATGCCCGGGATGTTCGCGATCAGGAGCGCTTCCGCGATCGGACGATTCTCCGGATGGTAGAGCCAGTCGATCCCGCGGATGAGGGCGCGTGTGTAGCCGACGATATCGCGATCGTGATCTGCGGCCCAGGAGCGCGTCGTTGTTGCCACAAAACCTTGATAGGGACCGATTGCCTCGCTCACCCTGAGCAGAGTGTTGAGGCCGTGCATTTCACCAATGAATTCGAAGGGCGTCCCTTGTATTGTTCCCGCCTGGTCCGGGTTGGCCAGCATTTCCTGTAGACGCTCAGGGGTGCCGCCAGCGCGTTTGAATGTGACGTCCTCTTCCTTGACGTGGTGTCGTTCGAGGATATCCCGCAGCACGAATGCGAATCCGGTCGTCATGGCATCGACAGTCAGAACGTGACCGCGCAAGCTTTCGACTGTCTTCAGGGGCCCCTGGCTGACCAGCGTGAGAAACGAGTTGTCGATGCCAGCGAAGACAAACAGGTTCGGATTTGGGCCGATCGGAGCTTCGTTCTGGCCCTCCTGATAGGCAACGACATTGTCCATCGCCGTCATCGCGATGTCGTAGTTGCCGGCCAAGATCTGCGTCATCTGGTAGACGGAATTCGGGGTGAAGGTCATTCGAACCTGCAACCCTTCCTGGGCGAGGAAGCCTTCTCGTTGCGCTGCCCAGATTGGCAGGTTCGACGCGCCACCGAATGTAATCACCCTGACTTCGCGCAATGGTCGCGGGTGTTGAACCGGCGGAGGACCTTGTGCGGCGCTCGTCTGTAGCGATCCGACGAGAAGTGCCGTGACCGTCAACAAATGTCGAAGCTTGATCGAAGCGAGCATTTGGATAATCCGATTCTCTTCAACGAACCCCCGAGCGCGGTGCAATTGCAGAGCGCCTGAGGCTCATGTACAATCGATTGCAGAGAATATCAATCCGAAAGCGTTGAAGGAGCTGTCGTGGGCGAAAGTATCGAACGGGTGATGAAATCCGCGGACAGCCAGTCGGGCCTGCTTCCCGTCAGCGTGATCGCCTTCGCAGGCGCGTCGAACTGGCCGCTATGGGCTGGTCAACAATTGGGCTTCTTTGCCGCGGAGGGCATTGACCTCGCTCTAGAACTTACCCCGAGCTCGGTCCATATGGCTCAGACGCTTCATTCGGGCGTGGCGCAAATTGCTCTGACATCTCTCGACAATGTGATTGCTTACGCAAATGGGCACGGCGAGGTTCCGCTGGACGGTCCCGCAGACTTCTTTGCGTTCATGGGCGTCGACGACGGCCTGCTCAGCATCATGGCAAGGCCATCGATTACCGCGATCGCCGAACTGCGGGGCGGGACACTTGCAGTCGATGCGCTGACCACGGGCTATGTGTTCGTGTTGAAGGAGATGCTTGCTCAAAACCGCATTGCCGAGGAGGCGGCTTCCTATGTTGCAGTCGGAACGGGTGCGGAACGTCTCGCCGCGTTGAAGGCCGGTGCGTGCAGCGCCACGCTGCTCAATGCCCCACTATGCCTGGCGGCCGAGGCCGCCGGCAACAATCGCCTGCTTCGTGCCAACGACGTTTTGGGCCGTTATCAAGGCATTGTTGGTGCCGCGAGACGCGACTGGGCTCAGGCCAACCGAGCGAAGGTCGGCGCATTCATCCGGGCGTTCCATCGTAGCCTGCAGTGGCTCAGCGAGCCCGGGAATCGAACCGAGGCCTGCTCAATTCTGACCAAGCGGCTGCCGGCTTTAGCCGAAGTGGTCCACCATGCGTATCGCGCTTTGATTGTAGACGAAGGGCTGGAAAGAAACCTTACCATCGATCGAGACGGCACAGCCCGTGTGATTGAGCTCCGCGAGAAGTATGGAAGGCAGCAAGGGAATCTCGGGGGCCCGGATCGCTATATCGATGATTCGTTCAGGCAGTGGGCGCTGACTTGCCTTTGAGCCAGCGGCGCTCGGCCTTGCGAGGCACGGAACTCTGGCGCCTGGTTGCAGTGATGCGAGCTGGCGCGGTCGAGGCCCTCACAATCAGCTTTGGCGGCAGCACAACGTTGCGGGCGAGATGATCGCCATCCTCCATGGTCTGCTGCAGCAGGTCGGCGGCCTGGATCCCCATCTCCCTGTGGCTGATCCGAATTGTCGTCAAAGCCGGGTGTACCAGATCCACGAGCGGCATGTCGTTATGCCCCACGATCGAGATATCGCGTGGGCAAGACAGTTGTCTCTCATTCAAGGCGTCGTAAGCGCCAAGGGCGAGCAAATCATTTGCTGCGACGATTGCCGTAATCTCGGATCGAGAGTCGATGAGACGGCCTGCTGCCTCGGCGCCTTGTTCACGCGTGTATGTCTTCGCGAATTCGCAAGGCGCCTTGAGCGGATCCAGGCCGCGGGCGGTTAGCGCTTGATGAAAGCCCTGACGGCGCAGGAATCCCGTCGAATGCTCCGCCGGACCTGCAAGATGGGCGATGTTCTTGTGACCAAGGTCGACCAGGTGGTCCACGGCGAGTTGCATGCCCTGGATATCGTCGGACACAACGGCCGAAATCCGGGTGTCTTTCTCGGAGCGATTTACAAGAACGATGGGCAGCTTCTGCTCGATGCAGAAGGAAACCAGCGGGTCCTGTCTGCTGGCCGTTGCGACGATGAGACCATCGACGCGCCGTGCGATCAAGCCGCCGGCGATGTCCAGTTGCTGTTCAGGGTCACTGCCGACATAGGCAACGAGAACGGAATATCCTCGTGCCGAAAGACGCTCGGTGGCTCCTGTAAGGATGGGGGTGAAGACGCTGGTTGCGATGTCCGGCACCAGGATTCCGACCAGCTTGGATCGTCCTGTTCGCAGGCTCGCGGCAACGGGGTCAAGCCGATAGCCGAGCGTCTGGGCTGCCTTCATCACCCGCGAAACTGCCGAAGGATCGACCATGGGGCGCGTCTGCGGGCTCAACGCGCGCGAAACCGTCGAAACGTGGACGCCCGCAAGTTCTGCGACTTGCTTCATCGTGACGGTCCGGCGCCCGCCGTTGGATTGGGAATATCTTGCTTTCACGTGTTCGTTGCTCTGAAAGGACCCGAAGAGAGCGAAAATCGCGCGCCATTGCAATAGCATACAATCGATTGTATATTTCTTATCTAGACAGTTCCGACTCACAGTGTGAGGGACGAGGGGTACCAGCGGGTCTGGGAAGCTCGCGCTCCTCGCCAACCGTGGCCCAGCACCATGCCAGTTTAGACAATCAATTCCCTAGGCAACTGAATAGCCTTTGTAAACCACTATAATTGTTTAGATATTCGGCACGTACGCAGCGACGTTCGATTTGTATCGATCGCAGGTCGGACCCAATGGTCGGAGATCCTTTGCGCTACTTGCCATTTCGCTGGGCGTTCAAAGTTTGAAAAAGAGGCTTGACGGCACGCTGAACTCCTGCAATCGATTGTAAGAAGGTGTTCAAAGAGAGGTTTACTCCATGAAGAAGTCATTCATCCGCGGCACTTGGCAGAAGACGAGGGCATTTTCGCCGGCCGTCGTCACGGAAGGCGGCAAGATCATCTGGATCGCTGGGCATACGGGCCACAAGGACAGCGAGGGCAAGTCCCTGGCCGGCGACTTTGCGGCCCAGACCTATCAGACGTTTCGAAATATCGAGGAGACGCTGAAGGAGGCAGGTGCCTCCCTCAAGGACATCGTCACAATGACCGTCTTCCTGACCGATGCTCGCAACACGACGCGGATGACCGAGATTCGGACCGAGCTCTTCGGATCGGATTTTCCCGCAAGCGCAGCAATTACCGTCACCGGTTTCGCCGACCCGAACATGCTCATTGAAATCCAGGGCATTGCGGTCGTCGAATAGCCGGGGCCAGTTCAAAACGGGGTGATGCGCAAATGTCGTCAGCGAGCATAGGGGCGAGGCTGGACCGGCTGCCGATTACGCGGCTGCACCGCAAGGTGTTCGGGTTGGTCGCAGTCGGGATGTTCTTCGAAGGCTTCGATATCTATATCGCCGCGAGCGTACTGGGAGCGGCGTACAAATCGGGCTTTTCGACGCTGGCGGAGAATGGCCTGTTCATTTCCGCAACCTTCGTCGGCATGACGCTTGGCGCCTTGCTGACGGGGCTCTGGGGTGATCGCTACGGTCGTCGGGTGACCTATCAGGTCAACCTGATGCTGTTTGGCGCCGCCTCGCTCGCCTCGGCATTCGCACCCAACGTGACGACGCTGATTGCATTGCGCTTCCTGATGGGCCTCGGTCTCGGTGCCGAGAATGTCGTCGGCTACGCCATCATGGCCGAGTTCTTCCCGGCCCGCGTGCGCGGCCGCTGGTCCGGTTTGACCTGCACGCTCGTCACCGCGGGGCTGCCAGCTTCAGCATTGCTCGCGTGGCTGCTGGTCCCGCCGTTCGGCTGGAGGGTGATGTTCGTGCTGGGTGCGGTGGGAGCGCTCGTCGCCTGGTTTCTCCGTCGAAATCTGCCCGAATCCCCACGTTGGCTGGCGACCGTCGGACGCGATGCAGAGGCCGATGCGTTGGTGTCAAGTTTCGAGCGCGAGGCCGGGATCGAACTCCCTGCTGTTGTACCTCCTGCGTACTCGCCTCCGGCGCCTATTGCGGGCGATCTGTTTCGTGCGCCCTATGTTGCGCGTCTCATCGTGGGCTGTGTCTCGCTAATGGTGGTCAACACCCTGATCTACGGCTTCATCACGTGGCTGCCGACATTCTTTGTCGGCCAGGGCGAGACGATAGCCCGCAGTACCGGATATGCACTTCTCATGGCGGTAGGCGGGCCAATCGGATCGGCCCTTGGAGCAATGTCTGCCGACAGGTTCGGGCGCAAGTCGACTATTATCGGCGCCGCGGCAATAACGATTTTGTTCAGCATATTCTTCTCGCTGTCGACCAGCGCGTCGATAACGGCGGCGCTGGGACTCCTGCTGACGATTCCGATCTATGTGCTGGTCGCTGCGCTCTTCGCGGTCTACGTGCCGGAATTGTTTCCAACCGAATTTCGACTGCGGGGAGTCGGCATCTGCAACGCCGCAGGCCGATTCGCGAGCATCATCGTGCCACTGTTCGTTGCGCCGATCTTCACGGAATACGGCGTCGGAGGCGTGCTGACGATGATGGTGGCGGCCCTTTTCGTCATGATCATCGTTGTCGCTTCGCTCGGGGAGGAGCCGGAGCGAAGGCCAGCTGAGGAAGCAGCCGTCGCAGCGTAGCGCCGCGGCAGGAATTCAGAACAAGCGAACTGTCTAATACACCCCTCGCGGATTACCCGCGAAGGCTCGGTAGAATTTTGTCTCATCACAGGGGGCTGAAAATGTCGTTTCGGTTTAGCATGCTTGCAATTGCGCTCACGATCTCGACCGGCACTGGTGTTGCCTACGGCGCCGACCTTGATCCGCTGGTGAAGGCGGCGAAGCCAGTCTCGATTTTTCCGGATTTCTTGGTCAACGACAACCGCGTGACCTATTCATACTTGCCCGAGGGCACCGATCCCGGCGTACCCGGCAAAACGGCAAAGCAGGTTTATTCCTTCACGCATTTCGATACCTGGGCCTACGGCACAAATCTGATAAATCTGTCGCTGCTGAAGTCCGATCACAACGATCCGGCTCAGCCGTGCGCTGCCGGGCGAACAGGTTGCTCGGGCGCGAGTGAATTCTACGGTACGATCCGAAGCACATTCGGATTCAACCAGATTTTCAACACCAAGGCGTTCACCGTCGGGCCGCTGCACAACGTATCACTAGAGGTCGGCGCGGACGGCGAAGTGGAGAACAATGCACTATCACCTGCAAAGCGGGTCGGCGTCGTCGGACTGCAGTTCGCGTTCGATCTGCCCTACAAGGGGTTCTTCAACGTCGCGCCAATGTACTACAAGGAGCTCAATCACAGCGCGTTTATCCCGGCGTCGTACGACAGCAATCAGAATTTCGACAGTACGTGGACGATCGAAACAAACTACTACATGGATCTCGGCTTTCTGCCCGAGTATCTGCCGCTCTCGGTGAGTGGCCGAGCAGCCTGGATCGGTCCAAAAGGAACCGGCACTAACATGCCGGGAACGCTTGCAAGAACGCTCGAACTGAACAGCGAGCCGGTGCGGTTGACGCTAGACGCCAGCAAAGCCCTCATGGGGCCGCAATATACGCACCTTGTCGACGTCTGGGTCGCTTACCGTTACTGGCAGAACAAGTTCGGTCTCGATCACAATCTCGCACCGCAGTGCGTCACGGCGAACAGCGGGGCCTGCACTGAGTCTTCAGTGTACACGGGCGTCACCGTGAAGTTCTAGCACTGGCAAATTGCCGTCTTCGCTCTCCCAACTGGGCCGCCACAGGAGTGGCGGCCGCATTTTTGCGGACGACAAGGCGACTGCGCCCAGGTTATTCGTAGGGGCGACGATATCAGTTGCGCTTATTGCTTCGCGTTGGCTCGGATTGGCGGCCGCGAGCGGACGATTTAAAGGCGGCCACCAGGCTGAAGCCGCCTTCACGAGATGGTGTCAGGTTGGTGCGATGACGGCGACACGTGAGGCTCCGGGAAGAGCCGTTGATCGCGCGGATACCTGATCACAAGGACTGGCGCTCACTAGCCGGCAGCGGCATTACCAGAAGAACGGACACTGGCGACGTTGTCTGATTGGTCAGGCGGCGGTCCTCGCCGGCGGCGATGCGGCAGGAATCCCATCGCTCGAGGACGACCTCGGTCTGGCCGTTCGATACGTGAAGGGAGCCGTCAAGGACCACATACATCTTCTCCTGTGGTGACGAGGACAGCGTCGTCCCTCCGCCTGGGGCGATCACGGAAATGCCCATCCAGAGCTCGGAAGAGGGGCCGGCTTCCCTGCCTTGCAGACGCACCATTGCCATGTCGAAGTGACCCGGCGCGCTATATTTCGGCGCTTCGGTGAAGTGTACGACATGCATGATCTGCCTCCCGGGCGCAGCACGACGCGATCGTGCAATGAGCGTCGCATCGAGCGTTCAGAGGATCCGAATTCAGGTCCGAACCTAGGCAGCCTACGTCCGGAGTGGGTGAGGCCGGCTTCCGCCGGCCTCACATTTGTTATTTTCGGTGAGCGCTGACAACCTGCCCGACCAGCGTGGCCCAGGGCATGTTTAGTGCGCCGTACACGGCGCCCGCTTCCGGACGGGCGTTGTCCTTGAGAATCTCCACCATCAGCGTGGCGTAGTCCGAGATGACCACACCGGCCTGCTGCATGCGAAGCAGCCCGGTCTGGTGCTTGGTGTCACTGAACGTGCCGCATGCATCGACGGCTACGTAGGACTCGTAGCCCTTGCCGATCGCGGTAATGGCCGGAAACGCGGCGCAGACTTCGAGCGAAACGCCGGCGAAGATCAACTTCCGCCGCCGGGTTGCCTCGATTGCTGCGGCAACCTTGGGATCGTCCCAGGCATTGACCGACGAGCGGTCAATGATGGTCACGCCGGGCAGGGCGTCGACGAGCTCCGGAATGGTCGGTCCCCACAGGCTGTCACGCGCGGTGGTAGTGACTACGAGCGGAAGCTTGAGCACCTGCGCGGCCTTGGCCAGCGCGACGACGTTGTGTTTCAGCTCGCCGATGGAGTAATCGCGGACCCCCGTCAGGAGGCCGACCTGGTGGTCGACCAGCACAAGCGCCGCATTCTCCGACGTGAGAGGTGAATAAGCTTTGGTTTGATCGGTCATGGTAGTCTCCTTGTTTGCATTGGATTGAGCGACAGCAACCGGAGCGGCCGTGACTGCCGCGGCAGCCACTCCGAGGCCTGCACTGTGTAGAAATTGACGCCGTTCCATTTTGTGTACTCCCGTGTGGATGCCTCAGAGGCTCTTTCGGAGCAGTCGATCGCTGCTGACAGGGCCGAAATAGACCCTCGACGGTCGGCAAGATAGATGCGAGTTTTGAACTCATCGTCCAAATGGTTGGATGATTGGGAGCCACCTATGCTCGATTTGAATGACTTCTACTACTTCGTGCAGATCGTCGATCGAGGAGGGTTCACATCCGCCGCGCGGACACTGGGGACGCCGAAATCGACCTTGAGCTACCGCATCCACCAGCTGGAGGAAGGATTGGGTGTGCGCCTTCTCAATCGTACCTCGCGCCGATTCGGCATGACGGATGCGGGTGAGGAGTTCTATCGCCATGCGGTCGCGATGCTTCAGCAAGCCGAGCAGGCCGAGAACGTCATGCGGCTCCGCTTGTCCGAGCCCTCCGGAACGGTCCGATTCACGGTCGGCGTTGCAGTAGCCCAGTTTGGGATGCGCGACATGATCATCGGGTTCATGGCGAAGTATCCCAAGGTCAATCTCGTCGAACATGCGACGGATCGGGCCGTCGATCTTGTTGGCGAGAACTTCGATGTCGCTATTCGGGCCCACTCGGCGCCGTTGCCGGACTCGGCACTGGTACAGAGGACGCTTACGCCGGCGCCATGGTTTCTGTTTGCCGGTGGCAAATATATCGAGGAGCATGGCATGCCTTCGAGGCCGCAGGATCTCGCGCAGCATCCCTCGCTCTTCATGATGAGAGGTGGCGTCGCGCCATCCTGGCGGCTGCGCAATCCCGGAAAGGGGAACAAGGAAGCCGTGATCTTGCCGCTGGCACCGAGGTTGCTGAGCGACGACATGGTCTCGCTGAAGCAGGCTGCCCGTGCCGGATTGGGGATTGTCGCACTGCCGGGATATGTGTGCCGGGACGAAGTCCGTTCGGGCAAGCTGGTCCGGGTTCTTCCAGAATGGTTGGCTGACAGTTCCACGATCACCGCCCTCATTCCATACCGCCACGGGCTGTTGCCGTCGGTCCGGGTTTTCGTGGACCACCTCGCCGTCGAGTTTCCGAAAGTTGTCCTGCTCTGATCAGGGGACCGTCCAATGAGCTGAACGTTGTGTTTGGAAAATGCCGACTTCTGGACCGGTCAGATCTTGAGTAAACGATCTCCAACGACACGACGTCTTTGTCGAAGGAGAGCAACATGTCACCAAATCTGAATACCGCACGGTCCGGGTCTCGGCCTCTCGCCGGAAGGTTGGGGCAGCCGGTCAAGGGCCACGCGCACAAGATCGGTACCGGTTTCAACGCGATCCACTTCAGTGAGGATATGTTCGACGGGCAAATGGACCCGCTGATCATGGTGGATCACTTCGTCATGACCGATCCCACCTTCGAACCGCATCTGCATGCGGGAATTTCCGCGGTCACCTTCATCTTCGAGGATGCAGTCGGCGATTTCCTGAACCGTGACACGCTCGGCAACAACATCGCGCTGGCGCCGGGGGACCTTTACTGGCTCGCCGCTGCACGAGGCGCAGTTCACGATGAACGTCCCGATCCAAAGGGTGCGCGCACCCATGCGTTGCAGATATTCGTGAATCTGCCGGCGCGCCTGAAGGCAGAACCGGCCCATTCGCTGCTTGTTCGCGGGGCTGACATGCCGCGGTTGACAGGGCCCGGTTATCAGGTCCGCGTTGCTCTGGGTGAGGCAGGCGAAGGACAGGGGGCGCACGTTGGGACACAGGATTTCACGCTGCTCGATGGCGCTCTCTCCCGGGGCGCAGACTTTCGCCACCGTCTTCCTGGCGGCCAGGCAGCCTGGATCTACGCGGTTTCGGGCGATTTGCAGGTCGAGGTGGAAGGTGAGCGCCGGGTCATTTCCGCGGGGTCGTCAGTTGTCGCCGCTGCCGACGTTGGCGATAGCGATCTGAAGCTGAGCGGTGGCGATGCTCACTTTGTCCTGATGGCCAGTCCCCCGTTGCAGGAAGCCTTCGTCAAGCATGGTCCGCTGGTCATGAGTTCGAGTGCGGACGTGCGACGAACGCTGGCCGACTACGCTGCCGGCAAGTTCGGAAAGATCGCCGGCTAATCCCGCGCATCCATCCCATCAACCGTTTCGTCTTGCCCCGCGCGGCCGGAGTTTCGCGCGCCGGTATTCCTCGACTCCGAGAAGGTATCAACCATGTCAAATCCCAAGATTCTTGTCGTCTTCTACTCCCGCAACAGTTCGACGGAGACTTTGGCGCTGGCGATCGCAGAGGGAGCCCGGTCAAAGGGAGCCGAAGTGCGCCTGCGCCGCGCGCGCGAACTGGTCGGTCCGGAGGTCATGTCTTCCGCGCCGGGCTGGGCGGAGAATGCCGCAGCGATGAATGCCAGGTACGAAGCACCCACCGCGGATGACGCCGTTTGGGCCGATGCGATTGTCCTTGGCACCCCCACGCGGTTTGGCAACGTCTCGTCGGAGCTGAAAGCCTATATCGACAGCCTCGGCGGCGTCTGGTTCCAGGGCAAGCTCAACGGGAAGGCGGGCGCCGTTTTTGGAGCAACATCGTCGAAGCACGGCGGCAACGAATCGACGCTGCTGTCCCTGTACAACGTGCTGGCTCATCTCGGCCTCATCATCGTTCCGCTGGGATATTCGGATCCCTCACTCTTCAAGGCTGGTTCGCCTTATGGCGCAACCTTCTTCTCCAAGGGAGACACGGAGAAGCCGGGCGAGGATGAACTCGCGGTCGCACGCTATCAGGGTGAGCGTGTTGCCAACGTTGCGAGAAAGCTAGCTTCGGCCACGTCGGCTTGAACGCGCAACCGGGGCACACGGACAAGCGTTTGCCCCACCTCTCCCGCGAGGGAGCCGTCGCACGCTATTGCTGGCCCTTAGGCGCCAAACGGTGATTTCGCGAAGCTCGACGCCGGGTCTTGAACTCCGTTTCCATCGTGTTCAGGAACTCCACAACGACGGCAGGCAACACCCGGCCTTCCCGCACGCAGATGTCAACTGACGAGGCGGAGAGCATCGGATCCGACACGGGGATCGCCACAACGGTGCCGGCCTCAATGTCAGACTTTGCCGCAAGCGACGGCAAGATCGTGGCGCCGGCGCCCTCCCGGGCGAAAGCGCGGAGCGCCTCGATCGAGTTTGTCTCCAGCGCGATGACGAGGCGGAGCTGATGAACATGACAGGCCGTGTCCATCACTTGCCGAATTCCGAATGTTCGGTCGGGAAGGGCCAGGGGATGCCGAACGATTTCATCCAAAGTGACATGTCGCGCATTGACCAACGGATGCCCATGCGCACAGATCAGATGAAGTGGATCGGGAATCCGCCGCGCAATATGCGATCCTGCAAGAGGCGACGCCTGAAACGCGATGCCGATGTCGGCTTCTCCGTCGCGCACCGTCTGCATCACGGTGTGGGTCCCCATTGCCTTGACGCTGTAGGTGATCTCCGGAAATCGTCGGCGAAAGCTGCGCAGAGTGTCGAACAAGGGGCCTGTAATGATGCCCTCAATGCTGCAGACACGGATATGTCCGCGCTTAATGCCTTTCAGGGCATCAATCTCGAGCTGGGTATTGTCTCCTTCCGAAAGCACGCTCTGCGCGTAGCGCAAGTAGATCTCGCCGGCCGCTGTCAGGCCCATGCCGCGTGCGTGGCGTTCGAACAGCGGTGCTCCCGCGTCTTCCTCGAAGATCTGGATATGCCGGCTGATTGCCGAAGCGGCAACGTGAAGGCGGTCGGACGCGCCGCGAATCGAGCCCGACCGGGCGACTTCAACGAAGTATTTCAATGGATTGAACATCATCCCCACCGTACTAATTTTGAGAACACTAAGTTCTGCTTTTTCTGTTTGCAAGATCGGTGCCTGTCACCCAACTTGACGGCAACCGATCTTCCAAAGCTCAGGATGAAATAGATGGCTATGCAGGACGCACAGGTGGACCTGATCAGATCTCCCTACGATGGCTCGGTCGTGGGAGAGATGCCTGTTGCTGGCGACAAGGAGATCGAGGCAGCGATCGGGGCGGCCCAGCGCGGTTTTGAGGTCATGCGCAGGCTGCCGCGGTTCCTGCGCGCTGACATTCTGCAGCGTGCGTCGGAAGTTCTGCGAACGCGGCGCGCGGAAGTCGCACGCACAATTGCGCTCGAGGCGGGCAAGCCGATCTTTGATGCGCGAGGCGAAGTATCGCGCGCGATCTTCAACCTGTCCAACGCCGCAGCCGAAGCGCGGCGGTTCGCGGGCGAAGAAGTTCCGCTCGACATGGACGCTGGGATCTTTGAATACCAGACGACAGGTGAGGGTGGGGCGCGGATCGATCTGGATCACGTGGACCAGGAGCAGCTTCGGGCGGGGTCACGGCGAATCGGCATTGCCCGGCGCTTTCCGATCGGGCCAATTCTCGCGATCGCGCCGTTCAACTTTCCGCTGAACCTCGTCCTGCACAAGGTTGCGCCGGCCCTGGCCGTCGGCAACAGCGTGGTGCTGAAGCCGGCCCCTCAGACTCCACTGACTTCATTGCTACTGGCAGAGATCCTGCAGGAGGCTGGTTTACCTGAAGGCGCTCTCAATGTCGTGCACTGCCCCGTGCCGCTTGCCGAGCGGATGGTTCGCGATGAACGGTTCGAGATGGTCACTTTTACGGGATCGGCCAAGGTTGGCTGGCACATCAAATCGATCGCCGGTCGCAAGCGCGTGGCCCTCGAGCTCGGAGGCAATGCAGCCGTGCTCGTTTTCAGGGATGCCGATTTGGACCTGGCTGCGACCCGCTGCGTGCGTGGCGGCGTTGTGTACGGAGGCCAGTATTGTATTGGGGTGCAGCGGATCCTTGTCGAGCAATCGGTTCATGATGACTTTCTTGCACGGCTGTTGCCGAAGATTGCGACATGCCGCGTCGGCAACCCTGCCGAAGAGGGAATCGATGTTGGCCCGGTGATCGACGAAGCTTCGGCGAGGCGCATCGCAAGTTGGGTTGAAGCGGCACAGGCCGGCGGCGCGGAAGTGCTGGCGGGCGGTCACCGCGAACGCGCGGTTGTTCAGCCGACAGTGCTGGCGAAGACGACGCCTGGAATGTTGATCGAGGACGAGGAGATCTTCGGCCCGGTGCTCACGGTCAATCCATTTACGACATTTGCCGAAGCTATTGGCCGCGCCAATGCAACACGGTACGGCCTGCAGGGCGGCCTGTTTACCAACGATTTGCGGCAGGCGTTCAAGGCGCTGGAGGATTGGGATGTCGGGGGGCTTATGGTGAACGACGTTCCGATCTATCGCATCGACAACATGCCTTTCGGCGGCTGGAAGGGGTCCGGCCTTGGCCGCGAAGGTACGCGATACGCGATGCACGAGATGAGCGAAATCAAGCATCTCGTTATCAACTACAACTGATGGAGCACCTCCTCCTGCCTAGGCAACGGATTGCCAGGCCAGCCGTTTTGCCGCCTCCCGCGAGGCGCTCCGCTGCGGAGGTCTGGTCCACGCCGCAGGACAGAGTGCCCGCGACGCGAGTACCGGCCGTTGATCGATCTTCTTTTAGGCACGTCACAAGGGGGCAATCCATGAGGCTACCTCGACTCGTCGCAGCAGCAATCGCAATTGCCGGAGCAAGCATCCCGCAGGCTGCGCGATCGCAGCCGGTTGATCTGCGTATCACCATTCCGGTCAAGGCGTTACTTTACTACCCAGTGCTCGCCGCAAAGGATCTCGGCTATTTTGCTGAAGAAGGCATCAACATGGATATCGTTGTCACGCAAGGAGACGGTCCAGATGTCGACGCCCTGATCGCCGGCAGCGTTCAGTTCGCAGCAACAACGCCCAATCGTCTGATGACAGCCTATGAGCAAGGCAAGCCGTTGCTCGGCATCATGACCATCAGCAAGCGAATTGCCGTCAATTGCTTTATGAACAAGGAAAAGGCCGACGCTCTCGGCGTGAGCGAGGATACGGCGATCGCGGAGAAGCTGCAGAAGCTGAGGGGACTGACCATCGGCGGTACTCGGCCCGGCGCCTTCACGAACCTTCTTGCTGCGGACTATGTGAAGCGAGCAGGCATGGTCCCCCAGCAAGACGTCAAGGTGATTGGCGTCGGGGCCGGGCCGGCCATGCTTGCAGCACTGGAGAACAAGCAGATCGATGTCGGCTGCATTGCCAGCCCGACCCCCGAGATTGCGGTCTCGCGCGGCAAATCGATCATGCTCATCAACAACACACGCGGCCAGGATCCGGAGTTCGACGAGTTCCTTTTCTCGGTCCTGTATGTTCGCCCGGAGTACGCCAAGACGAACCCGGACGTGGTTCGCAAGGTGGTCCGCAGCCTGCAAAAAGCGAACGCCTTCATCATTGATACGCCGTTCGCGCAGCAGCTTCCGGTGCTCCAGCGGATCTTCGGAGAACTTGACCCCGCAATTCTCCGCGAAGCGCTGATCAACACGCAATCCGGTATCGAACCGTCCGGGCGAATCTCGCAGCATTCGGTCGAGGCAGCAGAAAAACTGCTGATCTCCGTGGGCTCCTTGAGCAAGCCGATTCCATGGAAAGCCATCACTGACAACGCATTTCTCACCAAGCGGTAGAGCCGCCGGCATGCTCCGTATCAATGACGTCTCCAAACGATTTGTTGCGCGCGACACGGTCGTAACGGCCATCGAGGGCGTAACGCTGAATGTCGCAGCGGGGGAGTTCGTGACGTTGGTTGGTCCCAGCGGATGTGGAAAGTCGACTATCCTGAACATCGTCTCAGGACTGATGCCGCCAACCGAGGGGGAGATCCTTGTCGATGGCAAGGCGCTGCGCAGCGTCACGCGCGATGTGGGATACGTGACCCAGCAACCGAACCTCATGCCGTGGCGGACGCTGATCGACAACGTGGGTTTTCCGCTCGAGATCAGTGGCGTTTCCCGTGCGGAGCGGCACCGCAGGGCGAGAGAACTGATCGGCCTGGTCGGGCTCGGCGGATTCGAAGACGCCTATCCGGACGAGTTGTCCGGTGGTATGCGACAGCGGGCGAACATCATCCGAACGATGATCTACGAGCCAAAGGTCATCTTGATGGATGAGCCGTTTGGACCGCTGGATGCGCAAACGAGGGTCGTTCTTCAGGACCTTCTTCTCAGCCTGTGGGCCCGCACCAAGATCACAATCGTCTTCATTACCCATGATCTGCACGAAGCGATCGGGTTGGGTGACCGGGTCGTGCTGTTGACCGCGCGCCCCGCACGAGTGGCGCGAATTGAGCAGGTGCCGCTATCGCGGCCCCGTAACGTCTTCAAGATGCACGATGATGCCGCATTCCGGCAGCTTTACGACGTGCTCTGGCTCGAACTCGAACGGCAAGTGAAGGGCTGCGATGACTAGTCAATCGCAAAAGAGCATGGACGCCGCATATGCGGAGGCGCGCCTGATGGCGCGGAGGCGCTTGCGATATCAGGCCGCGGTGCGGATAACCCAGCTCGGCGCCGTCATTGGCGTTCTCGTGTTTTGGCAGCTGGGAGGAACAGTCCTGTTCGATCCCTTTTTCTTCGGCAGTCCAAAGGGTGTCGCTGCTGTCTTGATGCATGATCTCCAGGATGTGCAATTCTATCGGGACTTGAGCGTCACGGGCATCGAGATGGGGCTCGGCTACGGGCTGGGGGCGGCTCTCGGCATCGGCCTGGGCGCGCTGTTCGCGCGGTGGAGATTCGCGGCCGACGTATTCGATCCGTTCTTTGTCGCATTGAACAGCATCCCACGGATCGCTCTGGCGCCGCTGCTGATCATCTGGTTCGGCATCGACTTGAGCTCCAAGATCGTGCTCTCTGCCACGCTGGTCTTCTTTTTGATGTTCTTCAGCACCTTGTCCGGCATCCGGGCCGTCGACGCTGCGATCGTCGATGTGGCGCGGGTAATGGGCGCCAATGCGTGGCAGATCTTCTTCAAGGTTCAGCTTCCAGGCGCGCTCGCGTGGATCGTGAGCGGTCTGCGTTTGAGCCTGCCCTTTGCCTTGATCGGCGTCATTGTGGGAGAGTTTCTCGCGGCGTCGAGCGGTCTCGGCTACCGCCTCAACATGTACAGCACCTCATACAATACCAACGGCACATTTGCGATGCTGATCGTCATGATGATCGGCATGATGGCGCTGAATGCGCTGATCTCCTTGGCCGAGGCAAGAGCAATAGGTCGGCACGCCGTGGCGAGCAGATCTCGCCCCGAGCAGCACACCTAGGCTTCGCAGCATCCCTTGGAAGGAAACCCCATGCAACGGCAGGAGCCGCTCTCTGTGGCGGTATGGCGATATGACCGCACTCAGGCACTCTACGACGGTCGGGTGACCTTGAAGGATCGCGCACTAACCTTGATCGACGCTCCGTTGGAGGAGATTTTCTCGAGAGCGTTCGAGAAGGGCGAATTTCATGTCAGCGAGCTGTCATTCAGCAATTTTCTCCGATTGACGGTCGCCGGCAAGTGCCCATATTTGGGTATCCCGATCTTCCCCTCGCGCAGTTTCCGCCACGGCGCGTTCTATGTACGTGCGGCAGCGGGGATCCGTTCTCCCGACGATCTCCGCGGCAAGAGAATCGGCGTGCGCGAGTATTCGATGACTGCGGCGCTGGCAGCCCGAGGTGCATTGCGTGACCAGTTCGGCATCAAGGCCGAGGACATGCATTGGGTGATGGGAGATGTCGACGAAATCGAGCGGCAGCAGATCGAATTGCCGTCCCTCTATCGGCCCATCCCCATCGAAGTCGCTCCGCGTGACGCCCTGCTTAGCAGAATGCTGATCGATGGGCAGATCGATGCGTTGCTCGCCTACAAGGCGATTGCTCCCTACAAGACGGGAGACGACCGGGTTGCCCGGCTGTTTCGCGATCCTGCCGAGGTGGAAGAGCAATATTACGCCGACACCGGAATTTTCCCGATCATGCACCTCGTTGGAATCCGCCGCGACGTTGTAGAGGCGAATCCGGGGCTGCCTCGTGCCGTTTATCATGCCTTTGCTGCGGCCCAGGGGGTTGCAGATGCGGATCTTCATTTCGAGCAGGCCCTCAAGATTGGGCTGCCCTGGCTATCCCGTGAGGTGAAGCGCACGACCGCGATCATGGGGACGAACTATTGGGCGTCGGGCTTCAAGGCGAACCGCGTTGTGATCGAGAGAATGATCGAGTGGTCATTCGAAGATGGTCTCATACCTTCGAGACTTCCGCCTGAGGCGCTCTTTATCGGAGAACTGCTGAACACCTAGACTAGTTCTCCCATCGGGCTATATTGATGTCGTTGGTCCGGATTTCGTCCTTTGGTTGCGAGGGTCGCGTTCAGTTCGCGCGAGGGAACGCCTGGATTGGTCGAGCTGTCCAAACCTGCTCGTCGGCTCCTTACTTGCACGCGACCGACCAGAATCACTTTTGGTAGCACTGCAGGATCGTTCAATCTCTTCGGAACCGCTCCGGCGATCCTTGACGGTGCGCCGCACGTTGTTCGGCCAAACGAGGCTAACCTGATGAGGGAAATGCGAAGATGATACTCAAACTACTTGCAGGAGCGACTATGGCAGTTGCGTCGATTTCGGGATCTGGATCGGCCGAGGCCAGGGCGACGGACAAGGCGATCGTCCTTGTCCACGGCGGGTTCGTCGACGGGTCGGGCTGGGAGGGCGTTTACAAGATCCTGAAGAAGGATGGTTACGACGTTACCATCGTCCAGAACCCGACCACCTCTCTTGCTGCCGATGTCGCCGCCACCAAGGTCGCGATACATGGGCAAACGAAGCCGGTTATCCTCGTTGGTCATTCCTATGGAGGGGCGGTTGTCACGGAGTCCGGGACCGACCCAAAGGTGGTCGGGCTCGTGTATATCACGGCCTTTGCACCCGAGCAGGGCGAGTCCGTCGCGAGGCTCACGTCCAATCCCGCTCCAGGTGCTCCGATCCCGCCGATCGTTCCTCCGCAGGATGGGTTTCTGTTTCTCGACAAGGCGAAATTCGTCGCTTCTTTCGCTGCAGACGTGAAGCCCGATCTCGCTGCTTTTATGGCCGACTCTCAGGTTCCATGGGGCCTTGATGCTCTGAATGGCACGATCACCGTGCCTGCCTGGAAGAGCAAGCCCAGTTGGTATCTCGTGGCGACCGAGGACAAGATGATTCCGGTCGATGTCCAGCGGATGATGGCCAAGCGCGCCGGCGCAAGGACTGTCGAACACGCAGGCAGCCATGCCATCTATGTTTCGCAACCCGCCGCGGTCGCGAAACTCATCGAGACTGCCGCCTCCGAAGCCAAGTAGCGAGAAAGCTTGTTCTGGGTTGGCGCTCGCGCTACTGAGACAACCCTGGCTTCGAGCGCCGACGACAGCCGGCAAGCTGTATTGCAGGTGTCAAGCGGACGATAGGACCGTCGTTGCCGTTGCTGCGACGGTCCGGTAAGCGTATGCGGAGGAGGGTCTTCCGCATGACCGTCAATGCCAATCTCAACATCGTCGACGTTGCAACGGTACCTATCGGTCTACCCCGCAATACGGATCGCAAGCTCGCGGTCCGGGCGCTCGTACGTTCGCAGCTCAGCTCGGCCGATATCAGCTATGGTTTCAAGCAGGCCGGTACCGCAGCAACGTTTCCCGTCTGGGAAGACGCTTATAGTATCGGAGTTCGCTTCAATGACGAGAGAAGCAACATCTTCGTTGATGGCAAGAGCTTCACGGGCTCTCATCGCAAAGGCGAGGCGCATATTCTCTATCTGTCCGGCGTCGAGCAGATCGACTTCTCGACGCCCCGCCATACGATCGAGGTTTTGCTGAGGCGCAGCTTCATGCGCGAGATCGCCGATGATCTGGAGGTCGCGCACGTCACGCATATTGGCCGTAGCCTCTTCCATATTGTAGACGATCAGGTTCTCCTGAATTTGGCGTTGCGTATCTATCCCTATTTTGACGCACCCGAGACGCTTGACCCGCTGCTTGCCGATCATTTTATGTGGACGCTCGGCATATACATATGTGCGCGCTATGGCGATCTCTCAACGCGACGCCCGATGGTCGGGGGCCTGAGCACGTGGCAGGAGCGGCTTGCGAAAGACATCATCGAGTGGAGGATCGTTGGCGGGGTCAGCCTCGCGGAGATTGCCGCGCTCTGCGGAATACGCACGAGCCAGTTCGCTCATGCCTTCAGGCGCTCAACTGGCATGGCGCCCTTCCAATGGCTGCAGCACCGTCGCATTGCTCGCGCAAAGCGCCTTCTCGCGGCGGACCGAACCCCGCTCGCGGATGTCGCGCTCGCTTGTGGCTTTGCGGACCAGAGCCACCTGACGCGTTGCTTTGGAAGGCTCGTCGGCACAACTCCTGGCGTATGGCGAGCGGCACTGTCTTGAGCGGTCGAAATCGTACGTGTTGTCTTGTAAGGTTGCAGTGGGCTCTATCGCTGTTGCGTTGCGTAAGCAAAGATCTCAATCCGCGTTTGGGCGTTGGCTGGCGACAGCATTGAAGCCGCCTTCCAAGAAAGTGCACAGGTTCTCGTACATCGTCAGGAGATCCTTGGACTTGAACTTCCCCCGCGACAAGGTCTCGATTCGCTTCGGTCTCGCGCAAGCCGTTATCATCGCTCCAACGGCAAAGAAAAAAGCTTGGTGCAGGGCCTCACTGGGCACCTTGGGCAGGCTACGCTGCAACTCGTTCAGGTACTCTCGCGCTACCGCGTTGAAGTGTTTTTCAGTGAGATCCGCCCACTCCGGACTGCCGCCCGCACTTCCGACGAGCTGGGTGTAGTTGCGCCAACCCGGTTCGTTTCTGGAAGCCCGAGCCATGATGGCTCCGACAAAGCCCTCCACCAAGGTACGCACCGGAATCGGAGACCCCTTGCTGTGCGCTCGGGCCTGCTCGAGGAAGGCCAGCCGCTCGGCATTCAGAACCTCCGAGCGTCGGGCCAGAACCTTGTCCATCAGGTCGTGCTTGGAGCCGAAGTGGTATCCGACAAGCGCGAACTGATAGTCCGCGTCAGCGGCGATATCGCGGATCGAGGTGCCGTGAAATCCGTGCCAGGCAAAGAGCTTCTCCGCACTGTCCAAAATGCGTTCCCTTGTTTGCTCACTGTCGGCTCGGGGCTGTGGTACGCGCTTCCGAGGCGCGCTTGCTCGTGAGGTTCTGGTCGTGGTGGCCATGGCTGCTGGTTTGAGATGATAGGGCATGACGCCCCCGCCCACGGTGGCGTTTTTAGTCCTGAAAGGCGACGTCAGCTTACCCATTTGTTTCAACCTTTGGAACGGGTATCCGGTTCGAGCGTCGTCGTCCATTCGCGCGCAACTACTAGTCCGATTAGCCTGGCAGCCAGTGGACACGCGGAAAGTCATACATTATACGTACGTATAATCAAATATAGAGCTGGCCCCGATTCTTTAGTTCGAAAGCCCTTGGAGGCAATATGACCACTAACCCTTTGCGGGGCTGGACGGTGGACCGGCGGCTCGTAACGCCTGTCGGCGTTGACCTGAAGCGCCCCGAATGCGTTCTGGCCGAACCTGGTGGTGATCTTTGGGTGGCCGACGCCCGCGGAGGGGTCATGCACATCCGGCCAGACGGATCGCAACGACTGGTCGTACAGCAGGCTGACTCGCACTTCGACAGCACAGGCGATTTGCAGAGCCGCTTCACGTCTGGAACCCTACCGAACGGACTGGCGTTCGATGCCGATGGGAATCTGCTGATTGCGAACTTTGGTACCGATCGACTGGAGCTGATGCGACGTGACGATGGCCAAAGCAGGGTGCTACTCGACACAGTCGACGGCCAGCCGATCGGAAAGACGAACTTTGTTTTGCGCGACTGCCAAAATCGGCTGTGGATCACAGTGTCTACACGCATCAACCCATGGACAGATGCGTTGAGGCCGGGCATCCGCGACGGATACATCATCCTTCTCGACAAACGCGGCGCTCGTATCGTCGCCGACGGATTCGCGTTCACCAACGAGGTGCGTTTAGACGCGAAGGAAGAGTGGCTTTATGTCGTGGAGAGTGCCGCGAAACGGATCTCTCGTCTACGTGTGGCAGCCGATGGCTCGTTGTCCGGGCGCGAAGTGTTCGGATCGTCCTCCTTGGGGGCCGGTTCGCCGGACGGAATGGCCTTCGATGCCTTCGGCAACCTGTGGGTCACGATGATCATGTCCGACCGGCTGGTGGCAATCACGCCCGAGGGCGATGTACTGGAGTTGCTGGACGACGGCAATCCCGAGGCCAATGCTGCTCTCGAAGCTCATTCCGCAGCCGGTACATTGACGATGGATGTGATGGCAAATGCCCACGGCACGCTCGCGCCCTGGATGGCCAGCGTCACTTTCGGTGGCCCGGATTTACGGACCGTCTACCTCGGCAGTCTGATGGGAAGCACGCTTGCCAGCTTCCGCTCGCCAGTTGCCGGGATGCCGTTGGTCCACTGGCGTCCGGCGCGTTAGACGACCAGCACGATTTTGCCAATGTGCTCGCTCGTCTCCATCCGCCGGTGCGCGTCGGCAGCCCTTTCCAGCGGGAATGTGCTGTCCATCGGTGGCTTGACGCGACCATCGCGCAGCAACGGCATCACTTTCGCCTCGATCGCCGCGACCATCGCCGCCTTGTCCGCAATGCTGCGGGGACGTAGCGTCGAGCCGGTGTGGTACAGCCGTTTCGACATCAGCTTGGCGAAATTGGCTGATGCTTTCAGTGTTCCCGACATGAATGCGATCTGGACGATGCGGCCCTCTATGGCCGCGGCCTCGTAGTTGCGGTCGATATAATCGCCGCCGACCATGTCGAGGATGACATTCGCGCCGGCGCCGCCGGTGATCTTCTTCACCGCTTCCACGAAATCTTCGGTCTTGTAATTGACGGCCTGATCAGCGCCGAGCTTGAGGCAGGCATCGGCCTTGTCCTTGGAGCCTACGGTGACGATCACCTTGGCGCCGAATGCCTTGGCAAGCTGGATCCCGATCGTGCCGATGCCGGACGAGCCGCCATGGATCAAGAGCGTCTCGTCGGCCTTAAGCGCGCCGCGCTCGAACACATTGTGCCAGACCGTCATCAGCGTTTCCGGAATGCCGCCGGCCTCCTGCATCGACAACGAAGGCGGCACGGTCATCGCCTGGCCCTCCTGCGCGATACAATACTGCGCGTAACCGCCACCGGCGACCAGCGACATCACCTTGTCGCCGAGCTTGTGCCGCACAGCGCCTTCACCGAGCGCGACCACTTCGCCTGCAATCTCAAGGCCGGGCAGATCGCTCGCGCCGGGTGGCGGCGGATAGGAACCGGAGCGGAGCGAGACATCGGGACGATTGACGCCGGCGACTTCGACTTTGACCAGGATCTCACCCGGCTTCGGCATCGGGACCGGGCGGGTCTCCGGCACTAGGACCTCCGGGCCGCCCGGCCTGCTGATGGCGATGACTGTCATTTGCGCGGGCAGATTGGGCATGGTTCGTCCTTCGTCAACAAAGAGGATCGAAGCTAAGTAAGGAGTGATTTGAAGCCATCGCGAACAGGGCGGCCGTGACCCTGAAAAGCCTGACGCTCAGGGGTGCGCTCGCGCATCAATCAGCACGAATGCAACTCGCGCGATCTCGTCCGTACGATTTGCCCACGCATGATTGGTCCCACGTTGCACCAGCACGTCGCCGGCACGCAGTACGGTTTCGCCTTCTTCCATGATGGCGGTGATCTCGCCTCGAAGGACCAGCGCGTAGTCCACGGTCGCCGTGATGTGCATGCCGGCGTGACGCGGATTGTCGGGCTGATGACGCGCATCGCGAAACATGGTCTCGAAGACGATGGCGTGTTGGCGGCGCAGCTCTTCCGGGTCTGACGGGGTCGGGGGGAAATCGATCACACGCAAGACAGTGCCCCCCGCAGGAGGAAGGACGCCTTCATGTTCGGTGATGTCGTCGGGGCTGATGCCGCCTGCGATTCCGGGATGTGTACGCCAGAGATTGGCATTCTGGTAACCCGGCCGCGAATCGAGTGTAAGGATTGCGGGCGAAGGACCATCCTCGGCGATGTAGGACTGGCCGGCTTCGTTGGTGCTGGTGATGACCCGACGCACGGGAGAGAGTTTTTGCATGATTGGATCTGTGTTGAATGAGAGGAGCGGGGGACAAGGTCAGCGCAATACGCGCTGGTCGCTGAGGTCCTTGGCGCCATAGCTGCGGCTGAAGCTCGCGCCACGGCCTTCCAGGACCGGCAGTTCAGCCAGCGCGTTGATGATATGAAACATGGTCGGAACCTGCTCCCATGTGGAGCGGATGAATCGAACTTCGCCGTGGCCGCGTTGAAAGGTCTGGTAGGTCACATCGAAGCCGCCGGCCGGCGTGATCACTGCTTGCGACACGTCGTCGTCCTCAGGATCCACTGCGGGCAGGTAACGCCAGTGCAGTGTCCCCGTCAGATGGCTGCCCGCCACGGCCGCGGTGGCGACCTGAGGTGGCGATGCATCGACCAGGCCGCCGAGCTCCATCTCAAGAAACGTATGACCGTCCCATGATGCCTGGTGGTGCTGCACGCCCGCAAACGTGCGCGGCTCGGGCAGCTCCGCATAGAGCTTGGCAAAGCCGAGCTCCTCGCGCCCGGTGATGATGGGCTCAGTGCGAGTCTCCCACAACACCGAGAGAAACGGACCAGTCGCAATGTCACGGCGTCCTTCGAACCTGCTGGCAAATTTGACGCCCAGCATTCGATAACCGCGTCCGGCCAACCAGGGTAGGTTGGTGAGAGTTGTCGCCTCGAGCGTTACGACGGGATCGCCGTGCAAGCAGAAGCCGGGAGGCAGCAGCGTCGACAGGCGTGAGGCGTCCGTCAGGAAGCTGACTGACGCCGTGCTGCGAGGCGCCTGAGACCAATCGAACAGACGACCATCGGGGCCTTGGCGCGGACCCGGGCTGGGTCCGAAGACAACCGGCATACGATGGCGCGGGCGTGATCCAGCGGTTGCAAGGTTGCTTCCCGCGAAGCTGTTGGTTTGATCCATCATTGTTACATTCGGGTATCACGAGGCATGAGCTGCGACGTGCATCGGCGGACCTCGCCGCCGACGCACGTCACGAGTTGGACCGGCGCTCTCACGAGCGCAAGGCGAACCTGCCGATGATCCAGCCCCAGGCTGCCGTGAAACACCTTGCTCTCACGCCAATTCCTTCGGCGCCTTGAGCGTGCGGCCGATCCAGTGCGCCATGTAGCTGACCGTCAGTTCGCGGTTATCGACGCTGCAGTGCTCGCTGCCGCCTTCTTCCACCGTGTGGATTTTTAGATGCCTATCGGCGCTGTTCACTGCCTCCTCGTAGGTGCGGCGGGCGAATTCGACCGGAACCTGGCGGTCGTTTTCGCCGTGCACGATGAGGAACGGGCAGCGGATTCGATCCAGGATGCCGTTCAGCGTCATCTTGTCGGCTCTTACCTGCACCTCCTCCATACTGTCCAGGCCCATCACCCATTGGATGTGCTCGAAGAAGTGGTGTACCGACTTCTGCCCGCCACCGCCGGCCAGACGTTTCCTGACGCCAATTCCGACGTCATACATTGCGCCCCACGCAACGCAGCATGCAAACCGGGGCTCGAACGCCGCAGCGCGCGGCGCGTAGTAGCCGCCGAGACTGAGGGCCATCATCCCGATGCGCGCGGGATCAACGTCGTCACGCTTGACGAGCCAATCGACGCAGGCTGACGCCGGCCGCTCGGTCTCCACGATGCTCTTCATGCCCCTGAAGCGCAGCGCTTCACCGACACCGGGGTGATCCACGATCAGCGTCGAAATGCCGCGTTCGGCGAGTTCTTCGGCCATGCCGCCGATGTAGATGAACTCCTTATTCACATCCAACCCGTCGAAGTGCACCATGCAGGGCTTCTTCGCCGCATCGCCCTTCCCACGCACATAGAGCGCTGGCAGCGTCGTTCCGTTCTCATAGGGAATCTCGACGCGCTCGCAGTTCTCGCGTCCCAGGGTCACGAACTTGTCGAAAGCGGCGAGAAAGGCGCGATACAGGCGTTCACGATCGGGATCGTGGATCGAGGTCTGGCGCTCGGCAGCAAAATAATAGTTCGCAGCGCGAGCGTACTTGCCGGCGGCGGCGCGGAAATTTCCATTCTGTTCGTCGAGCTGGGCGGTCTTCTCCACCTTCTGTGCAGCAGCGCGCCAGGCGAGGCAGAACTTTTCGTTCGCAGCGTTGTCTGCGTTTGCCGCTATCGCCTTGAGCGGCCGAAGAACGTCGTCAACCTCGGTGATCAGGCCACCGTTGTTCAACGTCATCAAGGTCGCGAGATTCCAAGGATAGTTGCCCTCGAAGTATTCAAACATTCCGTTCTCCCCCAGCGTTTAGCGGTCTTCAGGTAACAAACATTGTACATACGTATAATCAAATTTATGTTGACAGGCAAGTGAAAAAGGAATCAACAGGCAAGAACGGTCGCGGAAAGTCGGCGCGTAGGGGAGGTCAAATGAGCGCGATATTCTTCAATCAATCTGTTTCATTCGACGTAACAAGCGCCACGCTCGCTGAGTGGCGACTTGCAAATGCGTTGCGGTGCGTCGCGAAGAAATCGACATTGATGTCGAGGGTTCTTCATCACCGGATGCTCGCCGCGCCTTATGCGCTGCTCGGAAGATTTATCACGATGTCATAGCCAAAGGGCGGCGCTGCGAAGGCGCTGACGGCGAAACGTCTCCATCACGTAACACGTCCTGCTGCGCGCCATGATGGGCGCGGTGATCGCGGTCCTGCGCCCGGCGGTCGGGCGCAACTCGGGGAAAGAGCGTTGCGGGTCTGTTTCCGAGAATGGAGCAGAGCCGTTTTGAAGCAAGGCAACCTAGAGCAACTTGGGGGGATTACTAAATGACGACAATTATGAAGAGTCTTATTCTTGGTTCGGCGGCGGTTCTTGTTGCGGTCGGCGGAGTTCATGCAGCCGATCTTCCCGTGAAGGCCAAGGCGGTCGAGTACGTGAAGGTCTGCTCCCTGTATGGCCCCGGATTCTATTACATCCCAGGCACCGACACCTGCATCAAGCTCGGCGGCTATCTGCGGATGGATGTTCTGGCGAACTCGAACGTCGACAACACCGGCAATACATCGGGTGCTGGCGGTGCGAACAACCGCTTCACTAACGGCTACACGTGGCAGTCTCGAGAAAATCTGAACATCGATACACGTACCGCGACTGAGTATGGCGCAGTACGTACCTATGCCGACCTGAACTTCAGCTGGACGACGGATACCTACGGAGCAGGCGCCACCGCAGGCTCAACCATTTACTCGCCGATCGGCACGGCCGCTGCTCCGGCCAACGCAACGAGCGGCGGCGTCGCCTACGGTGCGTTCGGCATCTACTCTGCCTTCATCCAGTTCGCCGGTTTTACCATCGGTCGGGCGGTCTCGCAGTTCAGTGCTCCCTGGATCAACTATCCGGGCAACAACTACGATGGTCTCGTCGGTGGCGGCGGCGCAGCCACCGGTGTGAATCAGTTCACCTACACAGCTCAGTTCGGCAATGGTACGTCGTTGTCCCTGTCGGCCCAGGATCAGACAAAGTACTATCAAGCTGGCGTACAAAACCTCGGCGTAACTGGTACCAGCGCTCTCGGCCCCTACGGAGCGGCCGACTATGCCGGCACGATTGCTCCGGACCTCGTTGCCATGCTGCGCGTCGACCAGGCTTGGGGTTTATTCCAGGCCTCAATGGCGGCGCATGACAACCACGCAGCCTACTATGGCGCCACCGAGGTCACCGGTCATCCGGACGACAAATGGGGTTGGGCGGGTCAGTTGGCCTTGTCGATCAAGAACATCCCGACCGGGCCTGGCGACACTATCAACATTCAGGGCGTGTATACGAACGGTGCGACCCGTTACAATATCCAGGACCTTGCTGGCTCGGCTGGAGCCAACACCATCTACGGCGGCACCAACCTACCGGGCGCCTACCAGAGCATTGGCTTCGGCACTGCGCCTGACTCGGTATTCGTCACTGGCGGCTCACAACAGCTGGTCACCACTTGGGGCATGAACGGTGCGTTCATCCACAATTGGAACCCCAACTGGAACAGCAGCATCTACGGCGCTTATGCCGGGATCCGCTACAACGATACGGCCAAGGCTCTGATCTGCGGCCCGGCTGGTACCGGTGTCGGTGGTTCGTTCGGCGCTGCCTATGGTGCCGCTGGCCTGACCTCCTGCAACCCCGACTACAACATCGCGCAGCTCGGTACGCAGACGCAGTGGACCCCGGTCAAGAACCTGACCTTTACGGCCGACCTCACCTATACCCACCTCGACCAGAAGTACGCTGGCACGATCGCATTCCCCGGTAGCGCCGCGATCGGCAAGCCGGGCGCGGTCTACGAGCTGAAGGATCAGAACACGGTCCTCCTGCTTCTCCGCGCTCGGCGCAACTGGTAGGGCCCGATTGAACAGTCGTGATGCTCAACCTCCAAGGGAGGGCTCCGATATGCCCATCGGAGCCCTTCTACAAGCCGCACTGAGAATACGTTTTGCGATTTGTCGCTCCTGCCTAGCCGTCAGATCGCGCGCGACAACGTTGCAGACGTATTTGGAACGATAACCAGAAGGAAGCATGAAATGAGTGCAATCGACATGAAGGCGCTGGTGGAGCGCATCCAGGTGCTCGAAGACCGACAGGAGATTACCCAGCTCCTGATGACGCACCCTCTCTCCATCGACGGAGGCGCGACCGAATTCTGGCTCGAGAACTGGACGGACGACGCTGTCGTGGACAGGCTTGTTGACCCCGAGCGTCACAGCGGCGACTACGGCGGCGTTTATGGGAAGGATGTCATGCGTCTGTCGGCAGACAGTCCAGAGCTCGAAGCGCTTCGCAAATCCGGTGTTTGCCATTTCGTCACGCTGCCGGCCATTCGGCTCGAGGGTGACAGCGCGCACGCAACGAACTACTGCCAGTTGATCGGCCTGGAAGGGCAGGCGTATCGGTTCCGTCGAATTCTCGTGAGCCGGTGGGAGCTTCGCCGCGTCAGTGGGACGTGGAAAATCTCGAAGCGCACCATTCGGCCAATCGGCCACGAGGAGGCGAGGCCGCTTGTCATCGCGTCCCTTCCGCTGCAGCGCGGCTAGTTTCGACCAAGCGCGATAAAAAAGGAGACGAGCGATGCAAAGCCGATTGGCGCGGCGCGCCTTCCTGAAAGGTGCAGCCGCGCTTGTTGCTCCGACAATAATCCTGAGACCCGGTTGGGCCGCCACAGGCCCGATCAAATTCGCGACCATCACGCCATTGACGGGTCCGGCGGCTCAGTACGGACAGATGGAGGTCATGGCCATGCAGTTCGCCGCGGACAAGGTGAATGGTGCCGGAGGCCTCCTGGGGCGAGAAGTGAAGATCGTGCCGATGGACTTCGAGTACAAGAACGACCTCGGCGTCCGCCGGGTGCGCGAAGCGCTGCTCGATGAGAGGGCGGATGCCATCACAGCCTGGACCGGAGCGGTCGCGCTCGTGGCTGCGCAAGCCGCTGCTAAAGAAAGGAAGCTTTTCGCCTCGCCGTCGTCCGTTCCAAGTGAGATCACGGGCGAGCAGTTTCAACGGACGACTTATGTTGGTGCCCTGAGCACCGCAAACTACGGCGCAGCGATGGCAAGCTTTGCGGCGAAGTCGGACTTCAAGAACATGTATCTCTTCAACCCCGACAACGCGAACGGGCATGCCCTTGCGGATGGTTTCAAGAAGCGCTTCGCCCAGGTGGGGCGGCCGGATCAACGGATCGTCAGCGAAGAATACTTCCCCATTTTCGCCATCAGCGACTTCAGTCCGTACATCACCAAGCTTGATGCCAATGGCCCCGGCCTGGTCGTGACCATGTCGTATGGGGCCGATCTGCGCAACTTAATGCAGCAGGGGTATTCGCTGGGTTGGCGCCCAAAGGTGCTGGGTTGGGCCGTCAACGATCCCGGACTGTGCAACGCCGTCCGGGAGGCAGCGATAGGTCATTACGCAGTGGCAAATGCCATGCTGACCTGTGACACGCCCTTGATGAACGAGCTGATCAAGGAATGGACCACCAAATACGACAAGGTTACCGACCCCCAACTGAAGTACCCTGAGAGTAGCGCCGGTCGCACCGCCTACTGGTGGCTTTGGTTCATGGACGCGGTCAAACGTGCTGGCTCACTTGAAGTGGATGCGGTGGCCAAGGCCTTCGAGGGGGCAACCTTCGACACCCCCTGGGGCCTTTCGACCATGCGTGCTTGTGACCATCAGATGGTTTCACCAGCCTGGTGGGCAGAGGTCGTGAAACCCTCGGCGATTCCTGAGCACCTGCGATTCTACGGCGATATTCCCTACACCGGAAAGGGCAAGGAGATTGCCAGCAGCGAGATCTCGCCCGACCCGAGTGACAGCACGAATCCGCGTTGCAAGGGACTTTGATCATGTCGAAAGAACGAGTTGCCCTCGTCACCGGGGTCGCGGGCGTGATCGGCGCAGCAGTCGTTCGCGAGCTGGCAAAAACATGTCGCGTCGTGATTGGTCTGGATGGCAACGGCGCCGACAGTCCGGAGCTGAACGCTTGGTGCGTCGAGCACGGGAAACAGTACGTGCCCGGTCAAGTCGATGTCACGAGCGAGCAGAGCGTGGCAACCGCGTATCGGGCGACGGTTGAGCCGTTGGGCCGTCTTGATATCGTGGTCCATTGCGCGGAGATGACGCCATCAGCGAGCCGGTCGTATCCAACCGAGGAGATGTCGCTGGCGGATTGGAATGCAGTCCTCGACGCCAACATGACTGCAACGTTTCTGATCTGCCGCGAGGCGATTCCTTACCTACAGCGCAACGGGTGGGGCCGAATCATTACGATCGGGTCCCTTGCAGCCAGGGTTGCCTCAGTATCGTCGGCCTCTCACTACAGCGCATCGAAAGCCGGGGCGGCCGCATTCACGAAAGTCCTGGCGCTCGAACTCGCGCCGCTGGGCATCACGGTGAACTGCGTTGCTCCCGGTCCCGCCGAGACCAAGGTCGCAGAGGGCGTTGACTGGAGCGCTTACGCGAGAACGATCCCACTGCGCCGTCTTGGCCGACCAACCGATGTCGCGGGGGCGGTGGCGTTTTTCGCGTCGGATGCCGCGCGCTTCGTCACTGGTGCGACGCTCGACGTCAACGGCGGAAAGGTCACGCCATGAGTTTCGTCCGCGCGTTATCCGATTGGATGGCGGTCGTAGCCGGCGTGGATGGGAGCGTTGGGTGGGAGATCGTAACCCGCCGGCTCCAAGGCTGGACAAAGGGTACAATATGAGGGGAGGGCAGTCCGATATGAAAGTTCCGAAGGAACGCGTGGCCCTTGTGACAGGCGCCGGCAGCGGTATTGGGGCGGCGACGGCGTGCGAACTTGCCAAGGTTTGTCGTTCCGTGATTGGCGTCGACATCGCCGGCACCGATAATGCCGAAGTGCGCGCACGGTGTGACGCGCTCGGATCGTCATTCGTCAGTGTTACGGCGGATATTTCCAACGAGCGAAGCGTGGCTGAAGCATTCCAGGCGGTCGACGAACTGGGTCGATTGGACATCCTGGTCAATTGCGCAGGAATTGCGCTGTCGGCCGGTCGTCCCCGCTCGGCCAAACTGACGGTCCTGGAGGATTGGAACCGCGTCGTCGCTGTCAACCTCACGGGCACGTTCCTTGTTTGTCGTGCGGCCATCCCTCATCTCAGGCGCAACGGATGGGGGCGGATCGTCACGATCGGTTCGCAGACTGCGAGAGTTGCGACAGCGAGTGCGAGCGCTCACTATGCGGCGTCGAAGGCTGGGGTGATTGCGTTCACTCGTGTTCTCGCTCTCGAACTTGCGCCCCTGGGCATCACGGTGAACTGCGTAGCGCCCGGCTTGACGCGAACCCGCATGACGGATGGTAGCTGGGACCTCGAGGCGTTCGGCAAGTCGGTGCCGTTAGGGCGAGTCGGGCAGGCGTTGGACATTGCGGAAGCCGTAGCCTTCATTACATCGGACGCGGCCGAATACGTCACAGGATCCACGCTCGATGTTAATGGCGGCTCCTTCATGGCGTAGCAGCTCAAACGGAGCAGGTACGGCCCGCATATCCAGCGCGATGCGCGGTAGCCAGACGTTCCGCGCCCGCGTGAGGTGAGTTCTCTGCCTCGAGCAAACGATAACGAAGCGAGAATGACCGGCCTACTTCAGCGGATCCAGGCAACGCACGGAAGCGCGGCCGCCAACCCTTGGCAAAACTCTGACAGAACAGGCGTCACGACGGGGAGGCACTCATGCAGAACACGTTAATTGGCCAGATGCCGATCATCTCTCACGCAAGGTCTATAGCGTGATGAGTATCCAACTTCTCGGCATCCAGGCCCTGCACGGGGTTGTCTACGGGATGATCTTGTTCTTGATCACCGCCGGCCTTTCGGTGGTTATGGGTCTCATGCGCATCGCGAACGTGGCGCACGGCTCCTTCTACATGCTTGGCACGTACCTCACGGTAGCCGCGCTTGCTGCCGGTGCGTCCTTCTGGTTGGCGCTCTTCTTGGTGCCCTTGCTGCTGTTTGCATTGGGGGCATCAACGGAGAGGATGTTGCTCAGGCATGCCAAGTCGCACTTCCACGACTTGCTGTTGACCTTCAGTCTCTTCTTCCTGGTGAATGAAACCGTGCTTTGGGTGTGGGGAGCTCAGCCGCTCCCTGTGCCTGCGCCGGAACTCCTCTCCGGGTCGTTTGCTCTCCCTTTTGGGCGCTATCCGATCTATCGCCTGTTCGTTCTCGCGACCTCATCAGCGCTTGCAGTTCTTTTGCTCTTCCTGTTCCTCCGCACCCTCGCGGGTGTGACGGTGCGAGCAGTCGTGGCTGATCCGGGAATGGCAGAAGCATTGGGTATCAATACTTCCAGGGTGCGTATGATCGTTTTCGGGGCCGGAACGGCGCTCGCCGGTTTGGCCGGGTGCCTGTCCGGCCCGATCTTTCAGGCCGATCCTTCGCTGGCCAGCACCAGTCTGATGAGCATGTTCATCGTTGTCGTACTCGGGGGCTTCGGCTCGGTTACTGGTGCGCTCGTCGCTTCGTTGGTGATGGGCCAGGTGCAGACGTGGAGCATCATGTTCCTTCCCGACATGGCGGCAGCGGGTCCGCTGGTGCTGTTCATCGCCGTGCTTGCGTGGCGACCACAGGGCTTGTTGGGAGAACGGGCATGAAGATTGCTGGAATTGTTGTCTGTTGTCTTGTAGGCGCGCTCCTGCCTTTGTGGCTGTCACCGTCTCAGACACGAATCTTCACCGAGATGCTTTATCTGAGCCTGTTTGCGATCTCCTTTTGCTTCCTGTTCAATTATTTGGGCCTGCTGTCGTTCGGACACAACCTGTGCTTTGGGTTGAGCGCCTATGCCGTCGCGATCTACTTCAACTCTAATCCTGATGGGTCGTTGTGGATTGCTTTTCTATTGGTGATTGGGGTGGCTGTTGTCGCAAGCACCTTGTCGGGGCTGTTGCTCATGCGGCTCAATGGCGGGTACTTCGCCTTGATGACGATGGCGATCTGCCAACTTGCGTTCTTTGTGGCTAGCAAGTGGCGCGCCGTGACCAGGGGCGAGGACGGCCTGATGATGTCCACCCCGCAGATCACGCCGCCGGGGATCTCGAATGATGCCGTGTCGCAGACGGTACTGTTGTGCTGGCTTGCACTCGCTGTGTTGGTGTTCGGGGCAGGCCTGCTTGCTTGGTATCTCCGTACGCCGCTGGGGCGAGCCACTATCCTCCTCCGTGAGAACGAATCTCGCGCTGCATTCCTGGGCTACGACACGCGTGTCGTTAAGCTTGCAGCCTTCAATGTCTCCGGAATTGCCGCCGGCTTGGCAGGTGCATTGTACGCCGTCTACCAGGGCTTTGTATCGCCGGTCGCGCTCGGGTTCGGACTATCGGGGGACGTGATCATGATGACGCTGATCGGCGGAAGCGGCAGCTTCCTTGGCCCGGCTATCGGGGCCGCGGCTTACACCGGTCTCGAGGATGTTCTTCCAGGGTTTACCTCGCATCCGCGATTTGTCATCGCCGTGATCTTTGTTGCGCTTGTCCTGTTCGTGCCCGCGGGAATCAGCGGAGTATTGGGCCGAATCCAGCGCCGTCGGGATCGGCATGCTCCCGTCAAGGGGGAGGTTCCGGCATGACTCATCCTGCTCTGGAAGTACGGGACATTCACCGATCGTTTGGTGCGCTCAAGGTACTTGATGGCATTGATCTCGCCATCAGACCGGGCGAACGCCACGCCATCATCGGACCGAATGGAGCGGGCAAGTCCACATTCATGAATATCCTTTCCGGCACCTTGAAGCCAACGGGCGGCACCGTGCACTTCTCGGGAGAGGACGTGACCGGCCGCAGCCCAGCCGCGATTGCAAGACGTGGCATCGGCAGGGCGTTTCAGATCATCAATGTCTTTCCGGCGCTCTCGGTCGAAGAGAATGTCGAAAGCGCGGTTGCATGCCACCAGCGCGTGACCTGGCATATCTGGCGCAGCCTCGATCGTATCGAGTCAGTCAGATCGAGAACCCGCGACATTCTGGAAATGCTCAAGCTGTGGTCGCGAAAGGACGTCCCGGCTGGAATGCTTGCCTATGGTGAGCAGCGCAGGCTGGAGATAGCGCTGTGCCTGGGGATCTCTCCTTCCCTGCTGTTGCTGGATGAGCCCTGTGCAGGATTGAACGCAGAGGATTCGAGTGCTGCGACCGAGTTGCTGCGCTCCGTATCGGAGAACAAGACGCTCATCATGGTGGAGCACGACATGGACGTGGTCTTCAATCTCGCGGACCGCGTGACGGTGCTCCATCAAGGAAAGGTGCTCATCACGGGGACGCCCGAGGAGGTTCGTTCCAGCGCTGCGGTTCAGGCTGCATACCTGGGAGGACACGAATAATGCTCGAGGTCAGGGACCTGGATGTCTTCTACGATCAATCGCAGGTTTTGCGGGGCGTGTCCCTGCGCGTGGAGCCAGGTGAGATCGTGTGCCTGATCGGCCGCAATGGGGTCGGCAAGTCGACCACGATGAAGGCGATCGTGGGTCTGGTTCAGGCGCGCGGCGGGGCGATCTCCTTCAAGGGGCAGAACGTGTTGGGACTGCCGACCTTCAGGGTCGCGCGCACGGGAGTTGGCTATGTGCCGGAAGACCGGCGCGTTTTCGGAGGACTGACCGTTCTACAGAATTTGCGGGTCGCGATGCGCCCGCCCCGCTCCACCCGCCCTTGGACGCTATCTGACGTCTACGAGATATTTCCGGTGCTGGAGCAACGACGAGGGCAGCTCGCCGGCAGCCTGTCCGGTGGCGAGAAACAGATGCTTACAACCGCAAGGACCCTCCTGGGTAATCCGGATCTCGTGCTGATCGATGAGCCCAACGAGGGCTTGGCGCCGATGTATGTCCAGCGCATGAACGCGATGATCCAGGAGGTGCACAAGCGGGGAACTGCTGTATTGCTCGTGGAGCAGTCGCTGACATCGGTCAAAGCGCTGGCCCATCGAGCTTATGTCATGTCCAAGGGCGAGATCGTCTACCAAGGCGGGGCTCAAGAGCTGCTCTCGCACCCGGCAGTGCGACAACGCTACCTCGAACTGTAGCGCCGGGATTGAGAGCAGTGTCCCGCGCCCTCCTTACCAAGAGGCGTGTCGTAAGCATCGACAACGCCACAGCCACTGCGGGCGCAATCGAGTCCAGATTCTCGGGAGAAGTGACGAACGACGGCCTTGACTATGAGGATTCGCGGAATGCACAATGTGTCGTTCGAGTGCATGAAGAAGCGCAACTTAAGGTTTATGCGCAGCGACTGACTCTGGGAATTGTATGGCCAGCACGACCAAAACCCCACGTGCAAGCGTGCCTCGAAGTGCGAGCGTGCCTCGAAAGCGCATACCGCAACCCCGAGCTGACAGTGAGCAAACCAGGGAACGCATCCTGGACAGTGCCGAGAAGCTCTTTGCGTGGCACGGATATCACGGCACGTCGATCCGCGACATTGCGACAGATGCGGACTATCAGTTCGCGCTAGTCGGATACCATTTCGGCTCCAAGCTCGACCTGATGGACAGGGTGCTGGGTCGACGTTCGGAGGTTCTAAATGCCGAGCGGCTGGCATTCCTCGAGCAGGCGCGAGCGCACAGCAAGGGATCTCCGATTCCGGTGCGCACCCTCGTGGAGGGCTATGTCGGTGCCATCATGGCGCGGCCTTCCAGGAACGAGGCGGGGTGGCGCAACTACACCCAGCTTGTCGGGAGTGCGGTCGCCAGTGCGGAGTGGACCGAACTCACCGACCGGCATTTCAACGCGGTGGCGCGAGAGTACCTAAGCGAGCTGCAGCGTAGCCTGCCCAAGGTGCCCAGCGAGGCCCTGCACCAGGCCTTCTCCTTTGCCGTTGGAGCGATGATAACCGCCTGCGCGAGACCGAAGCGAATCGAGACGCTGTCCCGCGGGAAGTTCAAATCCAGGGATCTCTCGACGATGTACGAGACCCTGTGCACTTTTCTGGACGGCGGTTTCAAGGCCGTCGCCAGTCGACGCCCAGACTCGGATTGAGGCTCTGTCGACTGCGTGAGACCAACTGGCGTGCATGTGTCAAATGAGCGAGTAAAATCGACCTGCTGTGGCGGAGCCCATAGTAGATGATGTCTTGAGATTTCTCATTTGACCCGATCGCAACTCAAAATTATACATACGTATGATCAAATAGGCGTCGTTCTTAACGCCGGACCCGTTACAGGTAGGCCGGCGCTCGAACGGCGTCTGATCCGGGGCGCCGGTCATTGCGCGATCACCAAATTATCCGAGGTTCTGCCGATGATCATGGCCCGGCTTGCACGAACCCTCAGCGCATGACGGCCGAAGCATGATGAACGCGGTGAACCGTTGCGGCACGTCTTCCGCTTTCTGCACTTCATTTCGAAATTCACATTGGACACGCCTGGCCCTGTTCACTGCACCGATGTCGGGATTACCGATGACGCACTCGAACGACATGGGCGTTGTAGCCTGATCGCCATGGCGCAAAACTGAGGAGGTTGGGAGTGGAAAAGTCAGGACAGGTTCAAGGCAAGGTCGCGCTGGTGACCGGCGGCGCTTCAGGCATCGGCGCCGCAATCGTAGAATTACTGGCGCAAGAGGGCGCGACGGTCGTCGCGACCGATATTGATGAGCTGAAGGGGCCCGAGCTCGCCGCGCGCCTCAGGAAGGCCGGGCACGAGGTGATCTTCCTGCAGCAGGACGTCACCAGCGAGGAGCGTTGGATCGAAGTCGTCGCAGAGGTCGGCAAGCGCTACGGCCGCCTCGATACCATGGTTGCGAACGCCGGAATCTGTATCGCCGTGCCATCGATCGTCGACATGACGTTGCAGGACTGGCGCCGGCAGACCGCGATCAATCTCGACGGCGTGTTCCTGTCGGTAAAGCACTCCCTGCCGTTGATGCGAAGGCATGGCGGTGGCTCCATCATCATGATGTCGTCGGTGGCCGGCGTGCGCGGTGCTACAAGTCTCGCCAGCTACAGCCTCTCCGGGTACAGCGCGACCAAGGGCGCTGTCAGGCTTCTTGCCAAGTCGATTGCGATGGAATGCGCGCAAGTCGGCGATGGCATCCGCGTCAACTCGGTGCATCCCGGCATTATCGACACGCCGATCTGGGGCAAGAACTCGACTTGGGCGTCCGGTGCCGGCCAGAATGCGCCGAACGTTGCCGTGGAACGCGCCAAATCTTCCACGCCGCTCGGCCGCGCCGGCCAAGCGATCGATATCGCGCAAGGCGTGCTGTATCTCGCTTCGGATGCGTCGCGCTATGTGACCGGCACCGAGCTCGCGATCGACGGCGGCATGAATACGGGCGGCGTGGTGCGGAGGGCACAATCGCAATGACGATGAAAAGTGTTCCACTCGAGGGGGCGGTAGGCTTGTTGACGTCCTCGCGACGCTCGTTTCGACGCGGCTTGCGGCCTTGGGACGCGGGCTTCCAAGAACGATGCGGGTTAACACGACGGGATCGCGATGCCTCGATCTTGCCTGCGAATGCTGGATGGCGGGTTTGCCAAACCTTCCGTGCGTCACTTCGACAATGACGTTTCAACCCTGTCTTTTTAATCACTGACCGTCTTGCGCAAATGCGTCGTGAGGCCGGAAATGAACAGCTTGCCGGCAAGTGTCAGCGATTGCCGGGAAGGATACAGCGCGTAGATCGTGACCGACGGGGGCGTCCAGCTCGGCAATGGCAGGATCAGCCGCCCATCACGCAACTCGGCTTCGCACATGATTTGAGGAAGCCGCGCAAGTCCTAGTCCATTGAGTGCAGCTTGCTTGATAACATTCAGGTTGTTGGCATTGAACGTCAGGGCAACGTTGAGTTCGGCGGCCTTACCGGCTCGATTGACGAGCCTCCATCGAGAGGCGTAGCCGTCGGCTGCCCAGCCAATACCCGGGCAGTGGCTGATATCCCCAAGTGTCGGCAATTTTCCGAGCGGGCGCATCAGATCGGGCGCGGCGACGAGATAGTAGCCTGCGGCCGTCAACTTCTGACGAACCAGTTCGGAGTTGGCCAAAGTCTCGCGCGCTGGCTGGATCGCAAGATCGTAGTGCTCGATCCTGGTCTCAAACGATCCCCCGGACACGTCGAGAGTGAGCCGAACGTCTGGATAACTTTTTGCAAAAGCCACGGCGAAATCGACCACAAGTATCTCAGCCAGAATAGCTGGGCAGGTAATCCGCAAGACACCTGCCGGATGGTTGGTGCGGCTTTCTGCCAGCGCTCTAATCGCGCTGAGCTCGTCTTTGATCCGTTGCCCGCGTTCAAAGATCGATGAGCCGATCTCGGTCGCAGAGAAATTTCGGGGGCCGCGATTGAGCAAATGGACGCCGAGTTCTTTCTCGAGGTCGTCCATCCGTCGGCTCAGTGTGGATTTCGGAATGCCCGTCTTCCGGCTCGCAGCCGAGAGACTTCCTGCCTGAATAATTTCCGAGAGAAGAACCAGATCGTCGACCGTTCCCATGATCTACCACCGCTCGTAAACAGTGTTCCAATATCGAAACGTGCCATTCCATCCACGTAATCTCGACACGCTACATCAAACTCTTTTTAGTTCTGTCATCAAAGAGACAATTTCACCCTAAGCCGGTGATCGCGGTCGAGACAGCTGAAAAGGGGAAGTTCGTTGAGCCATGCGGTCGAGATACGAGTGCAGCTTGAGCAGGGCACGGTCCTTGGACGATGCGATGATCTCGTTTCGACCTTCCATGCCATTCCATATGCAGCACCTCCGGTTGGAATGTTGCGTTTCGAGCCGCCGGCGCCGGCGACGCCGTGGGTTGGCGAGCGAGATTGCACGGTCGCGGGCGCCGTTGCACCGCAGGCACCGTCTCGCCTTCGCGTCGTAATGGGGGACTTCACAGCACCGCAAAGCGAGGATTGTCTTACTCTAACGATCTGGACCCCGTCGGGGGGCAAGCGGTCGAAGCCAGTGTTGGCGTGGCTGCACGGCGGAGCATTTCTGACCGGTGGCGGCGGGATCGACATCTATTCAGGCGAAACGCTGGCGCGCGAGGGCGACGTTGTCGTCGTCGGCATCAACTATCGCCTGGGTGCACTCGGCTTCCTGCATTACCCAGGCGTCACTAATGGCAACATGGGGCTGCTGGATCAGAAGGCCGCACTCGAATGGATCCAGAAGAACATCGCAAACTTCGGTGGTGATCCGGCGCTGGTCACACTGTGCGGACAGTCGGCTGGGGCGGCCTCCATAGCGCATCTGCTCACCATGAAGGCGGAGCCGCGGTTTCGGCGCTGCATCTTGCAGAGCGCTCCGCTCGGCCTTGAGGCACTCCCGCCGCAGGACGCGACAACGAACGCCGAGGTATTCTTTCGTGAACTGGGCGTTGAACCAGGTGCGGCGGATTTTCGTCAACAACTCAACGCAGCGACAGCGTCCGAGATTGTCGCCGCCCAGAACGCCACCATGATCAAGCGAGCTCAGGATCTGAGACTCAAGCCTGGAGAGCAGTATCTGCCGTTTCGCCCGGTCTCTGATGGGGCCATCCTGCCGCTTGACAACGCCGCGGCGTTTGATGCCGCGGCCGCACGCCGCGATGTTCTGATCGGTACGACGCGTGAGGAGTACGGCAGTTTCTTTGCTTTTGACCCGCAGATTCAGTCGTTGACCAGCGTGCCGCTGCCGGAGTCCTTAGTGCGGCGGCTGAAAGGACGGCGTCCAGGCGGCACCGCGGCCGATCTGCTCGGCGATTATATCAGCGAGAAGGCATTCTTCGCACCATCGCTGCGGTGGGCAGAGCAGGCAGCGGCCGCCGGACGACGGGCGTTTGTCTACAGTTTCGACTGGCAATCGCCTGGCCGGCGCCTCGGTGCCTGCCACTGCCTTGAGCTTCCGTTCGTGTTCGGCACCTGGAACGCGTTTTCACGGGCACCGATGCTTGCGGACGCAGACATTGGCCGTGCTCAAAAGATCGGCGCAAGCATGCGCGCTGCGTGGCTGGGCTTCGTCACTCACGGCGATCCTTCCGTTGCGGAAATTCCCCGCTGGCCTGCGTTCGGTAGCGCAAGTCCGGAGATCATGCTGATCGGCGAATTATTCGAGGCCGTCAACGCGCCACGTTTCAACTGATCAGAGGGATGTCGCGTCCAGCGCCACGTAGCGATGGAGCCGACATGTTGAGACAGTTGCTCACGCATCGCAAGCGCGGGGATGACTGCACGCAGCGATTGCAGGAATCGTGAACGGGGAATCGGTTTGACTTCAACGCGGAGGGGAAAATGGGCTTGAGAGTGTTTTCGACAGCAACGGTCGTTATGGTTTTGATCGCTCCGACGTCTTCCTTGAAGGCGTACGAGTTCGGATCTCCCGGTACCGATCAGAAGCCCGGTGTTACCTTGGGCGGGGGCAGTGCGGGATCGCCTGCACCGGGGATCTATATGTTCGAACAAGTCTACACTTACCAGGCCATGATCTCTGGGCCTGGAGCGCCCAACGGTGGACAGACGCCCGTTCGTTTCGAATCCTCGAGTACCGGGTTTCTCTTCGTCCCGGGGTGGACGTTTCTAGGTGCGAACTATGATGCGGTCATCGTACAACCCGTATCGACACTGAGCGTCGGATCGCCGATCAACTCGGGCTATTTCGGTCTTCACAACACTTACATTGTTCCAATCGAATTAAGCCGGAAACTCGGTGACAGCGGATTTTTCGTCAAGACCGGATTTGGATTCCTTCCACCGGATGGCATGATCTCGGGGCCCGCGGGCCTCAGCAATTCGGGACATCCGTGGTGGACACTCGATCCGAGTCTGACCGTATCCTATCTCAAGGACGGTTGGAATCTAACGGCCAGTTTCTACTATGAAATGAACACCAAAAATACCGTGACCGGCTACCAGAGCGGTAACATCCTGCACGGAGAATTCACGGGTACCAAACGGATCGGTCAATGGACCGTTGGGCCGGTTGGGTATTACTACGGCCAGGTAACTGATGATAGGTCCAGCGCATTCTACAACTATGCAATCAATGTGAACCGCTACAACGTTTACGCTGCCGGTCTCTTGGTCGGATATGATTTTGGGCCCGTCGCGGTCAATGTGTGGGCACTGGACGACCTCCACGCGGATACTTCGGGAAGTACTCCGCTGCCTGGCAAAGCAACGATCACCAAGGGCTACAACGTCTTTGCAAGCATGAGCTTCCGACTTTGGGCGCCCGAAAGCGGCCAATCTGATACGACACCCAAGCATCTGCTCTATAAATAACGAGCGAGGCGCTGTTCGTTGACGCGAGTATCAGGATCTTGGCCATGCGCTGCAAGAACTTGCTCTGGAGAGCGTTTGATGCGGGTGTATTCACGGTGATCGCGAAGGGAATTTCTGGTTCACCCCTTGAAGCAGTGTTCCAAAATCGGAATGAACCATCCCATCCTTGCGTCTCGACAAGCGAATCGGATTGCTTTCATTTTGACACTCTCAATCTACAAGGAGAGCGACCACTGACCTACCAACGCGCAGGAATGCTTTTGGTTTGCTTCCTTGTTGTCCTGCTGGATGGATTGGACACCGGGGCCGTATCTATCGTGACGCCTATGCTCGCGAAGCAATGGGGGGTGACCCCGGCAGTGTTCACGCCGGTTTTTGTCGCCACGAACATCGGGGCGGTCATCGGATATACAGCATCCGGTCCGCTTTCTGCGCGGTTTGGCCAGCGCATCATCGGCATATCGAGCGTTGTTTTATTCGGCGCAGGCACGCTGCTCTCTACGTTAGCGGGGGATGTCAGCTCCCTGGCGATGATCCGACTTGCTGCTGCGATCGGTCTCGGTGGTGCATTGCCGATCGCCGTGACTGCCGCGACGAATGTCGTTTCAGAGAAGCTAAAGACGAGCGCCGCAGTCCTTGTGACGATGGGGCTTTCCGCGGGAGGGGTTGTCGGAGGTTTGACCGGTGGTCCTCTGATGGCGGAATTCGGTTGGCAGTCGATTTTCATCGTCGGCGGCTTGCTCCCGATGGTCTTGATGCCGCTGTTCGCATGGGTGCTCTTGGCCCCCCAAAAGCAATGCATGCAGTTAAGCGTTGATGCTGCGCAATCCAGGGCCCTCTTCATCAACGGCCTTGGGGCCATTACCGGTCTCTTGTGGTTGTTCGCCTTTTTGATTTTTCTTGTAAACTATGCGCTATCCTCCTGGATCCCGACCTTTCTTGCGGATTTTGGCTTTTCTCCGATCCAGGCTCCGTTGGGCGCCGCGGCATATGGCGTTGGCGGACTCGTTGGTGGCTTTTTGGTGCTGAGCGTGATCGGCAAGCTCGGTATCAGATCCGTATTGATGATCACTTCGCTCGTTGCGATTGTATCTATCGCCACGATAAGTCATGTCACGGCCGGGACTTCCATCATTCTGACGCTGATCGGAGCGATCGGAGCCGGGCTCATTACTGGCTGTATCGGACAGAGCGCGCTGGCCGTCTCATTGTACCCTGCATCGCTACGTACGACAGGTGTGGGATGGGCAGCGGCCTGTGGTCGGATTGGCTCGATTGTCGGGCCGGCCATCGGCGGTGCCATGCTGTCGCTCCGTTGGTCAGCACGTGACATCATTTTAACCGCCATTCCCCTGATTGGTGTTGCGATTCTCGTGCTCGTGATGATGTCTCTTGTAGAGCGCAAACAGCAGACTCTCGCGTCTACGTGAAGACCCGTCGCGTCAGTTCTGATGGATATCCTCCTCGTGCTTGTAGCGGCAGGCCCACGAGGGACGGGACTACGATCGTCAAGACGCCAGCCGAATCATAAAGGAAAAGACGGGAAGTCAAATGTCGGTTGAAAATCCTCGCGCAGTCACACCCTTCGGGCACTTTGTGGGACGCTATGAAGGCCAGGTCAAAGTCTTTCGGGGCATTCGCTATGCAGAGCCGCCCGTTGGCGAACGCCGCTTTCGGAAGCCAGCCGAACTGCCGCTCAATCGAGGCGACATCGATGCCGGAGAGGACGGTCCAATTCCACCGCAACTGCCGTCACGCCTGGAGAACGCGATGGGGCCGATTCCAGCGCTCCAAGGCGAAGATTGTCTTCGGCTGACGATCTGGGTTCCGTCCGAGCCCGTCCACGAAAAGCTGCCTGTGCTGGTGTGGTTTCACGGCGGTGCATTCATGAGTGGCGCCGGATCGCTACCCTGCTATTCCGGTCTACGATTCTCTCGAACCGAGCGCACAATCGTCGTTGCAGTAAATAGCCGCCTGGGGCCATTCGGATATGCGCGTATCAAGGGCCTGAACGAGGGCAATCTTGGCTTGCATGATCAACTGGCAAGCCTTCGCTGGATCCAGCGATGCATCGCGTCGTTCGGTGGTGATCCGGATAATGTGACGATCGCCGGGCAGTCGGCCGGGGCCTTCGCGGTGCTTTCGCTTGTGGTGATGAAGCAGGCGAGAGGTCTCTTCAAGCGGGCGATTCTCCAGAGCGGCCCGTTTGAGCTTCTTCCGGATCCGTCCGACAAGGCGGAGGCACGAGGCCAAATCCTCATGGATACAGTAGCCTCGGGACGGATCGATATATTGCGCGAGGCTCCGGTTCAGCGGATTCTAGAGGCTAGCGGAGCCGTTGCGCGACATTTTTCGGTGGGGCCAGGGGATTTTACTCCGCCGTATGTGCCTTGCATCGACGGAGAGCTTATTCACGCACCTTTGCTCAACGCTGTGAAGGACGGAGCCGCTTCCTGGTGCGCGATGATCGCGGGCTATACGCGCGAGGAATGCACGGTGTTTTCCTTGATCGACCCGGCGCTCAGCGAGCTCTCGCATGCGGGCTTAAGAGAATTGCTGAAATCCGACTTCGGCGGGGACGTCGACGAGGTGATCAGCGAATACCGCGCGTTGCGAGGTAACAGCCGTCATCCCAGGGCACTATTATCCGATGCCATGACGGAGGCTCGCTTCATCATTCCGACACTGAAGCTGGCCGAGTTGCAGCGCAAGGCTGGGCAACCGATCTATCTGTATCAGTTCGACTGGCAATCACCCAAGCAGGAGTTCGGTGCGAACCACTGTATCGAGCTGCCGTTCCTCTTCGGAGAGTTCGATGCCTGGGAGAATGCGCCGATGTTTCGGGGAGCAAATCAGAGCGACTACGAACATATCGGAAGCACGTTGCGTGGCTATTGGGGCGCATTCGCGCGTTCTGGATCCGCATCCAAAGAAGGGCTTTTGAAATGGCCCGTCTATGACGAGAGCCGCGTCGTCATGCGTTTCGATCGCTATATCACGCCCGCTGTCGACCCGATCGGCGCACGATGGCGTCGCGCGCTGCAATTGAGCCGCTCCTCTTGATGCGGACCCGAAACTGAAACCTCTCGCGCCAACTGTCGACCAGCTCAGGTCGATCATTGCGACAAATCAATCGCTTCTGAATTCTTCACGAACGGCTGGATAGTTTTCCTCCTGCAGGTGCTGCTTGAGTCCCGCAATGAAGAGTCGCGCGGCAAGGGTCAGTGATTTGCGGGACGGATATAACGCGCATATCGTGACGGATGGAGGACGCCAATTGGGGAGCGGAAGCATTAGTTGTCCTTCGTGCAGATCGGCCGCACACATTCGCTCAGGTAGCCGGGCCAGGCCCAAGCCGCCAAGAGCCGCACGCCTTATCACGTTCAGATTGTTGGCAAAGAACTGCAGATCGACGTTGAGAAAAGCGGACCGCCCGGAGCCGGTGATGATCTTCCATTTCGAGGCGAAGCCGTCCGCGTTCCAGCCGATCGCTGGAAATTGCGCCAGATCGGGGGGACTTGACGTGCCGCCGAGCGAGCGCGCGACTTCGGGAGCAGCTACGAGGCAGAAAGGCACCGTCACCAGCTTCTGGTGCACCAGATTGGAATCTACCAGCATTTCTCGTGCGGGCTGGATCGCCAGATCGTGGTGCTCGATGATGGGCGCGAATGAACCGCCGGTTGTATCGAGCGTAACTCGAACGTCGGGGTAGGTTTTGGCAAACCGGATTGCGAAATCTCCCACCAGAATTTCGGTCAGTACGAGCGGACAGGTAATTCTGAGCTGGCCGGCGGGATGGTTCGTGCTGCGCTCGGCCAATGACCGGATGGCCACAAGCTCATCGCGGATCCTCTGACCGCGTTCGAAGATGGAACGACCAATCTCCGTCGCGGAGAAGTTTCTAGGTCCCCGAACCAGCAGATGAAGGCCGAGCTCTGCTTCCAGATCGTCCAGGCGTCTGCTCAGGGTTGACTTCGGAATTCCCGTCTTGCGGCTCGCCGCCGACAAGCTTCCGGCATCCACGACTTCCGTCAGAAGAATCAAGTCGTCAACTGTTCCCATAGTGTTGGCCCTCGACTTCGTTTCAAAAGGCAAAAGACTAATTGCTGGTCACCCCTGCTCCCCCTGTACGCTTGCACCGCGCATGCCATTCACGGAAGCAGCAAATGCCATCGTTTGCGGCCTCTCGAAGAACCGAGTCCCGTTGCATCGTTCGAATTGGAGGGGCAGGGCGAGCGCTTCGTTCCTTCTCGGTCCCACCATACTCGCGCAGGACCGGCGATCTGGTGATCAACCTGCGCGGACCGGTACGCCCTAGCTCCGGGTTTCAGTCATGGCTAGTCGTCAATCTCTGCGTGTGGAGATTTCGTGTCTTGACACGCACGAATCCTCTGCGTATAGATCCCATATAAAGGGATTATATCCCGTATATAGGGATTATGAGAGTGCCTCGACGAGTAGACTAAGCCAAGACGCTGGATCGGTCGGGCTGGGCCGCAAACCCCCGTGCCTAAGGCGGCAAAAAGGAAAGACGATAAATATCAGTATGATAGGTCACCGCTCTGACCGGCTCTCAAATGCGCGAGAACCGGAACGCGGAATGTCAGGGAACGAATCGAATGCTGGTCTCGCAGATGTCCCACGTCTCGTTGCTAACTCCCGACCCGACAAAATTGTCGCGGTTCTATACGCGTGTACTCGGCATGTCCTGCGTCCCGGGTTGTCGCGATGGTGTCGTGCGTTTGGGTTGGGGACGCGGTCACTACGCGGTTGAGCTCGTCCGGGGGGCCGCAGGCCTTGGACATTTCGCTTTTGAGATTTCCGACGCCGACGTCCGCGCCGAGCTCGATGGTCGCATCAAAGCGGCAGGCCTCACCGTCGAGCGCTTCGACGGCGAAGGGAGCTTGCCAGATGCAATCAGCCTGACCGATCCGGATGGCAACCAGATCAGGTTTCATGGCGAGGTCGATCGATCGGGAGAATACTCCTACGGGCTGCGGCCCGACCGTATTCAGCATATCGGGCTGGCTACGCCGGATGTTACGCGGATGCTGAAGTTCTATGTCGACGTTCTGGGCTTTCGCGTTTCTGACGTCATGGGCGACGACGAGTTCGTCTGGCTGCGCTCGGATCACTTACACCACTCTCTCGCTCTTGTCCGACGCCAGAACCAGCGCGGCCTCGATCACTACTCCTTCGACATCGCCGGATGGAGCGAGTTCAAGACGTGGTGTGATCATCTTGCCCGACAGGACGTATCAGTCGTGTGGGGGCCGGGCCGGCACGGCCCGGGGAACAACCTCTTCATCATGTTTCGCGACAGCGAAGGCTTCTTGCTCGAGTTTTCCGCCGAGATGGAACTCTACTGGGATGACGTGACCCGACAAGACCCGAGACGTTGGCAGTATGTCGGACGCTCCGTCAGCCTTTGGGGACCCTGGCCGAATTTTCGGCAGGAATCCGTCTGATCTCCCGAACCAGCACCGACCCGAGGCGCCGAAATGCAATTCGCCAGTATCGAACATAACGGATCACGTCATGCCGTCAAACGAGATGGGGATCTCCTTCGACCGCTGCGCGGCATTGCAGAGCTCGGCCATGCAACTCCTATCGACGTTCTAAACGCTGCCGAGCTTGACCGGACCCTGGCATTACGCCCTGAAGAGGTTCGATTTCTGCCGGTCGTTCCGAATCCGTCGAAAGTGATCTGCGTTGGGTTGAACTTCCACGCGCATATCGAGGAGTGCGCACAGACGACACCGGCCTATCCGGTGTTCTTTACCAAATTTGCGACATCGCTTATCGGCGCCTCCGACGACATCATTCTGCCGCCCGAGACATCGCGCCTCGACTACGAGGCAGAACTCGCGGTTATCATTGGCCGCGAGTGCCGTCGCGTTCGGTCAGCCGAGGCAGCAGCCTGTGTCGCCGGGTACGCCGTGGCGAACGATATCACGATGCGCGACTATCAATTCAAGACACACCAATGGCTGGCCGGCAAGGCATGGGACAAGGCGACGCCGCTCGGCCCCTATCTTGTGACCCCTGACGAGGTCGGCGACGTTAGTGCCCTGGACATCACACTCGAGGTCAACGGCGAACAGCGGCAGTACTCTTCGACCAGGCTGATGATCTACAACGTCTACGAGTTAATCGCGCACGTGTCCGAATTTACCACCCTCGTGCCGGGGGACGTTATCCTTACCGGGACCCCGAGCGGCGTTGGTGATCGCCGCAACCCACCACTCTATCTGCAAAATCGGGATGTCGTGCGCGTGGAGATCGCGCGAGTCGGCATGTTGAATAACCGAGTCAGAGCCGAATGATCGAGGTGAATCGACTTGAGAGCCAAAGCAGGTGGTGCCCGCTCCGACTGCCGAGCAAGTGGTGTCGGCATCCGATCGGCTGCTCTTTAGCGGTATCGAGCGCGTGGGCCTGTTTCTCAAACTAATATGTTCGACACCGAAGCCGAATGCGGCTAAGATTCTCCTGCTCGACAAAATCATTGAGCATGTTCGCCGGAGAGTCTGGTGGCGTGATCGACAAGCCTTCCTTAACTCCTGAACTCGCAATGCCTGTTGGCGAGGGGGGGACATCAGCGCTTGGCTCAGTCTCCGTAGCGCTCAGAATGCTCTCGCTTTTCGTGGCTCGCCCGACGATCGGTGTGACCGAGGCGGCAACGCAGCTCGGCGTAAGCCGATCAAGCGCGCACCGGATACTGGCGACGCTCGAGCAGCATGCTTTCGTTTCGCAGGATCAGACTACCAAGGTCTATCGCTGTGGGCCGGCACTGACCGATATCGCGGTTTCTTCTCTAGGCGGCCTCGGCTTCGGGCGTCTGGCAGTTCCGTTCCTGCAGCGCATCGTGAATGGAACCGGCGAAACAGCGCATCTTGCGTTTCTGAGCGGAAGGACCGCCTTTTTCATCGAGGCGGTCGAGTCGACGGCCATATTGCGTGCAGGCTCGCGGGTAGGGACCTCGCTACCTGCGGAATGTTGCTCCGTCGGCCGAGCCCTTCTGGCGCAAAAATCCGATGACGCCATCAGGGCTCTTTATCCGTCCGATGAGTCACTGGCGCGACTGACACCGGCTTCGCCCGCCTCCGTCGCAGCATTGCTCGAACGCCTCGATCGGGCGCGTGATCGTGGTTGGGTCGAAAATCTCGGCGAGTCCGAGCAAGACATACATGCGGTGGCGGTGCCAGTCCTGAGGGAACGAGCCGAGGCCTCTCTCGCACTGGCTTGCACTGGCCCGGCGCAGCGATTGCCCGTCGAGCGGTTGCCAAGCCTGGGGGCAGTTCTCATCGAGGTTGCCGCAGATCTGACTGCCATGCTGACCGGCGATTTGCGTGCGCAGGATTCCGATCAAGGAACACGCCGTCGCATGCGCGGGGGTTGAACGTCGATCACTGATCCAAAGCCTGGCCGCCCAGCGATTGCCATCTTCCAGAGAATTGACCTGCTGTGGTTGCAACGTTGTCGGCAGGCGAGACTCATCGAATGATCACCACACGCCGTCAATCGAAGATGCCGATCTGTTTCTGACTGGTCGGTCCCGGTCGTGCGCCAATGGATCGAGGTAGGTACCCTGATCGTCATTACGACCGACGGGCAACGGTTAGTAGGCGCTCTGCTTGCACTGGAAAAAAGGCGCTAGCGTCCGCGCTGCCGTTGCTTGCCATGCCGGAGGTATAGCGAGCGACATGAACATGCTTTCCCGGCAGCGACTGGACGCTGTCGGCAGTGAGCCGTGCCCCGTGCACGTTGGGGAACAACGCTGTTGTTCCTTTCTGTAACGGCTCCTGGAGCGTACACCCGAGCGAGTGTGGTCAGCGGGGTGGTCCGCTCCTTTCGCCCTTGACGGATGCATCGTAGGTGCGCGCCGGACCCGAGGTGGACGGCATCTCGGTCAAGGCAGTCAGCTCGGAGAGGCATGAGCCCGCCTGGGCCGCGACCAGCAGCAAGGTGTGATGGCGGCGGCCAAGCCGTTTCGTTTGATCGGGCACGGCGAGAACCGCCTCGATTTCGGGGCGCGTCAGGAAGTGTACCTGTCGCTTGTCGTGGCGCTTGCTTGTGGCGGGGGCGAGCGTGCCCGGGAGGAAGCGCAACGTTTCTGATACAAACGTTGCCGCCCATACTTCATGGAGACTCAGAGACCGCGGGTTCATTACACCCACTAGCTGAAACCCGTCATCCCGACAGAGGGAAAAGCCATTGCGGCTTCAATGCGGGTTTGTCGCTGGGGCGTCCGGACCGCACGACTTCACCGTCCGCTATCTGCCACGCTTGTCAGTCGTGACATCAACGTCCATCGCATCCCACCGGGCGTTCGTGACGTGCGCTCGCCCCTCGATCGAGTGGAACAGGCAAATCTATATCACTGAGCCTTGCCCCGTCGTGCAACGCAGAGGTAGAGGCCGGCTTCCATTCACGCGTCATTCCCGGGCTCGCCGCCAGAGGTTCCTGTCGGAATGGAAGCCGAGGCGCATCGCGCCATGTGCCTCGGCCCGATCGCAGCTAGTGCTGCCACCCCACGGGGTTGTCGTCGTCAGGTTTGGTGCAGGTGAAGCTCGATGCACTATTTGCGTTGCCGCTGGTGTACTTCGCCCAGCGAGGGAATGGGCAGAGGGGCCGTGTGAAGGTCACTGCGCCCGCCGTGTTGAGTTTCGAGGCGATCAGGTTCTGCGGCGGGATGCCGTTCTCCACCCAATTGGAGATCGGTGTCAGCAGGTCGATGGTGTCGGCACCCGGGCCTCCGCCGCAGTGGTTGACGCCGGGCAGGGTGTACAGGCGCACGTTATCCCGGCCTCTGTCGTCAACGACCTCGCGAAGGCGTTCGACGAAGCGAATCGAGCCAGCGACCGGAACGAGCGCATCCTCGCCGCCGCTCCAGACGATCAGCTTGCCACCCTCGCTGACGTATCGGGCGGCACCGAACAGCGAGCCCGTCATATCGTCAACCCTGCCGAACTGGTTCGAGATGAACGAGAAGTCCCGCTGCAGGTTGAAGCTCGAGATGGAAAAGGCCGGGTTGTTGTAGGCCATGGCCAGGAAGCCTTGGCCGAGCGCCTGGCCGCCTCCGAGCACCGCGCTCAACCCGCTCACGAGGTTACCGATGCCATAAGGCGCGCCGATCACCTCATGATTGAGCAGCAGGTCGCTCTCGAGGGTCTTGACCGCCGCGAGCTCGGTTGGCGTCAGGCATGCCGGCGTATTGACGCCCGCCGGGCAGGCCAGCACCGCCGGGTCGAAGTGACACTTCCCTGGATTGGAAATGATGCCGTCGGCAAGTCCGTCGAGAGCATCGCACTTGGCGACTTCTGCGTTGTAGAGCGCGGTCAGCTTCGCCGGGAAGGTTGCGAGATTGAAGGTGCCCGTGACGTTGACGACACGTGCCCAGACGGCCGTCAGGCCGGCCATGTCGCCGCCGCCCACGCGCTCGTCCGCATGGCCCCAGACACCGTCGCCGCCGATCACGCCGTCGTAGTCCTGTCGGAATTTCGAGGCGGCGACGGACGCGTTCTTGCCACCGTTCGAGCAACCGTCGAAATACCGATAACTCGCCGGCCTGCCGTAATAGGCCTGGATCACGGCACGGGCGACCGTATCCGTATCGCCGATCGCGGTGTAGGCATATCCAAGAACGAGTTGCTGGTTTCCGGCGAAGGTCGGGCCGGGATACTGCGCCGCCCGGTGTCCGCCGTTCGAGGCGCCGATCACGTATCCGTCGGCAAGGAGATTCACATTATATGACGCCGGTGCGGTCTGCGCGATCGTGCCGTCGAAGCCTCCTCCCCCGAGGTGCAGATAGCGGCCTTGCCATTTTACCGGCAGTTGGATCTGTATGTCGGTCTCCGGAGCGACGGTGGCGAGCACGTTGCAATAGGCGGGCGTCGAACCGGCCGCGGGGACCGCGGTGGCACTGGTAAACGTCGTATTCGGTAGCTTGAGGGACGCGAGACCGGCGCAGGGGGTCGTCGCGAAGGCCTGGCTTGCGCCGAGAATGCTTGTCGTTAGCACTGATCCCGCGAATGCCAATCTGGTCGGTGCAAAGTGAGCTGAGTGCGCGCGCAGTCCGTGTCTGCTCATTGGTACCCTCCCCGTGTGAATTTGGTCCCCCAGCCGGAAGACCGTTTGTGCGATTAAGATTGACCGTCCGGTCGGTCAATGCAAGTGGTTTTTGCCGGCGCTCTGGAGAGACCAGCAACTGTTGCGGGAAAAGATAAACGCAACAGCTTTTCGGCCGTCGCCAAGATTGTCAGCGGCTGGAGCAGACTGCCCGCCAGATACTGATGATTGCCCGACCTTTGCGAGCATCATGTACAACTTCGGCGGCTAGGCCGACGTTCGGCCCGGTCAGCCTGAGGCGGCCCGCGGCCTACTGGCGCATGATTTGTAAAATCCCCCTTATTGCTCTAGATGATAGAACAGTCACAGGCCGATTTGGCAGAGAACGGAAACAGGATAGATGGCCCGCTCCCGCGCGAAGGATTACGACGACAAGCGTCGTCTTATCCTGCATCGTTCGGCCCAGCTGTTCGCGGAATCGGGCTACGTCGGAACGTCCATGAACACGATCGCGGAGGCCTGCCGCGTTTCGAAGGCGCTGCTCTATCATTACTATCCGGACAAGGAGGCGATCCTTTTCGACATCCTGTCCGCCCATCTCGACAAGCTGGTCGCGGCCGTCGAGAAGGCTGACGACGCCACGGCAAACCCCCAAGCACGGTTGAAAACGATCATCGCGACGCTGCTCGAGCGGTATCGCCACGCCGATGCCGAGCATCAGGTTCAGATCGCCAGCCTCAAGCTGCTGCCGAAAGAGAAGCAGGTGCCATTGTTGGTGAAGGAAAGGGTTCTTGTCGACATCCTGGCCGCCGCGCTCGCCGCCGCACGACCAAGCGTGAGTCACAAGCGGGTCCTGAAGCCACTCACCATGACGGTCTTCGGGATGCTGAACTGGCACTATCTTTGGTTCCGCGAAGGGGGCCCGATGACGCGGGCGGAGTATGCCGACTTCGTCACGCGCTTGGTCCTGGCCGGCGCCGCCGACGCTGCTGCCGCGGTCTCGCGCTCGAACGGAAAGTCCAAGTCGACGAGCAAGGGCCATCAGAAAGAACTGCTTTAATCCCTTCGCCCATGTTCGGGCCAAAATCAGGACGCCGGCGCGCCTCTGCGATGCGGCGTCCAGACGGTCCGGAAGCAACCCCAATGCCGGCCATCAACGCGGATCGGCACGCTGATCTCCTTCAGCATAATGTTCTTGCCGCCACCCATGTCGCGGGCATAGCTCTGTATGAGATAGGGGCGGAGGTTCCGGCCGGCAGCCAGCCCTTCCGGATCGTTGAAGATGCGCCGGTTGCGGCTGTTGGCCGTATTCCAGGCGACATCGCCAGGACGCTGCGGATGTGAGTACATCCTGTTGTGGACCGGCAGATAGCCGTTTCGGTCGAGACACGCGCAAAAGGCCAGGTTGGGATTTTCGGCCAGGAATTTTTCCAGGAAGTCTGGCAGGGTTCTGTCCGCCCACGGTAGAATCCGACTGCGGTACTGGACCGGATTGGTGGCGGGAATCTCGAGATAGTCGGTGTCGAACATATCCTCTGCCGAAATCGTACCGCCCTTGACGCCGTCTTCAAATACCTTGGCGAGCACAGCGCCGGCTTGCATGGTTCGGGTCACGAACTCGGTGTTCTCCTCGTGAATCGACCAAACGATGTCCTCGATCTTCTCGCCAAGCTGCGCATCGGGGTGTTCGAAGAGCGCACGCGCGCCTGCCTTCGAGCGGTCGACGACCCGGATGCGGCAGATGCCCGCGGCCTCCAGTGTCGCATCCATGACCTGGCCTTCCGCAAGGCGATTGGCGTCCGGTCCTCCGATCAGGATGCCGTCCATCGAAATCTGATAGACCGGTGCAGCGATCGTGCCGGTCGATGTCCGCAATTCGATCTTGAGGTTACAGGGCAGTCGCTCGCTCTTCCGTCGATCCTCGCGCTCGCTCTGACGGAGAAGAATCGAGCAGCGCGACTTCAGCTTCTGCGCGAAGGTGGTGACTGCCTTGCCGGCGCTGGCGACGTCGTCTCCGTGGGTCGCGGCCTGTCTGGTCGCGCTGTCGATCTCGGCGGCGTTGTCCGCGACCGCGACGATGAAGTGGGAGGCGGAGGCGGCATTGTCCGACACCTCGCGGGTGGTCTTGTTCTGCTCGTCGACGGCGCCGTTCACGTTCGCGAAGACAGGTCGTATCGCCTCGATCGCCTGCGCGATGCGATGCACGGCGTCGGCTGAACCGACGGCGTCCCGCTGCAGCGCCTCGATCTTCCGCTTGATCTCCTCGGTGGCGTCCTTGGTCTGGACGGCCAGGCCTTTGACTTCGGTGGCGACCACCGCGAAGCCCGCCCCGGCCGGACCGGCACGAGCTGCCTCGATCGTGGAATTGAGCGCGAGCAGAGTGGTCTGCTTCGCGATCTGCGCGATGAGATTGACGACGTCTCCGATAGCGGCAGACGAGGCCCTCAGCCGGTCGACGTTGAGCCGTGCCTCATCGGCGGCAGCGCTTGCGAGATCGGCCAGTCTGCGCGCGTCGCGCACCTGCTTTGCGATGCCATCCGTCGACAGCGCGAACGTTTCGGCCGCCTGCGAGAAGCTTGTTGCGGTTGCCTGGGCTGCGCTCGTACGCTCCATCAGGGCGTCGGTCCGCCGACGGATGGTGGACAGCGTCGATGCAGTAGCCTCGGCGCCGCCGGCCACAGAACTAGCGGCGCGTTCGAGCCGGCGGATCATTGATCCGAGCTCGAGTTCGAGGAGATCCAAAATATCCCTTGCCGACTCGCCTCCGGCGTCTTCAGGCGATGCCGGGCGATTGACCGCGGGCGCCGCTTCCGGCGGATGATCGCTAGGCGGATCCGCCGCCGGCCGCTCTACGGTACTCGAATCGCGCCGGCCGCCAAGCGAACCGAGAATCGAACCGAAACGCGGGGGCATGCTTGCTGGTCCCTAGGTCCGCATCGAGTTCATCGTCAGGAGCTCGTAGGTGGCGGCGATTTCCCCCGTCCCCGTCGTGATCTCGACGTCCCAGCGGACCTCGCCGTACTGCTTGTTGCGCGGAGCCTTCTCCTTTGCGGTCAACCTGACCTTGATGGCCTCGCCAGGCTGCACCGGCTTGAGGAAGCGGAGCGAGTCCAGGCCATAATTGGCCAGCACCGGTCCGTATTCGGGATCGACGAACAGACCGGCTGCGAACGACAGCAACAGATATCCATGCGCGACCCGGCCCGGAAAGAAGGGATGTCCCTTGGTCGCTTCCTCGTCCATGTGCGCGTAGAAGGTATCGCCGGTGAAGTGGGCGAAGTGTTCTACGTCCTCAAGCGTGATCGTGCGTTCCTTTGAGATGAAGGTCCGGCCGATCTCGAGATCCTCAAAGTGATAGCGGAACGGATGGAGGTCGCCTTCGAGGACGGGAGCGCCCTTGGACCAGCGCCTCGTGATGCCGGCAAGCATGGCAGGAGACCCCTGCAATGCAGTACGCTGCATGTAGTGATGCAGGCTGCGGATGCCGCCGAGCTCCTCGCCGCCGCCGGCGCGGCCCGGGCCGCCGTGAACCATTTGGGGCAGTGGCGAACCGTGGCCGGTGTGCTCCTGGGCGCAGTCACGATCGATGAAGACCATGCGGCCGTGGAAGCTGCCGATGCCGAATGTGAGTTCGGCGGCCGTCGCGGCATCGTGGGTGTAGACCGAGGCGACGAGACTGCCGCCGCCGCGGTTGGCAAGCGCGATGGCGTCGTCCAAGCCATCATAACCCATGACAGTGCAGATCGGACCGAAGGCCTCGATCTCGTGAACGGCGCTCGCGCCTTGCGGATTGGAGCAGTGCAGGAGGATCGGAGGGATGAAGGCGCCTCGCGAGGCGTCGGCCTCGACCGGCCGGAAGTTGTCGATGTCGCCGGCGACGAGCTCGGCTTCCGCGCGCAGCTTCGCCAGGTTTGCCAGCACGTCGTTTCTTTGAGCGCGGCCCACCAACGGTCCCATTCGGACCGAGGCGAGTTCGGGATTGCCGACGGTCACCTTCGACAGGCGTTCGCGCAACGCCGACACGACGGCATCAATGTGCGCCGCCGGCGCCAGCGCGCGACGAATCGCAGTGCATTTCTGCCCGGTCTTGACCGTCATTTCCTTCGCCACTTCCTTGACGAACAGGTCGAACTCGGGAGTTCCGGGCGTCGCGTCCGGCGCGAGAATGGCGGCGTTGAGCGAATCCCTCTCGGCAACGAACCGGACGGCTTCGCGCGAAATCACCTTGTGCCGCTGCAGCTTCTGCGAGGTGTCGGCAGAACCGGTGAAGGAAACCACGTCCTGGCAGGTGAGGTGATCGAACAAGTCACCGGTCGAGCCGACGACGAACTGCAGTGCGCCTTCCGGCAGGATTCCGGATACGACGATCGCTCGCATCAGTTCATGCGCGACATAAGACGTGACGGTTGCCGGCTTGGTGACGACCGGAACGCCGGCGAGCAGGGCAGGAGCAAGCTTTTCAAGCATGCCCCAGCAGGGAAAGTTGAACGCGTTGATATGGACGGCCACGCCGCGCAGCGGCATCACGACGTGCTCACCGGCGAAGGTGCCGCCCTTGGAGAGCACCTCGATGTTGCCGTCGATCAGGAACTTTGAATTCGGAAGCTCGCGGCGGCCCTTGCCGGCATAGGCGAACAATGTGCCGATGCCGCCATCGACGTCGATCATGGCGTCCGTCCGCGTGGCGCCGGTCTGGAACGAAAGCTTGTACAGCGCCTCCTTGTGTCCGCTCAGATGCTCGGCGAGCTTCTTGAGCATGGCGGCGCGTTGATGGAACGTCAGCTTTCGCAAGTTATGGCTGCCGATCGAGCGTCCATAGGCGAGGATCTCGCGCATGTCGAAGCCGCCGCCGGTCGCAAGCGCGACCACGTCACCGGTGACGGCGCTGAGCACCTCGGTGGGGTCCTGACCAGCCGTCCATGTGCCACGGACGAAGCTGTCGAGCTTCAAGACCTGTCGCGCCGATTGGCCCGCCTGCGCGCTGTTCGCTTGAGGCTGTGTCATCGAAGTCTATCCTCTTGGTCTGTATGAGTGGGACGCGGTTAAAGCCGCCCCACGAAGTTCGGAGAACGCTTGTCCAGGAAGGCGCTGACGCCTTCCGCGTAGTCGGCGGTCCGGCCAGCCCGGCCCTGAAGATCGCGTTCGAGATCGAGTTGCTGGTCGAGGCTGTTGGTCTCGGCAGCGTCGAATGCCTGTTTGATCAACGCGAGGCCATCGGTGGGTTGGAGGGCGAAATAGGCGCCCAACCGATGGGCCTCTGTCATCAACTCGGCGTCGTCTACCATCTTCCAGATCATGCCCCAGGCCTCGGCCTTCTCCGCCGGAATGGTCTCGGCGAGAAGCGCCATCCCCCGTGCGCGCGCACCACCGACGAGGCGTGGCAGAAACCAGGTGCCGCCCGAGTCGGGGACAAGGCCGAGCTTTGCGAAGGCCTGACTGAACTTGGCCGAGCGCGCGGCGATGACGATGTCGCACGCGAACGCAACATTGGCGCCGGCACCCGCGGCGATGCCGTTGACCGCGCAGATGACCGGCATCGGCAGATTGCGCAACTTGCGCACGAGCGGGTTGTAGTATTTGGCAATCGGAACCGAAAGATCCGGCGTTTCGCCTGGCGTGAATACCCCGTCGGAGAGGTCCTGACCTGCGCAGAAGCCACGGCCAGCAGCGGTCAGGATCACGGCGCGGCAGGCCTTGTCGTGCTCAGCCTCGGACAGCGCGGCGAACAGGGTGGCGTGCATGTCGGAGGTGAAGGAATTGAGTCGATCGGGTCGGTTCAGCGTGAGCACGCGATATCCGTCCCGGATGTCGGTCAGTACGAGGTCTTTTTCCACATTCGCCTCCCGCTGCGGCTTCTGACGGCCACGATCGAAGATATGCTACTGAATTACTATTGACCATCCGGTCGGTCAATTATAATGATCCCCATCAACAAAATATGTGTGGGCGCGCGATCGGGCAGCCTTCGATAAGGGAGGGATTCACGCGATGCGGTATCTGGATCAACTGAGCCGGCGTGCGGTCGGCTGCCTGCTGGGTGTCTCCGCCCTCGCAATCGCCATCGGTCCGGCCCGTGCGGCTGATACGGTCAAGATCGGGTCAGTGCTTTCGATTTCGGGGCCTGCGTCCTTCCTGGGGGATCCCGAGGACAAGACGCTGAAAATGTACGTCGACAAGATCAATGCCGCGGGCGGGGTTGCCGGCAAGAGGATCGAGCTGATCGTCTATGACGACGGCGGCGACGCCAGCAAGGCGCGTACATTCGCGACGCGTCTGGTCGAGGACGACCAGGTGTCCGCCATGGTGGGTGGGTCGACCACCGGCACGACGATGGCGATGATCCCCGTCTTCGAAGAGGCCAAGGTGCCGTTCATTTCGCTCGCGGGCGCCATCGAGGTCGTGGATCCGGTTCGGAAATACGTCTTCAAGACGCCGCATACGGACAAGATGGCCTGCGAGAAGATTTTCGAGAACCTCAAGCAGCGCAATCTCCTGAAGATCGCGATGATCTCCGGTACCGACGGCTTTGGCGCCTCGATGCGGGCGCAGTGTCTCAAGGTCTCAGGAAATTACGGTATCCAGGTCGTTGCGGACGAGACCTACGGTCCGCGCGACACCGACATGACGGCGCAGCTGACGAAGATCAAGAACGCCGCCGGCGTTCAGGCCGTCGTCAATCCCGGCTTTGGCCAGGGCCCGGCGATCGTGACCCGTAACTATGCCCAGTTGGAAATGTCCGGAACGCCGCTCTACGAGAGCCATGGCGTCGCCTCGAAGAGTTTCATCGAACTCGCCGGCTCCGCAGCCGACGGCGTTCGGCTGCCGGCTGCCGCCCTTCTAGTCGGAGACAAATTGCCCGACAGCGATCCCCAGAAGAAGGTCGTTGTGGACTACAGGCAGACCTATGAGGCGTCGACCAAGCAGCCGGTGTCCACGTTCGGCGGCCATGCCTACGACGGACTCGCCATTCTGGTCGACGCGATGAAGCGTGCGAATTCCACCGATTCCGGCAAGGTGCGCGACGAGATCGAGAAGACGAAGGGCTTCGTCGGAACAGGAGGTATCGTGACGATGTCTCCAACCGACCACCTCGGTCTTGATCTTTCGGCGTTCCGGATGCTCGAGATCAAGGGTGGGGACTGGACCTTGATCCATTCCGGAAGCTGACCCGGGCGCGGCGTCCGCAAGGCGCGCAGCAAGTTTCGAAATATCTATCAATGCGTCGCTGGCGCCGCGAATTCTTGCGGCGCCACACTGGCACAGAGGCCGTTATTCCTGCATGTCCGAATTCCTGCAATTCTTCCTTTCGGGGCTTACGGTTGGCGCTGTCTACGCGCTGGTCGCGCTCGGATTTACCCTGATCTACAACGCCTCCGACGTCGTCAATTTCGCGCAAGGCGAATTCGTGATGCTCGGCGGAATGGTGACAGTGTTCGCTTCGGCGGCGGGTGTGCCGTTGCCGTTCGCGGCGCTGATCGCCGTATGCGTCGCGGTCGGAGTCGGATTGTTGCTCTATTGGCTCGCGATAGCCCCGGCGCGAGGTGCCTCGGCGGTCTCGCTCATCATCATCACGATCGGCGCCTCGATCTTACTGAAGGGGGCAGCCCAGGTCGCATTCGACAAGCAATTCCACAAGCTGCCATCGTTCTCGGGTGACGGCTCGATCGATGTGCTCGGCGCCTCGATCCTTCCGCAGAGCCTCTGGGTGCTCGGCGGGACGGCGGTGACCGTCCTGCTCCTCTACGTGTTCTTCGAAAGGACGCTCCTCGGCAAGGCGGTGTTGGCGGCGTCAGCCAGCCGGCTCGCTGCGCGCCTGGTCGGCATCAACACGGCGACGATCATGGCGCTGGCGTTCGGGGGCTCGGCGGCGATCGGCGCGATTGCGGGCGTCCTGGTCACTCCGATCACGCTGACAAGCTACGACGTCGGAACGATGATGGCGCTGAAGGGGTTTGCCGCGGCCATGCTGGGCGGAATGGGGAATCCGCTCGGTGCCGTCGTCGGCGGCCTGCTGCTCGGTCTCCTCGAGACCCTGGGCGCCGGCTACGTCAGTTCGACCTACAAGGACGGTTTTGCATTCGTGATGATCCTGTTGGTCCTGTTTGCCATGCCGCAGGGACTGCTCGGGCGGCGCACCGTGGATCGGGTCTAGGCGATGAGCCCTGTGCTGAACAATCGATACGCAATCGTCGCCGCTCTCGCGCTCATCGTCGCGATTCTCCCGTTCACCTTTCCGTCGGGCTACTACCTCCGGGTCGCCTCGCTCGTATGGGTGTCCGCATTCGCGGCGATCGGGTTGAACGTGTTGATGGGCAAGGCCGGGCAGGTCAGCCTCGGCCACGCCGCCTTCTTCGGCATCGGAGCCTATGCGGCCGCGATCGGGCCCGCCCATTTCGGTCTGCCCTCGTGGGCGGCGCTTGCGGTCGGCGCCTGCATCTCGGCGGCACTCGCCTATCTGGTCGGCAGGCCGATCCTTCGTCTGAAGGGACACTATCTCGCGATTGCGACGCTGGGTTTCGGCGTGCTGGTCGCGCTCGTGCTGACGACGGAAAGCCGCTGGACCGGTGGACCGGACGGCATGTCGGTTGCGAAACTGACCGTGTTCGGGTGGCGCGTCGGGACCGCCTACGCCTGGTACTGGCTGTCCGCAGCGTTTCTTCTGGTGGGAACCTGGGTCGCGCTTAATCTCGATGATACGCCGACGGGGAGGGCCCTTCTCGCGCTGCACGACAGCGAAGTCGCAGCGCGAGTCGTCGGCATCGATGTCGCCCGGCTCAAGCTACGGGCCTTCGTCATCGCCGCCGTCTACGCCTCGATCGCGGGCTCGCTGCTCGCCATGATGAACGGTTTCGTCAATCCCGATCTGGCCGGCTTCCAGCATTCGGTCGAACTGGTGACGATGGTGGTCCTCGGCGGGTTGGGTTCCGTCGTCGGCAGCATCGTCGGTGCGGTCGTGCTTGTCGTGTTGCCGCAAGCGCTCACCGTGTTTCAGGAATACGAGAATCTGATGCTGGGCTTCATCATCATCGTTTCGATGGTCTTCATGCGTGACGGCATCGTTCCGATGGCGCGGAAGCTGGTCGCGAGGGCCCGGTAATGCTCGTCGTCAAGGACATCGGCATATCGTTCGGGGCGCTGAAGGCGATCGACGGAGTCAGCTTCTCGGCAAACGCGGGGCAGATTCTCACGGTCATCGGCCCGAACGGAGCGGGCAAGACGACGCTCTTCAACGTGATCTCGGGCGTTTATGTCGCGAGCCGGGGATCCGTCGAGTTGTGCGGGGAGGACGTCACGAGCTTTGCCCCAGAGGCTCTCGCGGCCCGCGGCATGTCGCGCACCTTCCAGAACCTGCAGATATTCCAGCGCATGACCGTAGCTCAAAACGTCATGGTCGGCCGTCACCTCAAGGAGCGCAGCAATCTGTTCGCCGACCTGTTGCGACTGCCGTCGGTCGGCCGACAGAATCGGGAGACGCGGGATGCCGCGCTGCAATTGCTGGAAGAGGTCGGTCTTCGCGACAAGGCGGATGTCCTCGCCGGCAACCTTTCCTACGGCGGGTGCAAGCGGCTTGAGATCGCACGCGCGCTGGCCACCGGACCGCGCGTATTGCTGCTGGACGAGCCTGCGGCCGGCTGCAACGCGGTCGAGACCGAGGAGATCGACCGACTGATCTGCCGCGTCGCCGAGAAGGGAATCGCGGTCGTGCTGGTCGAACACGACATGAAGCTCGTCATGAAAATCTCGCACCGCATTCTTGTGCTGGACCGCGGACGTTTCCTTGCCGAAGGGACGCCGGCTGAAGTGCGCGAGAACCCCGGCGTCCATCAAGCCTATCTTGGCAACCGCGGCGCGAAGGAGGTGCAAGGTGCTTGAGATCGATGGCCTGCACAGCGCCTATGGGCGCATCGAAGTGCTCAAGGGCGTGAACCTCAAGGTTGCGGCCGGAGAGGTCGTGGCCCTCATCGGATCCAACGGCGCTGGCAAGACGACGCTGATGCGGGCGCTCTCCGGGGTGCAGCCGATCACGGCCGGCTCCATCACATTTCTTGGCGAACGTATCGAGAGACTTCCCGCACACGCCCGCGTCAAGCGCGGTGTGGTGCAATCGCCGGAAGGCCGGCACGTCTTCGGTCCATTGAGCGTCGAGGATAATCTCAGTCTTGGCGGCTATGTGCGGCGCGACAAGGAGATCGAGACCGATCGTGAGCGCGTCTACGCGATGTTTCCGATCCTCCACGAGAAGCGGCATCTGCTCGCGGGCGGGCTATCGGGTGGACAACAGCAGATGCTGGCGATCGGGCGTGCGCTGATGGGGAAACCGAAGCTTCTCTTGTTGGACGAGCCGTCGCTCGGCCTTTCGCCCTTGCTTGTGGATCAGATCCTCGCTGCGATCGTGGCGCTGCGCGCCGATGGCGTCACGATCCTGTTGGTCGAACAGAACGCGGCGGCGGCCCTGGAGATCTCCGATCGGGGTTACGTGATCGAGACCGGCCGGATCGCCTTTTCCGACGAGGCGGCGGCGCTGCTGTCCGATGCCAAGGTCAAGAACGCGTATTTAGGGTTCGAGTAAGGTGTCATCGGGAATCTGTCGCCGTGTGCCAGTTCTGCATGCTCAGATGTCGTGGAATCCGTCGAAAGCCAGTTTGCGTTATTGAAGTCGCTGGTCTCAGAACGCCGCTCTTCCGAAGCAAGCTTATCGCGAGACGTCTCCGGAAGCCAATGGCGCGCCGTCAGCCCTAGAATCCCTTTAGAAAAAAGGTCGGGACCTTTCAGTCCCAACCCAGTCTGGGAGAATGCGCTCAGTATTTCAGCTCAGCCACGGGCAACGGCGACCGCCTTGACCTCGATAATTAGGCCGGGACGCGCAAGACCCGCGATGTCAAGAATGGTCCAGGTCGGAAACGGCGCGGGCACGTAGGTCTCCTTAACCTTCATGAAATCGGCCAAGTGGGAGCTCAATCCGACGTGATAGGAGACGAGCTCGACCAGATCGCTCATCTGCCCACCCGCGTCCTCGAGGACAAGTTTGAGTCGTTCGAACGCATTGACGAACTGCTGTTCCGGCTTTTGCGGTATCGATCCGTCGGGATTAAGGCCGATCTGCCCCGCGACGAAGATGAGGCCGCCGGCTTTCACCGCTGACGAGTACTGGAACTTATCGAAGATCGTGCCCCCGCTGGCAGCAGCGAAGATCGGGTTCTGGGAAGCGTAAGTGGTTTTTATCATAAGGGATCCCTTTTCTTCGTTGACGTTGATCAGAGGCGCGTTCCCGGCGAAAGTTCGAGACCGAGCAACAAGCGGCCATACGCTTCCGCGATGGGTTCAGGCTGGAGAAGGAAGTGCGAGCTCATGGCGTGGATATCGCGAAACAGGCGCTCGATCCGTGTCCCTTCCGGCAAGAGGGAGCCGCCTAGCGCCGCAAACAGCCGCTGCGTGGAGGAGAGGGCTTGTCGCGAAGCGATAGCGACCTTCGTGCGACTAAGCCCTCGTTCCTCGGGCGTCAGGACGCCGACCTGGCCAATCCGCTCCTCGATCATGGCGGTTTCGGAAATCAGGAAATCGCGCAGAAGACTCATGGTTGCTGCGCTACCTCCCGCATCGACCTGCGCGATCTTGTCGTTGATCTGGGCCTGCTGGTTGCCTGAACTGACACGGCCGCGCATGATCTTGACGCATTCGTCGCTGCACGCGCTCGCCACGCCGAGCGTCGGCGCCAGGACGGACATCGCGTTCGCGGTGTTGAGTGGAAAGTCGTAAAGCGGCTCGGTGTTCGGGCACGTCGGGTGCTTGTTGCCGGCCTGCAGCTCCGACCACTTCATGAACCGGTGCGCCGGGACGAATGTCTTGCCGAGGGTGATGTTCTTGCTTCCCGTACCTCGCATACCCATCACGCGCCAGCTTTCATGGTCGATGACGAATTCCGACCGGGGAACCAGGACCACATGGGCCGTAGGCGCGCCGGCTGCGCCGGGAACGTTGATCAAGAGACCAAGCCAATCCGATACGTCGACTCCAGATGCATATCGCCACCGCCCGCTCAACGAGATGCCGCCGTCGACAGTCTCGATCTGGATGTCTTGACCTACGCCGCCCGTCAGCATGGGAACGATCGGTGAGACGCCGGGCGTGAATATCTCGCGTTGCGCCTCGGCCGAGAATTTGCCGAGCATGATGATGTTGGCACTCGTCAGTCCGGCCAGCCACGCGGAGGAGGAGCAGGCGAGGGCGACGTTAAACGTCGCTTCCCAGGCGAAGCGAGGCGATACGCCGAGACCACCAAAACGGGAGGGCCGGGTCAGGTTGAAGAATCCCGTACCGAACAAGCGTTCCGCCACATCGTCCGGTATCCGCCGTGCCTGTTCGACCCGTGCCGCCTGCTCGCTGAGCCACGGTACAAGCTCGGCCGTTCGTTCGAGCACCTTTTCGGCCTCGGCTTCCATCGAGGTGGGAACTGAGGTTCGTTGCGCCAAGCCCATTGCGATTGCCTCCTCTCGCGCTATCATTCCAATTGTCTATCGCGGGGACGGCATCTTTGCTGTATCGCCGGATACGCGGCGGTCGTGCCTTTTGAAGAAACACCGGATGGTCACGAATGCCGAAGAAGCTCGCCGCGACCTGGCGCATGACCGACGCGCTCGCGACCAAGCTGCGATCGTTCGAAGGGAAAGTGCGGCTACGGCGGTTTGCCGAAGGAGAGCAGTTGTACCGTCAGGACGAGGTCAATTCATGCTTCTATTTCGTGAAGTCCGGCCTCGTTCAGGTTTCCATCTTCAGACGTGACGGAACCGAGGTCGTGCTGGAGAATATGGGGCCCAATGCCTTGTGCGGCGAAGGCGCGGCGTTCGATGGATTGCCGAGGTTCTCGAGCGCTGTCGCCGTCGAGATGACTGAGGCACTCGAATTCGATACGGTCCGCCTCGAGACATTGATGCGAGAAGACCCCGAATTCGCCCTGGCGCTGCTCCGGCTGACCAGCCTCAAGCAACGGATTCTTGCGCTGCGTTTGGAGCATCTCGTCTCCAACGATCCGGAGGAGCGCATTCTCGAACTGCTCAGCCGGTTGAGCAAGATGTTCGCCGTCGATCACGAACGGGGTCGGAAGATCCTGACACATCTCACCCACGAACAGATTGCATCGATGACCGGGACCTCTCGCGTCACAGTTACTCGCACGCTCGGCCGGTTGCGTGATAAGGGAATGCTGTCGGTCGAGGACGGTTACACGATCCTGGCCAATGATCTCGATATTTGAGCGCCCTCATCCCGTCCACCAGAGTTCGTCGATGCGTCCGGGTGGCTCGACTTCATCGTAGGGCAGGCGTGCGTACTTGCCACCGTGGTAGAGCAGTGGCGTCGCCGCGGTAGCGGGACCGAACATCTCGTCGATGCCGCCTATGAGGATGCGGTGATCACCGCCCGGATGTTCCGCGACGAGTCGGCATCGGAACGTTGCGTTCGCTCCCTCGATCCACGGTATACGTTCGCTCTCCTGCCACCGCCATGTGGGCTCCGGCAGAGGTCGGCCGGCGTGATGCGTCGAGACGTCTTGTTGGTCTGCCGCAAGCACATTGACCGAGAAGGCTCCGACCGCGGCGATCCTCTTTGCCGTCGCGCTAGTCAGCGATGCACAAAACAATAGCAGCGGCGGATCGAGGCTCACTGGGGTCAGCGAGTTCACGGTCATGCCAATGGGGCCTGCTTCTCCCGCTACCGCGATCAGAGTTACACCGGTGGTCAGTCTGCGGAATAGCGTCCGAAAATCCTGGGCGGTGCATCCGTTCATGCCGCGGCTCTCCTCTGTAGGCCCGTTCAGTAGATTGGAATCTATCGCGTCAAAGCCCGCGCCGGCTGTATCCAGCAGCACAAAATCGCGGATGTATCCGCAGATACAGCACCAGCGGCGCGTCAGTGCCACGATTGCACCGACAACGGCAACCGTGAGGGGCACATGAGAACGACCACGAAGCGCGGGTTCATCGCACTCGGCATATCGATGCTACTGGCCGCAGCATCCATTGCATTCCTGAGGTCGAACCCGGCGGCGGCACAGGAAAAGCCCGAGCTGCGCATCGCCGCGATAATCGCCGTGACGGGCCCCGCCTCAGCGCTCGGCGCACCGGAGCGCAACGCGGTTGAGCTGTTCGACAAAACCTGGTCGAGCCGGACAGATCTGCCCTTCAAGATCAAGGTCATTTCATACGACGACGGTTCGGACCCGACCAAGTCCGTCAGCCTCACACGCAAGGCAATCGAGGAAGACAAGGTTCACGTCGTGGTTTGCTGCACGACCACGCCGGGCTCCATGGCTATCATCGACACCGTGAGCGCCGCCAAGGTCACGATGATCTCGATGGCTTCGTCGCTGTCCATCGTCGAGCCGGCGAGCGCACGGCCGTTCACCTTCAAGACACCAACGTCGGACAAGCTGATGATCCAACGCACGCTGGACTACATGAAGCGCCAGGGCATCAAGAAGATCGGATTCTTCGGTCTGGACGACGCCTACGGCGAAGGTGGGTTGAAGGAGCTTCAGAACATCGTCAAGGATGACGGTATCGAACTCGCCGCCACCGAGCGCTTCGCGCGCCAGGACACCAGCTTCACGCCCCAGGCGTTGCGCCTGAAGCAGGCGGGGCTGGATGCGGTGTACATCCATGCCATCCCGCCGTCGGCTGATCTTGCCCATGAGGCGTTAAAGCGGGTCGGTTACACCGGGCCGATCTATCACGGTGGTGGCTCCTCGATCAATGCGTTCGTCGACATTGGCAAGGCGAACGTCGAGGGCGCCATCGTCGGCGTGGGTGCGCTGAACGTCTACGATCAGATCAAGCAGGACAATCCGCTCCGGCCGGTGCTCGCGAAGTTCGCCGATCTCTTTGATGGTGTGTACGGGAAGGGGAAGGTGGATCTTTTCGCCGGTCAGTCCTGGGACGCCATGATGCTGGCGGTCAACGCGTATCAGAGCGCGGTCGCTTCTGGAGCGAAGCCCGACGATCTTGCTGGGATGCGCGTCGCAATCAAGGATGCGATGGAACGCACCAAAGACTGGCCCGGTGTGAACGGCGTCTTCAACATCACGCCTACCGATCATCTGGGTCTCGACAAGCGCTCGACCTTCCTGTCGCAAATTAGGGGCGGTAAGTTCGTCCTGATCGAGGAATGACCGTTGCTTGACACGCTGCTCTTCCTGGTCGCCGACGGCATCACGAATGGCGCCGTTTACGGGCTCCTCGCACTGAGCCTCATCGTAGTCTACACGGTAACGCGCGTAGTCAACATCGCGCAAGGCGAGTACGTGACGTTGGGAGCGCTCTCGTTTGCGAGTGCGCTGTCGGGTACTTTCAGCGTACTGAGCGCCATCGTGGCCGCCGGCTTGGCCGCGTTCGCGCTGAAGGACGTGGCCGATCGGCGTCTGACAGGCACGATGAGGGTCCGCATCGTGCTTTCGCGGGCGCTGTGGATATTTATCGTGCTCGCGACCGCTTGGCTCGCCAATCTCCTGCCGGGATCCTATTGGCTCGCCGTTCTCGCATCGCTTGTCGCGATCGCTTCGCTCGGCACGCTGATCTATCGGCTGACCGTAGAGCCGGTTTCCGGCGCCTCGCCGATCGTGCTGCTGATCGTCAGCGTCGGGGTCTACATGGTGCTTCACGGGACGGCGGTGTTGATCTGGGGCGCGGAGCCGCGCTCCGTTCCTCCGGTCGTCGAGGGCGGCGTCGAGCTCGGTCCCGTTTTTGTCACCTATCAGAGCCTATGGATCTGCGCTTCGTCGTTGGTCGCGATGATCGCGCTCTATCTCTTCTCCGAGAGGACCTTAACTGGCCAGGCGTTGCAGGCCACGGCCGTCAACAGGACTGGTGCGCAGCTTTGCGGCATCCCGGTCGGCGTCGCAGGGCAATTGAGTTTCGCGATCGGCGCCGGCTTCAGCGCGTTGTCGGGACTCCTGTTGGCGCCGCTCATCACGGCGAACTACGACATGGGTCTTCCGATCGGCCTGAAGGGTTTCGTCGCCGCGGCCCTTGGCGGGATCGTTGAATATCCGACCGCGCTGGTGGGCGTCCTGTTGGTGGGATTGACCGAGTCCTTTTCTGCGTTCCAGGTCAGTGCGTACCGCGACGTTGTCGTCTACCTGATGGTGATACCGATCCTGCTCTGGCGGAATGCGGTGCGCCCTCCCGAAACGCATGGGCATTGAGCATGTCGTCGCTGTCCAAGGAGTTAGGGTCATGGCGTACGCCGAACGTTGCGTCGTTCGCTGTCGCTCTGGCGCTGTTCGCCGTGTCATCCCTGATCGCCATGTCCGGTCCTCGGTACGACGTCACGCTGCTGGTGACGGTGGGACTCTCGGCCGTAGCGGCGATGGGCCTGACTCTCCTGCTTATCGCGGGGCAGGTCTCGCTGGGGCAGGCGGCATTCATGGCCGTAGGCGCCTACGTTTCCGCGATACTCGCCCGGGACCACGGCTTTCCAGCAGTTCTCGCGCTGTTCGCTGGCGTCGCCACGTCCGCGGTCTGCGGAGCGATCGTGGGTGGGATCACCTTGAGACTGAAGGGACACTTTCTGCCGCTCGCGACGCTCGCGATGGGCATGGCATGTAGCGCCGCGATCGTGGCAGCCGGTCCCGTGACGGGCGGCGCCTCCGGATTCGGCCAGATTCCGCCGTTGTCCTTTGGTCGCTTCGAACTGGTGGACGATCGCGCGTTTGCGATCGTGGTCTGGTCGATCGTGGCGGTTGCCGCTGGCGGATTCTCGCGGCTGCTAAGCACCCGGACCGGGCGCGCCATCGCGGCGCTGAAGACCGACATTGAGATGGCGGGAGTGTTCGGTGTGAACGCCACGCGCCTGCGGCTTCTGGTGTTCGTCGTGGCCGCCACCTTGGCGGGATTGTCCGGAGGGCTCTACGCCTTCTACTTCAAGTTCATCAGCCCGGCGCCCTTCGGCCTGACCTCGAGCATCAATCTTCTGATCGCGTGCATCTTCGGCGGGATGTCGCACCCATTCGGCGCCGTGCTCGGCGCATCGGCCGTCACCGCACTCGAAATGTTCCTACAGAATACCGTCGCACGCATGCTCGGACTTTCCGGAAACGTCGAGATGATCGTCTTCGGCGTCGTGTTGATCGGAGTCCTTCTGAGATGGCCGGGCGGCATCTGGTCCGCGCTACATCGTGCCTGGCCGGTGTTCTCGACGCCTAGGCCCGCCCGCAACATCGAACTCACGCCGTCCAAGCGCGGCGTGGAGGGCGACGATCTGTTGTCGGTCCGCGGCATAGGTAAGAAGTTCGGCGGCCTGACAGCGTTGCACGACGTGTCGTTCTCGGTTGGTGCCGATCAAATCGTCGGCCTCATCGGCCCCAACGGTGCGGGGAAATCGACGACCTTTAACATCGCAACAGGTCTCACCGAGCCGTCCGAAGGAAGAGTGCGCCTCATGGGAGCGCCGCCGCCGTCGCGGGTTTCCGATCTCGTCCATCGCGGGGTTTCCCGCACCTTCCAGCATGTGCGTATCATTCCGGAGCGTACGGTTCTCGAGAACGTCGCTTTCGGCGGCTATGCGCAGGGGCGGTCCGGTATGATCGCCGGCATGTTTGGCCTGGACCAGGCCGAGGAGGCCGCGACCTTCGCGAAAGCCTGGCGCGCGCTCGAGATTGTCGAACTGGACGGACTTGCCCATGAGCCGGCATCGCGCCTGGCGATGGGGCAGGCCAGGTTGGTCGAGGTCGCGCGTGCATTGATCAGCCGCCCGCGACTGCTGCTGCTGGACGAACCCGCGGCGGGCCTGCGTACTGGCGAGAAGCTCAAGCTCGTTACACTGCTGCACCGTCTCAAGCGCGCGGGCACATCGGTGTTGCTCGTGGAGCATGACATGGACCTGGTCATGAACTGCGTCGACCAGGTTGTCGTTCTGGATCGCGGGCATGGGCTGATGACCGGCCTTCCCGACGAGGTCCGCCGCGACGAACGCGTCATCGCTGCCTATCTGGGGACGTGAGCATGCCGGATCTGCGCGTCAGCGACTTGAATGTGGGTTACGGACGGGCCACGGTCATCGAAGCCCTTGACCTCGACGTGAAGTCCGGCGAGCTGGTGACGGTCCTCGGCGCCAACGGCGCCGGCAAGTCGACCCTCCTAAACGGCATTATGGGCCTTTGCCGGCCGCGGGCGGGATCGGTTACGCTCGACGGCGTGGACCTCGCCGGCCTTCGTCCGGAGCAACTGGTCGCCCGCGGTGTGGTTCTTGTTCCTGAAAGGCGCGAGCTTTTCGGCAATCTTCCCGTAGAGGTCAACCTCCGGCTCGGGGGCTATCGAACCGGCGCACCAGCCAAAGCGCTCGACAGGATCTACGAGCTGTTTCCGATCCTCGCCGAGCGCCGCCGCCAGAAAGCGGCCACGCTTTCGGGAGGCGAGCAGCAGATGCTCGCGGTCGGCAGGGCGTTGATGGCTGCTCCCCGGCTGCTGATGCTCGACGAGCCCTCGATCGGACTCGCACCACTGATCGTCCAGGAAATACTGCTGGTCATAGGCCAACTGAAGTCGGAAGGGCTGACGATCATCCTCGTCGAACAGAACGCGCGGCTCGCATTGTCGGTCGCCGATCGCGGCTACGTGCTCGAAGTTGGCCGCATCGTCCTGCAAGGCTCGAGCGCCGAGCTTTCGGCGGATCCGCGTCTGAGCCAGGCCTATCTAGGAGGCGCATCGGATTATGCTGCGGCTCGAGATCAAGTCTATGTCGATTGAGGGAGCGGTCACCCGGACCGCATTCAAAGAACGACGACCGGTATCGCGGGATACTAATGTTCATCGCCCGGCCGTCTATCGTTGCTAAGTAATTTGGGCTGCGCGGTGTGGGGTCGAGCTATGACGACGTACGACGGAATAATCATTGGAGCCGGTCACAACGGTTTGATCACGCAGGCCTACCTCGCGAAGGCAGGTCTCAAGGTGATCTCGCTCGATGCCGGTCCGGTTGCGGGGGGTGGCCTGTCGACTGTCGAAGACGAAAAGCATCCCGGCTTTTTCCACAATCTGCATTCCTATTTTCACCGTGGCATCACCAGCATGCCATGGTTTACCGACCTCGAGCTGGCGCGCTACGGCGTCGAGTATCTCGAAAACGATCTGTACGTATCGGTGCTGCAGCGGGAGGGGGGTGTGCTGCAATGGTGGAACGACTTCGAGCAGACTTATCGATCGTTTGCTGCGATTGATCGGGACGATGCCGACCGCCTGCGCTACTGGCGCGATCGGTTCATTCCGATTACCCGCGATATCATTCGCCCGGAAGCGGCGGCGCCGCCAGAGCCGGCGGCGTCGCGTCGCGAGCGGTTGCAGAAGTCCGAAGACGGACGTCTGTTGTTGCAGACCAGCGAGCTCAGTCCATACGAATTCGTCTCGCAGGAATTCAATCACCCGGCAATCAAGGGGGCGCTGCTTTTTATTAACGGGATGCGTGAGGTGGACTTGCGCGCCAAGGGCTTCGGACACCACCTGCCGTCGCTGTTCGCATCATCGGCACAGGTCCAGACCTGTCGAGGAGGTGCCGTGTCGCTGGCACGCGCTCTTGTCCGTTCGATCGAGGCTTCAGGCGGAGTCGTGCGCACCAATGCGCCGGTCAGGCGCATTCTTTCCGCCGACGGGCGAGCAACCGGTGTCGAACTGGAGAACGGGGAAGTGCTGAGAGCGAGCAGGTTCGTCGTATCCAGCGTCAATCCGCACATCACCTTTCTCGATCTGATGGAGCGGTCGGAACTGCCGGCAGGATGGGCGCGAAAAGCCGAGGGATTCGAATACAATACGCTCGGTCCACTATTTACGCTGCACCTCAATCTCAAGGAAGCGCCGATCTACAAGGCTGCGGATCGCCATCCCGAAGTCCAGAAGTCGCTGATGGTGATCATGGGCATCGATAAAATCGACACCTTCCTCGAACTCGTTCGAAGTCACGACGAAGGAACGATCGGGCCGTCGGTGCTATGGGGCGGAACCCCCACCGCGATCGATCCATCTCAGGCGCCTGCCGGCTACCACACCGCGTTCATGTGGGAAAAGACTCCATACGCGCTGCGAGGAAATTCCCGGAACTGGGTCGACGAGAAATCGAAGCATGCCCAGCGCATGTTCGACCTCTGGTGTGAGCACGCTCCCAATCTGCGTGCGGCGACGATCGACAGCTTCGCTCAGACGCCTCACGAAACGGCAATTCGTCATCCCAACATGCGCGAAGCGGACTTGCTGATCGGCGCTTTCAGGAATGGGCAAGTCGGAGCTGGTCGACCGTTCGCCGGTGCAGAAGACTATCGGACTTTCCTGGGGGGTCTCTATCTGTGCGGGTCGTCGTCACATCCAGGCGGCAATATCACCGGCTTGCCAGGGTACAATGCAGCGAAGGTTATCCTGGGCGACCAGTTCGCGCGGCAAGGCGGTGAGACGAACCACGCCATGATCGGTGAGGGATGAGATGAATCGTCTTGTTGCATTCCGCGACTTCGCAACAGAGCCCGCCGTCAACGCCGCCTTCTTTGCTGAGTTGCTGTCGGGTGATCCGACGACGACCGCTTGGAGAATCGCTGCGACCGATGACGGTCAGGTTTCTTCAGGCTTCTGGTCGGCGACGCCCGCGAAGTGGCGAATGGACTACAAGGTTTGGGAGTTTTGCCAGATTCTGGAAGGGACCTGCGTGATCACGCAGGATGGAGGTCTTCCTCAGGAGTTTGGCCCGGGCGACACCTTCGTGTGCGAGCCTGGACTATGTGGAACTTGGGAGGTGACCTCGTTTCTGAGGAAAGCCTTCGTAATCAGAAAAACCTAATTGCTCTCAACACGGGTAGGGCGGCGATGCCGCCGCGTGGGATGATCAATGACGATTCCCGGTGAAGCTTTCCGGCTACATGAACGCTTTAAGCACGGCGACGTTTCGCCAGTCGAGGTTGCGCGGGCCCAACTCAATGCGATTTCCAGTTCGGACCGTAATGTGAACGCCTTCGCCCTGGTCGATGGCGCCGTCACGATGGAGATGGCAAGGGCGTCCGAGGATCGGTACCGTGAGGGCAAAGCGCTCGGCCCGATGGACGGCGTCCCCGTCACGATCAAGGACACGCTGAACGTCGCGGGGTGGCCGACCAGGAGGGGTTCGCGGACGTCTTCCGAAGCCGCTGTGCCGACCGACGCCGTGTCAGTCGCCCGTCTCCGGGCGTCCGGCGCGGTCTTCCTGGGTAAGACCACAACCCCCGAATTCGCCTGGAAGGGGCTCACGGAAAGCCCGCTCCACGGCGTGACGACGAACCCCCTTGATCCGGATCGGCACGCCGGCGGCAGCAGCGGTGGCGCGGCGGCTGCGACGGCGTCGGGTTTCGGGATCGTCGGCATCGGTACCGACGCGGCGGGATCGGTCCGTATCCCTGCGGCGTTCTGCGGTGTTGTCGGGTACAAGCCGACTTTCGGGACCATTCCGCTCGATCCGTATCCCGCAGCGTTCTGGCAACTTCCGCATGTCGGACCGATCGCACGCTGCGTGGCGGACGCCGCGCTCGCGGCTTCAGTCATGAGTGGCGCCTGCGGCGCGGACAGGTCGTCACTGGGCCAGGTCCCGCTGTGCGACCGTCTTGCTGAAAGGTATGTTCCGGCGAGCATCCGGATCGGGGTTCCGGCCGAACTTGTCCGTTATCTCGATCCGGAGGTGAAGGCGGCATGGGACGATGCGCTCTCGGCCATCTTTCCGGAAAAGCCGGTCACGACGGTCGAGGTCCCGATCAACGAATCCAGAAACATTGTCGCTGCGCTCTATCGTCTCGGCTGCGCCTACGCCGTTTCGCAGATCCCGGTGGGCAGACGCGCCGATCTGCATGTCGATTTTCTTCGGTTCATCGAACCAGTCAAGGCGCTCCGGACGGTGGACGTGCTTGAACTCCAGCGCCGTCGCGAGGAGATCGCGAGCCTGACATCTGCGCTGCTGACCGACAGCGTCGACGTGCTGCTCACACCGACCATGGCTTGCCTGCCGCCACGCACGGACGCGCCGTCCGCTGCCGCGGTCGACTGGTTCGAATGGTGCCCGTTCACCCCGCTGTTCAACCTTTCTCACGGACCGGCGATTTCGGTGCCTTGGCGCGGCAAGGCCAGCTCTCTCCCCATCGGTTTGCAGGTCGGCGCCGCACCCGGCAGAGATGGTGTCGCGGTGGCCGTCGCCGCGATGATCGAAGCGCTCGATGGTCGCAGGGCCGCTGCGCGACTGCGGAGCGCCGCCTATGTCGGCTGAACCGATGCCATCGAAGATCTCGCGCAGCGAGTTGCAGGTGGGCACCCTGGCTTCGGGCGGATCGGCCGATCTCTCGTTCCTGAGAGCGGGACGGGGGCAGCCGGTTCTGCTGCTGCACGGTTTCGCTTCTGACGCGGCCGAGGATTGGGTCGAGACCGGGTGGTTCGATGCGCTGGTGAGCGCTGGATACGACGTGGTCGCGCCCGACTTGCGCGGGCACGGCTGCAGCGTGAAATCCCGCGATCCAGCCGACTACCGGTTGGACGCGTTCGCGACTGATGTCGCGGCCCTCTGCGGGCATTGCTGGGGCGGTCTTCGCTTCAACGTGATCGGATATTCGATAGGGGCTCATGCGGCGATGTACCTTTCGCTCATCTCCGTCGATCGGGTCGAGCGCCTGATACTGGGTGGCATGGGCGATCGAATCGCTAGGACCGTGGGGCTGGGGCCGGAGTTCGCGGACGTGCTCGATGCGTCGGATGACGATCGGCTCGACGCGTTTCCGCCGTACGCGGTTCGGTTCAGAAGGCACGCTGCATCCCGCCCGTCCAACGATCTGGGAGTTCTCGCCGCATGCCTGCGCGGACAGTCCAGTCGCTTCGATCTCGGGCGGCTGACGGTGGTTGCCGCGCCGACGCTGGTCATCGCGGGCGAGCAGGACAGATTGGCCGGCGATCCATATCCGGTCGCGGCGCTGTTTGCTACGGGGATCGGAGCCACCGTGCCTGATGTCAATCACGCGTCGGCGCTTGCCGCCCGGAAATTCCGCGAGCGGGCCTTGATGCATCTCCAACACGACTTCGCAATGATTACTGCATCGGTAAAATCGACATGACGACGAGATCGCGGACCTACGCAGCGCTACCTGCTCCGTTCGGAAAATTCGCCCACGCGACGGTGCTTCCGATCGCGGGAACGAAGCTGGTGTTCATCTCCGGCGTCACCGCAAGGGAATCGGGAGCGACGGAAGCAGAGGCCCAGACACGCGTCATCTATCAGCGAATCCAAGCCATTCTCGAGGCGGAGGGCGGTGGATTCCAGCACGTCCTGAAGATGAACGGCTTTGTGCTCGACATCGGCGACTACCCCGCGACGAACAGGATCCGCGAGGAGTTCTTCGCGGGGTTCGATGCGCCGGCGAGCACGCTCGTCGAAGTCTCGGGATTCGTCCGCCCCGATGTCCAGGTGGAGATCGAATGTACGGCGGCGATCCCGCAAAAATGAACAGCAAACTTGGGGATACGTCGGTCATGCGCGAGGTATCGCTTTCGGACAAGTTCGACGTCATGGAAGGCACTATCTTCATTACCGGCAAGCAGTCCTTGGCGAGGCTGCCCCTGCTGCAACGGCTGCTCGACGAACGGCGCGGTTTGCGGACGGCCGGCTACATCTCAGGCTATCGGGGGTCTCCGCTGGGCACGGTCGACAACGAGCTCCTGAAGATCGCCGACCGCCTGAAGGCCGCGGACATCGTCTTTCAGCCGGGGCTGAACGAAGATCTCGCGATGACCGCGGTCTGGGGCAGCCAGCAACTCGACTTCGTGCCGGGACGTCGAGTCGATGGCGTGTTCGGTATGTGGTACGGCAAGGGACCCGGGGTCGATCGGTCCGGCGATGCGATCAAGCACGCCAATATGTCCGGGACGCATCCGAACGGTGGCGTGCTGCTGGTGTTTGGCGACGACCATGCCGGCAAGTCCTCCTCTCTGGCACATCAGAGCGATCTGGCGCTCGCTGCCCATGAAGTCCCGATTCTCTA
>Ga0153933_1000030_pt1 | contig 88982 bp, 82 predicted proteins | sample TSNJ017MetaG_FD_102275 | JGI IMG/M metagenome (GOLD analysis project Ga0153933, IMG submission 102275) | Attine ant fungus gardens microbial communities from New Jersey, USA - TSNJ017 MetaG | ecosystem: Host-associated > Fungi > Mycelium > Unclassified | place: USA: New Jersey, Wharton State...
GTCGGGCAGCTCGTAGAGCTCGAGCCGCTGCTCGCGCATCTTCTTCTTGTCGACCGGCGCCGTGTAGCTGGTGAAGATCGCATACCAGTAGCAGTTCTCGTCATCGACCGGGACGTGCCACTGCGTGATCGTCATCTCGGTCGACATCGGCAGCACGAAGCCGTGCGGGAAGAGCTGGTTGGTTACCCGCACATGGGTGCGCTCCGCGTCGATCTGGCGCAACGTGATCAGGCGCAGGCCGTATTCGGTGTGCTCCACGTTGATGATGGGCCGATCGAACTCGCGCATGATCTTGGTCATCGGCATGTCGGTGCCGGCGGAGGCGCCGCGGAACTGCTTGCCGTAGGCGGTCGACGTATCCTCGTCCTCGAAGAAGCGATGCAGGAAGGAGGCGTGCGACGGGTCGATGCCGACCTCGAGCGCCTGCAACCAGTTGCAGCCCCAATGCCCCTTGAATGCAAAGGTGTGGCTGTCGGGCGCCACGAACGCGTCGATCTCCGGAAATGCCGGAGGTTCGCCCTCGCCGAGATAAGCCCAGAGGATGCCGCTCTTCTCCACCACCGGATAGGAGCGCTGCCTGATGCCCTTGCAGAGCTGCGAGCCGACCGGCTCGGCCGGCGTCTCGAGGCACTGGCCGCTGGCGTCGAACAGCCAGCCGTGGAAGGCGCAGCGCAGGCCGCCATTCTCGAGCCGGCCGAAGGCGAGATCGGCGCCACGATGGGCGCAGTGCCGATCGATCAGGCCGTAGCGGCCGTCCTTGCCGCGGAACAGCACCAGGTTCTCGCCGAGCAGTTTGACCGGCCGCACCGCGCGTTCGCCATTGAGTTCGTCCACCAGAGCCGCCGGCTGCCAGTACTTCCGCATCAGCTTGCCGCAGGCGTCCTTGGGCCCGGTGCGGGTGATCAGATCGTTCGCTTCCTGGCTCATCATGGCGGCGTCTCCTGATTTGGACTTGTTCGCCTATTGAACGAATGTGCGAATTATGCCATGCCTGATCCGGACGGCAAGCGCAATTTTTGAAACGTTCAAGACGGGACCAAATGCCGAAGCTGAAGCGGACCAATCAGGACGAGCGCGCCACCGACTTCGTCGAGAGTCTCGATCGCGGCCTGCGCCTGCTCCAGGTGTTCGGCACGGTCACGGGCCCTGCGACCTTGAGCGATCTGGCGCGCGCCGCCGATTTGCCGCGCGCCACCGCGCGGCGCATCCTGTTCACGCTCGCGCATGGCGGCTTCGTCGCGACCGACGGCAAGCTGTTCACGCTGACGCCGCACGTGCTGACGCTCGCCGGCTCGTTCCTGCAATCGAACCAGGTGGTGACGGTGCTGCAGCCGGTGCTCGATCGCATCGCCACGTCAGCTCAGGAGATCGCCTCCTTGGCGCTGCTCGACGGCGACGACGTCGTGTTCCTCGCGCGCTCCAGCCCGACGCGGATGTTCGCGGGCGGCCTCGACATCGGCTACCGGCTGCCGGCCTTCTGCACTTCGGTCGGCCGTGCGATGCTCGGGCGGCTCGACGATGCCGAGCTTGCGGCGCGGCTGAAGGCGATGCGGCGCGAGGCGGTGACGCCGCAGACCGTGACCGATCCGAAGAAACTGCTCGCCATCATCATCGCCGATCGCAAACAGGGCTATTCGCTGGTCGACCGCGAGGCCGAGCCGCATTTCCGCTCGATCTCGGTGCCGGTGCGTCGCTACGACGGCACCATCGTCGCCGCCATCAACATGGGCGCGCATGTCGATCGCGTGCCGAGGGAGGAACTGATCGACCGCTTCCTGCCGCTGCTGCGGGAGGGGGCGGAGGATGTGAAGAGCAGACTTCTATAGGCCTACAGCGCCACGCTGCGCAGCCCAAAGCTTCGCGCCTCGTTTTGCAACACCGGCCGCACGGAATCGACCAGCCGTGCCGCCGCCGCATCGACCGAAAGCCCCGCCGTATCAACCACCGCCGACGCCCGCGCATAGAGCGGCTCGCGGCTCACCAGGATGTTGCGCAATTCCGCCATCGCAGAGCGGTCGTCGGCCATCGGGCGGAGGTCGCCTTGGCGGCGGACACGGGCCATGTGCTCCTCCGGCTCGGCCTTCAGCCAGATCGTGTAGAACGACGACAGGATCAGGTCGAAGGTCAGCGGCTCCGAGACGATGCCGCCGCCGGTTGCCAGCACCATCAATTCCTGCCGCGCCAGAAGCTGCGTCAGCGCGGCCTGCTCCATGCGGCGGAAACCTTCCTGGCCGTAGAGGGCGATGATCTCGGCGACCGAGAGGCCGTTCTGCGCCTCGATCTCCTTGTTGAGCTCGACAAAACTCCAGCCGATCTTCTTCGCCAGCATGCGGCCGAGCGTGGTCTTGCCGGCGCCGCGCAGCCCGATCAGCGCGATGCCCGAGAACGACGCGCGGCGCGGCGCCAGCGGGCTGCTGCCGGCAAGGATGTCCTTGGCCTGTGCGATCTGGTTCGGTGATGCCTTGCGCAGGAGGTCGCGGATCACGGCCCAGTCGGGCGCAATCTCGCCGGAGGGAATGAGATCCTCGATATGCGCGCCCATGGCGCCTGCGACACGGCGCAGCAGCACGATCGAGACATTGCCTTTGCCGCTCTCGAGCTGGGCGATGTAGCGTTCGGAAATGCCGGAAGCCTTGGCGAGCACCTTGCGCGACATGCCGCGCAAAGCGCGCATCGTGCGCACGCGCTGGCCGAGCTGCTCGAGGAATTCGGTTTCGGGATCGTTGTCCTGGGTCATTCGTCCGTGCGCGACTGGCGGATTCTAGGAAACATAATGCCGATGAGGATTGACAGCAAGCCAGCGTAGTGGCTTTGTATGAATTATAATTCTTAAATTCACAGGAGAGGGAAGCGTGGCGCGTCTGGGTCCGAGGAGCGGGGCATGACTTATAACGCAGTGACCTGGCTGCTCGACCGCAATGTCGACGAAGGCCGCGGCGGCAAGGTCGCCTTCGACGATACCGTCTCGAAGCTCACCTATGGCGAGTTGCAGCAGCAGACCCGGCGGGTCGGCAACATGCTGCGCCGGCTCGGCATCCGCCGCGAAGAGCGGGTCGCCATGATCATGCTTGATACCGTCGATTTCCCGGTCGTGTTCCTCGGCGCGATCCGCGCCGGCGTGGTGCCGGTGCCGCTGAACACGCTGCTGACCGCGGAGCAATATGCCTACATCCTCGCCGATTGCCGCGCGCGCGTGCTGTTCGTCTCCGAGGCGCTGCTGCCGGTCGTGAAGGATGTCGTCGCGCGCATGCCCGACCTCGAGCATGTGATCGTCTCCGGCAAGGAGGCGCATGGCCACAAGGCGCTTTCCGATGAACTCGCAGGCGAGAGCGATACATTCGCGACCGCGCCGACCCATGCCGACGAGCCGGCGTTCTGGCTCTATTCGTCGGGCTCGACCGGTATGCCCAAGGGCGTGCGGCACCTGCATTCCAATCTCGCCGCGACCGCCGAGACCTACGCAAAGCAGGTGCTCGGCATCCGCGAGGACGATGTCGGCCTGTCGGCGGCAAAGCTGTTCTTCGCCTACGGCCTCGGCAATGCGCTGACCTTCCCGATGTCGGTCGGCGCCACCACGGTGCTGAATTCGGAGCGGCCGACCCCGGCCGTGATGTTCGCGCTGCTGAACAGATATCATCCCAGCATCTTCTTCGGCGTGCCGACCCTGTTCGCGGCGATGCTGAACGACGAGACGATGAAGGGACAGCGCGGCGGCGATCGTCTGCGCATCTGCACCTCGGCCGGCGAGGCGCTGCCGGAATCGGTCGGCAATGCCTGGCGCGCGCGCTTCGGCGTCGACATTCTCGATGGCGTCGGCTCAACCGAGCTGCTGCACATCTTCCTGTCGAACGCACCTGGCGACATCAAATACGGCACGTCGGGCCGTCCGGTGCCCGGCTACAAGGTGCGGCTGGTCAACGAGCAGGGGGCCGAGGTCGCCGACGGCGAGGTCGGTGAACTGCTGGTCGATGCGCCCTCGGCCGGCGAGAGCTACTGGAACCAACGCGCCAAGACCCGCGCCACCTTCGAGGGCGCGTGGACCCGCACCGGCGACAAATACATCCGCGACGCCGAGGGCCGCTACACCTTCTGTGGCCGCGCCGACGACATGTTCAAGGTATCGGGCATCTGGGTCTCGCCGTTCGAGGTCGAGTGCGCGCTGATCACTCATCCCGCGGTGCTGGAAGCCGCCGTCGTGCCGGAAGCCGATCCGGAAGGCCTGCTGAAGCCGAAGGCGTTCGTGGTGCTGCGTCCCGACAGCAAGACCGACGGCCTGCACGAGGCGCTGAAGGAGCACGTCAAACAGAAGATCGGGCCGTGGAAATATCCGCGCTGGATCGATGTGGTGGAGTCCTTGCCGAAGACGGCGACGGGGAAGATCCAGCGATTCATGTTGCGCGACGGGGCGCAGTAACCCCTCCACCCGTCGTCCCGGCGCAGGCCAGGCCTGCGCCGGGACCCATAACCACAGGCTTCAGTTGTTGAACGAAAGCCGTTGAACAGCATCTCTCAAAACGACGGCCGCGGCGTATGGGTCCCGGCCTGCGCCGGGACGACGACAATGCAGAACTTGACCCCCACAGGATTCCTCAGCATCGACGGCGCCGAGCTCGAATACCGCATGATCGGACCCTCGCCTGACGCAGGGCCGACCATCGTAATGCTGCATGAAGGCCTCGGCTCGGTCGGGCTGTGGGGCGACTTCCCCGAAAAACTGCAGGCTGCGACCGGCGCCGGTGTGTTCGCCTATTCGCGCGCGGGCTACGGCGGATCGTCGCCGACAAAACTGCCGCGCCCGGTCGACTACATGCATCGCGAGGCGCTCGATGTGCTGCCGAAACTGCTTGAGGCGATCGGCTTCCGCCGCGGCCTGCTGGTCGGCCATTCCGATGGCGCCTCGATCGCGGCGATCTATGCCGGCTCGCGCCAGGACCATCGGCTGCAGGGCATCGCGCTGATCGCGCCGCATTTCATCGTCGAGGACATCTCGGTGCAGTCGATCGCCGAGATCAAGACGACGTATGAGACCACCAACCTGAAGGAGAAGCTGGCGCGCTGGCACAAGGACGTCGACAACGCCTTCTATGGCTGGAACGGCGCCTGGCTCAATCCGGCATTCCGCGACTGGGATATTTCCGACTATCTCGCCTATATCCGCGTGCCTGTGCTGATCGTGCAGGGCGTGGACGACCAGTACGGCACGATGCGTCAGGTCGAGATCGCGCGAGGCGAATGCTACTGCCCGGTCGACGTCGCGATCATCACCGGCGCCGGACATTCGCCGCACCGCGAGGCCCCCGCTGCGACGCTTGCAGCCCTCACCGAATTCGCCAGCGTGGCGCTCCGCGACGACCGGACGCTGGCGGCCTGAAGCTTATTGCCTGACCTAGGTCATTGGCCGAACAACTGAATTCGAGAACATGAAACAAAATGCATGTTTCGGCGTTTTTAGCTAGACGAAGTCGAAAACATGCATTATTGTGCATATAGCTAAACCAACAACATTGAAGGGTGGCCCAATGGCTGGCGACGATCGCGTCCTTGCAGGCGGGGCGAAATACATCGATTTCCAGACCGAGCCGTCTCGCTACCGGCACTGGAAGCTGGACGTCGCTGGCGACGTCGCGACGCTGACCATGGATGTCGACGAGAATGCCGGCCTGTTCGAGGGCTATCAGCTCAAGCTCAATTCCTATGATCTCGGCGTCGATATCGAGCTGGCGGACGCCGTGCAGCGGCTGCGCTTCGAGCACCCCGAGGTGAAGGTCGTGGTGATGCGCTCGGGCAAGAACCGGGTGTTCTGCGCCGGCGCCAACATCCGCATGCTCGCGGGCTCGACCCACGCCCACAAGGTCAATTTCTGCAAATTCACCAACGAGACCCGCAATGGCCTGGAAGACTCGAGCGAGAACTCCGGTCAGTCCTTCATCTGTGTGGTTAACGGCACCGCGGCCGGTGGCGGCTATGAGCTCGCGCTCGCGACCGATCACATCATGATGGCCGATGACGGCGCCGCCGCGGTCGCGCTGCCTGAGGTGCCGCTGCTCGCGGTGCTGCCGGGCACCGGCGGTCTCACCCGCGTCGTCGACAAGCGCAAGGTGCGCCGCGACCATGCCGACTTCTTCTGCACGATCGAGGAAGGCATCAAGGGCAAGCGAGCCGTGCAATGGCGGCTGGTCGACGAGATCGCGCCGAACTCCAAGCTCGAGGGCAAGCTCGCCGAGCGGGTCAAGGAATTTTCCGCGAAATCCAAGCGCAACGGCTCCGGCAAGGGCCTCGCGCTGACACCGCTGAAGCGCACCGTCGACGACAGCGCGATCCGCTACGATTTCGTCAGCGTCGACATCGACCGCACTGCTCGCATCGCCACCATCTCGATCAAAGCGCCGGACGCAGCTGCGCCCTCCGACATCGACGGCATGATTGCGCAGGGTGCCGCGTTCTGGCCGCTGCAGATCGCGCGCGAGCTCGATGACGCGATCCTGCATCTGCGCATCAATGAGCTCGGCATCGCGATGCTGGTGTTCAAGAGCCATGGCGACCGCGCCAATGTCGTGTCCTACGACGCCTTCCTCGAAGCCAACAAGGCGCATTGGCTGGTCAACGAGGTCAGGCATTACTGGAAGCGCGTGCTCAAGCGCATCGACGTCACCTCGCGCACGCTGGTGACCCTGGTCGAGCCGGGCTCCTGCTTCGTCGGCACCTTGGCCGAGCTCGTGTTCGCCGCCGACCGCTCCTACATGCTGATCGGCCAGAAGCAGGGCGACAACCGGCCACCGCCGGCGATCGAACTGACCGCGATGAATTTCGGGCCGTATCCGATGAGCCACGGCCTGACCCGGCTGCAATCCCGCTTCCAGGCCGACCCGTCGGATATCGAGCGCGCGCAGGCCGCGATCGGCAAGGCGCTCGATGCGGAGGAGGCCGAGGAGCTCGGCCTCGTCACCTTCGCGCTCGACGACATCGACTGGGACGACGAGGTGCGGGTGTTCTTCGAGGAGCGCACCTCGTTCTCGCCCGACGGTCTCACCGGCATGGAAGCGAACCTGCGCTTCGTCGGTCCCGAGACGATGGAATCGAAGATCTTCTCGCGCCTCACCGCGTGGCAGAACTGGATATTCCAGCGGCCCAACGCGGTCGGCGAAGACGGCGCGCTGCGTCGTTACGGCACCGGCCAGAAGGCGCAATTCGATATGACGCGAGTCTAGAGGCGAATACCGCCGTCATCCTGAGGTGCGAGCGCTTGCGAGCCTCGAAGGATGATCAGGACCAAGCCAGCATCCTTCGAGACGCGGCGAAGACGCCGCTCCTCAGGATGACGGTTGTGCAAGACGCGAGACACGTTGGAACGAGACCAAGGAGCACGCCATGAACGTCAACATCATGAACGTCGATTACTCGACCAAGATTCCGAACAACGTCAACCTCGCCGAGGACCGTCAGGTGCTCAAGGCGCTGGAAGGCTGGCATCCCGGCTACATGGACTGGTGGGGCGACATGGGGCCGGAGGGCTTCCAGGAATCGCTGGTCTATCTGCGCACCGCCTATTCGGTCGATCCGCGCGGCTGGGCCAAATTCGACTACGTGCGCATGCCCGAATACCGCTGGGGCATTCTGCTTGCGCCCGAGGAGGAAAATCGCGTCATTCCGTTCGGCGAGGATTACGGCAAGCCGGCCTGGCAGGAAGTCCCCGGCGAGCATCGCGCGATGCTGCGCCGCCTGATCGTGATCCAGGGCGACACCGAGCCGGCCTCGGTCGAGCAGCAGCGTCATCTCGGCAAGACCGCGCCATCGCTCTACGACATGCGCAATCTGTTCCAGGTCAATGTCGAGGAAGGCCGCCATCTCTGGGCGATGGTCTATCTGCTGCAGAAATATTTCGGCCGCGACGGCCGCGAGGAAGCCGACGATTTGCTGCGTCGTCGTTCGGGTGACGCGGACTCACCGCGCATGCTTGGCGCCTTCAACGAGGCGACGCCGGACTGGCTGTCGTTCTTCATGTTCACCTACTTCACCGACCGCGACGGCAAGATGCAGCTGCACTCGCTGGCGCAGTCGGGTTTCGATCCGCTGTCGCGCACCTGCCGCTTCATGCTGACCGAGGAAGCCCACCACATGTTCGTCGGCGAGACCGGCATCACCCGCGTCGTGCAGCGCACCTGCGATGCGATGCAGGAAGCAGGAATCACCGACCCGACCGACATCGCCAAGGTCCGCGCGCTCGGCGTGATCGACCTGCCGACGATCCAGAAGAAGCTGAACCTGCACTATTCGCTGTCGCTCGATCTGTTCGGCTCTGAAGTGTCGACGAACGCCGCCAACGCCTTCAACGCCGGCATCAAGGGCCGCTACAAGGAAACCACCATCGACGACGATCACCAGCTCAAGAATTCGACCTATCCGGTCATGAAGCTGGTCGACGGCCAGATCAAGATGGTCGACGAGCCGGCGCTGACCGCGCTCAACATGCGGCTGCGCGACGACTACACGCAGGATTGCGTCAAGGGCATGCTGCGCTGGAACAAGGTGATCTCGACCGCAGGCTTCAACTACAAGCTCGCGGTGCCGAGCACGGTCTTCCATCGCCAGATCGGCGAGTTCAAGGATGTCCACGCGACGCCGGATGGCCTGCTGATCGACAACGCCACCTGGGCCAAGCGCAAGAACGAGTGGCTGCCGTCGACCGAGGATGGCGACTTCATCGCCTCGCTGATGAAGCCGGTCACCGAGCCCGGCGAGTTCGCGTCCTGGATCTCGGCGCCCAAGGTCGGCATCGACAACAAGCCCGGCGATTTCGAATATGTGAGGATCGAGAGCTGATCACCTTGAGCATGATCTTGTCGGAAAACCGCTTCACACTTTTCCGGATCATGCTTTAGTTCTCTCTCCTTGCGGAGAGAGCAGGAGAGGGGCGAGCCGAGAGGTCCCTGGCTTGCCCCTTCTCCTTATCGTCGCCGCGGTTTGAGATTTGGGGTGCCATCATGAGCGAACAGACTTTTCCGGGACCGGCCCTGCGGCCGCTCAAGCTTCAGATCGGCGCACAGACAATCGCTGGTTTCGAGAGTCCGGGCAAAGGCCGCGACATCCTGCTCGTCCACGGCAATTCGTCGTCGTCCCGGATCTGGCAGAAGCAGCTTCAGGGGTCGCTCGGCGCCCGGTACCGGCTGGTTGCCATCGACCTTCCCGGCCACGGCGCATCGTCGCCCGCGCCCGATCCGGAGCATGGCTATTCGGGCGCCGGCTATGCCGGCTGCATCGCCGCTGTCGCACGTGAGCTCGCGCTGAAGGATGCCGTCATCGTGGGCTGGAGCCTTGGCGGACACGCCGTGCTCAATGCGGCTGCGTCGCTGCCAATGGCGGCCGGGCTGATGATCTTCGGCACCCCGCCGATCAGCAAGGCGCCGGATGGATTTTCCGGCTTCAAGGCGCTGTCGGCCACCATCTTCACGCCGCAGCCGAGCGATGCCGAGATCGCGGGGTGGGAGAAATCGGCCTTTGCGCCCGGCTATTCGCCCCGTCCGTCCTTCCTCGAATCCGATTTCCGCCGCACCGACGGCAATGCGCGGGGCTATCTCGGTGCCAGCGTGCAGGCCGGCCGCTTTGCCGACGAGGTCGAGATCGTGCGCAATCTCAAGATCCCGCTCGCGATCGTGCAGGGCGGTGACGAGCAGATAGTCGACCTCGGCTATCTGCAGCGGCTGCCCGCGCCGACGCTGTGGCGCGGGCAGGTGCAAGTGATCGACGGCGCCGGCCACGCCACGCAATGGGAACAGGCCGAAGCGTTCGATCGCATCCTCGACGCGTTCGCGTCGAGTCTCTGAAAGCACCATTCCCCTGAGCTGTCATCACCCGCCACCGGGTCGCGCGAACGCGCGCCCGATGACAGGCTCCAGCGGGTGATCCAGTATTCCAGAGACGGCGCGACAGGAAGCGAAACGCCGCGGCTTACTGGATGCCCCGGTCAAGCCGGGGCATGACAGTTACGTAGTGGTCGATCGCGCGACCCTACCCCGCAATCTCCAGTCCCGCCGTCGCATAGACCACGCCGCCGTCGACGGCGACGGTGGCTCCGACGACGTAGTCGCCGGCGCGCGAGGCGAGGTAGATCGCTGTGCCTGCCATGTCCTCGTCGCTGCCGACCCGGCGCGACGGAACGCGCTTGGCGACGTCGTCGGCGTGATCGCGCGCGGCCTTGTTCATGTCCGACTTGAATGCGCCCGGCGCGATCGCGGTGACGTTGATGTTGTCCTTGATCAGCCGTGTCGCCATCCGCCGTGTCAGATGGATCACCGCAGCCTTGCTGGCGGCATAGGAATAGGTCTCCATCGGGTTGACGAAGATGCCGTCGATCGAGGCGATGTTGATCACCTTGCCCGGCTTCTCATGCGTCGCCGCCGCGCGCAGCGGCTTGGCCAGCGCCTTGGTCAGGAAGAAGATCGCCTTGACGTTGAGGTCCATCACCTTGTCCCAGCCGTTCTCCGGGAATTCGTCGAAATCGGCGCCCCATGCCGCGCCGGCATTGTTGACGAGGATGTCGAGCTTCGGCTCCAGCCTGATGATCTCGCCGGCGAGCTTGTCGCAGCCCTCGACCGTCGAGATGTCGATCGGCAGCGCGATGCATTCGCCGTCATAGGCGGCCGACAGCTCCTTGGCGGTGGCTTCGCAGGGACCTGCCTTGCGCGCGGTGATGTAGACCTTCGCGGCGCCTTGCGCGAGGAAGCCCGCCGCGATCATCTTGCCGATGCCGCGCGATCCGCCGGTCACCAGCGCGACGCGGCCCTTGAGGGAGAAGAGATCCTTGAACATGCGTTCCTCCGTTGCTTTGCCGTTGGTTCTGGGCGCGGCCGGGGGTCGAGTCAAGGAAGCTGATGAACCCTCTGCCCTTGTGGGAGGGGCCTGTCTCCGCGGATAGAGACCCCTCCTCTCTTCCCTTCTCCCACAAGGGGAGAAGGGAAGAGAGGAGGGGCAACGCTACGCCGCGTCGATCCGGCGAAAACCGTTCCACACGGCGGTAGCCGCCCCTGACGTCAACACCGGCAGGATGCGCGTGTCCTGGTAGTTGCCGTTGAGCGAGACGCGTTGCAGGGCGGTCAAATGATCGGCGCTGGTCGGAAACAGCATGCCGGGCCGCGTCGTCACCGCGGTCTTGAAGCCGGTCGTTCTGGCCAGCGCGAATTCGCGTGGGCCCGCGGCGATGCGGTCGCCATAGGGATAGGCGAGATGCACGACCTGACGCTGCAGCTCCTCCTCGATCCGCGCGCGGCTGGTCGCAAGCTCGAACGCTGCGGTCGCCTCGCTCTGTTTGGCGAGATTGCAATGGGTGATGGTGTGGGCGCCGATCGTGACCAGCGGATCGGCAGCGAAGCTGCGCAACTCGGCCCAGGACAGGCACAGCTCGCGCGCAATGCAGGTCTCGTCGACGCGGTGCCGGACACAGAGCGCCGAGATTTCGCGTTGCACGTCGGCTTCGCCGGGCAAGGCGCGCAGCCATTCATGGATGCGGTTGAACGCGGCGTGCTTGGCCGCCACGCTCGAGGTGTCGAGCCGCGTCACGGTGCCGCCGATCGGCACGTCGATCGCCTGCGCCCTCGCGATCACGCGCTCAAGCGCGACCCACCACAGCCGGCCGCGCCCTTCGGCGAAGTCGCTCGCGACATAGACGGTCAGCGGCGCGTCGAACTCGCGCATAACGGGCAGTGCGAAATCGCGGTTGTCGCGATAGCCGTCGTCGAAGGTGAAGCAGGCGAAGCGCCGCGCGAAATCCTTTGTGGTGAGGCGGCGATGCGCCTCGTCGAGGCCTACGATGTCGATATCGAGCGTGCGCAGATGCGCAAGCGTCGCGCGCAGGAAATCCGGCTCGACCTCGAGATGATGATTCGGCTGGAACGCCTCGTCGCGCCGCGGGCGGACGTGGTGCAGCATGAAGATGGCGCCGACGCCGGCAAGGATCGGCCGCAGCAACAGATGCGCGCCGGAATAGTACAGCGCTTCCAGCCCGGCGCGGATGAAGGTGTTGCGAAGCTGTTTCATGAGGGCGCGGGCCGGCCGATTTGCATTCCGGCTTGAACTTAGCGAAAGACCATTGAAGAAACTGTTAGCCCAACCCGATCAGGCGCTTCTGCCATGTAGCGTGATTTGGGGTTTGACAGTCAGCCAAGGGTTTGTTTTCTCTCTGGTTCCGGACCCGCAGGACCCTGAATGCACGGACTTTTCAAGTGGAGCAGCAAATGGTGGCCCGGCGTGATTCCGCTGGTCATCCTTTGGGGGTTAGCGGCGTGGTCGAGCACGGCGACGGTCGAGGCCGATCTTGCGCTGCGCGCTAATGCCGCACTCAAGGATACCGTGCTCGACAAGCGCAGGATCAGCGTCGACGGACGCGACGTGACCTTCGCCGCCAACGCCTTCTCGGAGGACGGCCGCACCAGCGCCGTGGCGTCGGTCGACGCCGTCCCCGGCGTGCGGCTGGTCAATGACGAGACCCGCCTCGTGGCCGAGGCCAAGCCGTATGTCTGGTCAGCCGAACGCGACGTCGTCCGCGTCACGCTCGGTGGCAATTCGCCGCTGCCGTCGAGCAAGGGCAAGCTGGTGGAGGCCGCCAAGGCCAGCCTCGGCGGGGTCGAGGTAGTGGATCAGATGGCGCTCGCTCGCGGCGCGCCGCAGCGTTTCGACGCCGCCGCGCTGCTGCTGCTCGACCAGATCGGCAAGCTGAAGGACGGCAAGATCACGCTCACCGATACCAAGGTCAGTCTCGCCGGCATGGCGCGCGATCTCGGCGGCCGCGAGGCGATCGCGGCTGCGCTGAAGAACCTGCCGGAGGGCTTCTCGGTCGCCGCCAACGACATCAAGGCGCCGCCCTATGTCTTCCAGGCCTACAAGGATCCGGTCGCGCTGACGCTGACGCTGACCGGCTATGTCCCCGACAACAGCGTGCATGCCGCGCTCGTCGCAGCCGCCGGCCGCAAGTTCTTCAGCGAGAAGGTGGTCGACAATCTCAAGGCCAGCGTCGGCGCGCCCGCAGGCTTCGCCGCCGCCGTGGTGCCGGCGCTCGGTGCGCTGTCGCGGCTGTCGACCGGCACGCTCGTGGTGTCCGATCGCGAGGTCAAGCTGTCGGGCGATGCGCTGTACGACGCGGCATCCGGCCAGATCCGGGGCGGGCTCGGCAAGGATTTCCCGCAAGGCTGGCAGTACAAGGCCGAGATCTCGGTCAAGCCGGCATCGGCGCCGGTCGATCCGACGGTGTGCCAGCAGCTGTTTTCCGAAATCCTGTCGAAGGGCAAGATCACCTTCGAAACCGGCAAGTCCGAGATATCAGCCGATTCCGCCGGCCTGCTCGACCGGCTGATCGAGACCGCAATGCGCTGTCCGAGCGCGACGATCGAGATCGCGGGCCACACCGACTCCGACGGCAATGAAGCCGCCAACCAGACGCTGTCGGAAAAGCGCGCGCAGGCGGTGATGGATTATCTCGTCCGCGCCGGCCTGCCGGCCGATCGCTTCACGCCGATCGGCTATGGCAGCACGCAGCCGATCGCCGGCAACGACACCGAGGACGGCAAGGCGCAGAACCGGCGCATCGAATTCGTGGTGAAGTAGCGATGGCAGCGCTTGCGACATTCTTCTGGGGTTGGCTGCTTGGCGCGCTGCTGCTCGGCTTCTGCATGGGCTGGATTGCGGTGGTGCATCGCGCGCGGGCCGTCTCGAAGGTCTGGATGCGCTGGCTCGCGCTGCTCGCGGCCGCGCTGGTCGCGGCGTCGTTGACCAAGGTGGTGCCCGGCCGCTTCGGCTACTGGCTCGACCTCTTCCTGGTGATGTTCGGGCTCTATCTCTGCGGCTGCGCGATCGGCTCTTGGCTGCGCGACTGGGTGGTCTCGCGCAGCAAGCCGGCGCCGGCGCACGCCGAGAACGGAATGAAGTCCTGACCCCCGCGGCATGCTGCCATACCGTCACCGTATTTTACCGGTGTGACGCTTGGACCCGGTAATGGGCTAACTGACGCGTCCCGTCAGCAAGGCCTTGTCCGCCTGACGGGAAATGCTCAAATTTGTGCATCTGCCGTCATGAATCATCCCTAATATCTTGAAGAAGCGCGTTTTATTGTCACTGGATGAATTCCACTCCGGCTCAAAACGCGCTAATGGGTGCAGGGAACAGCGAAGCGTCGGCGGGGTTCGCCCGAGAACCGCCGTCGCGGCATCGCAAGTCGAGGTCTAGATGCTGCAAGCAATACGCAGGGCGATCGGGTTTCTGCGCCAGAAGCAGGTCCTGCATAAGCTTGGTGTTGTCACCAGCATCGCCGTCATCGGCATCGCCTGCTACGTCCTCTATCACATGCTGCGCCACATCGATGCCAATGAGGTGATCGAGGCGATCAAGAGCACCGAGCCGCGGCAGATTGCGCTGGCGGCGCTGTTCGTCGCGGCGGGCTATTTCACCCTGACCTTCTACGACCTGTTCGCGGTGCGCGCGATCGGCCACGCCCATGTGCCCTATCGCATCAACGCGCTCGCGGCGTTCACCTCCTATTCGATCGGCCACAATGTCGGCGCCAGCGTCTTCACCGGCGGCGCGGTGCGCTACCGGATCTATTCGGCCTGGGGCCTGAACGCGATCGACGTCGCCAAGATCTGCTTCCTGGCCGGGCTGACCTTCTGGCTCGGCAACGCCGCGGTGCTCGGCCTCGGGATCGCCTACCATCCGGAGGCGGCCGCCAATATCGATCAGCTGCCGCCCTGGCTCAATCGCGGGCTCGCCTTTGCGATCGTCATTGCGCTGGTCGCCTACGTGGTCTGGGTGTGGACCCAGCCGCGGGTGGTCGGCCGCGGTCCCTGGACGGTGACCCTGCCGGGTGGGCCATTGACCCTGCTGCAGATCGGCATCGGCATCCTCGACCTCGGCTTCTGCGCGCTCGCGATGTACGTGCTGGTGCCGGACGAGCCCAATCTCGGCTTCGTCGTCGTCGCCGTCATCTTCGTCTCGGCGACGCTGCTCGGTTTCGCCAGCCACTCCCCCGGCGGGCTTGGCGTGTTCGACGCCGCGATGCTGGTCGGCCTCTGGCAGATGGACCGCGAGGACCTGCTCGGCGGCATGCTGCTGTTCCGGCTGCTCTACTATATTGCGCCCTTTGTCATATCTGTAATCTTGCTGACGTTTCGAGAGGTTATCCTCGGCGCCCGACTCAAACGGCTGCCGCAGGCTGATTCGGGTCCCCGCGCGGAGCCGCAGCATGAGGCGGTTTATGTCCGCAAGCGGGGCGAGCCCGGCGTCTGACGAAGCGGCCAGCTGTCTGCTTGCACGAGGCTGATTTGGCCTCGCGTGAGGCAGGCATCAACCGACGGGAAGAAAGCCGCCGCGATGGCAATTGACGATTCGACCTCATCGATTTTCTCGCCGTGGCCGGACCGGTTGCGTCACGCGGCGATCATCCTGTTGGCCGCGGCCCTTGCGCTCAGCGTGGTGGTCGCGCTCGGCGAATTGTCGCTGGTGCGGGCCTGCGCCGTGTTCGCCTGCATCGCAGCCGCGGCGCTGGTGCCGTGGCGGCTGCACGATGCGGCGACCTCGCGCGAGGATGTCCGCGGCGTCAATCCGGTCGAGACCGCGGCCGTCAGCGCCGTGGTCTCCGGCATGCCGGACCCGGCCGTGCTGCTCGATCGCGCCGGCCGCGTCATCCACCTCAACACCGCGGCCGCCCAGCTCGCACCGGCGCTGCGCAAGAACGAGCTGGCGCAGTTCGCCCTGCGTTCGCCCGAGATCATCACCGCGCTGCGCGAGGCGATCGCGACCACCGAGCCGCGCCGCGCCACCTACACCGACCACGTGCCGGTCGACCGCTGGATGGAGCTCGTGATCACCCCGGTTCCGGTGCCGACATTGTTCGGCGGTACCGACAAGTGCATGCTGATGACCTTCCACGATCAGACGCCGCTGCGCCGGGTCGAGGAGATGCGGGCCGACTTCGTCGCCAATGCAAGCCACGAGCTGCGCACGCCGCTGGCTGCGCTGTCCGGCTTCATCGACACGCTGCAGGGACCGGCACGGGAGGATGCGCGGGCGCGCGAACGCTTCCTCGGCATCATGCACACCCAGGCCACCCGCATGGCGCGCCTGATCGACGATCTGCTGTCGCTGTCGCGGGTCGAGCTGTCGGCCCATGTGCGGCCCGAGACCTCGATCGACATCGTGCCGATCATCCGCCAGGTGGTCGACGGGCTCGAGGCGCTGGCCAGCGAGCGACAGGTCGAGATCGAACTCGACATGCCGCACACGGCGGTCACGATCGCCGGCGATCGCGAGGAGCTGCTGCGGCTGTTCGAGAACCTGATCGAGAACGCGCTCAAATATGGCGCCTCGGGGGGGCGCGTCATTGTGTCGCTGAGCCAGACCGCGCCGGGCGACCCGAGCCCCGAAATTCGCGTCATGGTGCGCGATTTCGGCCCCGGTATCGCCCCGGAACACCTGCCGCGGCTGACCGAACGCTTCTACCGGGTCGACGTCGGCGACAGCCGCCACCAGGGTGGAACCGGGCTTGGATTATCGTTGGTGAAACATATTCTTAACCGTCACCGCGGCCGGCTTTTGATCGAAAGCGTGCCAAAAAACGGCGCCACTTTTACCGCCTGTTTTCCCCGCCGAAAAACCGTGATATCCAACTAAAGTCGAACTATTTCAGCCGCTTAGCGCTGTCATCCAACTGTCATCCAACCTTCGTAAAAGCAGCACCGACCGCTCCTAGATGGACCGGCGTGAGCGCGATCGGGCGCATTCGGCGCTTCGCTCACACGAGGAGATCCGCATGAATTTCGTCAAGGCAATCTGCGCCGCCGGCGTGCTGGCGGTGTCGACGCCCGCTTTCGCGGCCGACATCACGGGCGCGGGATCGACCTTTATCTTCCCCGTGCTCTCGAAATGGGCTGATGCCTACAAGAAGGAATCCGGCAACGGCGTGAACTACCAGTCGATCGGGTCGGGCGCCGGCATCAAGCAGATCCAGGCCAAGACCGTGACCTTCGGTGCGACCGATGCGCCGCTGAAGGCCGACCAGCTGCAGAAGGATGGTCTCGCCCAGTGGCCGATGATCATGGGCGCGATCGTTCCGGTCGTGAACATCGAGGGCGTCAAGCCGGGCGATGTCGTGCTCGACGGCCCGACGCTCGGCGATATCTTCCTCGGCAAGATCACCAAATGGGACGACGCGGCGATCAAGAAGCTCAACCCGAGCGTCAAGCTGCCGTCGGAAGCAATCGCCGTCGTGCACCGCGCCGACGGTTCGGGCACCACCTTCAACTTCACCGACTACCTGTCGAAGGTCAGCGCGGACTGGAAGAGCAAGGTCGGTTCCGGTACGGCCGTCGAATGGCCGGTCGGCGTCGGCGCCAAGGGCAACGAAGGCGTTGCCGGCAACATCGGCCAGACCAAGAACTCGATCGGCTATGTCGAGTACGCCTACGCCAAGCAGAACAAGCTGACCTACACCGCGCTGGTCAACAAGGCCGGCAAGACCATCCAGCCGACCAACGAAGCGTTCCAGGCCGCGGCCTCGAATGCCGACTGGACCAACGCTCCGGGCTACTACCTGATCCTGACCGACCAGCCCGGCGACAAGTCCTGGCCGATCGTCGCCTCGACCTTCGTGCTGATGCACAAGGAAGCGACCGACAAGGCGGCGTCGCAGGAAGCCCTCAAGTTCTTCAAATACGCCTTCGAGAAGGGCGCCAAGTCGGCTGAGGATCTCGACTACATCCCGATGCCCGACTCGGTCATCAAGCTGATCGAGAAGACCTGGAATGCCGACATCAAGAGCTGAGTGCTCGCGTCGGGTGTGAATCTGCCCCTCTCCCTTCCCCGAAGGGAGAGGGGACTTTCGCGCCTCCGGCATGATTTTCGACACCACGGCCGCCCGCAGGCGTTCCCTCACGCTTTGCCGGGCCTGCCGAATTCCAGCCCCCGTCGAGGGCGGAAGATCAACGGACGCAAATGTATCGCGGCCGGCAAAACGTAAAGCAGACAGGGGATTGGCGTGGTAGACATGGCCGTTCAAAGCGACACGAGCAACGTGATCGACGCACTCGGACCCTATGACCGTGCCAAGGCTCTGAGCGCCTTCAAGACCGGCGACCTCACCTTCTATTGGATCACCCGGATCTCCGCGATCTCGGTGCTGTTGATCCTTGGCGGCATCATCGTCTCGCTGATCATCGGCGCCTGGCCGGCGATGCACGAATACGGCTTCGCCTTTCTGTGGACGCAGCGCTGGGCGCCCTCGGCCGATCCGCCGGTGCTCGGTGCGCTCGGCCCGGTCTACGGCACCCTGATCACCTCAGGGATCGCGATGCTGATCGCAATTCCGGTCGGGCTCGGCATCGCCGTGTTCCTCACCGAGCTGTGCCCGCAATGGCTGCGCCGCCCGATCGGCATCGCCATCGAGCTGCTCGCCGGCATCCCCTCGATCATCTACGGCATGTGGGGCTTCTTCGTGCTCGGCCCGTTCCTCGCCAACTATTTCCAGCCGTTCGTCATCAGGACCTTCGACGGCGTGCCGGTGCTGGGCGCGGTGTTCGCGGGGCCGCCGTCCTATCTCAGCCTGTTCAACGCCGCGCTGATCCTCGCGATCATGGTGCTGCCCTTCATCACCGCGATCTCGGTCGACGTGTTCAAGACCGTGCCGCCGGTGCTCAAGGAAGCCGCCTACGGCATGGGCTGCACCACCTGGGAGGTCGTCCGCAACGTCGTGATCCCCTACACCAGGGTCGGCGTGATCGGCGGCGTCATGCTGGCGCTCGGCCGCGCACTCGGCGAGACCATGGCGGTCACCTTCATCATCGGCAACTCGTTCCGCATCTCTTCCTCGATCTTCGCACCGGGCACCACGATCTCGGCCGCGATCGCCTCCGAATTCGCCGAGAGCGACGGGCTGCATCAGTCCGGCCTGATCCTGCTCGGCCTGTTGCTGTTCGTGCTGACGTTCTTCGTGCTGGCCGGAGCGCGGCTGATGCTGCTGCGGCTGGAAAAGAAGGCGGGGAAGTGACGCCATGAACCCGATCTACAAATCGCGCCGTCGCAACGACATCATCGTCCGGCTGCTCTGCGTCGGGGCCGCGCTGTTCGGCGTCACCTGGCTTGCGCTGATCCTGGCGACGCTGCTCTACAACGGCCTCGCCGGCATCAGCGTGCAGCTGTTCACCCAGAACACGCCGCCGCCCGGCTCGAGCGAAGGCGGGCTTCTGAACGCCATCGTCGGCTCGGTCATCATGACCGTGATCGGCGTCGGCATCGGCGCGCCGCTCGGCCTGTTCGCCGGCACCTACCTCGCCGAGTACGGCAAGCATGACAAGCTGACCTCGGTGATCCGCTTCATCAACGACATCCTGCTCAGCGCACCCTCGATCATCATCGGCCTGTTCATCTATGGCGCGGTCGTGGTGCCGATGCGCGGCTTCTCCGCGATCGCAGGCAGCCTTGCGCTTGCCGTGATCGTCATTCCGGTGGTGCTGCGCACCACCGAGGACATGCTGCGGCTGGTGCCCAATCCGCTGCGCGAGGCGGCCTCCGCGCTCGGCCTGCCGCGCTCGCTGGTGATCAAGCGGATCGCCTATCGCGCGGCCCGCTCCGGCCTGATCACCGGCGTGCTGCTGGCGACCGCCCGCGTTGCCGGCGAGACCGCGCCGCTGTTGTTCACCGCGCTGTCGAACCAGTTCTCCAGCTACAACCTGACCACGCCGATGGCCAACCTGCCGGTGACCATCAACAACTTCGTGCAAAGCCCCTACGCCTACTGGAAAGAGTTGGCCTGGAGCGGCGCACTGCTGATCACCATCGCCGTGCTCGCGCTCAACATCGGCGCGCGCATCCTTGGTGCCGAAAGGGCCGCAAAATGACCGAGCTTTCCGTTTCGACAACCGCCGCCGGCCACGCTCCGCAGGTTCCGCTGCCGGACGCGCCCCCGAAGGTCACGGTGCGCAACCTCAACTTCTATTACGGCGAGCACCACGCGCTGAAGAACATCAACCTGACGCTCGGCACCAACCGCGTCACGGCGTTCATCGGCCCGTCGGGCTGCGGCAAGTCGACGCTGCTGCGCATCTTCAACCGGATGTATGATCTCTACCCGGGTCAGCGCGCCGTCGGGCAATTGATGCTGGATCAGACCAACATCCTCGATCCCAAGCTCGACCTTAATTTGCTGCGCGCGCGGGTCGGCATGGTGTTCCAGAAGCCGACGCCGTTCCCGATGACGATCTACGAGAACATCGCCTTCGGCATCCGCCTCTATGAGAAGATCTCGAAGTCCGAGATGGACGACCGCGTCGAGAAAGCGCTGCGCGGCGGCGCGCTGTGGAACGAGGTCAAGGACAAGCTGAACGCCTCCGGCCTGTCGCTCTCCGGCGGCCAGCAGCAGCGCCTGTGCATCGCGCGGACGGTGGCGGTGCGGCCCGAGGTGATCCTGTTCGACGAGCCGTGCTCGGCGCTCGACCCGATCTCGACCGCCAAGGTCGAGGAGCTGATCCAGGAGCTGTCCGAGGACTATACGATCGCGATCGTCACCCACAACATGCAGCAGGCGGCGCGCGTCTCCGACAAGACCGCCTTCATGTATCTCGGCGAGCTGATCGAGTTCGACGATACCAACAAGATATTCACCTCGCCGAGCGATCGACGCACCCAGGACTACATCACCGGCCGGTTCGGCTAGAGCGATCCGGAAATCCGGGGACCGGCTTTCCGATGACATCATGCTCAACCAAGGAAATGAGATCATGGTCCGGCATGGATCATGATTGAAGGAGACCAAGCGATGGCTTCTGAACATACCGCCAAGGCATTCGACAGCGACCTGCAGGAACTAACCCGCCTGGTCGCCGAGATGGGCGGCCTCGTCGAGCGCATGATCACCGAATCCGTCGACGCGCTGATCCGCCGCGACATCGCGCTCGGCAAACGCGTCGTCGCCGCCGATATCGAGATCGACAATTTGCAGCGTGTCATCGAAGAGCGCGCGGTGCTGACCATCGCACGCCGTCAGCCGATGGCGATCGATCTTCGCGAGATCGTCGGCGCGATGCGGGTGGCGACCGATCTCGAGCGGATCGGCGATCTCGCCAAGAACATGGGCAAGCGCGTCGCGGCGCTGGAGAGCGATTTCCAGCCGCTCAAGCTGATCCGCGGCCTCGAGCACATGACCGACCTCGTGCTGTCGCAGGTCAAGTCGGTGCTCGACGCCTATGCCGCGCACGATTTGCCGGCGGCGATGAACGTCTGGAAGGGCGACGAGGAGGTCGACGCGATCTGCACCTCGCTGTTCCGCGAGCTGCTGACCTACATGATGGAGGATCCGCGCAACATCTCGTTCTGCATCCATCTGATGTTCTGCGCCAAGAACATCGAGCGGATCGGCGACCACGCCACGAACATCGCCGAGACCGTGTTCTACATGATCGAAGGCCAGCAGATCACGGACAAGCGCCCGAAGGGCGACATGACCAATTTTGCCACGACTGTGCCGGGTAACACGTAACTGAGGGCGTTTCGGTTCGCGTCTGGACAACGGATCAAGAGAAAGAACTTAAACCGATGAGCGCACGCATTCTGGTGGTCGAAGACGAGGAAGCGCTGACAACGCTGTTGCGCTACAACCTCGACGCCGAAGGCTATGATGTCGAAACGGTCGGGCGCGGCGACGATGCCGATACCCGGTTGAAGGAGCGCATTCCCGATCTCGTGGTGCTGGACTGGATGCTGCCGGGCCTGTCCGGCATCGAGCTGTGCCGCCGTCTCAGGGCGCGTCCGGAAACCAAGCAGTTGCCGATCATCATGCTCACCGCGCGCGGCGAGGAGAGCGAGCGGGTGCGGGGGCTCGCCACCGGCGCCGACGATTACATCGTCAAGCCGTTCTCGGTGCCCGAGCTGCTGGCCCGCGTGAAGGGCCTGCTGCGCCGCGCCAGCCCGGAGCGGCTCGCGACCGTACTGACCTATGGCGACATCGAGCTCGATCGTGAAAAGCGCCGCGTGGCGCGCTCGGGCCGCCCGATCGATCTCGGCCCGACCGAGTATCGCCTGCTCGAGTTCTTCCTCGAGCATCCCGGCCGCGTGTTCAGCCGCGAGCAACTGCTCGACAGCGTCTGGGGCCGCGACATCTACATCGACGAGCGGACCGTCGACGTGCATATCGGCCGCCTGCGCAAGCTGCTCAATCCGGGCCGCGAGCAGGATCCGATCCGCACCGTGCGTGGCGCCGGCTACGCGCTCGACGATCGTTTTGCCAAGGCCGAGCCGCAGCAGCAGTAAGGCGCCAGGCAGCAACATCTGCGCCGTCCCGGCGAAGGCCGGGACCTATAACCACAAATCTTGATTGTTTGAACGCGCTGGGGCCGTAGCCTCGGCATAACCACTTGCGCCGGTGGTTATGGGTCCGGCTTTCCGCCGGGACGACACCATCAAATGATATCTCGACTTACCGGCTCGGCTTGTTCGACGGCCGGCGGCGATCGGCGGCGGGCTGGTAGGCGACGCGCGAGTGATGCGCGCAATAGGGCAGGCCTGACAGCGCCTTGCCGCCGCAGAAGAAGAATTCCGGGCTCGAGGGATCGCCGACCGGCCAGTGGCAGGTCGCCTCGTTCAACTCGAGCAGCGACAGTCGCTGGCTCATCGGCACCACATTGTCATAGGCGATCGGATCCGGCTCGAGCTCGACCTCGAAGGCATGGGCCAGCGCGGTGTTGCCGCGCGACACCGGGCGCGCCACCCGCATCATGTGCTGCGCCGGACGTGCCTTGCGCTGGCGCGGGGCCGCGGTGGAGGGCGCCTTGGCGCGGCCGGACAGGCCGAGCCGATGCACTTTGCCGATCACGGCGTTGCGCGTCACATTGCCGAGTTCCGCCGCGATCTGGCTGGCCGACAGGCCGCCCTCCCAGAGCTTCTTCAGCTGCTCGACGCGATCATCGGACCAGGTCAATACCGTCATCGTAGTCTTCCCTTCGCGTTGCGCCGGCCATTTTCGGAGCGGCGCTACGGGCCAATCTGTCCAAAAATCCCTGCGGTCAGAATCCCTTAGCCCTCGCCGGACGCGGTATTGCGCCCGAACGTGTACGCGAGAAACGAAGGCTACTTAGAGGGTCCAGTACTGCCGCACGAGATGTCGTACCCGACAGGCAAAACGCTACAATATGGCGTGACTCTGGCGCAAGAGTCCGCGGTAGCGCGTCCACATGTTCCCACATAGTTAAGCACTGCTAAGAGGCTTTTCCACCGCACCGGAATGCTACGGATTGCGTGTGTTTCGCACCGCAGGAAGGCCGCTTCGTGACGATTGACACGGACTGGCCGCAGCATAGAATGCCTTGCACGTGCCGCCTGCAAAGGCGGCACGTTTTGTTTTCCGAAGCTGGCTGTTGTCGCGCCGGCATCAAGGCGCGCGGCAATTGTCGGCCTCCAACCGTCAGTGATGGCCATGACCAACACCGCCACGTCGCATCTGCTCCCCGTCTTCGCCCGGATCGATCTGGGCTTTGAGCGCGGCGAGGGCGCCTGGCTGATCGCAACCAACGGCGATCGCTATCTCGACTTCACCTCGGGCGTCGCGGTGAACGCGCTCGGGCACGCGCACCCGCACATGGTCAAGGCGTTGCAGGAGCAGGCCACCAAGCTCTGGCACATGTCGAACCTGTTCAAGAGCCCGGACGGCGAGAAGCTTGCTGCGCGGCTCTGCGAGCAGAGCTTCGCCGACTTCGTGTTCTTCTGCAATTCCGGCGCGGAGGCGATGGAGGGCGTGATCAAGCTGGTCCGCCACCATCATTTCTCCAAGGGCCATGGCGAGCGCTACCGCATCATCACCTTCGAGGGCGCCTTCCATGGCCGCACCCTGGGCACGCTCGCGGCCACCGGCTCGGCGAAATATCTCGAAGGCTTCGGCCCGCCGATGGACGGCTTCGACCAGGTGCCGCATGGCGACATCGAGGCGGTGAAGAAGGCGATCGGCCCGCACACCGCCGGCATCCTGATCGAGCCGGTACAGGGCGAGGGCGGCGTGCGCGGCGCGCCGCAGGCCTTCTTCAAGGCGCTGCGCCAGCTCTGCGACGAGCACGGCCTTTTGCTCGCTTTCGACGAGGTGCAGACCGGCATGGGCCGTACCGGCGAGCTGTTCGCCTACAAGCGCGTCGGTGTGACGCCCGACGTGATGTCGCTGGCGAAGGCGCTCGGCGGCGGCTTCCCGATCGGCGCGGTGCTGGCGACCGCCGAGGCCGCCAAGGGCATGGCGCCCGGCTCGCACGGCTCGACCTTCGGCGGCAATCCGCTGGCGGTCGCCGCCGCCAATGCCGTGCTCGACGTCATGCTCAAGCCCGGCTTCTTCGATCATGTGCAGAAGATGTCGCTGCTGCTCAAGCAGAAGCTCGCCTCCGTCGTCGACCGCTATCCGGGGGTCGTCTCGGAGGTGCGCGGCGAGGGTCTGCTGATCGGCGTCAAGGCCGTGGTGCCCTCGGGCGATCTGATCGCCGCGCTGCGCAGCGAGAAGCTGCTGACCGTCGGCGCCGGCGACAATGTCGTGCGCTTCCTGGCGCCGCTGATCGTCACCGAGGCCGAGATCGATCAGTCGATCGTCTCGCTCGAGCGCGCCTGCGCCAAATTGTCGGCGGCACAGCCGCAGAAGGCGGCCGGGTGATGAGCAAGCCGGTTCGTCACTTCCTCGACATCAACGAATTGCCGCTCGCGGAGCTGCGCAACATGCTTTCGGCCGGCGCCGCCATGAAGGCGGCGCGCAAGGCGCATGAGAAGGCCACCCGCCCGCTCGAAGGCAAGACGCTGGCGATGATCTTCGAGCGCCCGTCGACCCGGACCCGGGTGTCGTTCGACGTCGGCATGCGCCAGCTCGGCGGCGAGACCATCATGCTGACCGGCGCCGAGATGCAACTGGGCCGCGGCGAGACCATCGCCGACACCGCGCGGGTGCTGTCGCGCTATGTCGACGCGATCATGATCCGCATCCTCAATCACGACGCGCTGCTCGAGCTCGCCGCCCACGCCACCGTGCCTGTCATCAATGGCCTGACGCGCCGCACGCATCCCTGCCAGGTGATGGCCGACCTGATGACCTACGAGGAAAACCGCGGCTCGATCGAGGGCAAGACGGTGGCCTGGACCGGCGACGACAACAACGTGCTGGCCTCCTGGGCCCACGCCGCCGAACGCTTCAGGTTCAACCTCAACATCGCAACGCCGCCCGAGCTGGCGCCGAAGAAGCCGATGCGCGACTGGATCAAGGCGACCAATGCACCGATCGTGCTCGGCACCGACCCGGAGGCCGCGGTCGCGGGCGCCGACTGCGTCGTCACCGACACCTGGGTCTCGATGGGCGACAAGGAGGGCGAGCATCGCCACAACGTGCTGCGGCCATACCAGGTCAATGCCAAGCTGATGTCGTTGGCCAAGCGTGATGCGCTGTTCATGCATTGCCTGCCGGCGCATCGCGGCGAGGAGGTCACCGACGAGGTGATCGACGGCCCGCAATCGGTGGTGTTCGACGAGGCCGAGAACCGCCTGCATGCGCAGAAGGGCATCCTGGCCTGGTGTTTTGGCACGGTCGCGTAAAAGCCGCAAAAATGCTGTCGTCCCGGCGAAGGCCGGGACCCATAGCCACTGCCGTGAGTTTGTTGGGAAAGCTGTTGCCACAGCTTGATGTGGCAACTCGCACTGGTTGGTAATGGGTCCCGGCCTTCGCCGGGACGACGATCTCTCATCGCGTGAACCCCTTTATTTCATGGTCCGAGACCCCAGATAGAGCGCCATGGTTTCACAATCCCCCGACATCAAAATCACGGCCGAGGCGCCCGTTCGGGCGCCGTCGGCGGTTCCGGTTGACGACGCCGTGCTGGCCTTCGAGGTCGACACGCTGGACTTGCGCGGCCGGCTGACCCGGCTCGGCCCCGCGCTCGACGAGATCCTGCACAAGCACGATTATCCGCCGCCGGTCGGCAAGCTGCTCGGCGAGGCGATCGTGCTGACGACCCTGCTCGGCTCGTCCGTCAAGTTCGAGGGCCGCTTCATCCTGCAGACCCGCACCGACGGTCCGGTCTCGCTCCTGATCGTCGACTTCCAGGCTCCCGACCGGCTGCGCGCCTATGCGCGCTACGATGCTGCGGGCCTCAAGCCGGGCCAGACATCGGGCGAGCTGCTCGGCAAGGGGCATCTGGCCATGACCATCGACCAGGGCTCGAGCACCAGCCGCTATCAGGGGCTGGTCGCGCTCGACGGCGGCAGCCTGGAAGAGGCCGCGCATGAATATTTCCTGCGCTCGGAGCAGATCCCGACCCGGGTAAGGCTTGCGGTCGGCGAGGAGATGCGCGGCGGCGAGGGCGGCAAGCTGCACTGGCGCGCCGGCGGCATCATGCTGCAATTCCTGCCCAAGGCGCCGGAGCGCGCCAAGCAGGCCGATCTGCATCCCGGCGACGCGCCCGAGGGCACGGTGGCGCACGAGGTGCCTGACGATGATGCCTGGGTCGAGGGACAATCGCTGATCTCGACCGTCGAGGATGTCGAGCTGATCGATCCCGACCTCTCCGGCGAGCGGCTGTTGTACCGCCTGTTCCACGAGCGCGGCGTCCGCGTCTTCACCCCGCAGCAGCTGCGCGCGCAGTGCTCCTGTTCGCGCGACGCCGTCTCCGCGATGCTGAAAAGCTTCGCCCCGCAGGACCGCGCCGACATGGTGAAGGACGGCAAGGTGGTGGTCACCTGCGAGTTCTGCTCGTCGGTGTACGACTTCACGCCGGATGAGGCGGGCGTGGAGTAGGACACAGTCGTCACCACGTCCAACGCTCGTCATCACCCGCGAAGGCGAGTGATCCAGTATTCCAGAGACATTTGAGAAGACGGAAGAGCCGCGGCGTACTGGATGCCCCGCCTGCGCGGGGCATGACAACCTAGTTCAGCACCCTCTTCCCATCCGGGCTCGGGCTATCCAGCGAGAACGTCGGCACGTCGATCTCGAAACGCTCGCCGCTTTCCGAGACCATCTGGTAGCGGCCGGTCATGAAGCCGGAGGCGGTGGGCAGCGGCACGCCGGAGGTGTATTCGAATTGCTCGCCAGGCGCGAGCACCGGTTGCTCGCCGACCACGCCCTCGCCGCGCACCTCCTGCTTGCGGCCGGTGGCGTCGGTGATGATCCAGTGCCGGGTGCGCAACTGCACCGTTTCCGGGCCTGAATTGGTAATGACGATCGTGTAGGACCAGAAATATTCGCCCCGCTCGACCGACGAGCGGTCCGGCATGAAGTTCGGCTTGACGGTCACTTCGATCTGGCGGGTCACGGCGCGGTACATGCGGCTTCTTCCGATGGTCTCGGAGCATGATCCGGAGAAGTGTGCGTGGCACTCCGGAAGATCACACTCAAACAGTCCCCCATCATATCGAATTGGTCGGCAGGAACCAATCGGTTGCCGAGCCGTGAAAGCCCCAGTCTTGGCTGCGCCATCGCCGTTTCAACATAGTTCCGGCCTAAAGCGCGCGCTTGTGCCGCCGCTTTCAGCGCTTTGTCCGCAAGTCGTGGGCCGATATTATCTTGACGCAACCGGCGCGCGGCATCCCGCGGCCGACACGGTGTTTGATGAGCTCGATTGCCGATCCCATAGCCGGCTCGCCCGCGGCTGACGCCAAAGCGCCGAAGGTCAAGGCGGCTGCAGTGGCGATCACGCTGCCGGCCGCCGGCGAGCGCGAGCTGCGGCTCGACCTGTTTCGCGGGCTCGCGCTGTGGCTGATCTTCATCGATCATCTGCCGCCGAACCTTTTGACCTGGCTGACGATCCGCAATTACGGCTTCTCCGACGCCACCGAGATCTACATCTTCATCTCCGGCTACACCGCGGCCTTCGTCTATGGCCGCGCGATGCTGGAAAGCGGCTTCGTGATCGCGACTGCGCGGATCCTGCGTCGGGTCTGGCAGATCTATGTCGCGCATGTCTTCCTGTTCACGATCTTCCTCGCCGAGATATCCTATGTCGCGACCTCGTTCGAGAACCCGCTCTACACCGAAGAGATGGGGATCATGGACTTCCTCAAGCAGCCCGATGTGACCATCGTGCAGGCGCTGCTGTTGCGCTTCCGCCCCGTCAACATGGACGTGCTGCCGCTTTACATCGTGCTGATGCTGTTTTTGCCCTTCATCCTCTGGCTGATGAAATGGAAGCCGGACGTGACGCTCGGCCTGTCGGTGCTGCTCTATGCGCTGACCTGGCAGTTCGATCTCTATCTGTCGGCCTATCCGAACGGCGTCTGGGCGTTCAACCCGTTCGCCTGGCAATTGCTGTTCGTGTTCGGGGCGTGGTGCGCGCTCGGCGGCGCGCGGCGGATGTCGCGCATCCTGGCCTCGTCGATCACGATGTGGATCTGCATCGTCTATCTGGTCGCGGCGTTCTTCGTGACGCTGACCTGGTACGTGCCGCAGCTCGGCCACATCATGCCGAAGATCATCGAGCAGTGGATGTATCCGATCAACAAGACCGACCTGGACGTGCTGCGGTTTGCGCATTTCCTGGCACTCGCCGCACTGACGGTGCGCTTCCTGCCCCGGGATTGGCCGGGGTTGAAATCGCCCTGGCTGCGACCTCTGATCCTGTGTGGCCAGCATTCGCTCGAGATATTCTGCCTCGGTGTCTTCCTCGCCTTTGCCGGTCATTTCGTGCTCGCCGAAGTGTCGGGCGGTGCCGCACTGCACGCCCTGATCAGCGTCTGCGGCATCCTGATCATGTGGGGCATGGCGTGGATCATTTCGTGGTACAAGCACTCCGCCGACAAAGGCGCCTCGCGCACGAAAGGCGCCGGCGGCAACGCCGATCTGGCTGGAGGGGGAGCATGAGGTCTGCGCGCACAATGCTGTGCCTGACGGTGCTTGCAGCCTTGCTTGCGCCCGCGCCCGCGCGCGCCGAGGAGGCCGCCCCGCCGCCGCAGCCCTGTGACGTTCCGGCCTATCTGCTCGCCAGCGACAGCTCGCTTCCGAAGGTCACGGAGGCGGTCAAGGGCGGGCAGCCGCTCAACATCCTCGTCGTCGGCAGCCGTTCCTCCACGATTCCGCAGAACGAGGCCAGCGCCTACCCGGCCAAGCTGCAGGCGGCACTGAAGGAGAAGCTGCCGTCGGTGACGGTCGATTTATCCGTAGAACTACAGGCCAAAACCACGGCGGAAGAGACCGCCGGGACCCTCGTTAAGCTTGTCGAGGCAAAAAAGCCTACTTTGGTCATCTGGCAGACCGGGACGGTCGATGCTATGCGATCGGTTGATCCCGACGATTTCCGGACCGCCATCGACGATGGAGTCGTGGCACTGCGGAACGCCGGGACCGACGTGGTTCTGGTGAATTTGCAATACAGCCCACGCACCGAGACGATGATCTCTGCGCCGCCTTATCTCGACAATATGCGGGTGGTGGCACAGGCGCACGACGTCCCGCTGTTCGACCGGTTCGCCATCATGCGGCAGTGGAACGACGCGGGATATTTCGACCTGTTCAGCACCTCGCATGGTGTCGAGCTGGCCAAGCAAGTTCATGCCTGTCTCGGCAGCGCGCTATCGAAATTCGTGATCGATGCGGCCCATCTGGGCCCCGTGCAGCAGAATTAGAGGAAGTCGAGTTGATGCGTTTTGCCGTCCCTTTTCGCCGAACCATCAGGCGAAGCGTGTCCGCGATTGCCGCAATGGCGCTGCTGTCCACAGCGCCGCTCTACGCCCAGACCGCACAAGGCGATCAGCACGCAGCGCTGTCGGCCGGCGTGAAGGCCGAGGTCGCCAAATCTGATACAGCGCAGCCTGAGACTTCGACCGCCGCCACCGATCCGGCCATGCCCACCGATCAGCGTAGCGCGACCGCAAAGGCGATCGACAAGGTCAGGCAGGTCGCCAAATCCGCCGGCGACATCTTCCATCGCGTGCCCTGCCTGGAGCCCAAGGGCGTGCCGAACACCACCGGCTCGCTGCCGCATGTCGCCGCCAAGCTCGCGGCGGGCAAGCCGATCGTCATCGTCGCGTTCGGTTCGTCATCGACGCAAGGTTATGGCTCGACGTCGCCCGAGTTCACCTACCCGAACCGGCTCGCCGGGCAATTGCGTCGGCAGTATCCGACCGCCGACATCACGGTGCTCAATCACGGCAAGGGCGGCGATGACGCGCCTGAGATGATGAAGCGGTTGCAGTCGGAGGTGCTCGACGTCCACGCCGATCTGGTGATCTGGCAGGTCGGCACCAATGCGGTGCTGCGTAACCTCGATCAAAGCGAGACAGAGAAGCAGGTCGCGGACGGCGTCGCGCGCATCCAGGCCGGCGGCTCCGACGTCGTGCTGGTCGATCCGCAATATTCGCCGCGCGTCACCGAGCGTCCCGAGAGCGCACGCGGCATGGTCAAGCTGCTCGGCCGCATCGCCGCCCTTCGCCATGTCGGCATCTTCCCGCGTTTTGAGGTGATGCGCGACTGGCACGAGAAGCAGGCGATCCCGATCAACGATTTCGTCATCGCCGACGGCCTGCACATGAACGACTGGGGCTATGCCTGCTTCGCCCAACTGCTCGGCGACGACATCATCCGCTCGGTCGGCCAGGTCAGGGCCGGCGTCAACGTCCCCGGCGACGTCAGGACCTACCGGCCGATGTGAGGTCGGCTCTCTCTATCACCGTCGCCCTGAGGAGCGCGGAACGCGCGTCTCGAAGGGTCGACGGCCCCCGCTGGTGGCCGTGCATCCTTCGAGGCTCGCTCCACGAGCGCCTCAGGTTGACGGGTCCATCGTCGTCGCACCAGGGCCAACACCCAAGCTTGACGTTCCCGCGGTAATCCGCTCCTTTGGCCCCGAACAATCACCTTCGGGACGAAGCCTCAAGGAAACGCTCATGTCTTTCGTGCTGGCCATCGATCAGGGCACCACATCGTCGCGCGCCATGGTGTTCCGCAGCGACATCTCCATCGCGGCGGTGGCGCAGCAGGAATTCCCGCAACATTTCCCGGCCTCCGGCTGGGTCGAGCACGAGCCGGACGACATCTGGACCTCGACCGTGATGGTGTGCCGCGAGGCACTTGAGAAGGCCGGCCTGAAGGCCAAGGACATCGCCGCAATCGGCATCACCAACCAGCGCGAGACCACCGTGGTGTGGGACCGCGCCACCGGCCAGGCCGTGCACCGCGCCATCGTCTGGCAGGACCGCCGCACCGCCGACATCTGCGCCAAACTCAAGGCCGAAGGCCATGAGCCCGCGATCTCGGCCAAAACCGGCCTGATCATCGACCCTTATTTTTCGGGCACCAAGGTCGCCTGGATCCTCGATCACGTGCCGGGCGCCCGCGAGCGCGCCGAGCGCGGCGAGCTATTGTTCGGTACGGTCGATTGCTATTTGCTGTGGCGGCTGACCGGCGGCAAGGTGCATGCGACCGACGCCACCAACGCCTCGCGCACGCTGCTGTTCAACATCCACACCGGAGAATGGGACGACGAGCTGGCAAAACTGCTCCGCGTGCCGCGTTCGATGCTGCCCGAGGTGAAGGATTCCTCCGCCCGCTTCGGCGAAAGCACCGCTGATCTGTTCGGCGGCGGAATCGCGATCTCGGGCATTGCCGGCGACCAGCAGGCTGCGGTGATCGGCCAGGCCTGCTTCGAGCCCGGCATGATGAAGTCGACCTATGGCACGGGCTGCTTCGCGCTGCTCAACACCGGCACCACGCCGGTGGTTTCGAAGCACAAGCTGCTGACCACGATTGCCTATCAGCTGGGCGGTCAGCGAACCTATGCGCTCGAAGGCTCGATCTTCGTCGCCGGCAGCGCGGTGCAATGGCTGCGCGACGGGCTCGGCATCATCAAGCACGCCGCCGAGACCGGGCCTCTTGCCGACAAGTCCGACAGCATGCAGAGCGTCTATCTGGTGCCGGCCTTTGTCGGCCTGGGCGCGCCGTACTGGAATCCGCGCGTGCGCGGCGCGCTGTTCGGCCTCACCCGCAACACCGGCCCGGCCGAGCTCGCGCATGCAACGCTCGAGAGCGTCTGCTACCAGACCTTCGATCTGTGGGCCGCGATGCGCACCGACTGGCCGGAGGCCAATGCCGCCAACACCGTGCTGCGTGTCGACGGCGGCATGACCGCCTCCGACTGGACCATGCAGCGCCTCGCCGATCTGCTCGACGCGCCGGTCGACCGCCCGATGATCCAGGAGACCACGGCGCTGGGTGCCGCTTATCTCGCCGGCCTCGAGGCGGGCGTCTATCCGGAGCCTTCGAAATTCGCCGACAATTGGCGGCTCGAGCACCGCTTCAAGCCGGCGATGAGCCAGGCCACCCGCGATCGCAAGCTTGCGGGGTGGGGCCGCGCCGTGAAAGGCGTGCTGGCGAGCGACGAGGGGGAATAGCGAACCGGTCCGGCCGCCACCTCGGTGCACCTCCCCGCAAGCGCCGTCGCAAGGGCGCTTACCAAAGTGTCGAAAACAACCCCATGCAAAGTAGGCTGCGGCGGACGGCGTTCAGGCAACTTGACACGTCGGGCAAATCAGCGATATATTTCTAATATTCAGAAATTGGGCGGCGCCCTGCAAACGAGTGAGCGGCCCAATAGTCGCGCCACAAATTCGCTGTCGTCCCGGCGAAAGCCGGGACCCATAACCACGACAGGTCAATATTGTGCGACGCTGGGGCCACAGCGGTTCTTCCCAATAGAAGCCTGTGGTCATGGATCCCTGCTTTCAAAGGGACGACACCGAATGTACGGCGGGCCTTACTTTTCCTGCTGCTCCTGCAAATCGATCATGAGCCGCAGCACGTCGTCGCTGAGCTTGCCGTTCGGCGACTGCGTGCGTCGCTGCGTGGCTTCGACCGGTCGCGAATGCCGCGGCAGCACCGGCACGGGCGTGCCGTCCGGCATCTCCTCCGCATCATCGACCTCGCCCGCGGCCGAGGCATAACCGACCCCACGCTTGCGCTGGGCTTTCTTCGGCTCCGGCGGCGGCGGCTGATAGATGATCGGCGGCAGCGTATGATGGCGCGACACGGCATATGCTCCGGTGGCCTCTCCACACAGAGAATCGCTGATTCGCGATTTCTTCTACTGACAAATCGGTAACGTTGCTGCGTAGATATTTCCCGCCGGCAACATGGAAACAGGGATCGCATGATGACGCTGCCCGACGGCTATTCCGACATCCCATCAGGCAAAATCGCCGCCGTCGTCACCCATCTGGAGATGAATGGCATGAGATATTGCAACACGGCACAACCCATCTAGGATGGTGCAAAGCGCAACCTGTGACGCGGCGTCGCCGTCCCACCTCGAAAGCCCTGGGCTTTCGCAGGTGACGGCGCGCTGCGGCATGACCGACGAGATGACGGATGTTCCTGATCGGCCAATACGACTCGCCCTTCGTCCGCCGCACCGCGATCGCGCTCCGGCTTTATGGCTTCACTTTCCAGCACAAGCCGTGGTCGACCTTTGGCGATGCCGAGCTGATCGCGCCCTATAATCCGCTGCGGCGGGTGCCGACCCTGGTGCTCGATGGCGGCGAGGCGGTGATCGATTCCGCTGCGATCCTCGACTATCTGGATGAAACCGTCGGGCCCGAGCGCGCCATGCTGCCGCCCAAGGGCGCGGAGCGGCGCCATCAGCTGCGTATATGCGCGATTGCGACCGGACTCGGCGACAAGTCGGTGAGCCTGGTTTACGAGAGCGTGCTGCGCAAGGAGCAGCTGAAACTCTGGGTCGATCGCTGCGAGGCGCAGATTTCAGGCGCGCTCGATGCGCTGGAGAAGGAGCGCGATACGGCCAAGACGCCGTATCTGTTCGGCGAGCGCATCGGCCATTCCGACATCGCAGTGGCCTGCGCGCTGCGCTTCACCGGCGAGGCACATCCGCATCTGTTCGATGATCGCTACGCGGCGCTGAAGGCCCACGCCGCGCGCTGCGAGGCGCTGCCGGCGTTCAGGGAGATCCTCCAGCCGCTGGCGCCGCCGAAGGGGTAGGGCGGCACGGTGAGGCGGGCACGGAGCTGAGGGTCCCTCTCCCCTTGCGGGAGAGGGTGGGGAGAGGGGTGGCCCCGGGCGGGATGATTGTTGTCGACACCCGCTCGCGCAAATTGTTCGCGTGTTGTGGCGGCAGATGCGGAGAGAGCACGTCGTGTGGACCCCTCTCCCTAACCCTCCCCCGCAAGGGGGGAGGGAACCCGCCCGGCGTGCGTTCCTCACACGACAACGGATGGAGAGAACGTGCCCGTTACTTCACCCGCATCGCTTCCGGTGTGTCGGGCTGCGCCCGCGGATGCGCCTCGGCGAAGGCAGGCAGCGCCATTGCGGTCTCATGGATGCGTTTCAGCGTCGGCCAGGGCGACAGGCTGATCTGCTGGTTGATCGCCGCGGTGACGTGGCCAACCAGGCAGATATCGGCCAGCGTCGGCGTCTCGCCGTGGCAGAACGTGCCTGTGGCCTTGTGGCCGGCGAGGTGGCCTTCGAGCGCGGCCAGCGTCTCGACCGTCCAGTGCCGGAACCAGGCGCTCTGCTGGCTGTCGCGCAAATCGAGCTCGCGGTTGAGATAGCGCCGCACCCGCGGCGTCAGCAGCGGATGGCCCTCGCAGGCGACGATCAGCGCCAGGGCGCGCACCCGGGCGCGGCCGAGCGGATCGGCCGGCAGCAGCGGCGGGGTTGGAAAAATCTCGTCGAGATAGTCGATGATCGCGAGCGACTGCACCAGCACGGTGCCGTCATCGGTCACCAGCGCCGGCAGCGCCATCTGCGGATTGAGCTTGCGATAGGCGTCGGCACGGTGCGCGTCGGCATCGATGTCGACGTGGATCACCTCGGCCGGCACGCCCTTCAAATTGAGCGCGATCCGCACCCGGAAACTCGCCAGCGATCGCCAGAAGGAGAAGAATTGCATGAGAACTGCACTCCGCCGTTCTTCCCCTCTCCCCTTGTGGGAGAGGGTGGACGCGATGCAGAGCATCGCGGACGGGTGAGGGGTCTGTCTCCGCGGATAGAGACCCCTCATCCGGCTCGCATCTGTCGATGCGAGCCATCTTCTCCCACAAGGGGAGAAGGGAAGGAAGAACTACCCCGCCCCCACGGCCTTCTTCCGCCAGGCCAGATGCACCGCGCAGGTGCAGCCCTGCGGGTGCGAGGCGAGGTCGGTGGAGGCCACATCATTGGCCGGGGTCGCGGCCGGGATGTAGTTCAAGACCGGCGCCAGCCAGCGCTCGATCTCGGCGACCGCCATCGCCTTGCGCGCGGCGTAGTCCTCGACCTGGTCGCGCTCGATCTTGCCGACGCCGAAATAGAAGCTTTCGGGGTGCGAGAAGTACAGCCCCGAGACCGAGGAGCCCGGCCACATCGCAAAGCTCTCGGTCAGCTTCACGCCGGCGGTGGCCTCGGCATCGAGCAGCGCAAACAGCGTGCGCTTCTCGGTGTGGTCGGGCTGCGCCGGATAGCCGGGGGCCGGGCGGATGCCGTCGTATTTCTCGAGGATCAATTCGTCCGGCGAGATGCTCTCGTCGGGCGCATAGGCCCAGAACTCCTTGCGCACGCGCTGGTGCATGCGCTCGGCAAAGGCTTCCGCCAGGCGATCCGCCAGCGCCTTGCACAGGATCGAGGAGTAGTCGTCATTGGCGTTCTTGAATCGGTCGGCGACCACATCCTCGCCGATCCCGGCGGTGACAACGAAGCCGCCGATATAGTCAGGCACGCCGGATTGCTTCGGCGCGATGAAGTCCGACAGCGCGGCGTTGAAGCGGCCCTCGCGCTTCTCGAGCTGCTGGCGCAGCGTGTGGAAGGTCGCGATCCTGTCCTTCCGCGTCTCGTCGGCATAGACCTCGATGTCGTCGCCGACGGCATTCGCCGGCCAGAAGCCGATGGTGGCCCGCGCCGTGAACCACTTCTCCTTGATGATGCGATCGAGCATCTTGCGCGCGTCGTCATAGAGCGAACGGGCGACCTCGCCGATCTTGGGATCGTCGAGGATCGCAGGGTATCGACCGGTCAATTCCCAGGTCTGGAAGAACGGCGTCCAGTCGATGAAGGAGGCCAACTCGGCGAGATCATAGGCATCGAAGCTCTTCAGCCCGAAGAACGTCGGCTTCTTCGCAGGCGTCGCGGCAAAGTCGATCGCAACCTTGTTGGCGCGGGCATCGTTAAGCTTCAGCCGCTTCTTGTCGGCCTGGGCGCGGAAATGCGCTGCGGAGATTTTCGCGTATTCGGCGCGCACCTCGGCGGCATAGGCCTGCTTCTTCTCTACCGACAGCAACGAGGAGGCGACGCCGACGGCACGGCTGGCGTCATTGACGTGCACCACGGGGCCGCTCTTGTAGTTCGGGTCGATCTTGACAGCGGTGTGCACGCGGCTGGTGGTGGCGCCACCGATCAGCAACGGCACATTCATGCCCTGCCGCTCCAGCTCGCCGGCGAGGAAGCTCATCTCGTCGAGCGAGGGCGTGATCAGGCCGGACAGGCCGATGATGTCGGCACCCTCGGCCTTCGCGGTCTCGATGATCTTGCTGGCGGGCACCATGACGCCGAGGTCGATGACCTCGAAATTGTTGCACTGGAGCACGATGCCGACGATGTTCTTGCCGATGTCGTGGACGTCACCCTTCACGGTCGCGAGCACGATCTTGCCGGCGGCGCTGCGGCTGTCGCCGGTCACGCCGTTGGCGAGGTTGCGGGCCTTCTCCTCCTCCATGAACGGCATCAGATAGGCGACCGCCTGCTTCATCACGCGGGCTGATTTCACCACCTGCGGCAGGAACATCTTGCCGTCGCCGAAGAGGTCGCCGACCACGTTCATGCCGGCCATCAGCGGCCCCTCGATGACGTCGAGCGGACGCGACGCGTTTTTGCGCGCGGCTTCCGTATCCTGTTCGATGAACTCGGTGATGCCATGCACCAGCGCGTGGGAGAGCCGCTTCTCGACCGGCCATTCGCGCCAGGCGAGATCCTGCTCCTTGGTCTGCTTCTCCTTGCCGCGGAATTTTTCCGCGAGCGCCAGCAAGCGCTCGGAGGCGCCGGGATCGCGGTTCAGGATGACGTCCTCGCACACCTGGCGCAGTTCGGGGTCGATGTCGTCATAGACGATCATCTGACCGGCATTGACGATGCCCATGTCCATGCCGGCATGGATCGCATGATACAGGAACACCGAGTGCATCGCTTCGCGCACCGGCTCGTTGCCGCGGAACGAGAACGACAGATTGGAGACGCCGCCCGAGATGTGCGCCCCGGGCAGGTTTTGGCGGATCCAGCGCGTCGCCTCGATGAAGTCGACGCCGTAATTGTTGTGCTCTTCGAGGCCGGTCGCGATCGCAAAGATATTCGGATCGAAGATGATGTCTTCAGCCGGGAAGTCGAGCCGGTTGACCAGGATGTCATAGGCGCGCTTGCAGATCTCGGTCTTGCGCTCGAACGTGTCGGCCTGGCCGGTCTCGTCGAACGCCATCACCACCACGGCCGCACCGTGGCGCTTGGCGATCGTCGCCTCGTGCAGGAATTTCTCCTCGCCTTCCTTCATCGAGATCGAGTTTACGATCGGCTTGCCCTGGATGCATTTCAAGCCGGCCTCGATGACGTGGAATTTCGAGGAATCGACCATCACGGGCACGCGGGCGATGTCGGGCTCGGCGGCGACGAGGTTGAGGAACGTCACCATCGCGGCTTCGGAATCGAGCAGGCCTTCGTCCATGTTGACGTCGATGACCTGGGCGCCGTTCTCGACCTGATCGCGCGCGACCTGAAGCGCTGCGGTGTAGTCGCCGGCGGTGATCAGCTTGCGGAAGCGGGCGGAGCCGGTGACGTTGGTGCGCTCGCCGACATTCACGAAGGGGATCGCGTCCGTCAGCGTGAACGGCTCGAGGCCGGAGAGCTTGAGCCGCGGCTCGATCACAGGCACGGTGCGCGGCTTGTGCGGCGCGACCGCGGCGGCGATCGCCGCGATATGGTCCGGTGTGGTGCCGCAGCAGCCGCCGACGATGTTGACGAGGCCGGCGCTCGCGAATTCGCCGATCAGCCGCGCCATATACTCCGGCGTCTCGTCATACTGGCCGAACTCGTTGGGAAGGCCGGCGTTGGGATAGGCGCAGACCAGCGCATCGGCGACGCGCCCGATATCGGCGATGTGCGCGCGCAGATCTTCCGCGCCGAGCGCGCAGTTGAAGCCGATGGTGACGGGTCTGGCGTGCCGCACCGAGTGCCAGAATGCCTCGGGCAATTGCCCGGAGAGCAGGCGGCCGGATTTGTCGGTGATGGTGCCTGATATCATCACGGGCACGTCGATGCCGCGCTCCTCGATGATCTCGGCGATCGCGTACAGCGCGGCCTTGGCGTTCAGCGTGTCGAAGATGGTCTCGACCAGCAGCAGGTCGGCACCGCCGTCGAGCAGGCCGCGGGCCTGCTCGCCATAGGCCTTGCGCAGGTCGTCGAACGTCACCGCGCGATAGCCGGGATTGGAGACGTCGGGCGAGATCGAGGCGGTGCGGTTGGTCGGGCCGAGCGCGCCGGCAACGAAGCGCTCCTTGCCGTCCTCAGCCGAGACCCGTTCCGCCGCGGCGCGGGCGAGCCGCGCGCCTTGCAGGTTCAGCTCATAGGCAAGGTCCGACATGTCGTAGTCGGCCTGCGCGATCGAGGTCGACGAGAAGGTGTTGGTCGCGACGATGTCGGCGCCGGCGCGCAGATAGGCGGCGTGGATGTCCGTGATCGCATCCGGCTGGGTCAGGATCAGGAGATCGTTGTTGCCCTTGATGTCGCGATGGAATTCCGCAAAACGATCGCCACGGAACGCGGCCTCATCGAATTGCAGGCCCTGGATCATCGTGCCCATGGCGCCGTCGAGCACGAGGATACGCTGGCTGGCAGCCGCGAGCAGCGCGTTGCGCTTGGGAGATACGGGAACTGTCATGTGTCAGGCAGCTTTCTGGGCGCCGGTCGGCCGGATGCCGAGCAGATGGCTGATCGCGAACACCAGGTCCGCGCGGTTCATGGTGTAGAAGTGGAAGGTGTCGACGCCGTGCTTGAACAGCTTCTGCACCTGGCCGGCGGCAACGGTGGCGGCCACCAGCTTGCGGGTCTCGGCGTCGTTGTCGAGGCCGTCGAACTTCTCGGCGAGCCAGTCCGGCACGCTGGTGCCGGCGCGGGTGACGAAATTGCGTGCCTGCTTGAAATTGTGCATCGGCATGATGCCCGGCACGATCGGAATCTGGATGCCGCGCGCCCGCACGCGATCGACGTAGCGGTGGTAGAGATCGTTGTCGAAGAAGACTTGCGTGATCGCGCGGGTCGCTCCTGCGTCGATCTTGGCTTGCAGCGTGTCGATGTCGGCGTCGAAGCTGCCGGCCTCCGGATGCATCTCTGGGTAAGCCGAGACCGACACCTCGATGTCGGGGTGGCGCCGCTTGATCCCGGCGACGAGCGCGGCCGAGCTCTGATAGCCGTCGGCATGGGTGAAATAGGGCGTGCCGATGCCGCCGGGCGGATCACCGCGCAGCGCCACGATGTGGCGGACGCCGACCTCATGGTAGCGGTCGACGATCTCGTCGATCTCGCCGCGCGAGGCGCCGACGCAGGTCAGATGCGCGGCCGGCAGCAGCTCGGTCTCCTTCAGGATGCGGCTGATGGTCGAATGGGTGCGCTCGCGGGTCGAGCCGCCGGCGCCATAGGTCACCGAGACGAAGTTCGGGGTCAGCGGCGCCAGACGGTTGATGGTCTCCCAGAGATTGCGCTCCATCTCCTCGGTCTTCGGCGGGAAGAACTCGAAGGAGATTTTCGGTGTCTTCGCGCGGGGCCCGCCGTTCGATACGGTGGATACAATTTCGGTCATGATACGCACGGGCTCCGCTGGCGGTGGGCAGACGTCTTGCATCGGTATGAGGCGCTTAAAATAAGCGAAATGGGCTCATTCAAACAGCCCACCGAGGATGGGAATTTGCCCACTATACGCCGAAAATGACGAGATTAATTGCACAAAAACGGCTATTGGGCAGAGCGATGGATAACCAAGTTATTTTATATCTTATTGATAATACATGATTAAATAAGAGAATGACGAATTTTCTATCCAGGTTTTTCGTGTGGGCAGGGTTGGTATGTTAATAAACTGTCTCATTTCTTCCCAAGGAAGGTTGACCTCCACGCCGGAGGCAACGTCGCGCCCGAGCGGCCCTGATCTGCGCGTCGAGGGCCTTTGTCGGCCCATCGGGCGACACTAGGTTGGTCGCCATGATCCCGCTCTCCGTCCTTGACCTCTCGGTCGTCACGTCAGGCACCAGGCCCGCCGCCGCGCTGCGCAACAGCATCGATCTGGCACGCCATGTCGATGGCCTCGGCTATGTCAGGTATTGGCTCGCCGAGCACCACAACCTCGCTTCCGTCGCGAGCCCGGCGCCCGACCTGATGATCGGGCAGATCGCGGCGGTGACGCAGCACATCCGCGTCGGCTCCGGCGGCGTGATGCTGCCCAACCATGCGCCGCTTGTCGTCGCCGAGCGATTCAAGATGCTGGAGGCGCTGTTTCCCGGCCGCATCGATCTCGGCCTCGGCCGCGCGCCCGGCACCGACGGCGCTACGGCTTACGCGCTGCGCAGCCGGCTCGACCGCCGCGAGGGCGACGATTTCCTCGAGCGGCTGCACGAATTGACCTTGTGGGAGACGCGCGATTTCCCGCCCGGCCACCCCTACAACAAGGTGGTGGCGATGCCTGACGATACACCGCTGCCGCCGATCTGGCTGCTCGGCTCGAGCGACTATTCCGCCGAGCTCGCAGCGCAGGTCGGGATGGGCTTTGCCTTCGCGCATCATTTCGCCACCCATGACGCTGTTGCGGCGATGACGAATTATCGCGCGCATTTCACCGCGTCGGGCTGGCGCAGCACGCCGCAGGCGATTCTTGCGGTCGCGGTCGTTGCGGCCGCAACCGATGCGGAGGCCGAACAGCTTGCGTTGTCGATGGACCTCAACCGCCTGCGCCGCGACCGCGGCGAATATCTGCCGCTGCCGAGCGTGGAGGAGGCAGAGGCCTATCCGTTCAGCGACGCCGAGCGCGCCGCGATCGCGCGCAACCGGGCGCGCTTCTTCGTCGGCGGCGTACAGACCGTGATGGCCAGGCTGGAGCCGCTGATCGCAGCGACCAAGGCCGATGAGCTGATGGTGATCACCGCGGTCTACGACCACGAGGCGCGGAAGAAGTCGTACAATCTGCTGGCTGATGGGTTCGGGCTGAGGAAGAAGGACGCCGCATAACGATTGTCGTCCCGGCGCAGGCCGGGACCCATTACCACAAATCGAAGTCGTTGCGCTTCGCTGGTGCCGTTATCCCTCCCACAACCCAAGCCGGTGGTTATGGGTCCCGGCCTTCGCTGGGACGACGCTGGGGCTCTACTCCGTCTTCTCGCTGAAGGTCGCGCGGAAGGGATGGCCGGGATAGACGCCGAGGATGCGGAATTCGCGGGAGAAGAACTTCAATTCCTCCAGCGCAAAGGCGAGGCCGCGATCGTTCGGGTGGCCGTCGACATCGGCGTAGAATTGCGTGGCGAAGAAATTGCCGTCAACCATGTAGCTCTCGAGCTTGGTCATGTTCACGCCGTTGGTGGCAAAGCCGCCGAGCGCCTTGTAGAGCGCGGCGGGCAGGTTGCGCACCCGGAATACAAAACTGGTGACCAGCGAGCCCGAACCCTGCTCGGCCCATTTGGCCTCGCGCGCCAGCACCACGAAGCGGGTGGTGTTGTGGGCCTCGTCCTCGACGTCCTCGGCGAGGATCTCGAGGCCGTAGATCTCGGCGGCAAGCCGCGAGGCGATCGCCGCGACGCTCTTGTCGCCGCGTTCCGAGATGTCGCGCGCGCTGCCGGCGGTGTCGCCGGCGACGATCGGCTTGACGCCGAGATTACGGATGGTGCGCCGGCACTGGCCGAGCGCCTGGACGTGGCTTTCGACGCTCCTGATCTCGGTGAGTTTCGTGCCCTTGAGCGCCATCAGCTGGTGGCGGATCGGCAGGAACCATTCGCCGACGATGAACAGGCCCGACGCCGGCAGCAGATGATGGATGTCGGCGACGCGGCCGGCGACCGAGTTCTCGATCGGGATCATGCCGAGGTCGGCCTCGCCGGAGGAGATCGCGGCCAGCGCGTCCTCGAAGGTCGGGCAGGGCATCGGCTCGGCGTCCGGATAAGCCTCGACGATCGCGATGTGGGAATTGGCGCCAGGCTCGCCCTGGAACGCGATTTTCAGCTTCTTGGTCATGGGGCGGCTTTTAGCACCGGATCAGGCTTTGGAAAGTATTCTGCGTGCGGTTTCGAGGTCGGCCTGGGTGTCGACGCCGCGCGGCACGGTGTCGACGATGGTGATGTCGATCCGCATCCCGGCCTCCAGCGCCCGAAGCTGCTCGAGCTTCTCCTGTAGCTCCAGCGGCGAGGGCGGCAACGCCACGAACCGCTCCAGCGCGGCTCGGCGATAGGCGTAGAGGCCGATGTGATGGTAGCGCGGCCCAATGCCATGGGGGGCGGTGGCGCGGGTGAAATAGAGCGCGCGGAGCCGGTTGGGGCCGATCGGCGAACCGACCGCCTTGACCACGCTCGGGGCCCGGTCCTCGTCCTCGGTGTGGATCTGCGAGGCCAGGGTCGAGATATCGACCGTCGGGTCGGCGAGCGCCGGCATCACGCTGCGGATGGTCTCGGGCGTGATGGTCGGGAAATCGCCCTGCAGATTGACCACGATCTCGGCCGCGCCGTCCGGATCGAGGATCGTCATCGCTTCATGGATCCGGTCCGAGCCGGACGGATGGTCGGCGCGGGTCATCACCACCTCGCCGCCCTGCGCCCGCACCGCGGCTGCGATCTCCTCGGTGTCGGTCGCAACCGCAACCCGACCGATCCCGGCCGCTTCCGCCCGCCGCAGCACATGGACGATCATCGGCAGGCCGGCGATGTCGAGCAGCGGTTTGCCGGGCAGCCGTGTCGCCGCCATCCGGGCAGGAATCAGCACCAAGGTGCGGGGTTCGCTCATCATTCAGGGGCCCGTCCGGCCTGCGGAAATTGGTGGGGAGGGGATGGAATCCGGCGCGTTTATACGGGTTGCCAGAGCGCGGGCAAACCGATATCTCAACCCTGCTTGGGGGCCGGTGAGACTAGGCCGATTCCCAGGTCCCTTCTCAAGTCTCTCCCACGGCCGCATTCCCGGCCTGAAGTCGACATTCAAGGCCCGGAGCCTGACCGAAATGGACTCCTTCGAACTCAACAAGATTCTCGGTGCGATCCTCGGCACCTGCATCATTGTCCTGGTGACGAGCTTCACCGCCGGCGCGGTGTTTTCCGCCAAGATGCCGGAAAAGCCCGGCTTCGAGATCGCGGTGAAGGAAGCCGCCCCGGCAGGCGGCGCGGCCGCTCCGGCGCCGTCGGAGCCGATCGAGAAGCTGCTGCAGACCGCCTCGGTCGAGAAGGGGGCTGCGGCCGCCAAGAAGTGCCAGGCCTGCCACACCTTCGAGAAGGGCGGCCCGAACCGCGTCGGTCCGAACCTCTACGGCATCGTTGGCGAGCCCCGGGGCGAGGGCCGTGGCGGCTTCAACTTCTCGGCTGCGATGAAGGCGAAGGGCGGCGCCTGGACCTTCGACGACCTCAACAAGTTCATCGCCAACCCGAAGGGCTTCATCCCGGGCACCGCGATGGGCTTCGCCGGCGTGCAGAAGGACAGCGAGCGCGCCGACATCATCGACTATCTGAACTCGAATTCGGATAAGCCCGAGCCGCTTCCGACTGCGTCGAAGTAACGGCTTGTTCTGCTTTTGCAGATCGGACGGCCAGGCAATGCCTGGCCGTTTTCGTATGCGGCGCCGCCTCTCGCGGGGATGTTATCGGGACGTTTCGCCGCAGCGATATTGTTCCCGGGCGATTATGATGAGGAAAAAGCAACGTAATTTGTCGAACCGTTGCCTTATATTGGGTCCCAATATCGGGTCCATGTAACCGGGGCCGCGAGCAGGAAGTACCGAATTTGGCGATCACCCGACGACATCTCCTTCAAGGCAGCGCGCTGGCCGCAATGGCTCCGGCGCTCGGACTGAACCCCGGCATGTCGGCGATCACGCCGGCTTACGCAGACGACGCCCCGAACGGGCTGAAATGGCGGCACGGCGTTTCCACCTATGGCGAGATCAAGTACCCCGCCGACTTCAAGCGCTTCGACTATGTCAATCCGGACGCGCCCAAGGGCGGCGTCGCACGCCAGTTCCAGCTCGGCACCTTTGACAGCTTCAACCTGGTTGTCGCCGGCCTGAAGGGGCAGGTCGCCGTGGGCGTTGCCCGCATCTACGAGTCACTGATGGATGGCTCGCTCGACGAGCCCGACACCTATTACGGCACGCTGGCCGAAGCCGCCGCGTTTCCCGATGATTTTTCCTATGCGATCTACCGCTTGCGCCCCGGCGCGCGCTGGCACGACGGCAAGCCGATTACGCCCGAGGACGTGATATTCTCCTTCGAGGCGCTGAAGGCGAACAGCCCGATGTTCAGCACCTATTACCGGCACATCGCGAAGGCCGAGAAGATCGGCGAGCGCGACGTCAAATTCACCTATGACGGACCGGGCAACCGCGAATTGCCGCTGATCACCGGCCAGCTCATCGTGATGCCCAAGCATTGGTGGGAGGGGACGGATGCGCAGGGCAACAAGCGCGACATCACGGCGAGCACGCTGGAGCCCCCGCTCGGATCGGGGCCCTACAAGATCAAGGAGTTTGTCGCCGGACGATCGCTGGTGCTCGAGCGTGTGAAGGACTATTGGGGCAAGGACATCCCCAGTGCGATCGGACAGAACAATTTCGACGAGCTGCGCTACGAATATTTCCGCGACGACACGGTGGGGCGCGAGGCGCTGAAGGCCGACCAGTTCGACTGGTATCTGGAGCGCAGCGCCAAGGAATGGTCCGTGTCCTACGACGTGCCGGCGGTGCGCGAGGGGCGACTGCTCAAGGAGCTGTTCCCCGTCCGCAATGTCGGACGGATGCAGGGCTGGGTGTTCAATCTGCGCCGCCCGAAATTCGCCGATATCCGGCTGCGCCGCGCCTTCAACTACGCGTTCGATTTCGAGGAGATGAACCGCACGCTGTCGAGCGGAGAGTATCATCGCGACTCCAGCTATTTCGACGGCATCCCCGATCTGATGGCGACCGGCCTGCCGGAAGGGCAGGAGCTCGAGATCCTCGAGACGGTGCGCGACAAGGTGCCGGCGGAGGTCTTCACCACGCCCTACAAGGATCCGGTCGGCGGCAATCCGGAAAACGTGCGTGCCAATCTGCGCGAGGCGACCCGGCTGCTGAAGGAGGCCGGCTTCGAGGTCCGCGACCGCAAGCTGGTCGATCCGTCGGGACAGCCGTTCAGCGTCGAGATTCTCGGCGCCAGCGCCGATCCGGGCATGGAGCGGATTTCGCTGTTCTACAAGCCGAGCCTCGAGCGGCTCGGCATCACCGTCAATCTGCGCGCGGTCGACACCGTGCAGTACACGAACCGGATCCGCGACTTCGATTTCGACATGACGACCAATGTCTGGCCGCAGTCGATCTCGCCGGGCAATGAAGAGCGCGACAATTTCGGCTCGCAGGCCGCCGACCGGCCGGGCTCGAGCAACCTGCCCGGTATCAAGAACCCCGCGGTCGATGCCATCGTCGAGCGCATCATCTTCGCCAAGAGCCGTGCCGAGCAGGTGGCGGCCGCGAAGGCGCTGGACCGCGTGCTGCTCTGGAACGCCTACTGCGTTCCGCACTTCAACTACGACAAGCAGCGCTACGTGTACTGGGATCGCTTTGGCCATCCCGACCCGCTGCCGAAATACGGTGTGTCGGGATTCCCGAATGTCTGGTGGTACGACGCCGACAAGGCCGCCAAGCTCAAGCGTTCATAAGGCAAGGATTCGCGCATGGCGCTTCTCACCCGTCGGCACGCACTCGGTCTTGGCATCGGTGCGTTGAGCGCAGCAGGATTTCGTGCCCGGCCTGCGGCGGCCGAAAACGGAACCGAGATGCACGGCATGTCGGTGTTCGGCGACCTGAAATATCCCGCCGACTTCCAGCAGTTCGACTACGTCAATGTGAAAGCGCCGAAGGGCGGGATGTTCTCGCTGATCCCGTCGGTGCGCGCCTTCAACCAGTCCTATTTCACCTTCAACTCGCTCAACGCGTTCATCCTGAAGGGGGAGGGCGCGCAAGGCATGGACATGACCTTCGCGACGCTGATGTCGCGCGCCAATGACGAGCCCGACGCGATGTACGGCTATGCGGCGAAATCCGTGCAGATGTCGCCGGACAAGCTCACCTACCGCTTCACGATGCGACCCGAGGCGCGCTTCCACGACGGCTCGAAGCTGACCGCGCAGGATGTCGCCTTCTCGCTCAATACGCTGAAGGAGAAGGGCCATCCCCTGATTATCGTGCAGCTCCGCGACTTCGTGAAGGCGGAGGCGCCCGACGACGCGACCGTGGTCGTGACCTTCGCGCCGGGGCGTGCGCGCGACGTGCCGCTGTTTGTCGCGAGCCTGCCGATCTTCTCGAAGGCCTATTACGCGACGCGGGCATTCGATGAATCGACGCTCGACACGCCGCTCGGCTCGGGGCCGTACAAGGTCGGCAAGTTCGAGGTCAACCGCTACATCGCATATGATCGCGTCAAGGATTGGTGGGCGGCCGACCTTCCGGTCAATCGCGGCAGCTACAATTTCGACACCGTGCGCTACGAATTCTACCGCGACCGCGATGTCGCCTTCGAAGGCTTCACCGCGAAGAACTATCTGTTCCGCGAGGAGTTCGCCGCCCGGGTCTGGGCGACGCGCTACGATTTCCCGGCGGTGAAGGAGGGCCGCGTCAAGCGCGAGACTTTGCCCGACGACACGCCATCCGGCGCGCAGGGCTGGTTCATCAATTTGCGTCGCGACAAGTTCAGGGATCCGCGCGTGCGCGAAGCGCTGATCGACGCCTTCGACTTCGAGTGGACCAACAAGACCATCATGTACGACGCCTACGCGCGCACCGTGTCGCCGTTCCAGAATTCGGACATGGTGGCGAACGGCCCGCCGTCGAAGGAAGAGCTCGCGCTGCTCGAGCCATTCCGCGGCCAGGTGCCGGACGAGGTGTTCGGGTTGCCCTACGTGCCGCCGATGTCCGACGGCTCGGGGCAGGATCGCACGCTGCTGCGCAAGGCCGCCGCGCTCCTCAACGAGGCCGGCTGCGTCATCAAGGATGGCAAGCGCGTGCTGCCGAGCGGCGAGGCCTTCACCATCGAATTCCTCAACGACGAGCCCTCGCTGCAACCGCACCATGGGCCCTACATCAAGAACCTCGCGACGCTCGGCATCGACGCCACGTTCCGCCTGGTCGACGCGGTGCAGTATCGCGCCCGGGTCGAAGACTTCGATTTCGACATGACGATGGAGCGCTTCAGTTCGTCCGCGACGCCTGGCGACAGCATGCGGCCGTTCTTCTCCTCGCAGGCCGCCAAGACCAAGGGCTCTTACAACCTCGCAGGCGTCGCTAATCCCGCGATCGACGCGCTGATCGAGAAGATCATCGGCGCCAACAGCCGCGATGAGTTGAGGATCGCCTGCCGTGCCTTCGACCGCGTGTTCCGCGCCGGCCGCTATTGGGTGCCGCAGTGGTACCGCAACACGCATCCGGTCGCCTATTGGGATCAGTTCGACCATCCGGAGAAGCCGGCGAAATACTCTCAAGGCGTCGGCGCCCCCGACTATTGGTGGTATGACGCGGCCAAGGCCGCGAAGCTCGAGCAGGCGAAGTAGCCGATGAGCGCCTATATCGCCCGTCGTATCTTGCTGATGGTGCCGACACTGCTCGGCATCCTGTTCGTTTCCTTCGTGGTCGTGCAGTTCGCGCCGGGCGGGCCGGTCGAGCGCGTCATCGCGCAGATCAACGGCGCCGACACCGGCGGCACCTCGCGGGTGTCGGGAGGCGGCGGCGATTTCGCCGGGCAGCGCGGCCAAAGCGGCGTGTCGGCCGGTGCGGTCAATTCGAAATACCGCGGCGCGCAGGGCCTCGACCCTGATTTCATCAAGAAGCTCGAGGTGCAGTTCGGCTTCGACAAGCCGGCACCGGAGCGCTTTGCGCTGATGGTGTGGAATTTCTCCCGCTTCGATTTCGGCAAGAGCTATTTCCGCGACATCAGCGTGATCCAGCTCATCAAGGAGAAGCTGCCGGTCTCGATCTCGCTCGGGCTGTGGATGACGCTCTTGACCTATCTGATCTCGATCCCGCTCGGCATCCGCAAGGCGGTGCAGGACGGCTCGCGGTTCGACACCTGGACCTCGGCCGTGATCATCGTCGGCTTTGCGATTCCCGGCTTCCTGTTCGCGATCCTCCTGATCATCCTGTTCGCGGGAGGCTCGTTCCTCAACATCTTCCCGTTGCGCGGCCTGACCTCCGACGGCTGGTCGCAATTCCCCTGGTACTGGAAGATCATCGACTATCTCTGGCACATCACGCTGCCGATGATCTCGATGGCGCTCGGGGCTTTCGCCACGATGACGCTATTGACCAAGAACTCGTTCCTCGACGAGATCCGCAAGCAATATGTGATGACGGCCCGCGCCAAGGGATGCAGCGAGCCGCAAGTGCTGTATGGCCACGTCTTCCGCAACGCCATGCTGATCGTGATCGCGGGGTTCCCGGGCGCGTTCATCCACGCCTTCTTCTCCGGCTCGCTCCTGATCGAGACCATCTTCTCGCTCGACGGGCTCGGCCTGCTCGGCTTCGAGAGCATCCTGAACCGCGACTATCCGGTGGTGTTCGGCACGCTGTTCATCTTCTCGCTGGTCGGGCTCGTGGTCAATCTGATCTCCGATCTCGCCTATATGTGGATCGATCCGCGGATCGATTTCGAAGCGCGGGAGGTGTGATGACTGTTCTCGCACCCCAGCAGCCGGTCGAAACCTCGACGCAATCGCCGCTCGGCGAGGCTGTGCCCGCGACACGGCATGCCTTCTCGCCGTCGCCGCTCAACAGGCGGCGCTGGCAGAGTTTCAAGGCGAACCGGCGCGGCTACTGGTCGTTCTGGATCTTCATCGTGCTGTTCGTGGTGTCGCTGTTCGCCAACGTCATCGCCAACGACAAGCCGCTGGTGGTGAAGTATGACGGCCATTTCTACTGGCCGGTGCTGTTCAGCTATGCCGAGACCACCTTCGGCGGCGACTTCGAGACCGCGGCCGATTATCGCGATCCCTACTTGCAGAAGCAGATCGCGGCCAAGGGCGGCACCATGATCTGGCCGCCGATCCGCTATTCCTACGATAGCCGCAACCTCGATCCGCCGACGCCCGTGCCGTCGAAGCCGACCTGGCTGTTGACCGAGAAGGAGTGCAAGGATGTCGTGCAGAAGAAGGGCCTGACCGGCTGCCGCGACCTCGAATACAACTGGCTCGGCACCGACGACCAGGGCCGCGATGTCGTCGCGCGGCTGATCTACGGCTTCCGCATCTCGGTGCTGTTCGGCCTGACCCTGACCATCTTCTCCTCGATCATCGGCGTCGCCGCCGGCGGCATACAAGGCTATTTCGGCGGCTGGATCGATCTCGGCTTCCAGCGCTTCATCGAGATCTGGACCGCGATCCCCTCGCTCTATCTGCTGTTGATCATCTCGGCGGTGTTGCCGCCCGGGTTCTTCATCCTGCTCGGTATCCTCTTGCTGTTCTCGTGGGTCTCGCTGGTCGGCCTGGTGCGGGCCGAGTTCCTGCGCGGGCGCAATTTCGAATACATCCAGGCGGCCCGCGCGCTCGGGGTCTCCAACGCCGTGATCATGTGGCGCCATCTGCTGCCGAACGCGATGGTCGCGACCATGACGTTCCTGCCCTTCATCGTCTCGTCCTCGGTGATGACCTTGACGGCGCTGGACTTCCTCGGCTTCGGCCTGCCGCCCGGCTCGCCGTCGCTCGGCGAATTGCTGTCGCAGGGCAAGGCCAATGTGCAGGCGCCCTGGCTCGGCCTTACCGGCTTCTTCTCGGTCGCGATCATGCTGTCGCTGCTGATTTTCATCGGCGAAGCCGCGCGCGATGCCTTCGATCCGCGCAAGACGTTTTCGAGGGGCTGACGCATGGATGCCATCAACCAGCCCCTGCTCGATGTGCGCGACCTCTCGGTGGCGTTCGGCCGCTCGGTCGCGGTCGACCGCATCTCGTTTTCCGTCAAGCGCGGCGAGTGCACGGCGCTGGTTGGCGAATCTGGCTCGGGAAAATCGGTCAGCGCGCTATCGGTGTTGCGGCTGCTGCCCTATCCGGCGGCGTCACATCCCTCCGGGGCGATCCGTTTCAAGGGCCGCGATCTGCTGGGATCGTCGGAGCGCGAGATGCGCGGGATTCGCGGCAACGACATCTCGATCATCTTCCAGGAGCCGATGACCTCGCTCAATCCGCTCCACACCATCGAGTCGCAAATCACTGAGATACTCAATCTTCACAACAGTATCAGCGGATCGATGGCACGGGCGCGAACGCTGGAACTGTTGACCCAGGTCGGAATCCCCGAGCCGGAGACGCGACTGAGCAGCTATCCGCACCAATTGTCCGGCGGCCAGCGCCAGCGTGTCATGATCGCGATGGCGCTCGCCAACGAGCCCGATCTCTTGATCGCGGACGAGCCGACCACGGCACTCGACGTCACCGTGCAGGCCCAGATTCTGGCGCTGCTTGCCGAGATCCGCAGCCGGCTCGGCATGAGCCTGTTGTTCATCACCCACGATCTCGGCATCGTCCGCCGCATCGCCGACACCGTCTGTGTGATGAACGGCGGCAAGATCGTCGAGCAGGGGCCGGTCGAGCAGGTCTTCACCGCGCCGAAGCACGACTATACCAAGGCGCTGCTCGCTGCCGAGCCGAAGCCCGATCCGGCGCCGCCGCAACCAGGCGCGCCCGTCGTGATGCAGGCGGACAATCTCAAGGTCTGGTTTCCGATCAAGCGCGGCCTGCTGCGCTCGACCGTCGGCCACATCAAGGCGGTCGACGGCGTCAGCCTCGCGGTGCGCAAGGGCGAGACGCTCGGCGTCGTCGGCGAGTCCGGGTCCGGCAAGACCACGCTCGGGCTGGCGCTGCTGCGCCTGATCTCGTCGAATGGCCCGATCGTGTTCCTGGGCAAGGACATCCAGGGCTTGCGCTTCAAGCAGATGCGGCCGTTCCGCCGCGACATGCAGATCGTGTTCCAGGATCCGTTCGGCTCGCTCAGCCCGCGCATGTCGGTGGCCGACATCATCGCCGAAGGGCTCGAAGTGCACCAGCCACAATTGTCACGCGAGGAGCGCGAGGTTCGGGTGGTCAAGGCGCTCACCGATGTCGGCCTCGATCCCGACTGGCGTTTCCGCTATCCGCATGAATTCTCCGGCGGCCAGCGCCAGCGCATCTCGATCGCGCGCGCGGTCGTGCTGGAGCCGAACTTCGTCGTGCTGGACGAGCCGACGAGCGCGCTCGACATGCTGTTGCAGGCGCAGATGGTCGACCTGTTGCGCGATCTGCAGCGCAAGCGCGATCTCACCTACATGTTCATCTCGCACGATTTGCGCGTGGTCGCCTCGCTCGCCAGCCATCTGATCGTGATGAAGTCCGGCAAGGTCGAGGAGGAGGGGCCGGCCTCCGTGCTGTTCAAGACCCCGAAGAGCGACTACACCCGCGCTTTGTTTGCCGCCGCGTTCCGGCTGGAGACGAACGGCGAGGGCGCGGTGGGGACGTAGCCCACCTGTGTCAATCCGGGCTCGACGCTTCGCGTCGCCCCGGAATGACGGAAAAGTTAAAGCCGCTTGATCGCGACGACCTCGCTGCCGGCGGCCTTGATGCGCGTGATCGCGTTCTGCGTCGGCTCGATCACGGTCGCCATGTGATGCGCGTTGGCGTGCACCATTGTGCTGGCGTCGCGCACGATCGCGACATGACCCTTCCAGAAGATCAGGTCGCCGCGCTGCAAATGCCTGGCCTCGGCTGCGCTCAATTCCCGACCGAGCCCGTCCATCTGCATGTCGCTGTCGCGCGGGCAGCCGGTGCCGGCCGCGTTAAGCGATACCTGGACGAGACCTGAGCAATCGATGCCGAGACTGCTCTTGCCGCCCCACAGATAGGGCGTGCCGACGAACCGCTCGGCGACCGCAACGAAATCCGTCTCCACCGCGTCGCGCGGGACGAGGTGCGCGCGCGGCAGGTACCAGCCCTCGCGCGTCACCGCAAAGGCGCCGTCCTCGCGGACCACCGAAAGTAGCGTGCCCATCGCCAGCGCATCGACCGGCGGCAGCTTGATCGACGGTCCCGGGAAGGCGAAGGTGCGCAGCGCCGTCACCTTGTGGGTCGGCGCGGCGCCCGGTTTCATCACGGCGGCATCGGGAATCCAGCCGACATAGCCGTCGGAGGCAAGCTGACCCCAGGCCCAGCCTTCGCCGTTGCGGTCGTAGACCGTGACGCGTTCGCCCTTCAGCGCCTGCGTCATCTGCTCGGCATCGGCCGCCGGCGCTGCGCGGACCGGAGCGATCGCCTCGCCGATCTCGAACACCTCGCCGTCGACGAAGCGCGCGGCCTCGACCTTGCCCTCGAGATACTTCGCGGCAACGTCTGGGCGGGCCGGGGTCAGGCGCGGGTCATGCATAGCGCTGGCTCAGCAGTTTGTAGATCGCACGCGCCGCCTGGCACTCGCCGCCTTCGGGGCGGCCGGGCTTCGCCGAAGGCGTCCAGCCATAGATGTCGACGTGCAGCCAACTGCTGGCGTGCTCGACGAAGCGCTGCAGAAACAGCGCGCAAGTGATCGAGCCCGCGAAACCGCCCGACGGCGCGTTGGTGATGTCGGCGGTCTTGGAGTCGAGCCAGGCATCGTAAGCCGGCCAGAGCGGCATGCGCCACAACGGATCGTTCTCCCCCTTGGCGTGGGTGGCAACGTCGCCGGCAAGCGTCTCATCATTGGTGTAAAAGGGCGGTAAATCCGGCCCCAGCGCCACGCGCGCCGCGCCGGTGAGGGTGCCGAGATCGACCAGCAGGTCCGGCTTCTCCTCGTCGGCCAGCGCCAGCGCATCCGCCAGCACCAGCCGTCCCTCGGCGTCGGTGTTGCCGATCTCCACCGTGATGCCCTTGCGCGACTTGAAGATATCGAGCGGGCGGAACGCATTGCCGGCCACTGCATTCTCGACCGCGGGGATCAGCACGCGCAGCCGCAGCTTGAGGGCGGCGTCCATCACCATCTGCGCCAGCGCCAGCACGTTGGCGGCGCCGCCCATGTCCTTCTTCATGATCAGCATGCCGCTCGACGGCTTCAGATCGAGCCCGCCGGTGTCGAAGCAGACGCCCTTGCCGACCAGCGTCACCTTCGGATGGGTCGGATCGCCCCAGCTCAGGTCGATCAGAAGCGGTGGGCGCGTCGACGCCATGCCGACCGCATGGATCAACGGAAAGTTCTGCTCGAGCTCCGCACCGGTGATGCAGGTGAACGCCGCACCGAACCTCGTCGCGAGCTCGCGTGCGGCGTCGGCAAGCTCGGCCGGGCCCATGTCGTTGGACGGGGTATTGATGAGGTCGCGCGCCAGCGCCGCCGCCTCCGCCATCCGCGTGATGTCGGCGGCGTCGATGCCGTCGGGCGGCACGAGGCGGACGTCAGGCGCCTCGTTGTTGCGGTAGCGGCCGAAGCGGTAGCAGCCGAGCGCGAAGGCGAGTGCGGCGAGCCTCGTGTCATGCGGCGTGTTGGCGAAACGATAGACGCCCGGCGGCAGCAGGCCGGGCAGGGCACCCGGCCGGAACGGATCGCGCGCCGTGTGACCAGCATCCTCGAGGCCGAACAACACCTCGGCGATGCTGCCGTCCGCGGCCGGCAATGTCAGGCATTTGCCGGGCTTGGCCGCAAAGCCGTTGGCGGCGGCGAACTGGCGCGCCGGCGCCGGCAGCGCATCCCTGATCGCATCCCATGTCGCCTTGGTGACGAAGGTGATCGGGATTGCGGTTGAGGCGGGGGCGGTCTCGAACACGGATGACATGCGGTTCTCGGCTGTTCTGGCGTCGTTGGTCGCTACTACACGCGTTTCGCTGATGTTGGTAGCCGCGTGAACGGCTCGCGGCGGCGCTGGTCCGGCTGATCCTAACGTGCCCGATTAACCGGACGTTAGGGTTAACAGTCTATTGATCGCATGTTTCGGCTCGATCCATTCGCCCGATATCGTGAGTCAAAGTGCCATGCGTCGACAGTCCAATCTGGGCCGGCATGCTGCCCGCCATCTCGCTTCCGTGGCCCTCGTGGCGGCACTGGCCGCAGGTCTCGGCGGTTGCCAGACCATGTCCGATGTCACCGGGGCGCTCACGTCCCCGGGATCGTTGGCCTCCCGGAACGACCCCGCGCCCGGCGATCCGCGTCGCACCGTCGAGCTCTACGGCGAACGCTACCGCAAGAATCCCAAGGACGCCGACACCGCGATCGCCTACGGCCAGGCATTGCGCGCCACCGGTCAGCGCTCGCAGGCCTGCGCAGTGCTGGAACAGGCCACGATCGCCAATCCGGGCAACAAGCCGCTGCTCGCGGCCTACGGCCGTGCGCTCGCCGACAACGGCAATTCGCAGGCCGCCTTCGACGTGCTGAGCCGCGCGCACAGTCCGGACAATCCGGACTGGCGCATCCTGTCGGTGCAGGGAACCACTCTCGACAGGCTGGGTCGGCACGCGGAGGCGCGCAGCTACTATGCGACCGCGCTGCGCATCGTGCCGGACGAACCCTCGGTGCTGTCCAATCTCGGCCTCTCCTACATGCTGACCAAGGAACTGCCCAAGGCGGAGGAGACGCTGCGCCGCGCCTATGCCAGCGCCCGCGCCGACACCAGGATCCGGCAGAACCTCGCGCTCGTGGTCGGGCTGCAGGGCCGCTTCGCGGAAGCCGAAAGCATCGTCAAGGCCGACCTGCCGGCGGACGAGGCGGCCGCCAACGTCGCCTATCTCAGGGACATGCTGAGCCGCAAGAACGGCACCCCGGTGGCGTCGCGCGGCACGCCGGTGGTCGCACAGGGCGACTAAAACAGTATTCCGGATCCGACGCTCGTTCAGAGGCTGTACGCCAAAGAAAAACGCCCGGCCGAGGGCGGGCGTTTTCGTGTGCAGTCTCGCCGGCGCGGCTTAGTGCATCTGCGTGAACTTGATGTAGGACGGGCCGAGAATGACGATGAACAGGCAGGGCAGGAAGAACAGGATCATCGGAACGGTCAGCTTGGGCGGCAGTGCCGCCGCCTTCTTCTCGGCCTCGTTCATCCGCATGTCGCGGTTTTCCTGCGCCATCACGCGCAGGCTCTGGCCGAGCGGCGTGCCGTAGCGCTCGGATTGCTGCAGGGCCAGGCAGACCGACTTCACGCCCTCGATCCCGGTGCGGCGCGCCAGATTCTCATAGGCTGTCTTGCGATCCTGCAGGTAGGACAGCTCAGCGGTGGTCAGCGCGAACTCCTCCGACAGCGCCACCGACTGGCCGGCGATCTCGTTGGCGACCTTGCGGAAGGCGACCTCGACCGACATGCCCGACTCGATGCAGATCAGCAGCAAATCGAGCGAGTCGGGGAAGGCGCGCTTGATCGAGAGCTGACGCTTGCCGATGGCGTTCCTCAGGAACAGCATCGGCGCCTGCAGGCCGGCATAGGTGGCGACGACGCAGATGCCGATCTTGAGCAACAGCGACCAGTCCATGCCGGCAATGAAGAAGGTGTAGATGATCGCCGCGAGCAGCATCACGATCGGCGCGACCGCGCGCGCGAACAGGAAAGTGATGTAGGGCGCGTGGCCGCGATAGCCGGCCATCACCAGTTTCTCGAGCGCAGACTCCTGGGCGAGCCATTTGGTGAGGTTGAGGTCGTCCACCACCTTGGAGACGACCTGTTTCGGCGTCTGGCGCAGCGTCACCTTCTCGGACTTGGCAAGACGGTCGCGTTCGCGCTGGCGGATGCGCTCGCGTTCGCTGGCGACGGCCTTCATGCGCTTGTTGAGATCGCCCCCGGCGAGCAGCGGCATCACCAGGGTGTAGACCGTGGCGCTTGCCGCGAAGAAGGCAAGCAGCATCGTCATGAACCTGACGTCGTGGAGCTTGGCGACCAGAATATCAATCATGCAGCACCGTCAGAAATCGAAGTTGATCATCTTCTTCATCACCAGGACGCCCATGGTCATCCAGACCGCGCAGCCCACCAGCATCAACTGCCCGGTCGGGTTGGTCCACAGCACCGCGATGTATTCGGGCGTCGTGATGAACACCAGCAGCATCACGACCGGCGGCAGCGAGCCGATGATGCCGGCGGAGGCCTTCGCCTCCATCGACATTGCCTGGATCTTCTCGGACATCTTCTTGCGGTCGCGCAGCACCTTGGAGAGGTTACCGAGCGCTTCGGACAGGTTGCCGCCGGATTTCTGCTGGATCGCGATCACGATACCGAAGAAATTGGCTTCCGGCAGCGGCATCCGTTCGTAGAGCCGGGCGCAGGCCTCGCCGAGCGGCATGCCGATCGCCTGGGTTTCGATGATCGCGAGGAACTCGCTGCGCAGCGGCTCCGGCGCGTCAGTGGCGACCACCTTGATGGATTCGAAGAGCGGCAGGCCGGCCTTGATGCCGCGTACGATGACGTCGACGGCGTCGGGCAGCGCCTTCAGGAAGGCCTTTTCCCGGCGCTTCTTCAGGAAGCCGAGCATCCAGCGCGGCAGGCCGAAGCCCATCGCGAACGCGATGCCGGCCGCACCCAGCATGCCGCCGCCGCCGAGGAATGCGGCGCCGAACCCCGCCAGGGCGAGCACGCCCGAGATGATCCAGAACTTCTGCGTGGACCATTCCAGTCCGGCCTGCGCGATGCGCATGGAGAGCGGGACCTTCTTGTCCTTCTTGGCCCGCTGCTCGAGCTCTTTCAGGGATCCTTCGACCTGCTCGCGGCGGGAGCGTTGCGTGCGCTCGGTATGACGGGCGGACGCAGGCTCGGTGCGCGCCACCGAGGCGCGGCGGGATTCCGCCTTCTTCTCCCCGGACAAATAGGGATACACGAAGACCCAGGTGAGGCCGCCAACGGTGGTGGCGGCGAGGAAGGCCAGGGCAAGGGTTTGCATTTGCATGGCGGGTCCCCTTAGGCCTGCGGCGGAGCTTCGGAGGCGTCGAGCGCCGCCGCAAGCCGCTTCTCTTCATTGTAATAGCGCGCGCGCTCCCAGAATTTCGGACGGCCGATCCCGGTCGAGCGGTGCCGGCCGATGATCTTGCCGTTCGCGTCCTCGCCGATCATGTCGTACAGGAAGATGTCCTGGGTGATGATGGTGTCGCCTTCCATGCCCATCACCTCGGTGATGTGGGTAATCCGGCGTGAGCCGTCGCGCAGGCGCGCGGCCTGGATGATCACGTCGATCGAGGCGCAGATCATCTCGCGGATGGTCCGTGACGGCAGCGAAAATCCGCCCATCGTGATCATGGATTCGCAGCGCGACAACGCCTCGCGCGGGTTGTTGGCGTGCAGCGTGCCCATCGAGCCGTCGTGACCCGTGTTCATCGCCTGCAGCAGGTCGAACGCCTCGGGTCCGCGGACTTCGCCGACGATGATACGCTCGGGACGCATACGCAGGCAGTTGCGCACCAGTTCGCGCATCGTGACCTGGCCTTCGCCTTCGATGTTGGGGGGGCGGGTTTCCAGCCTCACCACATGCGGCTGCTGCAGCTGGAGCTCGGCGGCGTCTTCGCAGGTGATGACGCGCTCGTCGTGCTCGATATAGTTGGTGAGGCAGTTCAAGAGCGTGGTTTTTCCCGAGCCGGTGCCGCCGGAGATCAGCACGTTGCAGCGGACGCGGCCGATGATCTGCAGGATCGACGCCCCTTCGGGCGTGATGGCGCCGAACTTGACGAGCTGATCCAGCGTCAGCTTGTCCTTCTTGAATTTGCGGATGGTGAGCGCGGGGCCGTCGATCGCCAGCGGCGGCACGATGGCGTTGACGCGGGAGCCGTCGGCGAGGCGGGCGTCGCAGATCGGCGAGGATTCGTCGACGCGCCGGCCGACCTGGCTGACGATGCGCTGACAGATGTTCAGCAGCTGCTGGTTGTCGCGGAAGCGGATGCCGGTGCGCTGGATCTTGCCGCCGACTTCGATGAACACCGTGCCGGCGCCGTTGACCATGATGTCGGCGATGTCGTCGCGCGACAGCAGCGGTTCCAGCGGACCGTAGCCGAGCACGTCGTTGCAGATGTCGTCGAGCAGCTCTTCCTGCTCGGCGATCGACATCACGATGTTCTTGATCGCGATGATCTCGTTGACGATGTCGCGGATTTCCTCGCGCGCGGACTCGCTGTCGAGCTTGGCGAGCTGGGCGAGGTCGATCGCCTCGATCAGGGCGCCGAAGATCGTCGCCTTGACCTGGTAGTAATTGTCGGAGCGGCGGGTCTCGATGACGGGGGCGGGCGGCGGCTTTGCCGGCGCCAGCGGCGGCGAGGGCACCGCCGGTGCCGCGGATTCGCGCGACATGGCCGGCTGGCCGGCAGGTTCCGGCGCCTGAAATGCGGGCTTTGGTGCCCGCACGTCCACATCGTTTCCGCTACGCTTACCAAACACGACGTCTTGACTCCACGCGGCCCGTTACTTCGACCGCAGCTTTTCGAGCAGGGGCGACAGGAACGATCCCCTCGGCTTCTTGGTCTCGCCGCGGCCTGTCAGCCGCTGCGCCATTTGCAGGAACATCTCTACCGCGCGATGATTGGCGGCGATTTCGGCGATCATCTGGCCGTTGTTGGCCGCCGACCCGAAGGTCTGCGGATCGAACGGGATGGCGGCGATCGGTTGGCTCTCGATCGCCTTGGCGAACTCGCTGGCCGCGATCTCGGGGCGCTTCGGCACGCCGACCTGGTTCAGGCAGTACAGCGGTGCGCGGTCGTTCGGCCGCGCCGCCTTCAGCAGGTCGAACATGTTCTTGGCGTTGCGCAGATTGGCGAGATCGGGCGCCGCCACGATCAGGATGTCGTCGGCCGCGATCAGCGCCCGCTTGGTCCAGCCCGACCATTGGTGCGGTACATCGAGCACGATGCAGGGCATCGTTGTGCGCAGCGTGTCGAAGATCGCGTCGAACGCCTCGGCGCCGAAATCATAGACCTTGTCGAGCGTCGCCGGCGCCGCCAGCAGGCTGAGATGGTCGGTGCATTTCGACAGCAGGCGGTCGATGAAGGCGGTATCGACGCGGTCGGGCGAGAACACCGCGTCGGCGACACCCTGCGCCGGATCCTGGTTGTAGTTGAGGCCCGCGGTGCCGAACGCCAGATCGAGGTCGGCGACGACGGAATCGAGTGCCAGGTCGCGGGCGATCGCCCACGCCACGTTGTGGGCGATGGTCGAGGCACCGACACCGCCCTTGGCGCCGACGACGGCGATGACGCGGCCGACGGCCTTGGCTTCCGGCGCCGAGAACAGGTTGCAGACCGCGCGCACCACGTCGATCGTGTGGGCGGGCGCGATCACATAGTCGCTGACGCCGCGGCGCACCAGCTCGCGATACAGCGTGACGTCGTTGATCTTGCCGATCACGATCACGCGGGTGCCGGCGTCGCAGACCGAGGCAAGCTGGTCGAGGCCCGCCAGCACGTCGTTGCGGCCCTCGGTCTCGAGGATAATGACGTTGGGCGTCGGCGCCGAGCGATAGGCCTCGACGGCGGCCGCCATGCCGCCCATCTGGATCTTGAGATGCGCCTTGGCCAGCCTGCGGTCCTCGCCGGCCGACTGCACGGCGGCAGCGGTCTCGACCGTCTCGCAGAACGCCTGGACCGAAACCCGCGGCGCCGGCGCAATGTGCTCCTCTGCGGGCGAGGCCGTGGCGTCCGCCTGCTCGTCGGAGTTCTGTCGCGCGTAGGTGATCATTTGCCTGTGTCGCTGAGTTTGGCCTTGTCGGCTTCGGGATAGGTCGTCGCGGTGCTGGTGCCCTTCCGATACTTGTCGAAGGCGATGTTGCGACGTGGCGTATAGGCGGCAGTCTCGGCGCGCGGCTGGACGATGTCGGCCGGATCCTCGACCATTGCCGCAATGTTGCGCTGGTAGGCGCAGCCGAAATTGTAATACGACTTGTTCTCGAGGTAGGACTTGTTGTTGATCGACAGACCGACGTCCTCCGGCCACACGCCGCATGGTCCGGCGACGGCCGTCATCTTCGGATAGTTGACCCGGATCGCCGGCATCTGGCGCGGGTCCTGCGGATGATATTTGCGAACCAGGAGCGCACGCGGCGGCACGCCGGCGGCGGCGAAGCTCGCCTCGATCTCGCGCAACGATTCCTGCGCGGCGCGCGCATTCGGCGTATCGACGGGAACGTCGACCGTGACCGCGCCGGTCCCCTCGCGCATCCAGTCCGAGGCCATCCCCATCACCTCGGCGCGCTGATCGGCGGTCAGGCCGCCGCGGGCGCGACCGACGAAGACCACGATCGAGCGGTCGGCTTCGGTGACGGCGATCGGATGCCGCTGGCGATAGTCCTCCGGTGCACTCACATAGGCGAGGCTATTGTCATTGGTGTGCTGGCAGGCGCCCAATGTCACGGCGAGACCGATCAACGCCCCGGCGAGGGCCAGGCGACGCTTGCGATCGATTGAAGTCGTGGATGTCGTCGGTGTCATCGTCCCCGCCTCAATCGGTAATAAAGCCGTAGGTGCCGCGATAATTCTTCGCCGGCTCCGTGTGGCCCGGTACGCCGTAGATGCGATTGACGCTGCCGAGCAGGTCGGCCTGCGGATCAGCCGCGTTGGTGAAGCCGTCGTCCGGACGCGACAGGTCCTTCTGCGCCACCGCGCGGACGATGTAAGGCGTCACGATCACCATCAGTTCGGTCTGGTTGTTGACGAAGTCGCGGCTGCGGAACAGCGTGCCGAGCACCGGAAGCTCCGCCAGTCCGGGCAGGCCGTTGATCGCCTGCTTGGTCTGGTCCTGGATCAGGCCGGCCATCGCCATCGAACCGCCGGAGGGAATCTCCAACGTGGTCTCGGCGCGGCGGGTCTTGATCGAGGGCACCGAAATTCCGGTGATGGTGATCGAGTTGGCGGTCGAGATTTCGGACACTTCCGTCATCACCCGCAGGCTGATGCGGCCTTCGGTCAGCACCACCGGGGTGAAATTGAGCGAAACGCCGAACTTCTTGAAGGAGATCGAGGGGGCGCATTGCCCCACCGAGCCCGCCGCCGTGGTTTGGCAGGTCACGCCGGTTGGAATCGGAAATTCGCCGCCGGCGATGAAGGTCGCGGACTCGCCCGAAATCGCGGTCAGGTTCGGTTCGGCGAGCGTGCGGGTCAGGCCGGCGCTTTCCATCGCGCGCAGCGTCGCCGACACCGACGGTCCGGAGCCGAATGACGTGACCAGCGAGTTGTTGGTGATGGCCTGGCCATTGGCGGTGAACGGATTGGCGTTGGTGAAAGTCACCGCCGTGGTGCCGTAGTTGAGGTTGGCGGTGAGGTCGATGCCGAGCTGCTTGATCACGCTGCGGGCGACTTCGGCCACGGTGACCTTCAGCATCACCTGGTCGCGGCCGCGCACCGTGATGGAGTTGACGACCTTGTCGGCCGAGCCGGCGAGCCGGGCGGCGAGGTCGCCGGCCTGCTGGGCCTCGATCGGGCTCGCGCAGGTGCCGGTCAGCACCACGCCGTCGCCGACGCCCTCGATCTGGATGTCGGCGTTGGGCAGCGCCTGCTTGAGCGCGGCGCGCACGCCGTTGAGGTCGCGCTTCACCGCGATGTCGTAGGCCGCGATCTGCTGGCCGGCGGCGTCGAAGAACACGATGTTGGTCTGGCCGACCGTCGCGCCGATGATGTAGGCGCGCTGCGCCGAGCGCACCACGGCGTTGGCGATCTTGGGATCGGCGACCAGAACGTCCTTGATGTCGCGCGGCAGGTCGATCACGACGGACTTGCCGATGCCGAGCGACAGGAAGCGGGCGTTCATCTGGCCGTCGGAGGTGGCGGGCGGGGGCGCGGCACGGTAGTCGCTCGCCACCGCCGGCGTCAGTGCCGGGGTGAGCGTGAGCGCTGCGACCGCCGAAAACGACAGGGCGCGGACCAGCGATGTCCGCATCGTCTGTTGCGTTACCCTGCACTTCATCTCGTGTGTCCTCATCGTCACTTCTGCATCGTCGCCTGGCTGGCGACGCCGTAGCGGATCACGTTCACCGTCTCGCCGCGCTTGCGATTGCTGTCGTCGGTCTTGATGTCGACCGCGTTGACGTCGGCGATGCTGCGCAGCGCGAGCGACAGGGTGCCGCTCTGGCGCGCGCGAGCCAGCGTTTCGGTCTGTTCGGGCTTCAGCTCCAGCGTCACGGTCTTGCCGACCAGCGCGTTGGTGCCGTCCTTTTCCTTCGGAGCCTGGTCAATCGCGAGCACGCGGACGTTGGTCAGGATGACCTCGGAATTGATGATGTCGGCCCCGTTGCGGTCGGGATTCTTGTCGCGCTTGGAGAGCAGGACGTCGACCCGGTCGTTCGGCAGGATGAAGCCGCCGGCGCCGGTCTCGGGCGAAATTTCGGTCGATACCGCGCGCATGCCGCTCGGCAGGATTGCCGCCATGAAGCCGCTGCCGTCGGCCTTGACGAGCTTCTGCTCACGGATCGGCTCACCCTGGATGAACGGGGAGCGCGCGATCGAGCCGGTGATGTCCTGGATGGCGTTGGCGTTGGCGTCCTTGCGCATGAAGCTGTTGCTGGCGGTCGCGGCCGGCCAGGTCTGCCACTGCAGATCCTCGGGCTTCACGGTCTGGCCGAGGCCGATGTCGGAACGTGCAACCAGGATGTCGACCGTCGGCAGCTGCGCGACCGGTGGCGGCGGCGCCGGCTTGTCGCTGCTGCCACTTGCCAGATAGAGGGCCGCAAGGCCGGCACAGCCTGCGATAGCAAGGACCAGAATGCGGGCCGTATTCATTACGCTTCACTTTCCACATGACGCCGCGACGCTGCCGCCGCCGTGATGGGAGTTGACCAGCTATTCGTCAAAGCATGGTTAATGAGGCGTATCTAAATCGCCTTAACGGGTGGTTACCCGTAGCTTCCGGGGGATAGTCCGGCGCTTCAGCGCAGCGCGAGATGCGCGAGATCGATGGTCTCGATCCAGTCGGTCTGCGGATAGACCATCAGCGCGCCGAGCGCGAGCGCGATGCCGTAGGGGATGCCGGTCTGCTTGTCGTGCAAACGGGTCAGCCAGGCCTGGGACGTCAGCGCAACGGGCAGCGGCCACTGCCGAAGCTGCAGCAGCCCCACGGTCAGCGCGCCGCCGAATAGCGAGGCGATGACCAGGAAATCGAGCAGATGGTCGAAGCCGAACCACAGACCGACGGCGGCCGCGACCTTGGCGTCGCCGCCGCCGACCCATCCCATGGCGAACATGCTGAAGGCCGCCACGAGCACCAGCGCGCCGGCGCCGGCATGGTTCAGCATGTCGTGGACGGTCATGCCGGTGAGCGGCGCCATGACGAGAAAGGCGGTGAGCAGCGCTAGCGAGACCCGGTTCGGGATCGTCATGGTCAGCAGATCGCTCGCCGCAGCGAATGCCATCAGGGCCGGAAACAGCATCAAGCGCGCGATGTCGAGGATCATGGATGATACGCCGTCAAGCTGGTGCCGAGGTCGAGACCCGACGCTAGCGGCCAATCGTGAACAATCGGGAAAGGATCGGCTGCATCTTCAAGGGATACGGCCGACCGCCCCGGACAAATAGCAAAGGTCCCGGGGATACCGGGACCTTTGAAGCAAACTCGCCGAAAATGCTTACTTGAGCGAGCTCGAGATCGTGCTGAAGGTGCCGGACAGCGCCTTGCCGACGCCGTTGACCGCAGCGATGATCGCAATCGCGATACCGGTTGCAATCAGACCGTATTCGATGGCGGTCGCGCCGGATTCATCCTTCATGAAGCGCGAAACGAGGTTCTTCATAAATAACTCCTGTGTACACGTGGCTGGTCGAACTAGATGTGGTCTGGCCGGCGTTCTCAGCACCGTGACCATTGCCGCACCCTAAGGTTCGACGATTGCGGCGCAGTTAATTTGATCGCGTAAAATTGGGGGGAACCCGCAGTTGTTCCGCACAGTAAATTTGGCATTAAGCGGCAAGTGAAAATTGCTGGTGTTGCGCTTTGCGAACGTTCGCTTGGTGAGGATTCACAGCTCCTTAAGCGCAACTCGATACCCATAGGGCCTGCAATTGAACGAGGCTCTCATGTCCACACTGCCCCTCGAAGTCATCGAGATGATCGGCCAGACCATGATGAAGGTGGTGCCGATCACCCTCATGCTGGCAGTCGTCTTCACGGTGTTGACGCATTTCTGGGCCTGCAACCCCGGCAAGCCGTGGTGGCAGAAGCGCGAGCTGATCACCGACATCTGCTACTGGTTCTTCGTGCCGGTGTTCGCGCGCGTGCTGCGCATCGGGCTGCTCGTGGTGGGTGCGGCTGCGATCTTCAACGTGCATGGCGCCGACGAACTCGTCGCGTTCTACGACAATGGGCACGGCCCGCTGTCGAGGCTTCCGCTCTGGCTGCAGGCCGGCATCTTCCTGGTCGCTTCCGACTTCATGCTCTACTGGCTGCACCGGATGTTTCATGGCGGCGGGTGGTGGAAGTATCACGCGATCCATCATTCGTCCGAAGATCTCGAATGGATTTCGGCGGCCCGCTTCCATCCGGTCAACCTGCTGGTCGGCACGATCACGGTCGACGTGATCCTGTTGATGGCGGGAATCTCGCCGAACATCATGCTGTGGGTCGGCCCGTTCACCACCTTCCACTCCGCCTTCGTCCACGCCAATCTGAGCTGGACGCTCGGCCCCTTCAAATATGTGATCGCAACGCCGGTCTTCCATCGCTGGCATCACACCGGCCTCGAGGAGGGCGGTGACACCAACTTTGCCGGCACCTTCCCGATCTGGGATGTGATGTTCGGGACGTTCCGGATGCCGGACAATGTGCTGCCGGCGGACTACGGCGCCGACGACAAGGCGATCCCGACCGAGATCACCGGACAACTGGCCTATCCGTTCCGTCAATGATGTGATTGACCGGCCCGTGCCGCCATGAGTTCAGAGACCGCAACCATTCCACGGGAGAGGGCCTCGCTGTTCGGCGAGGTGCCTGCGTGGGTCTGGGTGGCATGCGGCACCTATGCGCTGATGTTGCTCACCGGCAGCAGGCTGCTCGCCGATTCCGACACCTATTGGCAGACGGCGGTCGGCCGGTGGATCCTCGATCACGGAACGGTACCTTCGGTCGATATCTACTCCTTCACCAGGACCGGTGCGCCATGGATGTCGACATCCTGGCTTTCACAGGTTCTGTACGCAAAGGCATACGACCTGGCCGGATGGGCCGGGCCGGTGGTGCTGGCTGCGATCTGCATCGCCGCCGCGTTCGCGCAGCTCACCGCGATTCTGAGCCGCCGGATGCCCGCGACCTATGCGACCGCTGTTGCGCTTGTTGCGCTGGTCGTGTCGCTCCAGCACCTGCTGGCCCGTCCGCACGTCCTCGTCCTGCCGGTCATGATCAGCTGGACCAGCGGCCTGATGGCCGCCAGCAAGCGCCGCGAGGCGCCGTCGTTCTGGCTGCTGCCGCTGATTGCGCTCTGGGCCAATCTGCACGGCGGCTTCGTGTTCGGCCTGGTTCTGGCCGGGGCATTTGCGCTCGATGCGATATGGAATGCCAAGCCCGCACAGCGGTCGACGTTGGCGCTGCGCTGGATGGCTTTTGGAATCGGGGCGCTCGCCGCGTGCTGCGTGACACCCTATGGCTGGGGCTCGATCCTGGCTTCGCTGAAGATTTTGCAGCTCGGCGAGCTGCTGCATCTCATCGGCGAATGGATGCCGGCCGATTTCGGCCATCCCGGCGGATTCGAGTATTGCGTTCTCGCCCTGATCGCCGCCGCGCTCTACGCCGGCGTGAGGCTGCCGCCGCCGCGCATCGCCCTGGTGCTCGGCCTGCTGTACATGGCGCTGACCCATGTCAGGAATATCGAAATCTTCGCGTTGTTGCTGCCGATGGTTGTGCTCGCGCCGCTGGCGTCCCGGTTCGGTCTTGAGGCCGCTGGCGTCGTTCGACCGAAGCGAGCGCCGGCCGCGGTGATGCTTGTGGCGCTCTGCGGCTTGACCTGGGCTGTTGCGAGCAGCGAACGCATCGCGCCGCCGCCGCCCCAATCGCCTGCGGCCGCTGTGGATGTGTTGAAGGCGCACAACGTCAAGCGGGTCCTCAACGACCTTCCATTCGGGGGCTATCTGATCTGGCGGCAGATCCCGGTGTTCGTCGACGGTCGTGCCGAGCTGTATGGTGAGGCATTCGATATCGCCTATTACAATGCGCTGCAGCTCAAGGATATCGATCGCTTCACCGATCTGCTCCGCAGCTACGACATCGATGCCGTGATGCTCGATCCGGCGACGCCGGCCGTCAAGCTGCTGGACCGGATCGGCGGCTGGCAGCGCGCCTATGCGGACGACCACGTGGTGGTCCATGTGCGTACCGCCAATTGACCAACACATCGCTGCCGCACCAATGCGGGCGTCTCTCCATTGGAAGGGATTGGACATGAGCTTGGTGGACGCTCGAACTGATGGCCGGCAAGGCGTCCTGCGGCCGCCCATGGTGTTGCTCGTCGCAGCGCTGGCGATAGCGATCTATGAATGGGCCGTGGTGTTCACGACCCTGCCTTATCCGGGCCGGATCGGGCTCAATCACAACACGCTCGGTACCGACTGGATGGTGCTCTACGGCGCGATCCGTTCGGTTCTCGATGGCAACGCGTCGCTGATCTTCGACGGTGACCGCTTCACGGGCTTCCTCAACACGGCGTTCGCGCAGTGGCTCTCCAAGCCGCTCGAATTCCGGCCATGGGCCTATCCATCAAGCTTTCTCTTGTTGCTGCTGCCGTTTGCTCCGATGGGTTTCTTCGGCTCCTATCTGGCATTTCAGGCCATCAGCGCCGGCCTGATGGCCTTCGTGGTGCGGGTGAATGCCGCCAGCGCCGCATCTGCCGGACTTGTTCTGGCGATCGCCCTGCTCAGCCCAGGTGCCGCTTTCAACGTGATCTATGGCCAACTCGGGTTCTTGATCGTGGCGCTGATCGTCGGCGGACTGGGATTGCTCGAGACGCGTCCCGTTCTCTCGGGGCTGGTGCTGGGACTGCTGACGATGAAACCGCAGTTCTGCATTCTGGTCCCGCTCGCGCTGATCGCGGCCGGGCAATGGCGGGCATTGTGGGCGGCCGGCTCATCTGCGCTGGCGATCGCCGTTGTGAGCGGCCTGGTGTTCGGCTGGGATCTCTGGATGCGGTGGTACCCGGTCATCATCGAGAACCTGGTCAATCCAAACGCAAAATGGATCGAGTATGGCCGCCTGTGGGGCAACAGCGTCTACGCGTGCGTCTATCTGCTCGGCGCTCCGCCGTGGCTGGCGTCGGCCATTCAGTTTCTTGCCATCATCGTCGCGGCGGGCTCCGTCGTGCTCGCCTTCCGGTCTCGACTGAGCGTGATGGAAAAGACCGCCGTGCTGCTGGCGGCCACGATCCTCGCCGCGCCGCATTGCGGCCCGTATGACCAGGTGCTGCTCGTGGTGGCGGCGGTGTACTGGTTGATGGCGCAAGGTCCTTCGCAGCCAATGTGGTGCTGGATCCTGGTGTTCATGATCTGGCTTGTCCCGGCCGTCAGTCCGCCGGTTCTCTTTCCGGTGGCCCGGTTCTCCCCGTATCTGACGGTGGTCCTGATCGGGCTGCTGCTGCGCCCCGCGGTTGCGGCGCGCGAGACATCGGTGGCCTAGATCAGACCGGTGGCGTGTCCCGCTGCGGAATTGGCGCTGCCGTATTCCGGCGGCGGGCGAGCACGATGGCCCCGAAGGTCAGGGCGGCGCCCGCCAGCACGTCGGACAGGTGATGACCTCCGACCGGCATCGTGGCCAGGATCATGATCCCATTCACGATGAGCACGGGTATCATGAGCCAGCGCGTATCGCGCGCGGCGTAGATCGTCATGACGCCGAGCATGGTGTGGAAAGAGGGAAAGCTGACGACGCCGTCGATGCTCGAAATATCGACGACGGACAGCGCGCCGTCGCGCAGCGCGGCGAACGTCCGTGAAAACGACCACATCTCGCCGAACACCGCGAAGTTGCCGTAGAGCTGCGGCGCAGGCTTGAAATACACGGACGCACCGGCGGCTGGAACGAGCCACATCACGATGCAAAGCGCGACCGTGCTCAGGCTGAGCACGGCCATGAATTCCGCCAGCCGGTCGCCGCGCCGGCGGAGCACGAGCCAGAGCAGCACCAGCTGGGTGATCGGTCCCGTGGCCTGGTAGGCCTTGGTCAGCAGCGTTGCGACGAGCGAGCTCGCATTGGTGGCACGCAGGAAGCCCGGCCAGTCGAAGCCCAGCAGGTGATCGACGTCGGCGAGGGCGTTGTCGCGCAAGGGCAGGTCGGCCGCCGTGATCACATAGCTCAGCGTGCTTCCCGCGATCAGCAGCGCGCCGATCGGCAGCACCGCGCGCCACAGCAATTCGGTCACCAGCAACACCGATCGCAGCACCACCGCCGCACGTCGCTGGTCCGCCGCGAGGCGGCTGGAGGCGACGGTGATAAAGACTGCGGCGAACCCGCTGTAGGCAAGACACAGGATCAGCGTCGTCCAGTTCGAGGGCGCGAACGACAGTCGCGACCCCGGCAGGCAGATCGCATCGGCAAGGATGCAGACCAGTACGCTGGACCAGACCATCGCCATCTGCCGCTGTGCGGCCGGGCCGTAGTCGCTGAACATGAACCAGCGCTCGAAGGCGCCGCGAATCTGCAAGGGATCGATGGTCAGGCCGCGCGCGCGGGAGCCCGCCGCGCGCTTCTCGATTTCGGATATCGACGACACGTCACGGCCCTCGCAGCTGCGGTTGCGGCCGAAGCTGCGGCCAGAGTCTTAAGATTGCTCTAACCCCCCGATTGTCTGTCCCGGATGGCGACGGAGCCGGGCGGACGATGTATGCTCGGACCGGCCGCCAGCGACCACAGCGGGTTCGGCCGATGGAACGATACGCGTGAGCCTGTCGATCGAGATCGCCGAGATGCTCGGCCAGACCATGGTCCAGGTGGTGCCGGCCACCGTCGTGCTGGCGCTCGTGTTCTCCGTGCTGACGCATGTCGCGGCCTGCAACCCCGACAGGCCCTGGTGGCGCAAGCGCGAGCTCGTCACCGACCTCTGCTACTGGTTCCTGGTGCCGCTGTTTGCCCGCGTGTTTCGCATCGGGCTGCTGGTGATCGCAGCCGGCCTCATCTTCGGCGTCAGCGATTCGGCCGCGCTGATCGCCTTCTATCGCAACGGTCACGGGCCGTTGTCGGCGCTGCCGATCTGGTCGCAGGCCGCGCTGTTCCTCCTGATCTCTGACTTCGTGATGTACTGGCTGCACCGCATGTTTCATCACAGCGGCTTCTGGAAATATCACGCCGTCCATCATTCGTCCGAAGACGTCGACTGGATTTCGGCGGCGCGCTTCCACCCGGTGAACCTCCTGCTCGGCACCGTCGGCGTCGATGTCGTGATGCTGCTGGGCGGGATTTCGCCGAATGCGATGCTGTGGGTCGGTCCGTTCAATCTATTCTTGTCGGCCTTCGTGCACGCCAACCTGAACTGGAGCTTCGGTCCGCTGAAATACGTGCTGGCGACGCCGGTTTTTCACCGCTGGCATCACACCTCGCTTCGCGAGGGCGGCAACACCAATTTTTCGGGCACCTTTCCGGTCTGGGACGTGCTGTTCGGCACGTTCAGGATGCCTGAGGGGCGGCTTCCGGACGATTACGGCATCGACGATCGGGCATTCCCGAGCGAGATCGCCGGGCAATTGGCCTACCCGTTTCGAAAGTCGTGACATGCGTTGAATTGGCAGGGCCATTTTTGCTCTTCTTAAATGAATTGCCGTCAGATTCGCCTCCATCGGGCGCCGGTCCGCTGCGTATCGCTTTTGCCGGCATCTCAACGTCCCGGGGTAGAGTATGTCGTTTCAGTCCCAGCGTATTCGCGCCATCGCGCGTTTTGGATTCATCTTCCTGGCCGCAGCCGTGCTGCTTGGGCCCGTGGCCTCGATGGCGGCGCCGGATCCCGACCGGATCGCGGTCAATGTCGACCAGGCCAAGCTCGTCAAGCTGCCGACCGGCATCGCGACGATCGTCGTCGGCAACCCCCTGATCGCCGACGTGACCCTGCAGAATGGCGGCGTCGTCGTCGTCACCGGCAAGGGCTACGGCGCAACCAACTTCATCGCCCTCGACCGCACCGGACAGGTGCTGGTGGATCGTCAGATCCAGGTCGAAGGCCCGAGCGACCAGCTCGTCACGGTCTATCGCGGCGTCGACCGCGAGACCTACAGCTGCATGCCGGTCTGCCAGCGCCGCATCACCCTCGGCGACGGCGAGACCTACTTCAAGTCGACGATGGATCAGGCCGGCTCGCTGAGCAGCCAGGCCACCGGCTCCGGCCAGACCGCCGCAGCCAAGCCGGCGAACTGAACCCTTTCCACTCCGGCGCACCACGCGCCGGGACCGTGGCTGGTCCCGACATGGTTAAGATCGAGCTAACGGAACGGGGCATTCTGTCCCGATCCGGCGAAACACTTCAACAATGAGTTTCCGCTACCTGTTGCCCGTCATATTTATCCGGGGTCGTTGATGCCGCTGCCCGCCCGTTCGTCCGGAAACCTGCTGCGTCGTTTCCGCCGTAACCGTCGCGGCTCGGCCGCGGTCGAGTTCGCGCTGATCGCCCCGCTGTTCTTCGGGCTGCTGTTCGCGATCATCGAGGTCTCGATGATCTTCTTTGCAGGCCAGGTGCTCGAGACGGTGACGCAGGATTCCGCGCGCGCGGTCATGACCGGTCAGGCCCAGACCGGCCAGGTCACGGGCTGTTCGACGCCCTGCACGCAGGCGCAGTTCAAGAGCTATGTCTGCAGCCAGATCAGCACCCTGTTCGATTGCACCAACGGCATCTATATCGACGTGCGCAGCTACTCGCAGTTCAGCTCCGTCAACGTCACCCCGCCGATCGATTCGAGCGGAAACTTTCAAACCACCACCATGCAGTACAGCCTCGGCAACGCCGGCGACATCGTCGTCGTTCGCCTGTTCTATCAGTGGCCGACGTTCGTCACCGGGCTCGGCTTCAACATGGCCAATCTGAACAACGGCAAGCGTCTGCTGACTGCGACCGCGGCCTTCAAGAACGAGCCCTTCTGATGCGAAACATGCGGCAGATACCGTCGATCCGGTTTCGTCTGCGGCGGTTCGTAGGCGACAGAAGCGCGCTCGCGGCCGTCGAATTCGCCCTGATCCTGCCGCTGATGCTGATGCTGTTCTTCGGCACCGTCGAATTCTCGTCCGGCGTCGCGGTCGATCGCAAGGTGACGCTGGTGGCGCGCACGCTGTCCGATCTGACATCGCAGTCGATCTCGGTCGCGAACAGCGACCTCACCAACTTTTTCAGCGCCGCCGTCGGGATCATGACGCCCTATGATCCGAGCCCGACCAAAGCGCAGATATCGGAAATCTACATCGACAGCACCAAGACCGCGAAGATCCAATGGACCATGGCCGCGACCATCACCAGCGGCGCCTCCCAGGCGACGCTGGCGGCTTCGTCGCGCAGTGCGGGGGACAACCTCACCAGCCTGATCCCATCGGCGCTATTGATTCCGCAGACCTCCCTGATCTTCAGCGAGGTCAGCTACAAATACGTTCCGACGGTTGGCTATGTGATGGCGAAAGCCGGCATCAATCTCAGCGATGTCGCCTACACCCGCCCGCGGCAATCGAGTTGCGTGATCTATCCGACGCCGGCGGCGGGGACTGCCATGCCGGCCTGTCCGTCGACATAGGCCGTCGACGCCAACATCAGTGTGCAATCAAAACATTCGTATGCAAACAAAAAGGCCGCACCTGACAGTGCGGCCTTCCTTGCCTTAACGTCGTTGCCTTACGTCAAAGTCTTGACGGCAATTTCCCGAAAGCCAGGTTTCCCGAAGGTCGAGGCTTGCGGGAAATCGGCTTATCCAGCGGCGCGCAGATTGTCGGCCGAGGATTTGCCGGAACGGCGGTCAGCCACGATCTCGTAGGAGATCTTCTGGCCTTCACGCAGAGTGCCAAGGCCGGCGCGCTCGACTGCACTGATGTGCACGAACACGTCGTTCCCGCCTTCATCCGGCTGGATGAAGCCGTAGCCCTTGGTCGCGTTAAACCACTTCACGGTTCCCATGCTCACGTGGGTAGTCCCTTCTCAGATATACAAGTTCAAGACCCGCTGATCGGCGGGGTGGTGAGATCGAATTTTTGGAAGGGTCGTCAGCGTCTAAACCGGCTGTACCGGTGGATAGCTAATGTCGTCCGGCCGAAAATCGATGGCCGATATTATTCGATAGAATGGCTCAAAACAATCCTGACGTGCGCGATTTTTTGGCCGGCGCTGCCGCCGGCCATTTGTTGGGCATGACATGGTAGGTCATGCCCGCAGCGGTTGCAAAGCCCGGCCTTACCGGCGGCGGAACTGGCCGCCGCGTTGCGGCCCACCCCGCGGCGGACCGCCCGGCGAGCTCGGACGTTCGTCCTTGTGGCGGAATATCAGGCGGCCCTTTTCGAGATCGTAGGGCGACATTTCGATCGTGACGCGGTCGCCGGCCAGCGTCTTGATCCGGTTCTTCTTCATCTTGCCGGCGGTGTAGGCGACGATCTCGTGTCCGGCGTCGAGTTGCACCCGGTAGCGAGCGTCGGGGAGGATTTCGGTCACCAGTCCTTCGAACTGGATCAGCTCTTCCTTGGCCATATGTTTCTCCAGATCGAGCGGCGGCTAGTGCTGCGGTCGGTTGTTGCGGTTGGATTGCGGTTTCGGCCGGCTCTCGCGATGCAAGAAGGCGACGCCCTGAATGCTTTCGCTGCTGCCGGCGTGCGACGGACGTGGCGACTCGCCCCGGTTCGTCTGCGGCGCCCCATTATTACCACCTCGACGGCGGCGGCGGCGAGGCCCTTTTGCACCTGGAGCAGCCTCATTCCCACGGACATTGTGGGCCCGTGGCGCGGTGCGCCCGCCGCGATGCGGTTGGGGCGCCTGTGCCGGCGCCGCGGCCTCGCGGCTGCCCGGCGTGCGGCGGTCTTCGCGCGGCACCGTGATCTTGATCAGCCGCTCGATATCACGCAGATAGCTCATCTCCTCGGCGCCTGCGATCAGCGAAATCGCGATCCCGTCGGCGCCGGCACGCGCGGTGCGGCCGATCCGGTGGACATAGGTTTCCGGCACGTTGGGCAGGTCGAAATTGACCACGTGGCTGATGCCGTCGACATCGATGCCGCGGGCAGCGATGTCGGTTGCGACCAGCGTGCGGATCTCGCCGGTGCGGAACGCCGCCAGCGTACGCTCGCGGTGGTTCTGCGACTTGTTACCGTGGATCGCGTTGGCGCTGATGCCGGCCTTGGCGAGGCTCTTCACGACCTTGTCGGCGCCATGCTTGGTGCGGGTGAAGACGAGGGCGCGGTTGACCGGTTCCTGCTTCAACAGCTGCGCCAGCACCGCCGGCTTGGCTGCGAAATCGACCTGGATCGCGCGCTGGGCGATGCGCTCGACGGTCGAGGACACCGGCGTCACCGCCACGCGGGCGGGATCGCGCAGCATCGATTCGGCGAGCTCGGCGATGTCCTTGGGCATGGTTGCCGAGAAGAACAGCGTCTGCCGCCGGATCGGCAGCTTGGAAACGATTTTTCGGATGTCGTTGATGAAGCCCATGTCGAGCATGCGGTCGGCCTCATCGAGCACCAGGAACTCGACCTGGTTGAGCTTCAATCCGTTGCTCTGCACGAGGTCGAGCAGGCGGCCGGGGGTGGCCACCATCACCTCGACGCCCTGCATCACGGCGCGAACCTGGCGGCCCATCGGCACGCCGCCGATGGCGAGCGCCGAGGACAGGCGGATGTGGCGACCATAGGCGTTGAAGCTGTCGAGGATCTGCCCCGACAGCTCGCGGGTGGGCGAGAGCACCAGCACGCGGCAGCTCTTGGGCTGCGGGCGGACGCGGTTCTCGAGCAGGCGGTGCAGGATCGGCAGCGCGAACGAGGCGGTCTTGCCGGTGCCGGTCTGGGCGATGCCGACGACGTCACGGCCGGCGAGTGCGAGCGGGATGGTCTGGGCCTGGATGGGCGTGGGCGTGAGATAATTCTCTTCTCGAAGCGCACGGGCGATGGGATCGGCGAGGCCGAAATCCTGAAAGGAGGTCAAAAGGTCGTTCTTTCCATAAAGGCAGTCGTCGTCCCGGCGGCTATCGCCAGGATCGCACGAGGGCGTTGGGACACCCGCGTGTCTGGGGCATCTAGCTTGGTTAGCTGATAAGGCGAGCCAGAAGCCGTTGGGACGACTTGGAACACGCAGCTCGCAAGGCACCGCGATTCGCGGGCACCGCAGGCATATGGACCAGGAACACGGCCTTTTCAAGGGGTTGCAAAAACATGCGGCGATTATCCGCGAGACCAGTCATTGCGCAGCGCGTCGTAAATCTGTGCCGGAAATTTAGCCAAAAGGCAAATATTGCTCACAAAATAATCGGCGTGCTCTTTCGGTATACATTTTTTTAGCTCAAGGATTAGGCAGGCGCATTCCGTATTTTCACGGAACTCTGAGAATTATCCAGTTGGTTCATTGGCTTAGTGAGCGTCTGGTGCGTGGCACAGTTCTTGCGATTCCCTTAACCGCAGGCGGCCAGGTGGCCGTTCGCAAGCGTTCACGCCTGCGTCAGGGAGATGACAATTCATGCTTACTCAGCTTACTCACGATATAGCGACGACGACCCGTCGCCGCGCGCTCGCGGCGGCCGCCGGCCTGGTTATGGGTCTGGCAGCGTCCTCGTCCCTCTCGCCCGTGCAAGCGGCCGATGACACCATCAAGGTTGGCGTCCTGCATTCGCTCTCCGGAACCATGGCCATCAGCGAAAGCACGCTGAAGGACACCGTCCTGTTCATGATCGATCAGCAGAACAAGAAGGGCGGCGTGATGGGCAAGAAGCTCGAAGCCGTCGTGGTCGACCCGGCCTCGAACTGGCCGCTGTTCGCCGAAAAGGCGCGCGAGTTGATCACCAAGGACAAGGTCGCGGTGGTGTTCGGCTGCTGGACCTCGGTGTCTCGCAAGTCCGTGCTCCCGGTGTTCAAGGAGCTCAACAACATCCTGTTCTACCCGGTTCAGTACGAGGGCGAAGAGTCCGAGCGCAACGTGTTCTACACGGGCGCTGCGCCGAACCAGCAGGCGATCCCTGCCGTCGATTACCTGATGAAGGACGAGAAGGTGAAGCGCTGGGTGCTTGAAGGCACCGACTACGTCTATCCGCGCACCACCAACAAGATCCTCGAGGCCTATCTGAAGTCCAAGGGTGTCGCCGCCGAGGACATTATGATCAACTACACGCCGTTCGGCTTCTCCGACTGGCAGACCGAGGTCTCCAAGATCAAGACCTTCGGCTCGGCCGGCAAGAAGACTGCGGTGGTCTCCACCATCAACGGCGACGCCAACGTTCCGTTCTACAAGGAACTCGGCAACCAGGGCATCAAGGCGACCGACATTCCGGTGGTCGCGTTCTCGGTCGGTGAAGAAGAACTCGCCGGCATCGACGCCAAGCCGCTGGTTGGCCATCTCGCCGCCTGGAACTACTTCGAATCGATCAAGACCCCAGCGAACGAGAAGTTCATCAAGGAGTGGCAGGCCTATACCAAGAACCCGAAGCGCACCACCAACGATCCGATGGAAGCCACCTATATCGGCTTCAATCTGTGGGTGAAGGCGGTCGAGAAGGTGAAGTCGACCGATCCGGACAAGGTGATCGACGCGCTTCCCGGCATCGAGACGTCGAACCTGACCGGCGGTACCGCCAAGGTTCTTCCGAACCATCACATCACCAAGCCGGTCTACATCGGCGAGATCAAAGCCAATGGCCAGTTCGACGTGGTGTGGAAGACTCCGGCAGAAGTCCCCGGCGACGCGTGGTCGAAGGAATTGCCCGACTCCAAGGACCTGATCGGCGATTGGGTCGGCAAGAAGTGCGGCAACTACAACACCAAGACCAACAAGTGCCTCGGTTCGGGCTCCTGATTTAGGACGCCTGATCCGATCAAAAGACACAACAAGACCTTCCAAGACAATGGAGAAGGCGGCAGTCGCCGCCTTCTCCTCAAACTCCTGCCGGGGTACTGCCGTGTTGGTTCATCGCCTTGATCGCTTTCGTGCGCTGCTTCTTTCCGTTCTGCTGCTGACCTGCTTCGTCCTGCCGGCGCTGGCGGGACCTTTCGAGGACTCGGTCGCCAAATTCGCCAATGATGATTTCTCGGACACCGAGGCTGCGATCGGCGAGATCGCGTCGTCGGGCAGTCCGCAGGCGGCCGCGATCATCGGCGCGCTTCAGGATGGCCGGCTGCAAGCCGATCCCGATACCAAGAAAGTCTTCATCACCAAGACCGACGGCACATTCGTCGATGCCGCGACGGGCGCGCCTGTCGACAAGCTGCCGGACAATGCAGCCGATGTCCGTCTCAACAATCACCTGCGCCGCGCCGTGGAGGCCGCGCTCGGAGGCCTGACGCTGCTGTCGTCGGATCCGGCCAAGCGTCTTGCGGCCGCGCAATCGGTGTTCAAGAGCCGCGAGGAGAATCTGCTGCCGACGGTCGAAAGCGCACTCGGCAAGGAGACCAACAAACAGATCAAGCAGGCGCTCGCCGAAGCGCGGGCCGCCATCATCCTGTTCAAGTCGGACGCAACAGACAGCGACAAGCTCGACGCGATCGCGGTGATCAAGGCGCGCGGCGACCAGGAGGCGTTGGCGCTGCTCACGGACATCGGCACGAGCCAGCCGCCGCTGGTCGCCAAGGCGGCCGCTTCGGCGATCTCCTCGATCCAGAGCAATCTGGCAATGTGGTCGATGGTGCAGAACGCCTGGTACGGCCTCTCGCTCGGCTCCGTGCTGCTGCTCGCTGCGATCGGTCTTGCCATCACCTTCGGCGTGATGGGCGTGATCAACATGGCCCATGGCGAAATGGTGATGCTTGGCGCCTACACCACCTTCGCGGTGCAGGAGGTGATCCGCACCAGCTATCCCGGCCTGTTCGACTATTCGCTTCTGATTTCGGTGCCGCTCGCCTTTCTGGTCGCCGGCGGGATCGGCGTGTTGATCGAGCGGACCATCATCCGCTTCCTCTACGGCCGCCCGCTGGAAACCCTGCTTGCGACCTGGGGCCTGTCGCTGGTGCTTCAGCAGGCTGTCCGCACGATCTTTGGTCCGACAAACCGCGAAGTCGGCAACCCCTCCTGGATGAGCGGGGCGTTCGAGGTCGGTCAGATCACCATCACCTACAACCGGCTCTGGATCTTCTGCTTCACACTTGCGGTGTTCGCGATCCTGCTCGCAATGCTGCGCTACACCGCGCTCGGCCTGGAAATGCGTGCGGTGACGCAGAACCGCCGGATGGCGGCTTCGATGGGCATCGCCACCTCGCGCGTCGACGCGCTGACCTTCGGCCTCGGCTCCGGCATTGCGGGCATCGCCGGCGTCGCGCTGTCGCAGATCGATAACGTCAGCCCGAACCTCGGCCAGAGCTACATCATCGACAGCTTCATGGTCGTGGTGTTCGGCGGCGTCGGCAATCTCTGGGGTACGCTGGTCGGCGCCTTCACGCTCGGCATCGCCAACAAGTTCCTCGAGCCGGTGGCGGGCGCGGTGCTCGGCAAGATCGCGATCCTGGTGCTGATCATCCTGTTCATTCAGAAGCGGCCGCGCGGCCTGTTCGCGCTCAAGGGACGGGCGGTGGAAGCATGACGCCGCACGTCCTCACCCGCTCGCTCGATCGCGCTGCGACCAGCTTCATCCTGGTCGTCGCGGCGCTCGGGGTGCTGATTCCGCTGTCGAACCTGCTGCTGCCGCAAGGCTCGGCATTTCACGTGCCGACCTATCTGGTGGCGCTGTGGGGCAAATATGTCTGCTACGCCATCCTCGCGCTGTCGATCGACCTGATCTGGGGCTATTGCGGCATTCTCTCGCTCGGCCACGGCGCGTTCTTCGCGCTGGGGGGCTACGCGATGGGCATGTACCTGATGCGCCAGATCGGCAGCCGCGGCGTCTACGGCAATCCTGTCCTGCCCGACTTCATGGTGTTCCTGAACTATCCGAAGCTGCCGTGGTACTGGCACGGCTTCGACATGTTCTGGTTCGCGGCGCTGATGGTGCTCCTGGTGCCCGGCTTGCTGGCATTCTGCTTCGGCTGGCTCGCCTTCCGCTCCCGTGTCACCGGCGTCTATCTCTCGATCATCACGCAGGCGATGACCTATGCGCTGCTGCTGGCATTTTTCCGCAACGATTTCGGCTTCGGCGGCAACAACGGCCTGACCGACTTCAAGGACATCCTCGGCTTCAACGTGCAGGCCGAAGGCACCCGCTGCGGGCTGTTCCTGCTGAGCTGTTTGGCGCTGATCATCGCCTTCGTGATCTGCCGCGCCATCGTGACCTCGAAGCTCGGCAAGGTGCTGATCGCGGTGCGCGACGCCGAAAGCCGCACCCGCTTCCTCGGCTACCGGGTCGAATCCTACAAGCTGTTCGTGTTCACGCTGTCGGCCTGCATGGCCGGCGTCGCGGGCGCACTCTATGTGCCGCAGGTCGGCATCATCAACCCGAGCGAATTCGCCCCCGGCAACTCGATCGAAGCGGTGATCTGGGTCGCGGTCGGCGGCCGCGGCACGCTGATTGGCGCCGCGCTCGGCGCCGTCGTGGTCAACTATGCAAAGACCTTCTTCACCTCGGGGCCGCTGGCGCCGTACTGGCTGTTCATGCTGGGGGCGCTGTTCATCCTGGTGACCCTGCTGCTGCCCAAGGGCATCTTCGGCACCTTCAACAGCTGGCGCGAGAACCGGCGCAGCACCGGCATCGCGGCGGATGAGGCGAGCGCGGCGCGCGAAGACGGCGTCCGCACGCCGAAGATGGCGGAGTAGGTCGATGAACGTGATGGATACCCGCGCCACTTCGGCCATGCTCTATCTCGACGGCGTGCACGTCTCGTTCGACGGCTTCCACGCCATCAACAATCTGTCGCTGACGCTCGCGCCCGGCGAAATGCGCGCGATCATCGGTCCGAACGGCGCCGGCAAGACCACGATGATGGACATCATCACCGGCAAGACCAAGCCTGATGAGGGCACGGTGCTGTTCGACGGCAGCGTCGACCTGACGCGACTCGACGAGACCCGCATCGCCGAGCTCGGCATCGGCCGCAAGTTCCAGAAGCCGACGGTGTTCGAGAGCCAGAGCGTGCAGGACAATCTCCTGCTCGCGCTCAATGTCGATCACTCCGTGCGCGGCACGCTGTTCTGGCACGAGAGCAAGGCTGAATCCGAACGCATCGACAAGGTGCTGGAAACCATCCGCCTGACCGATGCGCGCAACCGCATGGCCGGCAGCCTGTCGCATGGCCAGAAGCAGTGGCTGGAGATCGGCATGCTACTGGCGCAGGACCCCAAGGTGCTGCTGGTCGACGAGCCGGTCGCGGGCATGACCGATGTCGAGACCCATCTGACCGCCGAGCTGCTCAAGGCGATCAACAAGAACCACACCATCATGGTGGTCGAGCACGACATGACTTTCGTCCGCGAGCTCGGCGTCAAGGTGACGTGCCTGCACGAAGGTTCGGTGCTGGCCGAGGGTACCATCGATCAGGTGTCGTCGAACGAGCGCGTCGTCGAAGTGTATCTGGGGCGCTAGAGCGATGCTGAAGGTCGACAACATCAATTTGTTCTACGGCGCGGCGCAGGCGCTGCGCGGCGTGTCGCTAACCGCCGAGCCCGGCAAGGTCACCTGCGTGCTCGGCCGCAACGGCGTCGGCAAGACCTCGCTGCTGCGCGCCATGGTCGGGCAGTATCCGATCGCCTCCGGCGCGATCAATTTCGACGGCAAGGACATCACGACGCTGAAGCCCTATGAGCGGGCGCGGCGCGGCATCGGTTTCGTGCCGCAGGGCCGCGAGATCTTCCCGCTGCTGACGGTGGAGGAGAATCTCAAGACCGGCTTCGGTCCGCTGAAGCGCGAGGACCGCCACATCCCCGACGACGTGTTCTCGCTGTTCCCGGTGCTGGAGACCATGCTCGGTCGCCGTGGCGGCGACCTCTCCGGCGGCCAGCAGCAGCAGCTCGCGATCGGCCGCGCGCTGGTGATGCGGCCGAAGCTCTTGCTGCTGGACGAGCCGACCGAGGGCATCCAGCCCTCGATCATCAAGGACATCGGCCGCGCGATCTCTTACTTGCGCAACCTCGGCAACATCGCGATCGTGCTGGTCGAACAATATCTCGACTTTGCCTGCGAACTCGGCGACAGTTTCGCGGTAATGGACCGGGGTGCGGTGAAATATGCCTGCGACCGCGCAAGTCTCGATCCCGCCGAGATCAGCCGCCAGATGGCGCTGTAGTAACAGAATGACGTCGCTTGCTGCGACGCGCGGAGTGAGGGAGCGTCGGGCGAATGCGAAGCGAGATCGCGGCGTCGGCGACGTTTGCGGCGAACCGCGCGCAAGGCGCGGTCAGGTTCGGCGTCCATCTCAAGGATGGCGCGACGCGCCGCGGTGATCTCCATGAATCGGGCTCGTTGCGGGTGCGATTTCCGTCGCCGGAAGACGAGGGCCTGTCGGCCATGTTCGTCAACACCGCCGGCGGCATTGCCGGCGGCGATCGGTTCGATATCGACATTGCAGCCGGCGAGGGCGCCCGCCTGACGCTGACCACGGTCGCCGCCGAGAAGGTCTATCGCGCGCCTGCTGCGGCGGCGCGGCTCACGATTTCGCTGAAGGCTGCGGCGGGAGCGCATCTTGCCTGGCTGCCGCAGGAGACCATCCTGTTCGATCGCGCCCGCATCCAGCGCAGCTTCGACATCGACCTCGCCGAGGGCGCATCGCTGCTGCTCTGCGAGATCGTGGTGTTCGGTCGCGCCGCGATGGGCGAGACGATGCGGCACGGCGAATTCGTCGACCGCTGGCGGCTGCGCCGCGGCGGCCGGCTGGTATTCGCGGAAACGATCCGCCTGGATGGCGAGATCGGCGAGAAGCTTGCGCAGCCTGCGATCGCCAAAGGTGGCACGGCGGTCGGCACCGCGCTGATCGTGCCGGGCGGTGAGGCGTTGGTCGAGCGCATCCGCGAGGCGTCCGAGAGCTTTGGCGGCGAGGTCGGTATCTCCGCCTGGAATGGATTTGCAATGGCGCGCTTCTGTGCCCAAGATGCGGGAAGGCTGCGTGCCGACATGATGGCGGTGCTCGGCCGTGCCTCAGCCGTCCCGCTGCCGAGGCTGTGGCTTAATTAAAAGACTCTGGCTCGACTAAAGGCCTGTGGCTCAACTGATCCTTTCAACGCTTTCAGAGTGCTCGCATGAATTTGTCTCCCCGTGAAAAGGACAAGCTCCTGGTTTCGATGGCGGCCATGGTGGCGCGCCGCCGGCTCGAGCGCGGCGTCAAGCTGAACCATCCCGAGGCCATCGCTCTGATCACCGACTTCATCGTCGAGGGCGCACGCGATGGACGCACGGTCGCCGAGCTGATGCAGGCCGGCGCCAAGGTGCTGACCCGCGACCAGGTGATGGCCGGCATCCCCGAGATGATCCACGATATTCAGGTCGAGGCCACGTTCCCCGACGGCACCAAGCTCGTCACCGTGCACGAGCCGATCCGATGATGCCGGAGGGCACACGCCTCGTCACGCGTGCCGTCCGTTTCGCCGCGGAGCGGCATGCCGATCAGCGCCGCAAGGGGCTGCGGCAGCACCCCTATTTCAATCACCTTGCCGAGGTCGCCGATCTGCTGTCAGAGGCGATCGAGGGCGACGACGCGGCGCTGATCGCGGCCGCATACCTTCATGACACGATTGAGGATACCCAAACCGGCATCGACGAGCTGCGCGCGCAGTTCGGCCCGGACATTGCCTCCCTGGTGATGGAGGTGACCGATGACAAGAGCCTGCCCAAGATGGAGCGCAAGCGGCTCCAGATCGTGACGGCGCCAAAGAAGAGCCCGCGCGCCAAGCTGCTCAAGATCGCCGACGCGACCAGCAACGTCAGGACCTTGACGCTCGATCCGCCAACCGATTGGGACACCGATCGCATGCAGGATTACGTCGATTGGGCCGGGCAGGTCATCAGCCATTGCCGTGGATCGAATCCGGTCCTCGATGCAGCATTCGACGCCGCTGCGGCGGAGGCCCGCACCGCAATCAAAGCTCGCATGGCAGAAGGAGCCAACGCATGATCCCCGGCGAACTCTTCATCAAGGACGGCGAGATCGAGCTCAATGCCGGCCGCAAGACCGTGACGCTGTCGGTCGCCAACTGCGGTGACCGCCCGATCCAGGTCGGCTCGCACTATCATTTCTTCGAGACCAACCCGGCGCTGAAATTCGACCGCAAGAAGGCCCGCGGCATGCGCCTCGACATCGCCGCCGGCACCGCCGTCCGCTTCGAGCCCGGCCAGACCCGCGACGTCCAGCTCGTGGCGGTGGCCGGCAAGCGCGTGATCCACGGCTTCCGCGCCGAGGTAAAGGGCAAGCTGTGATCCTTCGTCAGGTGAGCACGCTGGTCAGGCTCCCTTCCCCCTTGCGGAGGAGGGTTGGGGAGAGGGGTAAGCCCCGGGCTCCTGCTCAAGAGATTCGATCATCTCGCGCAATCGATCTTACGCGGGTCGTCTCCGTATTGCGGCTCGCAGCGGAGCAAGCGGCAGCCCTCTCCCTAACCCTCTCCCGCAAGGGGAGAGGGAACCCGACCGCCGTTGCGTCCCTTACGCTTCATGTTCGGAGAGGGGTATGCCGCACACACAGGTAAGCGACATCCAGCGCGGTCGCGCCAAGCAACTCCGCCGCGCCATGACGCGCGCGGAGACGCTGCTGTGGCGGCATCTCAAGGCCGATCGTCTTGCAGGTCTCAATTTCCGCCGGCAAGCGCCGATCGGCAACTACATAGCGGATTTCGTCGCGCATTCCTGCAAGCTCGTCGTTGAGGTCGATGGTGAGAGCCACGATTTCGAGGAGCGCATTCGCCATGACGAACGGCGCGATGCATGGTTTGAATCCCGCGGCTACCGCGTCTTCCGCTTCACCAACGACGATGTGCTGAAATATCTCGAGGGCGTCGCGGTTGCGATCCTCGAGGCAGCGGAGCAAGCGGCACCCCTCTCCCTAACCCTACCCCGCAAGGGGGGAGGGAACCCTTCCGCTGGTGCGTCCCTTACGGATGACGAGGGGAAGTCATGACTCAACCTGGTCAGGCGAGCACGCTGGTCAGGCTCCCTCCCCCCTTGCGGGGGAGGGTTGGGGAGAGGGGTAAGCCCCGGGCTCCGGCCCGTGTTATCTTGCGACCTGACGCCAATCGCTACGCGTTCAAACCCACCGGAGCACAGTGACTCATGCTCCCCCCAATCCGCCTCATCTCCGAAGCCGCCGCGCTTGCCGCGCACCGTCACACCGGGATGGCGCGCAAGGGGCGGGGCAGTGAGCCGTATATCAACCATCTGGCCGAGGTCGCCAACCTGCTCGCCGCCGTTACCGACGGTGTTGACGCAGAACTGGTCGCGGCCGGCTGGCTGCACGACACCATCGAGGATACCCGGACCACGCGCGAGGAGCTTGCCGAGAGGTTCGGCTCGCGCGTCGCCGCGCTGGTTGTCGAATGTACCGACGACATGAGCCTGCCGAAGCCGGTACGCCGGCAGAAGCAGATCGAGGACGCTCCACATAAATCGCCCGATGCAAAGCTGATCAAGACCGCCGACAAGGTCAGCAATATCAGCGCCCGGATCGTGCCGCATCCGAGCAAGGACGAACGCAGCGATCTCGCTGATTATGCAGCCTGGGCCGACAAGGTGGTCACGGGCTGCCGGGGGATCAATCCGCGGCTTGACCGCATTTTCGATAACACGATTGCGCGCGCGAAGGCCGCGCTGGCTGATACAGGGGGCTGACATGTCCGTGAAGATCAAACGTTCCGTCTATGCCGACATGTTCGGTCCCACCACCGGCGACAAGGTGCGGCTCGCCGACACCGATCTGATCATCGAGGTCGAGAAGGACCTCACCACCTATGGCGAGGAGGTGAAGTTCGGCGGCGGCAAGGTGATCCGCGACGGCATGGGGCAGTCGCAGGTGACCAACGCGCAAGGCGCGGCCGACACCGTGATCACCAACGCGCTGATCGTCGACCACTGGGGCATCGTGAAGGCCGACGTCGCGATCAAGGAAGGGATGATCGCGGCGATCGGCAAGGCCGGCAATCCCGATATCCAACCCAACGTCACCATCGTGATCGGCCCCGGCACCGACGTGATCGCGGGCGAGGGCAAGATCCTCACCGCGGGCGGTTTCGACAGCCACATCCATTTCATCTGCCCGCAGCAGATCGAGCACGCGCTGATGAGCGGCGTCACCTCGATGCTGGGTGGCGGCACCGGGCCGTCGCACGGCACCTTCGCCACCACCTGCACGCCGGGCCCCTGGCACATGGGCCGGATGATCCAGTCGTTCGACGCCTTCCCGGTCAATCTCGGCATTTCCGGCAAGGGCAATGCGTCGCGGCCGGCGGCGCTGGTCGAGATGGTCAAGGCCGGCGCCTGCGCGCTGAAGCTGCACGAGGATTGGGGCACCACGCCGTCGGCGATCGACACCTGCCTCTCGGTGGCCGACGATTACGACGTCCAGGTGATGCTGCATTCGGATACGCTGAACGAATCCGGCTTCGTCGAGGACACCGTCAAGGCGTTCAAGGGCCGCACCATCCACGCCTTCCACACCGAGGGCGCCGGTGGCGGCCATGCGCCGGATATCATCAAAATTGCCGGCCTGAAGAACGTGCTGCCGTCCTCGACCAACCCGACCCGGCCGTTTACCCGCAACACCATCGACGAGCATCTGGACATGCTGATGGTGTGCCACCACCTCGATCCCTCGATCGCCGAGGATCTGGCGTTTGCCGAAAGCCGCATCCGCAAGGAGACGATCGCTGCGGAAGACATCCTGCACGATCTTGGCGCGCTCTCGATGATGTCGTCGGATTCGCAGGCGATGGGCCGGCTCGGCGAAGTCATCATCCGCACCTGGCAGACTGCGGACAAGATGAAGAAGCAGCGCGGCGCGCTGCCGCAGGACAAGGGCAACGACAACGACAATTTCCGCGTCAAGCGCTACATCGCCAAATACACCATCAATCCGGCGATCGCGCATGGCGTGTCGAAGCTGATTGGTTCAGTGGAGAAGGGCAAGCTCGCCGATCTCGTGCTGTGGTCGCCGGCATTCTTCGGCGTCAAGCCGGATTGCATCATCAAGGGCGGCTCGATCGTGGCCGCTCCCATGGGCGATCCGAACGCCTCGATCCCGACGCCGCAGCCGGTGCACTACCAGCCGATGTTCGCCGCCTTCGGCAAGTCGCTGACGGCGTCATCGGTGGTGTTCACCTCAAAGGCCGCGGTCACCGGCGGGCTCGCCCGCAAGCTCGGCATCGAGAAAAAGCTCTATGCGGTGCAGAACACCCGCGGCAAGATCTCCAAGAAGAGCATGATCCACAATGACGCCACACCCAATATCGAGGTCGATCCCGAGACCTATGAGGTACGCGCAGACGGCGAACTCCTGACCTGCGCGCCGGCGGAGGTGCTGCCCATGGCACAGCGTTACTTTATGTTCTAAAACCCCTGTCGGTATCTCAACAGAAAAGAAAACCGGGAGGAATTTCCGTGATTTACGTCGTCGCCACGCTGACCATCAAGCCCGAGACCCGCGCCGAGTTCATTGCCGCGGCGACGGCCTGCATCAAGGAGACCAGGAAGGAGCCGGGCAATATCGCCTACGATCTGCACGAGAGCGTCACCGACCACAGCAAGATGGTGTTCGTCGAGCAGTGGGAAAACGCCGACGCGCTGGTGCCGCATCGCACCGCCGAGCACATGAAGACGTTCGGTCGGGTTGCGGTGAAGTGCATGGCCGCGCCGCCGAAGATCGAGGTGATCACGCCCGAGAAGGTCGACGTCCGCTAACCAAGAAAAAGGAGCCAATCCATGATCTACGTGATCGCGACTACGCCGATGAAGCCGGAATGCAAGGACGACTTCATCAAGGGACACAAGGCCTGTACCGTCGAGACGCTGAAGGAGAAGGGCTGCATTTCCTATGACGGCAATGTCAGCGTCAACGATCCCAACCTCTATGTGGTGGTCGAGCGCTGGGAGAGCCGCGAGGACCTCAACGCCCACGGCAAGGCGCCGCATATGAAGGTGTGGCGGGAATATTCCGCGCAGATGAAGACCGCGCCGACGGTGATCGAGATCATCAGCGACGCCACGGTCCAGAAACTCTGAGGTTCGGATGATTCGCGCGACCAAGGTTCTCGGGCAGCATCGCTGGACGGAGACGCCGGCCGACACGGTCGTGCTCGATTTCGACGACCGGCACCGGCGGCGGATGGCAATGACTGGGACGCGCGGGCTCGAATTTCTGCTCGATCTCGAGAACGCCACGGCGTTGCGCGGCGGTGACGCGCTGGTGCTGGAGGATGGCCGCCTGATCGAGGTGGTCGCGGCGCCCGAGCCGCTGGTCGAGATCCGCGGCAGCGATCCGCATCATCTGATCCGGGTCGCCTGGCATCTCGGCAACCGCCATCTGCCGACCCAGATCATGCCGAAGGGCCTGCGCATCCGCCGCGATCATGTGATCGAGGCGATGGTGAAGGGGTTAGGCGCCCGAATCATCGAGATCGAGGCGCCGTTCGATCCCGAGGGCGGCGCCTATGCCGAGCACGCCCATGCCGAAGCGCACGCGCACGCTCATGCCGGGCATGACCATGCGCATAGCCACGCGCATGCCCATAGCCATCACCACCACGATCATCATCACGCTGATCACAATCACCACGATGATGGCCATGTCCATGACGAGCATTGCGGCCACGATCACCACGACCACTCCCATGCTCATGACCACAAATGAGCCGGATCCCGCCGCTGATAGCGGCGGGATGACCGAGGACGAGACGCGGGCGCTGTACCGCCTGATGACGTGGCTGTCGCCGTCCTTTCCGGTCGGCGCGTTCGCCTATTCCAGCGGCATCGAATGGGCGGTCGAGGCCGGCGACATCACCGATGCCGCTTCGCTGCGCGGCTGGCTCGCGGCTGTTCTCGCCGACGGCAGCGGATTTTGCGACGGCGTCTTCCTGGCGCACACCCATCGTGCCGCGTCGGAGCATGATCATGCCGCGCTCAAGGAGATCGCCGAGCTCGCGGCCGCCTTCGTGCCATCGCGCGAGCGGCAACTCGAGACCACGACGCAAGGGCGCGCCTTCATCGAGATCGCCCGCGCGGCGTGGAATGCTGCCGGCCTCGACGCGCTGGTTGCGGCCTGCGACGGCGCAATCGTCTATCCGGTCGCAGTCGGCCTCGTCAGCGCCGCGCACGGCATTCCGCTCGCACCGTCGCTGCACGCCTTCCTGCATGCCGTGGTCTCCAACTGGATTTCCGCAGGCAGCCGATTGATCCCGCTCGGACAGACCGACAGCCAGCGCGTGCTGGCCGGTCTCGAGCCGGTCGTTGCCGCAACCGCCCAGCGCGCCGGCGCGGCCTCGCTCGACGAACTCGGCAGCGCGACCTTCCGCGCCGATCTCGCCAGCTTGCGGCACGAGACGCAGTATACGAGACTGTTCCGGTCATGATGCTCTCACCGTCGTCCCGGCGCAGGCCGGGACCCATAACCACCGATGTTCGTGGCTATGTACGGCTGGAGCCCCAGCGCGCGCTCGCAACCAAGTTCGGTGGTAATGGGTCCCGGCCTTCGCCGGGACGACGATGGATGGATTGACATGGCATCTTCTCACGGCCCGTTGCGTGTCGGCGTTGGCGGTCCGGTCGGCTCCGGCAAGACCGCGCTGATGGACCTGCTCTGCAAGGCGATGCGCGAGCGTTACGACATCGCGGCGATCACCAACGACATCTACACCAAATGGGATGCCGAGTTCCTGGTGCGTTCGGGCTCGCTGACGGCGGATCGCATCGCCGGTGTCGAGACCGGCGGCTGCCCGCACACCGCGATCCGCGAGGACGCCTCGATGAACCTCGCCGCGGTCGCCGACATGCGCGCCAAGTTTCCGAACCTCGATCTGGTGCTGATCGAATCCGGCGGCGACAACCTCGCGGCGACCTTCTCGCCGGAACTCGCTGACTTGACGATCTATGTCATCGACGTCGCCGCCGGCGACAAGATCCCGTCCAAGGGCGGTCCCGGGATCACGCGCTCCGACCTGCTCGTGATCAACAAGATCGACCTCGCCCCTCATGTCGGCGCGTCGCTGGAGAAGATGGATACCGACGCGAAGCGGATGCGGGGCGAGCGGCCGTTCGTGATGACCAACCTGAAGAAGAGCGACGGCCTCGACCGCATCGTCAGCTTCATCGAGACCAAGGGCGGCCTGCGGTCGCAGGGTAAGGGCGGCTAGGGAGGCCGGCTGTTAATCATTGTGGCGGCCGGTCCTCGTCCCGTCACCCTGAGGTGCTCGCGTAGCGAGCCTCGAAGGGTCGACGGCCGCCGGCCGGGCCGCTCATCCTTCGAGACGCGCTACGCGCTCCTCAGGATGACGGTGCGAGACGTAGTCCTCCCGACACTCCGCCGCAAAAAAGTTGCCTAATCGCCGGAACAATTCCCAACTTCGCCGATTAGCAACCTCTGGCGCCGCCAAAGATCAGCCGCGTGGCGTCGTCGTTAATGTTGCCGACCGGCTCTTGTTGCGTACCGATGATCGCTATTCCATATTCCGCCGCGGCAGGCGCGCATCGCGTGTTGATCCGTCGCCTCCCCCGCAGACGTCAGATGCCATCCATCCCTTTTCGTCACCTCCTGATTGCCGAGTAAGCGAGTGGTTCGGCTGGGCTTTATCGTCGCCTTGATTGCGTTGATCGGAGTGCTGCTCTCCGGTCTCGCCGCTTATCGGGTGCACGATCAGGAGCTGGCGCTTGACGGCATCGCGCTGGCACGGGCGATCGACGTCCATGCCAGCCTGGTGCAGGACCGCCTGACCGAAC
>Ga0153933_1000031_pt1 | contig 88947 bp, 74 predicted proteins | sample TSNJ017MetaG_FD_102275 | JGI IMG/M metagenome (GOLD analysis project Ga0153933, IMG submission 102275) | Attine ant fungus gardens microbial communities from New Jersey, USA - TSNJ017 MetaG | ecosystem: Host-associated > Fungi > Mycelium > Unclassified | place: USA: New Jersey, Wharton State...
AGCTCTGCGCCTGCAACAGGAACGAGGAGAAATCCGACGAGTTCAGGGGAATGCGGACCGAGCCGAGCACCTTGCCGCCGCTCGCGGTGACGATCTCGCTGGTGTCCTTTTCCAGCGCATAGCCGAACGCATAATCGGCGGTGAGGAAGAACCAGGTGTCGCCGCCGGACTTCACCAGCGCGCCGCCGGTGCCGACCGCGAGCGCGTGGGTGTCGAACGCCCAGTGGAAGCCGTAGGGCGAGCAGGCACTGCCGGTCAGGGTCGACGATGCCGCGCCGACCACGATGTCGATCTTCTTCTTTTCCTTCGACAGCTCCTGCACCGCCAGCGCCACCGACGACGTGGTCAGCTCGGTGATCATGTCGACGCCGTCGGCGTCGTACCAGCGGCGCGCGATCGAGGTGGCGAGATCGGGCTTGTTCTGATGGTCGGCGGTGACCAGCTCGATCTTCTGGCCGAGCACTTCGCCGCCGAAATCCTCGATCGCCATCTTGGCGGCTTCGACCGAGTATTTGCCGCCGTAATCGGCATAGACGCCGGACTGATCGTTGAGGACGCCGATCTTGACACCCTGCGCCGACGCCGGCGCCGCAAGAAACAGGCTGCAAATCGCGGCCGCGGCCAGAAATCCCGATTTCATTATTGTGGTCTCCCTCAGTTTCTATCAGGAAAAATCGGCGCGACATTATTTTATAACGTTGCGCCTGCCCATCGATTTCCGATCAGCCAAAAGTATGGGCCCTTTGTCATTCCGGGGCGCTGCGGAGCGGCGAACCCGGAATCCATTTCTCCACTTCGGTGTGTGGCCTGATGGATTCCGGGCTCGTGCTACGCGCGCCCCGGAATGACGTGGAGAGGTCGGACGCCAGTCACCCCGCCGCGGACGCCGCCGTCTCCACCGGCTTTGCCTCTTTCTTCCCCTCGGCGAGGTTGCGCACCACGACGTAGAAGATCGGCGTGAAGACCAGGCCGAACAGGGTGACGCCGAGCATGCCGAAGAACACCGCGACGCCGACCGCCTGCCGCATCTCCGAGCCTGAACCGGTCGACAGCACCAGCGGCAGCACGCCGAGGATGAAGGCGAACGACGTCATCAGGATCGGCCGCAGCCGCAGGCGACAGGCCTCGATCACCGCCTCGAGTCTCGGCTTGCCTTCCAGCTCGATGTCGCGCGCGAACTCGACGATCAGGATCGCGTTCTTGGCCGCCAGTCCCACCAGCACCACGAAGCCGATCTGGGTCAGGATGTTGACGTCCTGGCCCATGATGCGGACGCCGATGGTGGCGGCGAGCAGGCACATCGGCACGATCAGGATGACGGCAAACGGCAGCGTCCAGCTGCCATATTGCGCGGCCAGCACCAGATAGACGAACAGCACGCAGACCGGGAACACGTAGAGGCCGGCATTGGCGCCGTTGACCTGCTGGTAGGACAGGTCGGTCCAGTCATAGGCGAAGCCCGACGGCAGCGTCTGGTCGGCGAGCTTCTTCATGGTCTCGATCGCAGTCGCCGAACTGGTGCCGGGCAGCGCCTCGCCCTGCAATTCGGCGGCTGCGTAGAGATTGTAGCGCGCGACGCGGTCGGGACCGGAGGTGTCCTTGAAGTCGACGACGCTGCCGAGCATCACCATGTCGCCATTGCCGTTGCGCGTGCGCAGCCGCGCCAGGTCGGCGTTGTCCTTGCGGAACGGAAGGTCGGCCTGTGCCGTAACGTGGTAGGTACGGCCGAACAGGTTGAAGTCGTTGACATAGGTCGAACCGAAATAGGTCTCGATCGTGTCGGTGATGTTCTGGATCGGCACGTTGAGCTTTTGCGCCTTGACGCGGTCGATATCGACGAACACCTGCGGCGTGTTGGCGGTATAGGGCGAGAACACCGATGTGAGCCCCGGCGCCTTTCGCGCGGCCGCAACCAGCTCATCGGTGGCAGCTGCGAGCATCTGCGACCCGCGCCCGTTGCGATCCTGGATGCGCATGGTGAAGCCGCCGCCGGTGCCGATGCCCGGGATCGGTGGCGGCGGGATCACGATGATGAACGCGCCTTCGATCGAAGCGAGCCGCTTGCGCAGATCCGCGGTGATGACGGCCGCCGTCAGGCCCTTCTTCAGACGAACCTCGGGATCCTCGAACACCGGGAACAGGGCCGCGGCGTTGCTCGACTGCGTCCGCGTTGCACCCGACAGGCCTGCGAAGGCGGCGACGCGAATGATGCCGGGCGTCTCGAGCGCCGCCTTCTCGATCTGGCGCACGATCGCGGTGGTTCGCGCCAGCGACGCCGCGCCGGGCAATTGCGCCGACACGATGATGTAGCCGCGGTCCTGCGCCGGGATATAGCCTTGCGGCGTGGTCGCAAGCAGCCATCCGGCGCTGCCGAGCAGGCCGAGATAGACCACAAGCATGATCATGCGGTGCCGGATCACGAAGCCGGCGAGGTCGGCGTAGAAATTCGACAGCCAGTCGAAGGCGCGGTTGAACAGGCCGGTAAAACCTTCCCAGGCGCGCGCGATCAGGTTCCAGGCCGCGGGCTTGCGGTGCTCCTCATGCGCGACCAGGATCTGCGAGGCGAGCGCCGGTGACAGCGTCAGCGAGCAGAAGCACGAGATCGCGGTCGCGACCGCGATGGTGATGGCGAATTGCTGGAAGAACAGGCCGGAGATGCCGCCGAGGAAGGCGGTCGGCACGAACACGGCGCATAGCACCAGTGCGATCGAGACCAGCGCGCCGCCGACCTCCTCCATGGTCTTCAAGGCCGCCTCGCGGCGGCCAAGGCCGTTGCGCAAGTGCCGCTCGACATTCTCCACGACGACGATGGCGTCGTCGACGACGATGCCGACCGCGAGCACAAGGCCGAACAGCGTCAGATTGTTCACTGCATAACCGAGCGCCGCCATCGCCGCGAAGGTGCCGACCAGCGACACCGGGATCGCCAGGATCGGGATGATCGCGGGACGCCAGCCCTGCAGGAACAGCAGCACCACGATCACGACCAGGGCCATCGCTTCATAGATGGTCTTGATCAGCTCGTGGATCGACTGGGCGATGAACTCGGTCGGATTGTAGCCGATGTTGTAGTCGAGCCCCTTGGGGAAGCTCGCCTTCAGCTTCTCCATGGTGTCCGAAATGCCCTTGGCGGTTGCCAGCGCATTGGAACCGGGAAGCTGGGTCACCAGCAGGGCCACCGCTGTCTTGCGCAGCATGAAGCTGTTGGTCGAATAGTCCAGCGCGCCGAGCTCGACCCGCGCCACGTCGCGCAGCCGCACCGTGCGACCGTCGGTGCCGGCCTTGACCACGATGTCCTCGAACTGGGAGATGTCCTTCAGCCGCCCGGTGAAGGTGAGATTGGGCTGGAAGGCGCGATCGGAGATCGGCGGACTGCCGATCTGGCCGCCGGTGATCTGCAGGTTCTGCGCGCGGATCGCGGTCACGACGTCGGTCGCGGTCATGCCGAGATTGGCGATCTTGTCCGGATCGAGCCAGACCCGCATCGAATAGTCGCGTGCGCCGAAGATCTGGATATCGCCGATGCCGTCGAGTCGCAGCAGCTGGTCGCGCACCTGCAACAGCGCGTAGTTGGAGATGTAGAGCTGATCGAGACTGTCGTCGGGCGACAGCATGAACACGACCATCAGGATGTCGGGCGAGTTCTTGCGGGTGGTGATGCCGTTGCGCTGAACCTCGTCCGGCAGCTGCGGCGTTGCGATCGCGACCCGGTTCTGCACCAGCACCTGCGCCTGGTCGAGATTGGTGCCGATCTTGAACGTGATGGTGATGGTGAGCTGGCCGTTCGAGGTGGCCTGGCTGTACATGTACAGCATGTTCTCGACGCCGTTGATCTGCTGCTCGATCGGAGCGGCGACCGTGTCCGAGATCGTCTGCGCCGAAGCGCCCGGATATTGCGCCGTGACCACCACGGTCGGCGGCACGACCTGCGGGTATTCGGCGACCGGCAGGGTCGGATAGGCGATCGCGCCGATGATCACGAGCACGATGGACAGCACCATCGCCAGGATCGGGCGATTGACGGACAGGCTTCCGAGATTCATGACTTGCTACCCGCGATCTTGCCGTCGTGCGGGGTCACCTTGGCCCCGATGCGCGCGCGCTGGATGCCGTCGATGATGACCCGGTCCTCCGCCTTGAGACCGTCGCGGATCACGCGCAGGCCGTCATCGAGCGGCCCGAGCGTCACCGCCTTCGCCTCGACGCTGTTGTCGTCCTTGACCACGAACACGATCTTGCGCGACTGGTCGGTGGCGATGGCGGTATCGGGGATCAGCAGCGCCTCGTAGGGCGAGGAGCCGATGATCCTGACTCGGCCGAACTGGCCGGGCAGGATCGAGAGATCCTTGTTCGGGATCACCGCGCGGCTGCGCAGGGTCGCGGTCGAGACATCCAGCCTGTTGTCGAGGAAGTCCATCGTGCCCTGATGCGAGGGCTTGGTCTCGCCGGTCAGCGTCACCTCGACCGGGTTTGGGGTGTCGCGCGAGCTCGGACGCTTGCCCTCGAACCAGAGCTTGCTGTTGCGCTGGTAGGTGGCCTCGTCGACATCGAAATAGATGTAGATCGGATCGAGCGACACGATCGAGGTCAAGAGTGTCGCGCCGCTGTCGGCGCCCTGCACCAGATTGCCGGGGGTCACCAGATGGCGGCTGACGCGGCCGGTGATCGGCGCCAGCACATGGGTGAATTCGACATTGAGCTGCGCGGCCTTCAGCGTGCCCTCGGCCTGGGTCTCGGAGGCGTGAGCCGCCTGCAAGGCCTGGCGGCGCTGGTCGACGACCTGTTCCGAGACCGCGCTGGTCTGCACCAGATTGAGCCCGCGGTCGAGCTCGCGCTTGGCAAGTTCCACCCTGGCGCGCGCATCCGCGAGCTGTCCCTCGGCCTGCAACGCGACCGCCTCGAACGGGCGCGGATCGATGGTGTAGAGCAGATCGCCGGCATGGACGATCGCACCGTCCTTGAACTCGACGGTGTTGACGAAGCCTCCGACACGGGCGCGGATCTGGACCTCCTCGATCGCCTCGAAGCGTCCGGTGAATTCGTCCCAGTCGGTGACGGTACGCTTGACCGGCTGCGCGACAGTGACAGGAGGCGCCGGCGGCGGGCCTGCTGCCTGGCCCTGGGCCTTCTGGTCGCAGCCGCCAAGCGTCAGCGCGATCAGAAGGCCAAGCGGCAGCAAGGCGCGATGCGCAAGGTCGCGGCGCGATGTGGGCCCGCAGAATGTTGCCGGACGCCCGGCTCCGTCAGTCGCACTCAATTCCGTCTCCCCATGGACTCGAATAGCGCAATTGAAATTGCTGTGATTCGACGCAGATGGATCGCCCCAACGTCGCTGCGGCGGACGTCACAGATGTGACCGGTATCCAGTCTGTTCAAGACGGCGCCCGGATCAAGCAAATAGTTGGCCATTCTGAAAGCCTTACGACACCATGGGGACTTGACGGCGGCAAGAAGGGGCAAGTTCGCTGGCCCATCAGGTCGGCAACCGGGACGATAACGTGGCCGTCGTTTGGGCCGGCCTGGTGGGAAAACCCGCAAATCGGAATACCTGCCAAGCGATCGGCTCTCGGGTTTCCCTGCGCCCTCTTCGAAAGAGGCGGAGCAATTAACGCAAGACTCGGACGTGGCGTGCCGCGAGGATGCGGAGCCGTATCATCAGAAGGTGTCGTCGCCCGCGAAGGCGGGCGATCCAGTACGCCGCGGCTCCTCGGCTCAATTACAGGCGTCTCTGGAATACTGGATCACCCGCATGCGCGGGTGATGACACCGGAGATGCGGCCGCATCACCTCTCGGAGTCCTGATGACGCCTCCGAATTCCTCCGCTAACCTGCCCGCAAACGCCGCCAGCAAGGCCGGTAGAGCAAGGGAGGACCGCGGCATGCATCGAGGCCGTGTCGTATTCGGCGCCATGGATGAGGTCGTGTTCGGGCGGCCCGCGCGGGAGGCCGTGGTCGAGCAACTGGACCGGCTCGGCGCCGAGCGCGCCTTCCTGATGGTGTCAGGCACGCTCAACCGCGACACCGACGAGATCGCAAAGGTCCGCGCGGCGCTCGGACCACGTTGTGTGGGCGTCTTCGACCAGATGCCGGCGCATACACCGCGCGCCGCCGTCATCTCAAGCACCGAACAGGCCCGTGCCGCGAAAGCGGACCTGATCGTCACCATCGGTGGCGGCTCGATCACCGACGGCGCCAAGGCGGTGCAGCTGTGCCTCGCCAACGACGTCACCACATCTGACGGCATCGACGCGATCCGCACCCATGGCGGGGTCGCGCCGGAGATGAAGCCGCCGCTGGTGCGCCAGATCAGCGTGCCGACCACGATCGCCGGCGGCGAGTTCTCCGCGATCGCCGGCGTCACCAACGAGGCCAAACGGCAGAAGGAGATGCTGCGGCATCCGCTGGTGATGCCGCGCGCCGTCATCCTCGATCCCGAGATCTCGGTGCACACGCCCAACTGGCTGTTCCTGTCGACCGGCATCCGCGCCGTCGACCATTGCGTCGAGGGCATCTGCTCGCGCGAGGCGCATCCTTACGGCGATGCGCAGGCGATCAAGGGGCTGGAGATGCTGGCGCAGGGCCTGCCGCGGGTGAAGGCCGATCCGAAGGACATTTCGGCGCGGATGGATTGCCAGATCGGCACCTGGCTCTCGACCGGGCCGCTCGCCTCCGGCGTGCCGATGGGGGCGAGCCACGGCATCGGCTATGTGCTCGGCGCCGTGCACGACGTGCCGCATGGCTACACCTCCTGCGTGATGCTGCCCGCGGTAATGCGCTGGAACAAGCGCGACAATGCCGACCGCCAGGCGCTGGTCGCAGCCGCCATGGGGCATCCGGGCGAGGACGCCGGCGACGTGCTCGACAATTTCATCCGCAATCTCGGCATGCCGCGCAGCCTGGAAGAGGTGCGCGTCGGCCCGGAGCATTTCGACCACATCGCCGCGCAGGCGATGCGAACGCCCTGGGTGCCGCGCAATCCGCGCAAGATCGACGGCCCGGCGCAGATCCGCGAGATACTCGAAATGGCTGCCTAGGGAGATGTGAAGCTCGATGTACACCGGCAAACACGCCTATCTGCGCCCGCTGCAACCGGCCTTCATCATGGCGTCGACGGGCGAGACCGTCACCTATCGTGAGCTGGACGCGCGCTCCAACCGCCTTGCACATCTGTTCCGCAAGCGCGGACTGCGACGACTGGACCACTATTCGATCTTCATGGAGAACAGCAACCGCTACCTCGAGGCCTGCAGCGCCGGTGAGCGCTCCGGCCTCTACTACACCTGCGTCAACTCCTTCCTGACCGCGGGCGAGCTCGCCTACATCCTCACCAACAGCCAGTCGCGCATCCTGATCACCTCGACGCTGAAGCTCGACATCGCCCGCGAGGCCTTGAAGGAATGTCCGCAGGTCGAGCTCTGCATCGTCGTCGACGGCAACGGCGAGAGCGACCGTATCGTCGGGCTCATGGAGGCGACCCGTGACCTCCCGGCGACTCCAATCTCCGATGAGTCGCTCGGCACCGCGATGCTGTATTCCTCCGGAACCACCGGACGGCCCAAGGGCATCGTGCGGCCGCTGCCGGAGCAGCCGCCGTCGCAGAACCTGCCGCTGTTCGATTTCCTGATCAAGCTCTGGCACTATCGCGAGGGCATGGTCTATTTGTCGCCGGCGCCGCTGTACCATTCGGCGCCGCAGGCCGCCGTCAACCTCACCATCCGGATGGGCGGCACCGCAATCATCATGGAGAACTTCGACCCCGAGCGCTATCTCGCGCTGGTCCAGCAATGGGGCATCACGCATTCGCAGCTGGTGCCGACCATGTTCTCGCGGATGCTGAAATTGCCCGAGGAGGTACGCCGCCGCTACGATTTGTCGTCGCTGGAGATCGCGATCCATGCCGCCGCGCCCTGCCCGGCACTGGTGAAGGACGACATGATCAAATGGTGGGGCCCGATCATCCATGAATATTACGGCGCGACCGAGGGCCTCGGCTTCACCGCCTGCGACAGCAAGGAATGGCTGGCGCATCGCGGCACCGTCGGCCGTGTGCTGCTCGGCGACCTGCATATCCTCGACGAGAACCTGAAGCCCTGCCCGAGCGGCACCTCCGGCACGGTGTGGTTCAAGACCGCGACGCCGTTCGAATATTTCAACGATCCGGCCAAGACCGGCGAGGCGCGCTCGCCGGACGGCAGCATGAGCACGGTCGGTGATGTCGGCTATGTCGACGACGACAACTTCCTCTATCTCACCGACCGCGCCACCTTCATGATCATCTCGGGCGGCGTGAACATCTATCCGCAGGAATGCGAGAACCTCTTGATCACCCATCCCAAGGTCGCGGATGCCGCGGTGTTCGGCGTGCCCAATGTCGATCTCGGCGAGGAGGTCAAGGCGGTGGTGCAGCCGGCCGACGGGATTGCAGCCGGGCCGGAGCTGGCGGAGGAATTGATCGCGTTCTGCGCCACATCGCTGTCGCGGCAAAAGGTGCCGCGCTCGGTCGATTTCGAGGCCGAGCTGCCGCGGCTGCCAACCGGAAAACTCTACAAGCGCCTGCTGCGCGACCGCTATTGGGGCAACAAGACCTCGCGGATCGTGTGATGAACCAAAGCTCCGTCATTGCCGGGCTTGACCCGGCAATCCATCAAAACAACAACAAAAGTATCTGCCGATGGAATTTATCCCGCTGAAACCGGGCTTTGGCGCAGAGCTGCGCGGCGTCACGCTCGCCGATGTCGCGAACAGCGATGCCGCCTATGCGGCGGTGCGCGCCGCCTTCGAGGAACATTCGGTGCTGGTGTTTCGCGGCCAGGAGGTCAGCGACGACATCCAGCTGGCGTTCTCGCGCCGCTTCGGTCCGCCCGAGGTGACCAAGGTCGGCTCGATGGGCACCGGCTCGCATTTCGTGATCCTCTCGACCTTCGGGCCTGACGGCAAGGTGGTGCCGTCAGATCACCGGCAGCAGCTACGCGCGAAAGCCAATCAGCTCTGGCACACCGACTCCTCGTTCAAGCAGGTGCCGGCGCTGACCTCGATCCTCTCCGCCCGCATCATTCCCGAGCATGGCGGCGAGACCGAGTTCGTCTCGATGCGGCTCGCCTTCGAGCGGCTCGACAAGGATGTGGCGAAGCGATTGGAGAATTCCTTCGCCTGGCATTCCTACGCGCATTCGCGCAGCAAGGTCGCCGACGGGCTGGCAACATCAGCAGAGGTGGATGCGCTGCCGCCGGTGTGCTGGCGCATGGTGTGGCGCAACCCGGTCAATGGCCGCGGCGCGCTCTATCTTGCCTCGCATGCCTATGGTGTCGAGGGCATGGATGCCGAGGCCGGCAAGGCGCTGATCGACGGGCTGACGGATGCCGCGACCTCGCCCGATGTCAGCTATCTGCATCAATGGAAGCAGGGCGACGTCGTGATGTGGGACAACCGCGCCACCATGCATCGCGGCCGCCCCTGGCCGGCGCATGAGGGACGCCTGATGATCCGCACCACGATATCCGCGACGGACGCCGACGGCGTCGCCGGCATGCGCATGCCCTCACCGCAGGCGGCGGAGTGAGGTGATGCTGCTGTCATCTCGTCATCCTGAGGAGCCGCGAAGCGGCGTCTCGAAGGATGCACGGCCCGGCTGGTGGCCGTCGACCCTTCGAGACGCGCGTCCCGCGCTCCTCAGGGCGACGGAAAAGAGTTCAGTGCTCGCGATCGGCGTCGGCGACAAACTGTCGCTGGCTGCGGAAGGTACGAAGATATCATTCGTGCAAACTGGAAGGAAATCGATCGCTGCGTAGCGAAACAAGCGAATTCAGCACATCGACATCATTATTTCCAACGTGCTGACATCTTCATTTATCCGTGTCATCCGAATTGCCAATGCCCACACGCCGCTCGTCGGTTGCCCGGACCTCTCACCGTGGTATCGTCGATACCAATCGGCGATCGAGACCGAAATTCGTGGAGGGGACCATGCGGAGCGTGCAGGCGCTGGCCGTCGCGGTGTTGGCTGTGCTGGCGATCAGCGGCGTATCTCGTGACGTTTCCTTTGCGGCCGAGCAGCCGAAGCCGGGCGGCATCTTCAGAATCTATCACCGCGACAGTCCCGGCAGCGCCTCGATCCATGAAGGCGCGACCTATTCGATCAACATCCCGTTCATGCCGGTCTTTAACAACCTCGTCATCTTCGACCAGCACATCGCCCAGAACAGCGTCGACACGATCCGCCCCGAGCTCGCCGAGAGCTGGGCCTGGAGCGGCGACCACAAGACGCTGACCTTCAAGCTGCGCAAGGACGTGAAATGGCACGACGGCAAGCCGTTCACCTCCGCCGACGTCAAATGCACCTTCGACATGCTGATGGGCAAATCGCCGCAGAAATTCCGGCAGAACCCGCGAAAATCCTGGTACGAGCAGGTCAACGACGTCACCGTCGACGGCGACTATGAGGCCTCGTTCAACCTGAAGCGGCCGCAGCCGGCGCTGTTGTCGCTGCTCGCCTCCGGCTACACGCCGATTTATCCCTGCCATGTGTCGCCGGCGGAGATGCGCACCCATCCGATCGGCACCGGCCCGTTCAAATTCGTCGAGTTCAAGGCCAACGAATCCATCAAGCTCGTCAAGAATCCCGATTACTTCAAGAAAGGCCTGCCCTATCTCGACGGCATCGAGTTCACCATCATCCCCAACCGCTCGACCGCGATCCTCGGCTTCGTCTCGGGCAAGTTCGACATGACGTTCCCGACCGAGGTCTCGATCCCGCTGCTCAAGGACGTCAAGTCGCAGGCGCCGAATGCGGTGTGCGTGGTGGAACCGAACAACGTCTCCACCAACATCATCGTCAATTCCAGCGCGCCGCCATTCGACAATCTCGACATCCGCCGTGCGCTGGCGCTGGCGCTCGACCGCAAGGCGTTCATCCAGATCATGTTCGAGGGCCAGGGCGACATCGGCGGCAGCATGGAGCCGGCGCCGGCGGGGCTGTGGGCGATGCCGAAGGACATGCTGGAGCAGATCCCCGGCTATGGCCCCGACATCGCGAAGAACCGCGAGGACGCCCGCAAGCTGATGCAGAAGGCGGGCTACGGCCCCGACAAGCACCTGCAGATCAAGGTGTCGACGCGCAACATCGCGGTCTACCGCGATCCCGCCATCATCCTGATCGACCAGCTCAAGAGCATCTATATCGACGCCGAGCTCGATGTCGTCGACACCGCGCAATGGTTTCCGAAGGTCGCGCGCAAGGATTATTCGCTCGGGCTCAATCTGACCGGCAATGCCGTCGACGAGCCCGATCAGTCCTTCTACGAGAACTACGCCTGCGGCTCCGAGCGCAATTACACCAACTACTGCAACAAGGACATAGAGAAGCTGTTCGACGCGCAGTCGGCCGAGACCGACATCAACAAGCGCAAGCAGCTGGTCTGGGAGATCGACAAGAAGCTGCAGGAGGACGTCGCGCGTCCGATCATCTTCTACGCCCACACCGGAACGTGCTGGCAGCCTTACGTGAAGAATGTCACGATCATGTCCAACAGCTCCTATAACGGCTATCGCTACGAAGACGTCTGGCTGGACAAGTAAATCAAGAGACTTCGGGATCAGGGAGGGAGCCAGGGTGTTTGCCTATATCGTCCGGCGCCTGTTCCTGATGCTGGTGACCCTGTTCGGGATCTCGGTCATCATCTTCGTGCTGCTGCGGATCGTGCCCGGCAACATCGTCGACATCCTGTTTGCGGCGGCCGGCTACGTCGATCCGGCCGACAAGGTCAATCTGGAGCGCGATCTCGGCCTCAACCAGCCGATCGTGATGCAATATCTGCACTGGATCGGCGGGCTGCTGCACGGCGACCTCGGCTATTCCTTTGTGTCGGAGAAGCCGGCGCTGGAGGAGATCCTGCCACGGATTCCGATCACCGCGCGGCTCGCCGGGCTGGCGCTGCTGTTCTCCGCCTCGATCGGCATTCCGCTCGGCGTGATCAGCGCGGTGCACCAGGGTTCAAAGCTCGACTATGCCTTGCGCGTGGTCAGCCTCAGCGGCCTGTCGCTGCCCTCATTCTGGCTCGGGCTGTTGATCCTGATGGCCTCGGTCTCGCTGTTCGGCACCATGCCGATCTTCAACCCCAACCCGCAGAGCTGGACCGAGGCATTGGCGATCTATGCCGTTCCGGCGATGGCGGTGGGCTTCCGCAGCGCGGCACTGACCATGCGCATCACCCGCTCCTCGATGCTGGAGATCCTGCGCCAGGACTACATCCGCACCGCCCGTGCCAAAGGCGCCTCCGAGGCTTCGGTGAACTACCATCACGCACTGAAGAACGCGGTGCTGCCCGTCATCACCGTTGTCGGCATCGAGGCCGCCTTCCTGATCGGCGGGCTGATCGTGACGGAAACCGTGTTCAACATTCCCGGCATCGCCCGCTTCCTGGTCGAGGCGCTGCGCTGGCGCGATTATCCGATCGTGCAAAACCTCGTGATGCTGATCGCCGTCGTCGTGGTGGTCGTGAACTTCATCGTCGACATGCTCTATGCCGCGATCGATCCGCGCATCCGGTTCGGGGATTAACCGAATGGCGACGATCAACTTCGACAGCGAATTGCGGCGTGCCGGGGCCAATGCCACTGGCGGCTGGGCGCGGCTTGGCTTCCTCGCGCAGCGCCATGTGCTTGGCACGGTTGGCCTGATCATCATGCTGCTGTTCGTCTGGATGGCGATCTCGGCCGACCTGATCTGCCGCTACGATCCGCTCAGCGTCGATTCCGCGCACCGCCTCGCCGCGCCTTCGGCGCAGCACTGGTTTGGCACCGATTCCTTCGGCCGCGATGTCTGGAGCCGCATCATCCATGGCGCGCGGATATCGCTCGCGGTCGGCATCGGCTCTACGGCGCTGGGCGCGACACTGGGCGTGATGGTCGGGCTTGCCTCCGGCTATCTCTCCGGCTGGGTCGACCTGGTGTTCCAGCGCGTGACCGACATCCTGCAATCGCTGCCGCTGCTGGTGCTGGCGCTGGTGATGACCGCAGCGCTCGGCCCGTCGCTGCCGAACGTGATCCTGGCGATCGCGATCCCGCTGATCCCGACGGTTGCCCGTGTCATCCGCGCCAATACGCTGGCGCTGCGCGAGCAGCCCTTTGTCGAGGCAGCCAAGTCGATCGGCATGAGCGAGATGCGGATCGCGCTGCGTCACGTGCTGCCGAACACCATCGCGCCCCTGATCGTGCTCGCCACCGCGCAACTCGGCTCGACCATCCTGACCGAAGCGTCGCTGTCGTTCCTCGGCCTCGGCATCCCCGAGCCCTATCCGTCCTGGGGCCGGATGCTGTCGGAATCCGCTGCTGAATATGTCCGCGTCGCGCCGTGGCTCGTGATCTTCCCCGGCATCGCCATCAGCCTCGCGGTGTTCGGCACCAATCTGTTCGGCGACGCGCTGCGCGACATCCTCGATCCGAGGCAGCGTGGCTGATGGGCGGGGCTGTGACGCGCGACGCCGTTCTGGACGTGAAGAACCTGCAAACGGTGTTCTTCACCAATTCCGGCCTGTTCCGCGCCGTCGACGACGTCTCGTTCTCGGTCCGCCGCGGCGAGACCCTGGCGATCGTCGGCGAATCCGGCTGCGGCAAGAGCGTCAGCGCGCTCTCGATCATGCGCCTGGTGCCCGATCCACCCGGCCGCATCATCGGCGGTGAGGTGCTGCTCGAAGGCACCGACCTGCTCGCGCTCGATGACGCCGCGATGCGCGACGTCAGGGGCAACCGCATCTCCATGATCTTCCAGGAGCCGATGACCTCGCTCAATCCGGTGATGCGGATCGGCGACCAGATCATCGAGGCCGTGCGCCTGCACCAGAAGGTGAGCCGCAAGGAGGCCTGGCGACAGGCGGTCGAGATGCTGCGCCTGGTGCGGATTCCGGAGCCGGAGCGGCGCGCGCGGGAGTACCCGCACCAGCTCTCCGGCGGCATGCGCCAGCGCGCGATGATCGCGATGGCGCTGGCCTGCCGGCCGGCGCTGTTGATCGCGGATGAGCCGACCACTGCGCTCGACGTCACGATCCAGGCGCAGATCCTCGCGCTGATCGTCGATCTGCAGCAGCGGCTGGGCACCGGGCTGATCCTGATCACCCATGATCTCGGCGTCGTCGCGCAGACCGCGCAGCGTGTGATCGTGATGTATGCCGGCAAGAAGGTCGAGGAGGCGACAGTCGAGGATCTGTTCGAGACGCCGCTGCATCCCTATACGCGCGGGTTGATGGCTTCGATGCCGGCGGTGATCGGGCTCGGCGCAAAGACCGAGGCGCGGCTGAACGAAATTCCCGGCATGGTGCCGTCGTTGACCAACCTGCCGCCCGGCTGTGCCTTCGCGCCACGCTGCAAGCTCGCGATCGATCGCTGCCTCAAGGAGTATCCACCACTCGACGAGCTCAAGAGCAATCACTGGGCCGCCTGCTGGCGTGCCGGCGAGACAGCGGAGACGTCATGACCGAACCGCGCCCGCTGCTGGAGGTCAATGATCTGGTCAAACATTACGCGGTGCGCGGCGGCATCCTGCGCCGGCAGGTCGGCACGGTTCACGCGGTGGACGGCGTCAGCTTCGCGCTTCGCGCCGGCGAGACGCTCGGCCTGGTCGGCGAATCCGGCTGCGGCAAGTCGACCGTGGCACGCACCGTGCTGCGGCTGGTCGAGCCAACCAGCGGCGCGATCAGGCTCGACGGCGAGGACATCGCGCCGCTCAGCAAAGCCGCGCTGCGGCCATACCGCCGCTCGATGCAGATCGTGTTCCAGGATCCGTTCGCCTCGCTCAACCCGCGCATGACGGCCGGCGACATCGTCGGCGAACCCTTGAGCGTGCACGGCATCGCGACCGGCGCGAAGAAGCAGGAGCGCGTCGCGGAATTGTTCCAGCAGGTCGGGCTGCGCTCCGACCAGATGAAGAACTATCCGCACCAATTCTCCGGCGGTCAACGCCAGCGCATCTGCATCGCCCGCGCGCTGTCGCTCGGGCCGCGGCTGATCGTCTGCGACGAGCCGGTTTCGGCGCTCGACGTCTCGATCCAGGCGCAGGTGATCAATCTGTTGATCGACCTGCAGCGCAAGCAGAACTTCTCCTATCTCTTCATCGCCCATGATCTCGCAGTCGTCGCCCATATCAGCCACCGCGTCGCGGTGATGTATCTCGGCCGCATTGTCGAGATCGCGGACAAGCACGCGCTGTTCGCGCATCCGCGCCATCCCTACACCCAGGCGCTGCTCGCCTCGGTGCCGATCGCCAACCCCAGGGCCAAGCGGCTCGCGCCTGTGATCGACGGCGACGTGCCGAGCCCGATCAATCCGCCGCCCGGCTGCGCCTTCCACACCCGCTGCCGCTACGCCATCGACCGCTGCCGGACGGAGCGCCCGGCGCTGAAGGATGCGGGCGCCGGGCATCAGGTGGCATGCTGGCTTAATGACGGGACGGGGCGCGCGGAATGAATCCGCCGTCGTCCCGGCGAAAGCCGGACGCATAACCACGAATGCCGATTGTTGCGTTCTGCTGAAACGACGAGTCCCGTTTACAACACCCGCTGCGGAGTATGGGTCCCGGCCTTCGCCGGGACGACAGCGGTTACGCGGCGGCGGCCTCGATCTCCACGACGATCTTCCCTGTCGTCACCTGCTCACCCTCGGCAACATCGATCGCCGACACGGTGCCCGCGACGCCGGCCGTGTGTACATGCTCCATCTTCATCGCTTCCAGCGTCATCACCGGCTGGCCGGCCTTGACCGTGTCGCCGGCCTTGACCAGCACCGCGACGACGCGGCCGTTCATTGCGGCGCGGACCTTGCCGTCGCCGCCGGCGGCGGTTGCCGATTCCGGCGGCGCGAGGGTGAGATCGCGGGCAGAGAGCGTGACGCCGCGATGCAGGACATAAAGTCGATCGCCGTCCCGCAGGAATTTTGCCGATTCCATCAACCCATTGCGCCGGAAACGGATGATGTCCTCGCCGAGCTCGTCGATCTCGAAGCCGAACCGGTCACCGTTGCGCGAGGCGACATAGCTGCCGTCACGCTCGCGGACAATCTCGATCTCCTGCGTCCCGTGGCCGAGATCGATCCGCAAGCCGAGCGGAAACGTCGCGGCGAGCGAGCGGCCGCGCTGCCATCTCGGCGCGTGCGGATTGGTAACGTAGAGCAACAGCGCTGCCAGCGCGACATCCGCGACCCGATCTGCGCGAGACGCCAGCAGCGTGTCACGGTTCGCTCCAATGAACGCCGTCGTCGCCTCGCCTTTGGCGAAGACCGGATGGCGCAGGCAGTCGATCAAAAATCCCTGATTGGTGGTGACGCCGAAGGCCGCGACCTGCTCGAGCGCGCAGATCAGCTTGACCCGCGCCTCATCGCGGGTCGCGCCGTGGCTGATCACCTTGGCGATCATCGAATCGTAGAACGGCGGGATCTCGGAACCCGACTGCAATGCGTGCTCGACGCGAATGCCATCCGGCATCTGCCACAACGCCATGGTGCCCGACTGCGGCATGAAGTCATGCCCGGCATCCTCCGAGCACAGACGCACCTCGATGGCGTGGCCGGAGAAGGTGATGTCGTCCTGCCCCACACCGAGCGGCTCGCCGCTGGCGACACGAAGCTGCAATTCGACCAGATCGAGCCCGGTGATCGCCTCGGTGACGGGATGCTCGACCTGAAGTCGCGTGTTCATCTCCATGAAGTAGAACTGGCCGTCGCGATCGAGCAGGAATTCCAGCGTGCCGGCGCCTTCATAGCCGATCGCCTTCACCGCTTGCACCGCGACCGCACCCATCCGCGCGCGCAGCTCGGGCGTCACCCCGGGCGACGGCGCCTCCTCGATCAGCTTCTGGTGGCGCCGCTGCACCGAGCAATCGCGCTCGCCGAGATGGATGGCATTGCCGTAACGGTCGCCGAACACCTGGATCTCGATGTGGCGGGGATCGACGATCGCGCGCTCCAGAATGACCGTGGGATTGCCGAAAGCCCCTTGCGCCTCCGAACGCGCGCTGCGCAGCGCATCCGGAAACACGGCGGCGTCCGCGACCAGCCGCATGCCGCGGCCGCCGCCGCCGGCCACCGCCTTGATCATCACGGGGAAACCGATCGCCCTGGCTTCCGCCAGCATGACCGCGTCGCTCTGGTCGGCGCCCTGATAGCCAGGCACGCAGGGCACGCCGGCCCTTTGCATGATGTCCTTGGCACCGGCCTTGTTGCCCATCGCGCGGATCGCCTCCGGCGACGGGCCGATGAAGACGAACCCCGCATCGCGACAGGCTTGCGCAAAATCCTCGTTCTCGGCGAGGAAGCCGTAGCCGGGATGCACCGCGCCGGCGCCGCTCGCCCTGGCGGCCGCGATGATCGCATCGATCTTCAGATAGGATTGCGCCGGCAGCGCCTCGCCGATCCGCACGGCCTGGTCGGCCTCGCGCACATGCAGGGCACCGCGGTCGGCATCGGAATAGACCGCGACCACCCCATAGCCGAGCCGACGCGCGGTGCGCATGATGCGCAGCGCGATCTCGCCGCGATTGGCGATCAGGACCTTGAAGAACGGCGTCCGCTTGATCATTGCACCATTCATGGCCGCGCCACCGAGAACTGCATGCGCTGGGGGTTGCGCGCCTCGGCCTCGCGGCAGATCGAAAGCACCTCGGCAAGCACGCTGCGGGTATCGCGCGGATCAATCACCCCGTCATCGAGCACGCGCGCGCTGGTCGAGAACACGTCCATCTGGCCGTCGAACACGCCCGTGATCTGCGCCTTCATGGCGTCGAGCTTCTCCCGCTCGATCGGCTTGCCGCGCCTGATAGCGGCGGCTTCGGTGACGATCGCCATGGTCTCGGCGGCCTGCTCGCCGCCCATCACCGCGGTCTTGGCGTTGGGCCAGGAGAAGCAGAAGCGCGGATGAAAGCCGCGGCCGCACATGCCGTAATTGCCGGCGCCGAACGAGGCGCCGCAATACAGCGTGATCTGTGGCACCGTCGCCGACGTCACGGCCTGGATCATCTTCGAGCCGTGCTTGATCATGCCGGCCTCCTCATAGGCCTTGCCCACCATGTAGCCGGTGGTGTTGTTCATGTAGAGGATCGGCGTGCGCGACTGGCAGCAGGCCTGGATGAAATGCGTCGCCTTGTTGGCGCCGGGCACATCGAGCGGGCCATTGTTGGTGATTATGCCGATCGCCTGCCCCTCGATGCGGGCATGGCCGCAGATCGTCGCAGGGCCATAATTGGCGCCGAACTCGGTGAAATCGGAGTCATCGATGAAGCGCGCGATCGCCTGGCGCATGTCGACGGTACGCTTGTGGTCCATCGGCATGATGCCGAGCAGCTCTTCGGCATCATAGCGCGGCGGCTTGTATGCTGCGGGCTCGGACTTCGGCCGGTCCCAGGGCAGCTTGGCCATGATGTCGCGGGCGATCCGCAGCGCATCGCGGTCGTCTTCGGCAAGGTAGTCGCCGAGGCCCGAGATCGAGGTGTGCATCTCGGCGCCGCCGAGTTCTTCTTCGGTCGCGACTTCACCCGTCGCGGCCTTCAGCAAGGGCGGTCCGGCGAGGAACGCCCGGGTGCGGCCGCGCACCATCACGATGTAATCGGAGAGACCGGTCTGATAGGCCCCGCCGGCGGTCGAAGAGCCGTGCGTTACCGTGACGACGGGAAGGCCCGCCGCCGACAATCGCGCCAGATTGCGAAAAATGTTGCCGCCGCGGACAAAATCCTCGACGCGATAGCGCAGCAGATTGGCGCCGGCGCTTTCGACCAGCTGCACGTAGGGCAGCTTGTTCTCCAGCGCGAGCTCCTGCACCCGCAGCGTCTTGTCGATGCCGTAGGGTTGCAGCGCGCCGGCGTCGATGCCGGAATCGTTGGCGCTGACCATGCAGCGGATGCCGGAGACGAAACCGATGCCGGCGATCAGGCCGCCGCCGGGAACGCTCCTGTCGGTATCGTTGACGTCGAACATGTAGCCGGCGAGTGTTGACAGCTCGAGGAATGGCGAGCCGGGATCGAGCACCAGCGCGACGCGTTCGCGCGGCAGCAACTGGCCGCGCTTGTGGAAGCGATCTTTTGCCGCAGCCGAGGCGGCGCGCGTACGCTCCTCCAGTGCGCGCATCCGGTCGATCAGCGCCAGCATGCCATCGCGGTTGGCTTGAAATGCGGTGCCGCTGGTGGAGATGGTGTTTTCAATAACGGCCATGAACTCTCCCGCTCGTCATTGCGAGGAGCGAAGCGACGAAGCAATCCATACTCTCCCGGACGGCACGATGGATTGCTTCGCTACGCTCGCAATGACGGGACTACTGCCTCACCCCAAAAATCGCCCGCGCCTCGGCCGGGCTCGCGATCTCGCGCCCGGCGTTGCGCGCACAGCCGGCGAGCGCTTCGACCAGTTGCCCGTTCGACGTCACCTTGGTGCCGTCGCCGAGATAGAACGTGTCCTCCAGCCCGCTGCGCAGATGGCCGCCGAGGTCCGCGGCGCGTTGATGCAGCGGCCAGATCTCGGCGCGGCCGATCGCAGTGACCTGCCAATGCGCCTCCGGCGCCTTCAGTCTCAAGAGGATCGGCAGCAGGTCGGGATCCGCCGGCATGCCCGAGGCGACGCCCATCACGAAGTTGTATTCGAGCGGACCGGAATACATCCCGGTCTGCCGGTACATGGCGACGCAACGCACGATGCCGACATCGAAGCATTCGAATTCCGGGATCGTGCCGGCGACCCTCATGACGTCGAGATAATCCTGCACCTTCTCGACGGCGTTATCGAACATCATCGGCGGCCAGGCCCATGTGTTGTCGGCCTTGACCTTGAGATAGTTCAGCGAGCCGGCATTGCAGGCGGCGATCTCGGGCTTGGTTTCGCGAACGCAGTTCAGTGCGCCCTGGTAGTTCGGACCTGATGTGCCCGTGGTGTGATTGATGATGACGCCGGGGCAGGCTTCGCGGATCGCCTGCTGGATCTCCTTGCTGACACTGACCTCCCATGACGGCAGGTGACCTTTATTCGGCTCCTGCTGGCGCAGATGGATATGCATGATGCTGGCGCCGGCATTGAACGCCGCTTTGGCCTCGCGCGCCATCTGTTCCGGCGTCACCGGAACGTTGTGCTGCTTCGGATCGGTGAGCACGCCGTTCAGCGCGCAGGTGATGACAGCCTTGTCGCTCATGGTGGTCGCTTGTCCTCGTTGCAGCGCAAGAGCGCCGCCGATCTCGCAATGATGGGAGATTTGCGCCGCCGCCATCTTGCGTCGACTGGCTAGCTTGCCCGAACGTCGTCCCGGCGAAGGCCGGGACCCATACCGCGCGATTTATCGGTAGAGGGGGATGATAGACACCGACCAAAACCACTCACAGCTGTGGTTATGGGTCCCGGCCTTCGCCGGGACGACGACGGCATCTACAGCGCACGCTCACTCGCCGCCACACCGGTCCGGTAGATCGCGAGATCGCGCGAGCCGGAGAAGATCGCGCGCGGCTTCAGGCCGTAGAAGCGGCGGATCGAGTGGCTGAAATGAGTCGAGTCGGGATAGCCGATGTCCTGCGCGAGATGCGCGAGGTTGATGTCCTGATTGGCGAAGTGCAGCAGATGCCGTGCGCGCTTCCAGGCGCGGAAGGAGCGGAAGGAGATGCCGGTCTCCTCCTTGAACAGATGCAGGAAGCGCGATGGCGACAGCGACGCCTCGGCGGCGCAGCCCGCCGCGGTCACCGGCTCGCCGCAGAACCGGCCGATGCGGAGTATCGCGCGCACCACGCGCGGATCGAGCACGCGTTGCGGCAGCGCGTCGCCGAAGCACATGGTGTCGAACTCGGCATTCGAGATCGCGTCGCGATGCTGCATCTCGGCGAGCCGCGCATAGGCGGCGCGGATGCGGCTCGCGAACAGCGCGCTGTCAGGTCCTTGCAGGCGGCGGGCGACCGCCTCCAGCGTGCCGTCGGGCACGCTTTCCGGCTCGATCGCGACACAGATCGCCGAGCGGTATTCGCTGGAGATGGTGTGGCGCAGGTTCGGCATCGTCACGGCAAGTTCGCCATGCGCCTGACGGCCGTCGCTGGTGGAGAGATGCAGACGGTCGCGGATCGCGACATAGACATGGAACGCGCCCGGGCAGCGCTCGCGCGGGCGACCGAGCAGCCCGGCATAGAACACCCGCTCCGGCGTGATCAGCATCCGGTGGCCGGAGTCGTGAGCTGATTGCTGGCCCTTGGCATCCACGACGTTGTCCATGGCAGGTTCCTCCGCGCAGCGGCTCTTTGGCTCGCTGCGACGGCGGTTACCATAGCGCAAATTCGGAGGCTGTCACCGACTCGCCGCGCCGTCATTCCGGGGCGATGCAACGGCATCGAACTCGCAATCTCGAGATTCCGGGTCTGGTGCTAACGCACCATCCCGGAATGACCGAGCACTACGGCCGTGCCCTCGGCGCAACGTTCTGTTCCAACCCGGCTTTTTGCTCCGCCGCCACCGCACGCCTGAAGCCGTCGCGCTGCTGCAGGCGGGCCCAATAGGCCTCGACATTCGGCCCGAAATCCTTTGATAGCCCGATATTGGTGGCGAGCCGCAGCGCATAGCCGTTCGCGATGTCGGCGGCGGTGAAGCGTTCCGCGCAGAGGAATTCCGACCTGGCACAAGCTGCCTCCACCGCGCGCAGGCGGCCGAGGAACCATTTGGCGTAATCGCCCGAGACCTGCGGATTACGGCGCTCTTCCGGCTCGAGCTGGCTGTAGCGCAGCACCAGCGTTTGCGGGAAGGTCAGCGTGGCGTCGGAGAAATACATCCAGTTCAGGAACGCACCATAGGCCGGTTCATCGGCGCCGACGACCAGCGGCGTCGGGCCGTATCTGGTGCCGAGGTAATGGCAGATGCCGGAGGATTCCGTCATCTTGGTCTCACCATCGATCATGAAGGGGATGGTGCCCAGCGGATTGATGCCGAGATACTCCTTGGCGAACACCCGCGGCGGGAACGGCAGCATCTTCAGCTCGTAGGGGAGCCCGAGCTCCTCCAGCATCCACAGCGGACGGAACGAGCGCGCGGCGTCGCAGTGATACAGCGTGATCATCAGGCGTTTCCCTTATGCTTCAGGGCAGGCAGCGCGCCCATCATGTCGCAGAGTACCATGAGCATCACCGTTATCTATCTCTCGTCATTCCGGGGCTCGCGAAGCGAGAGCCCGGAATCCATCGGGCCGGAGATATCGTGGCGCAATGGATTCCGGGCTCGCGCTACGCGCGCCCCGGAATGACACGTGGGGATGGGCAGCGTCACAATCCCATCTGCCGTGACGCCAGATCCTTCATGATCTCCTCGGTACCGCCGCCGATGGCGTTGACCTTGACCTCGCGGTAGATGCGCTCGACCTTGACGCCGCGCATAAAGCCGGCGCCGCCGAAGATCTGCACCGCCTCCGAGGCGCAATGCGCCATGGTCTGGGTCGCCTGGTTCTTCATCATGCAGATCTCGGCGACCGGGCTCTCGCCCTGGCCGAGCCGCCACGCCAGCATCTCCAGCATGGCCTGCGAGGCGGCGACCTTCTGTGCCATGTCGACGATCTTGTGCCTGATCACCTGGTGCTGGGCGATCGGCTTGCCGAAGGTCTTGCGCTCCCTGGCATAGGCGATCGCCTCGTCGAGGCAAACGCGCGCATAGGCGGTGCAGCTTGCCGCCATGCCCATGCGCTCGCTGTTGAAGTTCTGCATGATGATCTTGAAGCCCTGGCCCTCCTCGCCGATCAGGTTCTCGACCGGCACCCGGCAGTCGTCGAAATGCAAAGTCGCGGTGTCGGAGGCCCACCAGCCCATCTTCTTCAGCTTTGTGCGCGACAGGCCCGGCGTATCGCCCTCGATCAGCAGCAGGCTGACGCCGGAGGGCCCCTCACCGCCGGTGCGCACCGCAACCGTCAGATAGTCGGCGCGCATGCCCGAGGTGATGAAGGTCTTCTCGCCGCTGACGATGTAATGATCACTGTCGCGGCGCGCTTTGGTGCGCAGATTCGCGACGTCGGAACCGCCGCCCGGCTCGGTGATCGCGAGTGCGGAGATTTTTCGGCCCGCCAGCACCTCCGGCAGCACCCGCGCCTTCACCTCGGGCCGTGCGGCGCGCGCGATCGGCGGCGAGCCGATGGTGTGGCTCATCAGGCTTGCGCTCACCCCGCCGGCGCCGGCGCGCGCCAGCTCCTGCGAGGCCACGATCTTCATGAACTGGTCGGCAGCGATCCCGCCATATTGCTCGGGGAAGCCGAGGCCGAGCAGCCCGATCCCGGACGCCTTCGCGTAGAGCTCGCGCGGAAACTCGCCGGCTTCGTCCCATTGATGGGCATAGGGCTCGATCTCCTTCGCCACAAAGCGGCGCATCACCTCGCGAAAGGCCTCGTGCTCGCTGGTGTAGAACGGGTTCGCCATGCGCCTTGCTCCATCGAATCCTGGTTTCGACGATGTCCGGTTTCGCCTCCCCTCACTTGCGTCGAGTGGCTGTCCCCTTCGGGGCCGGCCGATTGAGCCATGGGCCAGCCACTAAACGCAAGACAGTATCCGGATGCGCCCCGTCCACTGCGGCTTCGTGGCATCAATGGCCTGGATCAGGCGGCACAAGACCGCCGGTCCGGAGGAGGACAATTTGCCGGTTCGCTACTACGACTGGATCGCCCATCATCGCCGGCGCACGCCGGAGAAGACCGCGCTCGTCGATCTCGCAGGCGGGCGCCGCTTCACCTATGCGCAGCTCGACGCCCGCGTGGCGCGCCTCGCCGGGCATCTGCGCGATGAGCTCCACGTGAAGCGCGGCGACCGCGTCGCAGTGCTGGCGCTGAATACCTCGGATACGATGGAGGTGCAGTTCGCCTGCTTCCGCCTCGGCGCCATCTTCGTGCCGCTCAACACCCGCCTCACCGTTCCGGAGCTGCGCTACATTGCGGGCGACGCCGCACCCGGGGTGATGATCCACGACGATGATCTGGCCGAAACGGCGCTTGCGGTGGCGAAGCTTTGCAATGTCGCATCCGCGATGCGGTTCGGTCCTGGCGGCTCCTACGAGACCGCCATCGCATCGGCCCGGCCGCTGGACCGTGTCGAAGAGGTCACGCTCGATGATGTCTCGACCATCATGTACACCTCGGGCACGACCGGCCAGCCCAAGGGCGCGATCATCACGCATGGGATGACGTTCTGGAACTGCGTCAATCTCGGCGGCCCGGCCTACATTACCCCGTCCTCGGTGCTGCTCACGGTGCTGCCGCTGTTCCACACCGGCGGGCTGAATTGCTACACCAACCCGGTGATGCATGCCGGCGGCACGGCGCTGATCATGCGCACTTTCGATCCCGCCGAGGCGCTCCGGCTGATCAGCGACCCCGCGCAAGGCATCAACGTGTTCTTCGGCGTGCCCTCGATCTACCAGTTCATGGCGCAGCATCCGGCGTTCGCGACGGCGGATTTCAGCCGCCTGATCATCGGCGGCGTCGGCGGCGCGCCGATGCCGGTGCCGCTGCTGAAGACCTGGGAAGCGCGCGGCGTCGCCTTGCAGCAGGGCTACGGCATGACCGAAACCTCGCCTGCCGTGATGGCGCTCGACCGCGAGGACGCCGCGCGCAAGGCGGGCTCGTCCGGCAAGCCGGTGCTGCATACGGAAGTGCGGATCGTGCGGCCCGACGGTACCGATGCCGATGTCGGCGAGCTCGGAGAGCTCTGGGTCAAGGGACCGAACATCACGCCAGGCTACTGGAACCGGCCGGACGCCAACGCCGCCTCCTTCACCGACGGCTGGCTGCACACCGGCGACGCCACGCGGATGGACGAGGAAGGCTTCTACTACATCGTCGACCGCTGGAAGGACATGTACATATCCGGCGGCGAGAACGTCTATCCGGCCGAAGTCGAAAGCGTGCTGCATCAATTGGAGGCCGTTGCCGAAGCCGCCATCATCGGCATTCCCAATGAGCAGTGGGGCGAGGTCGGCATGGCCGTGATCGCCGTCAAGCCCGACCATTCGCTAACTCCGGCCGAGATCCACGCCCATTGCCAGGCCAATCTGGCGCGGTTCAAATGCCCGCGGCTGATCGAATTCGTCGACGCCCTGCCACGGAATGCCACGGGCAAGATCCACAAGCCGACGCTGCGGCAGCGGTTCAGCCAGCCGAAGCCGACCGATACGGCGGCATGATCCGATTATCCGGATCATGCTCTGCCAAGGATTACCAAGGAACTGCCCCCTCGCTGTCTGCCGGGACCGGCGACGGGTTTGCTGCGTGAAGTCCCCAACCAAAATCAATCGAGGAAAATGCCTTTATGAAAACGAAAAAAATGCCGCTGCTGGCCGCCGCCACGGCGCTCTGCCTGCTCTCCACCCAGGCCGCCTTTGCACAAAAGAAATACGACACCGGCGCCTCAGACACCGAGATCAAGATCGGCAATGTCGAGGCCTATAGCGGCCCGGCTTCCGCCTACGGCGTCATCGGCAAGACCGAGGAAGCCTATTTCAAGATGATCAATGATCGGGGCGGCATCAATGGCCGCAAGATCAACTGGATCTCCTATGACGACAGCTACTCGCCGCCGAAGACGGTGGAGCAGATCCGCAAGCTGATCGAAAGCGACGAGGTGTTTTTGGTGTTCAACGCGCTGGGCACCCCGACCCAGACCGCGGTGCAGAAATATCAGAACGCCAAGAAGGTGCCGCAGCTGTTCCTCGCCACCGGCGCCAGCAAGTGGAATGACCCGAAGGACTTCCCCTGGACCATGGGCTTCCAGCCCAGCTATCGCGTCGAGGCGCGGATCTTCGGAAAATACATCCTCAAGGCCAAGCCGGACGCCAAGGTCGCGATCTTCTATGCCAATGACGATTTCGGCAAGGACTACCTGATCGGCCTCAAGGAGGTCCTCGACAAGTCGAGCGCCAAGATCGTCGCGGAAGAAAGCTACGAGACCACCGAGCCGTCGATCGATTCCCACATCGTCAAGCTGAAGGACACCGGCGCCGACGTGTTCGTCAACATCTCGACGCCGAAATTCGCGGCTCAAGCGATCAAGAAGATCCACGAGCTCGGCTGGAATCCGATGCAGGTGATGACCGACGTCTCGCTCTCGATCGGCGCGGTGATGAAGCCCGCCGGCCTCGACGCCTCTGAAGGCGTGCTGTCGGCCGGCTATCTCAAGGATGCCTCCGACCCGCAATGGAAGGACGATGCCGGCATGAAGAAGTTCATGGCCTTCATCGACAAGTACATGCCGGGCGCCAACATCTCCGACGCCAACCTGGTCTATGGCTACGCCGCCGCGCAGACCATGGTGCAAGTGCTGAAGCAGTGCGGCGACGACCTGACGCGCGAGAATGCGATGAAACAGGCCGCCAGCCTGAAGGACTTCGCGCCCGACACGCTGCTCCCCGGTATCAAGATCAACACCAGCGCCACCGACTTCGCGCCGATCGAGCAGCTCCAGATGTGGCGCTTCAAGAGCGGGCAATGGGAGCGATTCGGCGACATCCTCAGCGCAGAGACCGGAGGCTAGGCCAACTCTGCGAAGCCAGATCCGACAGTGTCGCGAAGCCGCTCCATGCGAGCGGCTTCGTCGTTTCTCCCCGTCACCCTGACGAGCGCGCAACGCGCGCGTCTCGAAGGGTCGACGGCCCGGCTCCCTCCGGCTGCATCGGGGCCGTACATCCTTCGAGGCTCGCCCAGCGGCGCAATTGCGCCGCAAGGCTCGCGCCTCAGGATGGCGGGACCGGCAACGTCCTTGTGATCGAGCCCAGAGTTGCTACGTAACAAAGCGGAGCATTGCCGAAGCCAGATCGCAAAACCATGGATTCGAACGTTCATTATTTGCCGCTGACGCCGGGATTGTTTTCGATCCTGGTATTCCTCGCCGTGGCGCTGGTCGTGCTGATCCAGCTGCGCATCCTGCGATATGCCTATATGCGGCTCGGCATCGGACCCGGCGTCGCTCTGTTGCTGCTGTTCGGCTCGCTGATCGGCAGCTATTTCAACATTCCGATCACGGTGCTGCACGGTCCGCCGGTACGGTCCGGGCAGATCGTCGATTTCTTCGGCATGCGCTATGTGGTGCCTTTCGTGACATCGCGCGGCACGATCCTGGCCGTGAATGTCGGTGGCGCCGTGATCCCGACGATCATGTCGTCCTACCTCGTGATTCGCTATCAACTCTGGGGCAGGGCCGCGATCGCCACGGTCGTCATCGCAGCCATCGTGCATGCCAGCGCCACACCGGTCGCGGGCATGGGGATCGCGGTCCCTGTGTTCGTCCCCGTCATGGCGACCGCCGTTCTCGCTCTGCTGCTGTCGCGGGAATATGGCGCCCCGCTCGCCTATATCGGCGGCTCGATGGGAACGCTGCTCGGGGCTGATCTGCTCAACCTCGACAAGATCGGCCGCCTCGGCGCGCCGATCGCCTCGATCGGCGGGGCCGGCACGTTCGACGGGATTTTCCTGACCGGCATCCTGGCTGTGCTGATCGCCGGCATCGTTGCGCCGCCGCGGCCGAGACCGGCGTAACTCGCCTTCACTTCAATCCTGCAACAGGATCGCAAACGGCTCATCCACCGTGCGGCGCAGATGTTCACTGTAGAGCTTGTGGTTGGGATCATCCGATGACACCCGGCCGAGGCTCGGGTTGGGGACGTTCTTGATCGGCAGCAGCGCGATTGGTGCTGCGATCGGGGTCAGCACCGAGCCGCGTCCGGCCAATAGCGTCGTGATGATGCCGTACATCTCGCCGGAGTTACGCGGACGCGACACCGTGATGACGCGGTGCTGGCCGTGCCGGTTGGTGACGAGATAGACGAAGCCGGACTCGTTGGGCACGGCCACCTCGCCGAACTGCGTATAGTCGGCGTCCTGCCGTTCGCCTTCGCGAAAGGCAAGCAATGAGGCCGCCTCGTCCCAGGTGATCACGGTGCGATAGGCATAGATCGCGCCCTTCTCGCCGAACGACGGCCGCACCGTGATGTAGGTGCCTTCGATCCGCGCCACCGAGCGGCGGGAATAGGAGCCGAGACTGTCGGGCGCGACCTCGCCATTGGCCGGCGCGGTCATCGGTATCAATTCCGGCAGCTTGCGCAGGGAGACGCCGAGCGCCTGCTCGAGCCGCACCGTGGTCGCAAGCGTGAACGGCCGGCGGCCGCCGAGCACCTTTTCCAGCGTCGACAGGCTGAGCTTGGCCTGCTCCGCCAGGGTCTGCCGCGAGATATGGCGGCGCGCGATCTCCTCGCGGATGGTCTCCGCCACCTGCCGGCTCTGCTCGGCGGAAAGCTGTTTGTCCGGCGTCGGCATCCTGATCCCTTGCGCGATTCCCATGCAATTTGAGCAGTCTAGCAGACCGGACAATCCATCACAAAACCGCACAAATCCGCACTCACCCGCGGCGGACGGCGCCGCAGGGCGGCCAATCATTGCCGATCGTTCTGCTCGCGCCGGACCGCGCGTTCCCCGAGATTCCGAGCCAGCGAACACCTCGCTCGGGAGCGACGAAAATGACGACGATTGACGATGCAAGTGAGACCGGCCGGCGGATCCGGCTGTCGCGCAGGATGCGCATCCTGCTGTTCTTCCTGGTGGAAGGCGCAGCCGCGCTGGCGATCGGCTTTGCCGCCCTGTTCCTGAGCTTCGATCCGGTGTGGTCCGCCGAGCAGCCGCAGCAGGCCGTGGTGCGGCCGGGCACGGCCCGCTCCGGCTCGCTGCTGCTCAAGACCGACGACGGCTACACGGATGCGCTGCGGCTCGGCGTCGATGTCGACCTCACCGTATCAGGGCCGACCATCCGCGCCCGCGTCACGCAGATCTTCCGCAATCCGACCAAGAACTGGATGGAAGCGACCTACGTCTACCCGCTGCCTTCAGGCGGCGCGGTCGACACGCTGAAGATGGTGGTCGGCGACCGCGTCGTGGTCGGCGACATCAAGGAGCGGCAGCAGGCCCGCGCCATCTATGAGCAGGCCAAACAGAACGGCCAGAAGGCCGCACTCACCGAGCAGGAGCGGCCGAACATCTTCACCAACTCGGTCGCCAATATCGGCCCCGGCGAGACCGTGCTGGTGCAGATCGAATATCAGGAGCCGGTGCAGCAGAACGGCAACGCGTTCTCGCTGCGCGTGCCGATGGTGGTCGGCCCGCGCTACAATCCGCTTCCCGTGGTGCAAAGCGTCGACCTCCGCGCCGACGGCAACGGCTGGGGCACGACGGCGGCCGACCCGGTTCCGGATCGCGACCGCATCTCGCCGCCGGTGCTCGACCCGGCCGAAAACGCACCGATCAATCCGACCAGGATCACAGTGCATTTGCAGGCCGGCTTCCCGCTCGGCGAAGTGAAGAGCCAGTTTCACCAGGTCAAGGTCGAAAGCCCTGACAGCACGACGCGAATCATCACGCTCGCCGACGGAGCCGTGCCGGCCGATCGCGATTTCGAATTGACCTGGAAGCCGGCCGCCGAGACCGCGCCGTCGGTCGGACTGTTCCGCGAGCATGTCGGCAAGTCCGACTATCTGCTCGCCTTCGTCACCCCGCCCTCGGTCGAACAGGCACAGCAGGCGCCACGGCCGCGTGAAGTCATCTTCGTGATCGACAATTCCGGCTCGATGGGCGGCACCTCGATCGCCCAGGCCAAAGCGAGCCTGTTGTATGCGCTCGGCCGCCTGCAGCCGACCGATCGCCTCAACGTCATCCGCTTCGACGACACGATGGACGTGCTGTTCCCGGCCCCGGTCGCCGCCGATAGCGTCAACATCGCCAATGCGACATCATTCGTCAGCGCGTTGCAGGCACGCGGCGGCACCGAGATGGTGCCGGCGATGCGCGCCGCGCTGTCTGACACCAATCGCGACGCCGCCGATACCATCCGCCAGGTCGTGTTCCTGACCGACGGCGCCATCGGCAACGAGCAGCAATTGTTCGAAACCATCGGCGCGCTGCGCGGCCGCTCGCGGATCTTCATGGTCGGCATCGGCTCGGCGCCGAACACCTATCTGATGACGCGCGCCGCCGAGCTCGGCCGCGGCACTTTCACCCATATCGGCTCGGTCGAGCAGGTCGAGGAGCGCATGCGCGGCCTGTTCGCCAAGCTGGAAAATCCGGCGGTGACCGGGCTGTCGGCGAAATTCTCCGAGGCCGCCGCCGACCTCACGCCGACAGCATTGCCCGACATCTATCGCGACGAGCCGCTGGTGCTTGCCGCGAAGCTCGACAAGCTCGCGGGCTCGGTCGAGATCAAGGGCCGCATCGGCGATCGGCCCTGGAGCGTGACGCTGCCACTTGCGAACGCCGCCGAAGGCAAGGGCCTGTCAAAGCTGTGGGCGCGCCGCAAGATCGCGGACGCCGAGGTCGCGCGCACCACGCAGCAGGTGAGCCTGGACGATGCCGACAAGACCATCCTTGCGCTTGCGCTGGAGCATCAGCTCGTCACGCGGCTGACCAGCCTCGTCGCGGTCGACAAGACGCCTGATCGTCCGGACAGCGAACCGCTGAAGCTCTCTGAACTGCCGATCAACCTGCCCGCGGGCTGGGACTTTGCCAAGGTGTTCGGCGAGCGTCCGCACCAGCCGGTGTCAGCGCCGACCGAGCGTCGCGCCGAATCCGGCGAGACAAAAGTGCAGGTCGCCTCGCTGAAGCGGCCGGGGCCGGTGGTTGCTCCGACGCCGGCGCCGGTCCAGTTGCCGAAGACGGCGACCGATGCCGAGCTGAAGATGATCGCGGGCGTGATCCTGCTCACGGTCAGCCTGCTGCTCCTGATGTTCAACCGACGTCAGATGTCACTCCGTTGACGTCGGATGAAAGGAGGAGGTGTCCCCCGACCTCCTCTTTCAAGAGCGCGCGCGGCCTCTCACCCGTCCCCCAGGGCCGCGCGCGCCATTTTTCTCACCACGCGTCATTGCGAGGAGCGAAGCGACGAAGCAATCCATGGTTCCGCATATGCCGCACGATGGATTGCTTCGCTTCGCTCGCAATGACGGGAGAACGAGAATGCCCCGCTTCTTCCCACCGCTCGCCCTTGCCCTCATCGGCCTGATCCTGTTCGGCCAGGGCGCCTATATCCACGCCAAGGCGCTGCTCGCGCAGGTGCTGCTGGAGCGCGCATTTGAGCAGACCATCGCCAGCGGTCATCCGGTGAAGCCGTGGAGTTGGGCCGACACCTGGCCGGTGGCGCGCATCGAGATCAAGCGGATTCACGCCTCCGCGATCGCGCTCGCCGGCAGCAGCGGCCAGGCGCTCGCCTTCGGTCCCGGCCATGTCGAAGAAACCGCCGACGCCGGCGAACGCGGTGTTGCCGTCTACGCGGCCCATCGCGACACGCATTTCCGCTTCCTGAAAGATGTCGTGACCGGAGACGAGATCGACGTCACGCGGAGCGACGGCAAGACCTTCCGCTACCGAGCCGACCGAAACGCGGTGGTCCGCTTCGATCAATCCGGCATCGATCCGCTCATTGGCGGATACGAGCTGGTGCTGTCGACCTGCTGGCCGTTCGACGCGCTGACCTCGGGACCGGAGCGCTACCTGCTGCACGCGACCCTGATCGAACCGGGTTCCTGACCCCGCAATTTTCGCGAGCCGGGATATCCTGCGCGATGCCAGACTTGCGCTCGCGTGAGTTGCCACCCGCTTCCCAGCGCCATAAAAACGATCAAAAATCGCGCGCCGCGGCGATCGACATCGCCCGGAGGAACAGAACAGGGATAAGGGCAGGCTCCATGGAAGCTCTCGCAAGCACCGCGTCTCATCCGGCCGCAAAGTGGTCGCCGCCTGATGACGCCAGCGACATCGTCAAGAGCATTCATGCGATGCTGCACCCGCGCAACATCGTGCTGGTCGGCGCCACCGACAAACCCGGCAATTACGCCGAGCGGATCTGGAACAATCTGGTCAAGTACCGCTATGCCGGCCGCCTGTTCCCTGTCAACGCCAAGCGCGAGACGATCTGGGGCGTCACCTGCTACAAGGATTTCGCCAGCCTTCCCGAGAAGCCCGACCATGTGCTGGTGCTGGTGCCGGCGCGCTTCGCAGTACAGGTGATCCGCGATGCCGCAGCGGCCGGCGCGCGCTCGGCGACCATCGTCACCTCGGGCTTCAGCGAATTGCAGGACGAGGAGAGCCAAAGGCTCGCGGTCGAGCTGAAGCAGGCGATCAAGGAGACCGGGCTCGCCGTCACCGGCCCGAACTGCCTCGGCAACCTCAGCGCCGGCGAAAATCTGTTCACCAATATCGACGACCGCATCGTCACCATGGAGCAGGGTGCAGTGGCGATCGCCGGCCAGTCCGGCGCGATCGTGATGGCGATCCGCCAGGCGCTGGAGGATCGCGGTGTCGGCGTCGGTTACATGGTGACGACCGGCAACGAATCCGGGCTCGAGACGCCGGATCTGATGGCCTATTTCGCCGCCGATCCCTCTATCCGCGTCATCGTGGTCTATCTCGAAGGCGTGCGAAACACCAAGGTGTTCCGTGAGGCCTGCAAGGCTGCGCGCGCGGCCGGCAAGCCGGTGATCGCGCTCAAGCTCGGTGCCTCCGAAGGTGGCCGGGCCGCCGCGATGGCGCATACCGGCGCGCTTGCCGGATCGATCGAGACCTTCGACGCGATCTCGACCCGCGAGGGCGTGATCCGCGTGCGCGGGCTGGACGAGCTGATCGAGACCACGGAATGCTTCGTCCATGCCGATCCGCCGAAGGGCAACCGCCTCGCCGCCGTGTCGCTGTCCGGCGGCAAGCGTGGCCTCCTGATCGACGCGTTCTACTCCGCCGGCCTGAATTTTGCGCCGCTGAGCCCGCATGCATCGGGGCAACTGGCCGAGATGCTCGGGCCCGGCAGCATCGTCGGCAATCCGCTCGACGCCGGCTTTGCCGCTGTTGTCGATCCTTCCGTCTACATGAAGTCGATTAAGATCATGATCGACGATCCCGACACCGACATCGTCATCATCGATGCCGAACTGCCGAAGGCGCCGCACGAGCTGCGCGAGCGCAATTTGCGCATCGTCAACGAGATGGCCGGTCAAGCCCACAAGCCGGTGATCTACATCAGCGCGATGTCGATCGGCTTCACCGAATTCACCAAGGGGCTGCGCAAGACGTTGCCTGATATCGCCGTGATGCAGGGCCTCGACCGCGCCGTCGGCGCGATCAAGTCGCTGATCGAATATGCCGGCCTGCGCAAGGAAGTGCCCGAGGTCGTGTCGAGCTCGAAACCGTCAGCCCGTGCCGTGCTCGAGAAGACGCTGAAAGCCGCCAATGGCGCTGCCGCGCTCGACGAGGTCGCCTCGAAGAAGCTGCTCAAGGCCTATGGCATTCCGATCTCGAAGGAAGAGGTGGCGCAGACCGCGGCCGAAGCCGTCAAGATCGCCAAAGCCATCGGATTTCCGGTGGTCGCGAAGGTGGTCAGCCCCGACATCCTGCACAAATCCGATATCGGCGGCGTGGTGCTGAACCTCGGCAGCGCCGCCGAGGTGAAGCAGGCCTTCAACGCCATCACCGCGCGGGTCAAGAAGCTGAAGGGCAAGCCGAAGCTCGAAGGCATTTTGATCGCGCAGCAGGTCAAGGCCGACCTCGAGCTCGTGGTCGGCGCCTCGCTCGATGCCGAGATGGGGCCGGTGGTGCTGTTCGGCACCGGCGGCGTCGATATCGAGCTGTTGAAAGACGTCGCCCTCGCCGGCGCGCCGCTCGATGCGGATGAAGCCAAACAGCTGATCGCGAAGACCAAGGCCGGGGTCAAGATGAAGGGCTATCGCGGCAAGCCGGCGCTGCACGAGCCGTCCGCCGTGAAGGCGCTGGTCGGGCTCTCCAATCTGATGGCGGATGCCCGCGGCCGCATCGCCTCGATCGACGTCAATCCGTTCCTGATCAACAGCAAGCTCGGCGTCGCGGTCGATGGATTGATCGTGCTCAACAACGCCGCTGCGAAGAAGGCGGCGGGGCATTAGGTCTCGGGCGCCAAACCATCCCCGTCATCCTGAGAAACGCGGAATGCGCGTCTCAAATTCGCGATCTAAAACCTCGCACCCCATTGCCGCGCGGTTTGCGTCACCCAGTCGCGATACAGCGTCAGCGGCGTGACGCCGGTGATGCCGCCGCAGCCGGCGCTCCCGTTCGGCCCGGTGGACCAGCTCACTACGCCGATGATCGCGGGCCCGCTTGGCTTGTCCTCGAACACGGGCGCGCCGGAATCGCCGGTGCAGGCCCCAAGGCCGTCGCGTGTCCCCTGCCCGACCGGATCGACCAGCCGGATCTGCAACGTGCCGGGCTTCCCGGTCGCGACGAGGCCGGCGACCCGGATCGTGCCGCCGCTCTTGCCGTCGCCGCGCACGGTGACGCCGACACCCGCGATGGTGAAGCGGCCGCCGACCTGGATCGGAATATCGGGCATGCCGAGCGCCGCAGGTAGCTTGCCGGCGCTCGGTGCTGCCAATTGCAGCAACGCGACGTCGGCGGTCGCGACATGATTGAGGATCGCCTGTATCTTGAAGGCAGGATGGATCGCGACCGTCCTGACGTCCTGCAGCCTCGGCTGCTTATCAGCGCCATACTCGACGAGCTTGTAATCTGCACCGGGCTGCACGCAATGCGCCGCAGTCAGCACCACATTCGGCGCGATCAGGGCACCGGTGCAGAAATTGCCGCGCGACCCGACGATGGTGACGACGGCGCGCGCCACGCCATCGGCCTGCGGCGCGCCGCCGCCGACGATGGCGGACGCCGGAGCAGAGAGCAGCGACATCAGGGCTGCGAGGATCAAGCGGGAGGTTCTCATCGGCGCAGCAATAGCCCGCGGCGCTGATATCGCCAAGCACCGGATCGGGCTGGTTCTCGCCGCCGATCCATGTTAGCCGCTCCCGGACAACGACATTGGGCAGGAACGAATGATTGAAGCTGTGATCTGGGATTTCGGCGGCGTCTTGACCACCTCGCCGTTCGAGGCGTTCGCGCGCTACGAGACCGAGCGCGGCATTCCGGCCGACATCATCCGCCGCACCAACGCCGCCAACCATCTCGACAACGCCTGGGCAAAATTCGAGCGCGCCGAGATCGATATCGACGCGTTCGACGAGCTGTTCGCCGCGGAATCGAAGACGCTCGGCGCCGAGGTGCGCGGCAAGGACGTGCTGCCGCTGTTGTCCGGCGATTTGCGCCCCGAGATGGTGGAAGCGCTGAAGCGCGTCAAGGCGAAGCACAAGACCGGCTGCATCACCAACAATTTGCCGGCCAATGCGATCGGCAGCCATAGCGGTCGCACGCTCTATGTCGCCGAGGTGATGGCACTGTTCGATCACGTGATTGAATCCGCCAAGATCGGCCTGCGCAAGCCGGACCCGCGCATCTACCGGATGATGGTGGAGACGCTGCAGGTCGATCCGAACAACTGCGTCTATCTCGACGATCTCGGCGTCAATCTGAAACCCGCGCGCGATATGGGCATGACCACGATCAAGGTGACAAGTGCGGCGCAGGCGATCGGCGAGCTCGAGGCCGCGACCGGCCTCACGCTGAGGTGAAACGGATTTTCTCTGCATTCACCGGGCATTCAGGCGACGGCTTCTAGTCATCGGCCTCCCTTTCGGAGGCTCCCATGAAATCCCGGATCATCGTTCTCGTCTCTCTCGGCTCGCTGCTGGTTTCCGCCGCCGCCTTCGCGCAGTCCGCGCCGGGCGCAACGCCGGCCGCGCCGGCGGCTGCTCCGACGCAAGACAACTCGGCGGCCGCCGCTCCCGTGCCCGGTGCCAAGAAGGCGGCTTGCCAAAGCTCGACCCAGGCCCTGAAGGGTCAGGACAAGCGCGACCAGATGCAGCTCTGCATGGCGCAGGCGCATCTCGATTGCCTGAAGCAGGCGATCGACCAGAAAATCATCGGCCCGCAGCGCAAGGATTTCATCAAGAGTTGCGCGGGCTAAAGCCGGTTTCTGCCCGGCGTATTGCGCTTGGCGGAATACCCAAAAACCATGCGCTAAGCCCATGCCGTTGCGGGCCAACCGAGCCTTGTGCTTTGCCCGCAACGGGCGCAAAACAGGTCCGGGTTCTTAAGCAAATTCGGAGCTGATCCTCGTGGCTGACACCAGGCCCACCGCCTCGATCGAGGCCGTGGAAAGCGGCCTCGCCGCGCAAGGCTATATTGCGAGCCGGCAGATCGCGACCGCGGTCTATCTGTCGCAGCAAATCGAGAAGCCGATCCTGGTCGAAGGCCCTGCCGGCGTCGGCAAGACCGAGCTTGCGAAAGCGATCGCGGCCTGGCGCGGCCTGAAGATGATCCGCCTGCAGTGCTATGAAGGCCTCGACGAGGCCAAGGCGCTGTATGAGTGGAAATACGCCAAGCAGCTGCTCTACACCCAGATCCTGAAGGACAAGCTCGGCGAAGTGCTCGGCGGCGCGCAGACGCTGCATGCCGCGCTCGACCAGCTCCATACCTTCGGCGACGTGTTCTTCTCCAAGGAGTTCGTCGAGCCGCGCCCGCTGTTGCAGGCGCTGGAGCAAGAGGCCGGCTGCGTGCTCCTGATCGACGAGATCGACAAGTCGGACGCCGAATTCGAATCACTGCTGCTGGAGATCCTGTCGGATTTCCAGGTCACCATCCCCGAGCTTGGCACCGTGACGGCGGTGGCGCCGCCGACCGTGATCCTGACATCCAACAGCGAGCGCGATCTCGGCGACGCCCTGAAGCGGCGCTGCCTGCATCTGCATATCGGCTTTCCCGAGCAGAGGCTCGAGGAGCGCATCGTCGAGAGCCGCGTGCCCGGCATCTCGCAGACCCTGCGCAAGCAGATGGTCGGCTTCATCCACGAGATCCGCACGCTGGACCTGAAGAAGCTGCCTTCGGTGAGCGAGGCGATCGACTGGGCTCGCGTGCTGGTGCTGCTGGAGGCGAACGAGCTCAATCATGAGATCGTCAAGGACACGCTCAACGTGCTCCTGAAGTACGAAGCCGATATCGAGGCCGCGATGCCGCAAGTGTCGTCCTTCATCGCCAAGGCGTCGCGGCAAGGCGTGTTCAGCTAGGATTCGCATGCGCGAGAACCTGCATCGCTTCTTTCGTGCGGCGCGGGGAGCCGGGGTTCGGGTCTCGCCCGCCGAAAGCATCGATGCGATGCGCGCGGTCTCGCAGGTCGGCTTTGCCGACCGCGCCATCCTGCGCGATACCTTCCTGCTGACGCTCGCCAAAACCCAGGACGAGAAGCGCGCGCTCGGCGACTGTTTTGATCTTTTCTTCAGCGCCCCGGAGCCGCAGCAGGACGGCAGCACCGAGCAGAACACGCAGGACGACCAAAGCGAACAGGGCGGCAACCCGTCGGCCGATGCGCATGGCGACGATTCAGGCGGCGCGGACAGCGAAAACATCGGATCGCTGGCGCAGATGCTGCTGTCGCAGGACCGCACCGCGATTTCGGCCGCGATCGCCAACGCCTCGGGCGCGGCGTCGCTGTCCGACATCCGTTACTTCACCCAGCGCGGCATCTTCCAGACCCGCATCCTCGATGCGATGGGCATCCAGCGGCTGCGCGACGACATCGACAATCTGACCGCGAGCAATCCGGCGCTCGCCGAGCGGCTCCAGGATGCGCTGAGCGGCCTGCGCGGCACCGTGCGCGACGCGGTCTCGCAGGCGCTGCTGCTCTACGGCCGCGAGGAGGCCGAGAATTTGCGCAACGAGATCCTGCGCAACGCGCCGCTGGCGCGGATCGAGCCGCGCCAGGTCGAGCAGATGCGCGCGCTGATCCGCCAGATCGCCCGCCGCTTGCGCGAGCGCTACTCCAAGCCGCGCAAGCGGCAGCGCCGCGGCCATCTCGACGTCCGCCGCACGCTCCGGCGCAACGCGGCCTGGGGCGGCATCCCGTTCCTCACCGCCTGGAAGCGCAAGCATCGCGACCGTCCGAAGATCGTGGCGCTTTGCGACGTCTCGGGCTCGGTCGCACGGGTCTCGGATTTCTTCCTGCTGTTGATCCACAGCCTGCACGAGGTGGTCGACGACGTCCGCTCGTTCGCCTTCTCCGGCCATCTGATCGAGGTGAGCGATATCCTGGAATCCAAATCGCCCGAGGAGGCGATGAAGGAGATCATGTCCAAGGTCGGCTTCGGTTCGTCCGATTACGGCAACTCATTCGCCGATTTCGAGCACGGCTGGATGAGCGCGATCACGCCGCAGACCACCGTGATCGTGCTCGGCGACGCCCGCAGCAACAATCTCGATCCGCGCGCCGACATCCTGCGTCGCATCGGCGAGCGCTCCAAGCGGCTGGTGTGGCTCAATCCCGAGGGCCGCATGGTCTGGGGTTTTGGCGATTCCGAGATGCCGCGTTATGCGACCTTCTGCAGCGTGGTGCGGCAGTGTGCGACAGCGCAGCAACTCGAGCGTGCGGTGTCCGACATCGTGGCGACGTATCAGTAGCTCGCCGTTTACTGGCCGAACCGGTCGCGGAAGATCCACCCAACGAATGAAAGCGCTGTCAGCGCGATCGCTGCGGATACGCTGATCAGCTTGATCGTCGTGATCGCCTTCAGCACGGAGACGGTCTGCATCGCCTCGTTCGCGTCCCCTCGCAACAGCAGCCATCCGAGCAGGCAATCCTCGATCAGGTCGCTGAGCAGATACACCGCCGGCACCAACAGGCTGAGCCAATCCATCGATGGAAAGGAATGGTTGAGCCAGTACGACGACGCGGCGCCCATCGCGCCTGCGAGCACCAGCATGACCATCAGATCGAGCGGGAACAGGATCGGACCGACATATCTCATCCGGATGTCCGACGTAACGAGCTTGCCGAGCTCGTCGGCCGAATAGCCCAGCGACTTCTCGGGAAAGCGTGTCGGAAACTTGCCTGCGAAGATTCCATCGGCGTATTTGCCGACCGCCCAGAACAGGCCGAACGCGATCACGAGCAGACCAAGAAGGATGATCGTTACGCGGGCTTCATGGTTCATGCCGACTCGTCCCCACCCGGGAACGCAGCAGCGAAACGCACCGGCAAATGCTCGCGTGCACCGGACAATCCTCAAATGACAGAAAATATGGACTCACTACAACAGCGATCAGATTTTCATCTTTTACGTACTGTTGCAATTCAATTCCGCGAATCGCCGACGCCGCGACCTGACGACGGCCGCGCGCTTCAATCGGACAACCGTTCAGTCCGGGTACGAAAACGATCTTCAATTAAAGATTGAACCACGATCACATCCCGCCTTAGATGGGCCCGAGGATTCACGGCGACCGCAGGGGGCGACGGATGCCGAAGGATATCGTGATCAGCTGCGACGGCACCGGCAACGAGATCGGCGCCAACATTTCCAATGTCCTGAAGCTGTTTCGCGTCACCGACAAGGAGGACCGGCAGCGGGTCTATTATCATCCAGGCCTCGGCACGATCGGATTGCAGAGCACCTGGGGACGATTCAAGCAGAAGGTGCGCGGCCTGTTTGGCCTCGCCTTCGGCGCCGGCCTCGATGAGGACACGCTCAGCGCCTACACTTTCCTGTGCCGGACATGGGAGCCGGGCGACCGGGTCTGGCTGTTCGGCTTCAGCCGCGGCGCCTACACGGTGCGGGTGCTGGCAGCCTTCGTCAACGTGATGGGGCTTTTGCCTGTCGACCAGTTGGACCTCGCGGGCTACGCGTTCTCGACCTACAAGAAGGCGAGCTCGGACGCCCAGAAGCCCGACGGCAGCTTCGATGAAGCGCCGTTGAAGGAAGCCTGGCATTTCAGCCAGATCGCCGGCGGCCGCAACATCGACATCGAGTTCATCGGAGTCTGGGACACGGTGGCCTCGATCATCGTGCCGCGGCAGGACAATTTCCTGTTCGATTTGCAAATGCTGCTGTTCACGCGCAAGAATCCTTGTGTGAAGAGATTCCGCCAAGCCATCTCGATCGACGAGCGGCGCCGCATGTTCCGCCTCAACAGCTGGAAGGAACCCCAGGGGTACGAGGTGGACCGGTTTGATCGGACGACCGAGGTGCCCCAGGACATCCGTCAGGTCTGGTTCGCCGGCGTCCACTCCGACGTCGGCGGCGGCTATCCGGAGGTCGAGAGCGGGCTATCGAAGTTTCCGCTGATATGGATGCTCGCGCAGGCCAAGGACGCCGGGCTGCAGGTGAACCAGGCGTTGATCGATCACTTCGCCTGGGGAATGCCGTTGCCGCCGCCGGCGCACGCCTATGTGCCGCCGAGCCCGACGGCGCCGCTGCACAATTCGCTGACCGGCCCTTGGGAAATCCTTGAATGGATTCCGAAGAGCGACAAATGGAAGGAATGGCCGGCGCGCAAATCCTTCCTCGGTTTCTATCTGCCGATGGGCGAGCCGCGACTAATTCCGGATGGCGCGATCATCCACCGCTCGGTGCTGGAGCGCATCGAGAAGGTCCCGAGCTACCGCCCGATCAACATGCCGGAGAAGTACGAGATCGAGGAACTGACCCCGCCGCCGGAACCGCCTGCTCCGACGGCCTGACGCTCACGCGTTCGAACGTGTCTTTGATACGCCTGCGGCTGAGCGGCAGGTCGCGTAACCGCTTTCCGGTCACCTTGCCGATCGACGCCGCCTGTGACGCCAGAATTGTGTTTGTGACTGGGGCGTGTATTACACGTCTAGTTCCGGTATCGTTCGGCCGCCGCACCTCGATCACCGCCTGTCGACCTCAGGACTCATGACCGCCCAGCCCGCCCTCGATCGCGCTTCCAGCCCGCCTCGCGATGCGCTGTCCCTGCTCAACCACGTGTTCGGGCTGCCCGGCTTCCGCGGCGCGCAGGAGACGATCATCCGGCACGTCGCCGATGGCGGCAATTGCCTGGTGCTGATGCCGACCGGCGGCGGCAAGTCGCTGTGCTATCAGTTGCCGTCGCTGCTGCGTGACGGCGGCGGCATCGTGGTGTCCCCCTTGATCGCCCTGATGCGCGATCAGGTCGCGGGCCTGACCGAGGCCGGCGTCAATGCGGCGGTGCTGAACTCGACACTATCCTATCAGGAAGCCTCCGAGGTGGAGCGGCGGCTGCTCGCCGGCGATCTCGATTTGCTCTATGTCGCGCCCGAACGGCTTTTGACGCCGCGCTGCCTCAATCTGCTTGGCCAGGCGCAAATCGCACTGTTTGCGATCGACGAGGCGCATTGCGTCTCGCAATGGGGTCACGATTTCCGTCCCGAATATATCGGGCTTTCAGTGCTCGCAGAACGCTTCCCCAATGTGCCGCGTATCGCGCTGACCGCGACCGCGGATGCGATGACGCGCAAGGAAATCGCGGAGCGGCTGTCGCTCACCGACGCGCCGCAATTCGTCGCGAGCTTCGACCGGCCCAACATCCGCTACGAGATCGTCGACAAGCAGAACGCGACGACGCAGCTGAAGAATCTCATCAAGGAACGTCACGCGGGCGACGCCGGCGTGGTCTATTGCCTGTCGCGCGCCAAGGTCGAGGACGTCGCTGCGGCGCTGAACGACGCCGGCATTCCGGCATTGCCCTATCACGCCGGGCTCGACGCCTCCGTGCGCGCGCGGCATCAGGACCGCTTCATCAACGAGGACGGCGTCGTGATCGTCGCCACCATCGCCTTCGGCATGGGCATCGACAAGCCGGATGTGCGCTTCGTCGCGCATCTCGATCTGCCCAAGAGCGTCGAGGCCTATTACCAGGAGACCGGCCGCGCCGGCCGCGACGGCAAGCCGTCGACGGCGTGGATGGCCTACGGCCTCTCCGACATCGTGCAGCAACGCCGCATGATCGACGAATCGACCGGCTCGGACGCCTTCAAGCGGGTCTCGATCGGCAAGCTCGATGCGCTGGTCGCGCTGGCCGAGACCGTGCATTGCCGCAGGCAGCGCCTGCTCGGCTATTTCGGCGAGACGCGCTCCGATGAAACTTGTGGCAATTGCGACAACTGCCTGACGCCGCCGCGCGTCCGCGACGGCAAGGTGCTGGCGCAAAAGCTGCTCTCCTGCGTCTATCGCACCGGGCAGCGCTTCGGCGCCATGCATTTGATCGACGTGCTGGTCGGCCGCCTCACCGAGCGCGTCAAGCAGTTCAACCACGAGCAATTGTCGGTATTCGGCATCGGCCGCGAGCTCAACGAGAAGCAATGGCGCGCGGTGCTGCGCCAGCTGGTGGCCATGGGTCATCTGCGCGCCGACAGCGACGCTTTCGGCGCGCTGAAGCTGACCGAGAGCGCGCGCGGCGTGCTGAAGGGCGAGACCGCGGTGATGCTGCGCGAGCAGCCGGAGGGCGCGCGCAACCGCGCCATCCGCGGCAAGTCGCGCCGCGGCGAGCTTGCGTCCGCGACGGATGGCAAGGGCGGCGCCGCCAACCCCGCGCTGCATGCAGCACTACGCGCCTGGCGCTCGGAAGTGGCCCGGCAGCGCGGCGTGCCGGCCTATGTCGTGCTGCACGATTCCACCATCGACGGCATCGCCGCGGTCCGCCCGGCGACATTGAACGAGCTGCGCAACATCGCCGGGATCGGCGACAAGAAGCTCGAACATTACGGCGACGAGCTGATCCGGCTGGTGAACAGCACGGAGGGCTAGTCTTGCGGTGCCAGGCGCCGGGCACTCTTGCGCTGATGCGACGACGCAAGGCTAGGCGCTCCCAAAGCATCGAAAACAACCCCATGCAAAGTACAACCGCCGGCACTCGGAAAAGCGCTTGACGCGTCGGGCAAATCAGTTGTATTTTTCCATTATTCCGAAATTATGCAACCGCGCTCACTTCCTCGATGGGGGGTCTCGGCACCGTCGCGGTGGCGCTGCTCTGGATGAGGTTGTTCCCGTCGCTGCGCAAGGTCGATCGGCTGGAGTGAAGCGGCGCTCCGATACCGCAGCCATCGGCGCCGCGGCATGGGAGCCATACACCGTCGGGCAAGGCACGCGCTTGCGGGCCTCACTGCCCTCGCCGTAATCTTCCTTCACTGCGCCCGGCGAGGCGCGACCGAGACAGGGACGAGACAGGCCATGGACCAGGAGAGCGCCGCGCGCATCAGCGCGCGCCCTGCGGAAACCGCGACATTCGATGCCGTGGTGGTCGGCGCGGGGTTTGCCGGGATGTACATGCTGCACCGGCTGCGCGGGCTCGGCTTCACCGCGCGGGTCTATGAGGCCGGCGGCGGGGTCGGCGGCACCTGGTACTGGAATCGCTATCCCGGCGCGCGTTGCGACGTCGAGAGCCTGCAATATTCCTTCTCATTCTCGGAAGAACTGGATCAGGACTGGAACTGGTCGGAGAAATATTCGCCGCAGCCGGAGATCCTCGCCTACGCCAACCATGTCGCCGATCGTTTTGATCTGCGTCGCCAGATCATGTTCGACACCCGCGTCATCGCAGCGACGTTCGACGAGGGCAAAAGCACGTGGACGATCGAGACCGATCGCGGCGACAGGGTCTCCGCAAAATTCTGCATCATGGCGGTCGGCTGCCTGTCGGCGCCGAACCGCCCGGCGTTCGCGGGCATGACGGATTTCCGTGGCCCGATCTACCACACCGGCGAATGGCCGCATCAAGGTGTCGACTTCACCGGACTGCGGGTCGGGGTGATCGGCACCGGCTCGTCGGCGATCCAGTCGATCCCGATCATCGCACAGCAGGCCTCGGCGCTCACCGTGTTCCAGCGCACCGCGACCTGGTCGGTGCCGGCGTGGAACGAGGCGCTGTCGGCAGAATATCTCAAGGAGGCCAAGGCGCATTATCCCGAGCTGCGCGCCAAAGCCCGGGCGCGGCCGACCGGCTTCTATTTCCCGTTCAACACACAGCCGGCGCTGGATTCGAGCGCAGACGAGCGAGAGCGGCAATATGAAGAGGCCTGGCAGCGCGGCGGCCTGCCCTTCCTCGGCGCGTTCGGCGATCTGCTGTTCGAGAAGGCCGCCAACGACACCATCGCCGACTTCGCGCGGCAGAAGATCCGCGGCATCGTCAGGGATCCCGCGACCGCCGAGCTGCTGTGTCCGCAGAACGTGTTCGGCTGCAAGCGTCTCTGTGTCGATACCCATTACTTCGAGACCTACAATCTGCCGCATGTGAAGCTGGTCGACGTCTCGACGACCCCGATCGAGCGCTTCACGCATGACGCCATCGTGGTCGACGGCACCGAATACAAGGTCGATGCGATCGTCTCCGCCACCGGCTTTGCCGCGATGACCGGCTCGTTCGACAAGATAGGGATCACCGGCCGCGGCGGCCGCACGCTGGCCGAGAAATGGCGCGCCGGTCCGCGCGCCTATCTCGGCCTCGCCTCGGAGGGGTTTCCGAACCTGTTCATGATCACCGGCCCCGGCAGCCCGTCGGTGCTGGCGAGCATGATCCAGGCGATCGAGCAACATGTCGACTGGCTGGCGGACTGCATCGCTCACATGCGCGATGTCGGCGCCGGCACGATCGAGCCGAAGCGCGACGACGAGGACGCCTGGGTCGCCCATGTCAACGACGTCTCGACGGTGTCGCTGCGCTCGACCTGCAGCTCCTGGTATGTCGGGACCAACATCCCGGGCCGGCCGCGCGTGTTCATGCCCTATATCGGCGGCTTCCCGGTCTATGTGCAGAAGTGCAACGAGGTCATGAACGCAGGCTATGACGGCTTCGTGCTCGATGGCGCACGCGACAGCAACGCGCCGCCGCGCGTGCGCTTCACCGAACGCTGGCAGGTGCCGCTCGACATCGAGGTGATCTCGCCGGCTGCGGTCGCCGCAAGGCGCGTGCCCGTGGTCTGAAATACGCCGACGTCTCCTGCACCGGCACTGCGCGTGATAGTGTCGCGCCCTGCACTCGCAGCGCAGGCGGCAGGCGATGATCGACGGGGAGTTGCAGGGATTGATCGAGCGGATCGGCGCCGACCATGTCGCGCGCCGGCTCGCGGTCGAGACCGAGCACGAGGCGCAGCTGTTCGGCCAGGGCACGCTGGTCTTCAATTTCGAGAATTGGGAGCTGGCGCCGTGGATCGTCGAGGGCGCGCTGAAGGCCGTGGGCCTCTACGGCCGCGCCCGGCGCAATGCCGACCGCGTCGAACTGAGACGCAACGTCGTGACGTCGGCGCGCCTGCCGCAACAGTTCGACGGTTTCACCATCCTGCAGCTCAGCGACCTCCACACCGACATCAGCACGGGCGCGATGCGGCATCTGATGAGTTTTGTCGGCGACATCGCCTGCGACATCTGCGTGCTGACCGGTGACTATCGCGGCAAGACGCGCGGCCCGTGGGATACGAGCCTTGCGCTGATGCGGGATCTCTGCGCGCGGCTGCATCAGCCGCTCTACGGCATCCTCGGCAATCACGACAGCATCCGCATGGCGCCGGCGCTGGAGCAGATGGGCATCCGGATGCTGTTCAACGAGCAAGAAGCGATCACGCGCGGCAGTGAGACGATCCATCTCGCCGGGATCGACGACGCGCATTTCTATCGTTGCGACGACATCCCGAAGGCCGCGGCAAACATTTCGCGCGATGGGTTTGCGGTGTTGCTCGCGCATACGCCGGAGTCTTATCGCGCGGCAGCACAAGCGGGCTTTGACCTCATGCTGAGCGGCCACACCCACGGCGGTCAGCTCTGCCTGCCCGGCGGCATCGCGATCAAGCTGGAGGCGCGGCTGCCGCGCCGAATGGGCAAGGGTGCCTGGCGCTTCGCCAGGCTCGCCGGTTACACCGCAACCGGCGCCGGCACCAGCCTGTCGCCGGTGCGGCTGAACTGCCCCGCCGAGATCACGCTGCATACGCTGCGGCGGTCCGAATAGGGTGCCAACGCTATTCTGGAATGATGTTAGGCTGAATCAGTCAGGCTACAGACTCGCTGCACCTCTCCCGCTTGCGGGCAGGGGACGCAGTGCTGATGCTGCCGCTCAAATCCAATCTCACCGCGCTTTAGTCAGCCTTGACGTCGAGAGGCACGGTCTTGCCCAGGCCGGCGCCGCGCGCCAGCCAGCCGACGATCCGGGCGCGCATCGCCTCGGCCCACAGGGTCGCCAGCCGTGCCCATTCCAGCAGCGGCCACAGGGTCAGCTTCATGACATCGTTGCGCGGGACGTCGGCGGCGCCGAGCGGCGCATCGCAAGGTCCGGGAACGCGATAGGTGCCGAATATCCAGTCGAAGAACGGAAAGATGTTGGCGAGGTTCTTGCCGTGCGCCTCCGGCACATCGGCATGGTGCCAGCGGTGAAAGCGCGGAGAGGCGATCAGCATGCGCAGCGGGCCATGGCCCCAGTCGACATTGATGTGGACGTAGACGTTGTGGAAAGTCACGAACAGCGCGCCGACGCCGATCGCGTCGTCGGGCATGCCGAGCCACGTCAGCAGGATGGTATAGGAGCCCCACATCACCAGCGCCTCCAGGATGTGGATGCGATATGTCGTCAAACCGTTGACGAAGGGATCGGAGTGATGGATTGCGTGCACCGGCCACAGCCATTTCAAATGCATGGCGCGATGGTTCCAGTAATTGGCGAAATCCTGCGCCAGGATGGCGACGAGGCTGAGCAGCCAGAGCGGCAATCCGGCCCAGACGGTACCAGGCACGCTCGGTATTCCGAGCAACGCATAGAGCGTCTTGAAATGCTCCGACAGCAGCCACACGGCTGGCGTCAGCAGGATGTTGATGAGGAAGATGGCGAGCGTCGCCGCCACGCTTTCGACCGCATCGACCGCGCGGCGCGACCAGCCGGATCGCCACCCCATGTAGGCCGCCAGCAGCAGAAGCACGGCGGCGAAGATCAACTGCTTGCCGGGATCGGAAACCGCGCAACGCCAGGCATCGACCACGAACGTGATGGAATTGACTGTGGTGTCCACGTGACCCGCGCTCGTCTGGACGCAAAGCCGACGCGGACCCATTGCCCGGCCGGCAGCCCAGTTCTAGGGGGATTTGCCTTAAGGCCGGCTGAATCGAAAACCTCGATTCCGCTCGCAGTCCTGAACCCCTCCGTTAACTGCTCGGCGCGACGCCCCAGACGCGCCGGGGCGAGGCAGGGTTGGCCTCAATTTCCCGCCCGTTTCGCGCCCGCCGCTTGTTCGTTCACCTTGCAGGTGATCAACAGCGTGTAGCCGCGCGCGCTCTTGGCGATGTCGGCCGTCTCGCTCTTCATTCCGTCGTGCCATTCCTTGGTCCGGTACTCGACCGCGCTGTTGTCGAGGAAATCACGCAGCGCGCCGGTCTTGATGGCGAAGTTGATGTTCTCCGGGATGCTGCCGGTCGCGCGCGCCATCCTGACCGCATCGAGCTTCGCGGAGACGACGCCGACCACGGCGCCGCTGAGATCGAACAGCGGGCCGCCGCTGTTGCCGGGCTGCACCGCGGCGCTGATCTGCAGATGACGGGTGTCGTTGAAGAGGCCGCTCAGCGAGCTGACGATGCCCGTGGTCACGGTGAAATCGGATGTCAGCAAGCCGTGATAGGGATAGCCGATCGCCACCACGCCGTTGCCGACCTGGATCGCGCTCTGCCGGATGCCGGCGACGTCCTTGAATGGGCTCGGCGCCTGCAACAACGCGAGATCGTTGGTCTCATCGTCGGACACCAGCCGCAGCTTGACCGGCGCCTCGCCGCTTAGATTGCCCGTGATCTCGGTGCAGCCGTCGACGACATGATGATTGGTCACGACGTGGCCGCTGCTGCTGACAACGAAACCGGTGCCGGTTCCGGACTGGGCATGCTTCGGCGACGAATTCGGTGCCGCCTGCTGCGGCGGCGCAGCAGCGGGCTTTGCCGCCACTGCGAACTCGCCGGCATTGGCGATGCCGTTTTTCCTGACGGACATCACGCAGTTGAGCAGCGCCGGCAGCAATTGCGCGGTCTGGTTCAGGTTGAACTGGAATAGGTGCCCCTCCGCGAAGGCCGACATTTGTCGCGCCTTTCGAAACTGGTTGATCAGGGCCGAGTTCATGGGCAACTCGACATTGACGAGCTTGGCGCCAAGCGGCATGCCGTAGACGTTGAAGGGCGGCTGGCCATCGAAGGTCAGCGTGAGTGGAAACGCCTGGCCTGGCGTCAGCCGCCAATTGTCATGGGCAAAGCCCAATCGCCAGCTCCCATTCGCGGCGATCGCGACCATGAAGAAGATGCCACTGTCATAGGTGGCGCCCGCCGAGCAATGGGTGAAGGCGCCGTCCTTGTCGTCGGTGAAGGCGCCTCCCTTCCAGTTGCCGACGGTGATCGAGCCATAGGGGCCGCGGGCATCCGACGGACTCGTGGACACAACCAGCCACGCGGCCACGAGGACCGCAGAGATCACACCTCTCATGGAACCCACCCCCAGCCAACAATCCCCGCCGCGCAGGCGAGCGGCCGGGATCGTCGCCCTGGAGCCGCACAGCCTGATCGTGGATGAGGCCATCGCCACATCCTCAGGTTACGGGAACATGTTCGTATTATGTTCCCGATGTGTCAACCCGGACATGCGGGTTTGATCCGGGGCTACCGATCCAGGCCCCGGGTGTTATTGCCGCTCTTGCAGGGAGGACGGCACCGGCTGTTCGGGTGGCCTGCCGTCGCTGAACCAGTACCACGAGGCCAGGGCATGGACGCCGACGCCGATCAGGAAGATGCCGGTATACAGCTCGAATGCGCCGTTCATCTCCCACACGCGTGCACGCGGCAGGAAGGGATGGTGCTGATGGGCCCAGAACCAGTGTCCGACGGCGACGATGCCAACGCCCAGCGCCGCACTGGCCCGGCCGAACGCATTGATCATCTTCACGACGGTCTCCCGACTCGCCCGGCCCAACGAGGCTACCGGGCGAACCTGACACCAACCTGACAGGCATGCGGGGAGGGAGAAGGCCGTACCCCGGATGGAGCCGTTGGTTCAGCCGTTGCGGAAGGCGTAGGCGTAGCCGTTGAGCGCCGGCGCGCCGCCGAGATGGGCGTAGAGCACCTTGGAGCCGGCGGGGAAGTAGCCCTTCTGCACCAGGTCCATCATACCCTGCATCGACTTCCCCTCATAGACGGGGTCGGTGATCATGCCCTCGAGCCGGGCGCAAAGGCGGATCGCCTCCTTGGTCTCCTCCGACGGCACGCCATAGGCGGGATAGGCGTAATCCTCGATCAGCACGACGTCGTCGGCGACGAGCTCATGGCCGAGCTCGACCAGCTTGGCGGTGTTCTGCGCGATCGACAGCACCTGCGCCTTGGTCTGCGCGGGCGTGAACGAGCCGTCGATCCCGATCACCTTGCGCGCGCGGCCGTCGGCGGCGAAGCCGACCAGCATGCCGGCATGGGTCGAGCCGGTCACGGTGCACACCACGATGTAGTCGAACTTGAAGCCGAGTTCCTTCTCCTGCGCGCGGACCTCCTCGGCAAAGCCGACATAGCCGAGCCCGCCATATTTGTGCACGGAGGCGCCGGCCGGGATCGCGTAGGGCTTGCCGCCTGAGGCCTTCACCTCCTCGATCGCCTGCTCCCAGCTCTTGCGGATGCCGATGTCGAAGCCGTCCTCGACCAGGCGCACGTCGGCGCCCATCACGCGCGAGAGCAGGATGTTGCCGACGCGGTCGTACACCGCATCCTCATGCGGCACCCAGGCTTCCTGCACCAGACGGCACTTCATGCCGATCTTGGCGGCGACGGCTGCGACCATGCGGGTGTGGTTCGATTGCACGCCGCCGATCGACACCAGCGTGTCGGCGTTGGAGGCGATCGCATCGGGAATGATGTATTCGAGCTTGCGCAGCTTGTTGCCGCCATAGGCGAGCCCGGAATTGCAGTCCTCGCGCTTGGCGTAGAGCTCGACCTTGCCGCCGAGATGCTTGGAGAGACGCTCGAGCTTCTCGATATGCGTCGGGCCGAAGGTGAGCGGATAGCGCGCGAATTTTTCCAGCATGCTGGGCATCCTCGTTGATGTCAGGGAACTGGGTCCGAACCTATCATCAGCGGCGCGAAAGGTGCTCCCTAACTCGGGCTGCATCTTCCACCGATATTGCGCTTTAGCCAAGTTCCTTTATCTTTTCTCTCGCTATTAAACCTCTTTGCGAAAGATTCTTCCATGGCCGCCCGGCTCGACCGCATCGACCTCAAGATGCTGAGATTGCTGCAAAAGAACGGCCGGCTCAGCAATGCCGAGCTGGCCGATCAGGTCGGCGTCAGCCCCGCCACCTGCCATCGCCGGACACAGGCGCTGTTCGACGAGGGCTATGTCAGCGGCGTCCGCGCCATGGTGGCACCGCGCAAGGTCGGCAAGGGCACATTGGTGATGGTCGGCGTCGTGCTCGACCGCTCCACCCCGGAAAGCTTTGCGAGCTTCGAACAGGCGGCGGCGAAGCTGAAATGCGTGCTCGACTGCCATCTCGTCGCCGGCGATTTCGACTACTTCCTCAAGATCCGCGTCGGCGACATGGAAGACTTCAACCGCATCCATGGCGACCAGCTGATCGCATTGCCCGGCGTACGGCAGACCCGCACCTTCTTCGTGATGAAGGAGGTGGTGGACAATGCGGTGCTGGAGTTTTGAGGCGCGGTCTACTTCGAGGCCTTGGTGATCTTGTGACCGAGATGGCCAGTCTCATAGTCGCGGCGGAGCTGGCTCAACGACGTCTCGTTCAGATGAGCCAGCACATCGCTCAGCTTCTCCGTGTCCGGATAACCCGCCGCGAAAGCTGGCCCGTAAACCTTGCGCAAGGTGCGCAGCAGCGTGTCTCCGTGCTTGCCGCCGATTTCGCCGTCCTTGTTGTGGTGCCTGCCGTCGAGATGTGCCTTGCTCATCTTGCCCTCCCCGTCTGCCCGCGGCTGACAGCATCCGCCTCCGGCGATGAAATGGCAACCAACGCGTGTCATAGACAACTTGACCGGAGATGCACGCTTCGCAAAGCCCGGGTTTTGATGGCAGCAACGAAGAGGAGCTGAAATCGCAAAATCAACAGGGAACCAGCGAACGACTCGTGCAATCCTGGCCTCACACGACAAGTATTCGATGGCTATTTGTCGCGCATTCAGTCAATGTCACTTACGTTCTCCTGCGCGGTCGGGAGAGGCCTGACGCATCGCTCGCAGCAGCCATTCGCCATCACGATGCAAGGTCATTCACGGTGCAAGGTCATGGCTCCGTTGCGTCACAGCATGACCCACGATAGAGCAAACTCATAAATCGCAGAGGTGGACAGATGTCACATGCCTACAAGCTGAATCAGGACGTTCGCCACCAACCGCAGGGGCCGCAAGGCCGTGCCGAGGCCGATCAGCCGATGGTCTACACCATCATCCAACGCATGCCGATCGAGGCGGATGGGCGGCTGCGATACCGCATCAGGAGAAAATCGGACAACGTCGAGCGCGTGGTGACCGAAGAGCAGCTTTCGTACTCGCAGTGAGCAAGCGCCATAGCGGCAGGAGACCAAGCCTTGTTGAACGATCGAGAAAATATCCTGAACGCGCTGCGCGAGAAGCCGCTCAAGATCTACCAGCTCATGAAGCGCGCCAATATGGCCAATGAGGAAGCCTGCCAAACCCTGCTGCTGAAAATGCGCGACGAGGGCTTGGTGAAGTTCGATATCCATAAGGGCCTGTGGAAGATCGGATGATCGGCCACATGGCGGCGCCGCAAGGCAATCGCGACCTGATCGATCCCGGCGAGACCTTATCTCCCCCGGCCGAACGCGGCCCGTTCGTCGTGTTGGGTCAAATCGGCTGACCGAAGGTACCCATTCAGGAGAATTGATCGACCGAACGAATCGGCGCAAGGTCCTGCAAGGTTCGAACAGCTGCACTCTTCGACCAAGCGGCGCGTTCGCCAACGGACAGGCAGCATGGGCGCCATATCGATGGGCCGAGCGGTTGTGCCGTTCATCGCGCTTGTTGCGGGCGGTGGCGTGGCATTCATGTTGGCTGTGCCCCGCATCCAGCAGGAGCGGCCGACCAGCACGGCGACTGTCAATCAGGAAAGCGTCGTCGCCGCAGCACCCGCGACAGACGCGCACGATCGCGGCGCGCCCGCGGTCTCCGCGGCACAGTCAGCAGCCGGCAAGCTGGCGGCCACGCTTGCAGCGCAGCCCCCAGCACCTGGCAGCGACCAGCTTCCCGAGTTCGACATCGTCCGCATCGAACCAGGCGGCGAGGCGGTGATCGCCGGTCGGGCGACACCGGGCGCGACAGTGGAGCTGTTGCGCAATGGCGAGCCGTATGATCGGGTGGTCGCCGATCAATCCGGACAATTCGCGATGATCCCGCGCCCGCTTCCGCCGGGAAATTACGATTTGACCTTGCGCGTGCGGCAGGGCGACGGCCGGGACGTTGTATCCAAACAAAGCGTGGCGGTTGCGCTTGAGCCCAAGGTGCTCGAGCCCAAGGCGAATGAGCCACCGATCGCGGAGCTGACCGGTTCGCTGCCGGCGCACAACCCGACATCAAGCCGGGCAGCGGCGCCCGTTGCCACGCAACCGCAACTGGCGGCCATCGACGCGATCATGGTCCCGGACAAACCCTCGCCGTCCCCCGTGGCCATGCCGAAGATCGCGACGACCACCGTCTCGCGCGGCGACAGCCTCTGGCGCATCAGCCAGCGCGCCCTCGGCGCTGGACAGCGCTACACCGTCATTTACCACACCAACAAAGCGCAAATCCGCAATCCCAATTTGATCTATCCCGGCCAGATGTTTGTGATGCCGGCGCGGTAAAGCGCGAGGCCATTGACTACGCCGCAGCCCGCGCGAACAGCCGCACCGTCCCCGTGCGAAAACAACATCGACTTGGCCGCAAACGACTTTCTGCGAAGCACCGCTGCGGGAACCCGGCCGCGTCAAGAAAATGCGAGCGTGTTTCGCCGCGCCGATCGATGCCGTAAGCTAACGCCCGCCAACGTCGCCCGCGGAGCCTCCAGGCACACACCCAAACATCGCAATACTCCGAACGCCCCGAGGGTCGGCGAGAAAGCCCACACAACCGGGAGAACGTCATGACGATGAGACCCGATCCCACGTTTCACGCGTCGCCAAGGCTCGCGATGGAAGCGCCGCCGGAGAGTTTCGCCTACACGCTGCTGCTCAGTCCGGATTTCTCCAAGCCTGACGCGCTGGCGGTGATCGACGTCAGGCCGGGATCGAAGACCTACAGCCAGATCGTTCACACCGTGACGATGCCGAACAAGGGCGACGAGTTCCACCACTTCGGCTGGAACGCCTGCTCCTCCGCGCTGTCTCCGCTCGCCGGACACGCCTTCATCGAGCGGCGCTTTCTCGTCATTCCCGGGCTGCGTTCGTCGCGGATTTATGTCATCGACACCAAGCCCTCGCCGCTCGAAGCGAAGATCCACAAGATCATCGAGCCGGAGGAGGTGTTCAGGAAGACCGGCTACTCGCGACCGCACACCACCCATTGCGGGCCGGAGGGCATCTATGTCTCGACGCTCGGCGGCGGCGGCAAGGATGGCACGCAGGGACCTCCCGGCGTCTTCATCATGGACTGCGAGAGCTTCGAGGTGCTCGGACGCTGGGAGATCGACCGCGGTCCGCAGACCCTGCATTATGATTTCTGGTGGAATCTGCCGCGCGACTACATGGTGAGCAGCGAGTGGGCGCTGCCGCCACAATTCGAGAACGGCATCGTTGCCGAGGATCTGCTGGCGAACAAATACGGCCACCGGCTGCACTTCTGGGACCTGCGCGCCCGGCGTAATGTCCAGACCATCGATCTCGGAGCCAACCACCAGATGGCGCTCGAGGTCCGGCCCGCGCATGATCCTGTCCGCGAATACGGTTTTGTCGGCGTCGTCGTCGACACCACGAACCTCGAGGCCTCGATCTGGACCTGGTGGCGCGAGGGCGGCAAATTCCACGCCGAGAAGACCGCAACGATCCCGCCCGAGCCCGCGGCGAAGGAGAAGCTGCCGCCGCTGTTGCAGGGTTTCGGCGCGGTGCCGCCGCTGGTGACCGACATCGACCTGTCGATGGACGATCGCTTCCTCTACGTCTCCTGCTGGGGCACCGGCGAGATGCGGCAATACGACGTGCGCGATCCCCGGAAGCCCAAGCTTGCCGGCTCGGTGCATATCGGCGGCATCGCCCGCCGCACACCGCATCCGAACGGCAAGGCCTATGCCGGCGGCCCGCAGATGGTCGAGATCAGCCGCGACGGCAAACGGGTGTACTGGACCAATTCGCTCTATTCGACCTGGGACGACCAGTTCTATCCCGACGGCATGCCGGGCGCGGAATTGATGGCCAATGTCGGCGCGAACGGCGGACTGGAACTCGCGAAGGACTATTTCGTCAACTTCCCGGAGGGCTATCGCCCGCATCAGATCCGCCTCGAAGGCGGCGACTGCTCGACGGATTCGTTCTGCTATCCGTCGGCCTGGAATTGAGCGAAGCAAGCACCGGAGCAGTCTGGCTGTGGCTCGCGATCATCGCGAGCGGCCTCTATCACGGGATCAATCCCGGCATGGGCTGGCCGCTCGCGGTCTCGGCAGGACTGATGGAAAAATCCCCGCGGGCATTGGCCGGCGCGTTGCTGCCATTGTCGGCCGGCCATCTCGCAGCGATGCTGCTCGTGCTGCTGCCGTTCACGCTGCTGATCGCGCTGGTGGAGTGGCAGCGTCCGATCCAGGTCGTGGCCGCTCTGATCCTGATCGGCTTCGGCCTGATCCGCCTCGTTGAGCGGCGTCATCCCCGCGCGCTGGCGCGGATACCGCCAACCAAACTCGCGCTCTGGTCGTTCGCTGTCGCGATCGCCCACGGCGCCGGCCTGATGCTGCTGCCGATCTATCTCGGCCTCTGCGCGACATCCGGCACGGACCGCGGCCACGAAGCGGCGGCGACCGTGATCAACCAGAACCTGACATTGGCCCTCCTCGTCGCGTTGATCCATACCATCGCCATGCTGATCGCCGGCGGCTTGCTGGCCTTTTTGGTCTACCGCTATCTGGGCTTGAAATTTGTCGCGCGAAGCTGGTTCAATCTGGACACGGTATGGGCGGTCAGCCTCGTTGTCGTCGGAGCCGTGGCGCTTGCGGTCAATCTGATGAGCCGCTGATCGCAAGACGCGCCGGCGCAGCGGCTGTGCTTGCGGCGGCCGGCGAACGCACTAGATAGGCCCCATGCAGCATCACGCCCTCCAGGATTTCGTCGATCGCCATCAACGCCTGTTTGTCCTCACCGGGGCCGGCTGCAGCACCAACTCCGGCATTCCCGATTATCGCGACAGCGACGGCAACTGGAAGCGAACGCGACCGGTCACGATCCAGGCATTTCTGGGTGAAGCTGCGACGCGGCAACGTTACTGGGCGCGCAGCATGGTCGGCTGGCGGCGGTTCGGCCGCGCGATGCCGAACGGCGCGCATCATGCGCTGGCCAGGCTCGAGCAGCACGGCCGCTGCGAACTGTTGCTGACCCAGAATGTCGACCGGCTGCACCAGGCCGCGGGCAGCCGGAAGGTGATCGACCTGCACGGCCGTCTCGACATCGTCCGCTGCCTCGACTGCGCGGCCACGATGCCGCGCGGACAATTTCAGGACGAACTGACGCGGCGGAATCCGGCCTGGATCGCACTCGACGCGGTCGATGCGCCCGACGGCGATGCCGATCTCGAGCACGATTTCGCATCGTTCATCGTGCCCGCCTGTGCGGCCTGCGGCGGGGTATTGAAGCCCGACGTGGTGTTCTTCGGCGAGAACGTGCCGCGCGACACGGTCGCGTCGGCGCAGGCGCATCTCGAGGCGGCCGACGCCATGCTGGTGGTCGGCTCCTCGCTGATGGTCTATTCGGGTTTCCGCTTCGTGCGGATGGCGGAGCAGCGCGGCCTGCCGATCGCCGCCGTCAATCTCGGCCGCACCCGCGCCGATGAGCTGCTGACGCTCAAGGTCGAGGACCAGTGCGAGGCGGCACTGGCATTTCTGTTGTAGAACGCCACCCTTACGCCCGATGCCGCTGGGGCCGGGCGTTGGTCGGAGCGACGCTCCAGTGCGTCCAGCTGACGCTGGCGAGGCTGCCGCGATCGGTGGCCAGCGGGCGGCGGGTCCGCCGCTCATACTCGGCGATGCAGCGGCCGGATTCGCCGATCTTGCGTTGCAATTCGTCGATCGTCATCTGCGTCGCACGGCCGCAATTGGCCCTGCCGACCTGACCGACCTCGATTTCCTTCAGGGCCGCGCGCAGCTTCTTGAGCTGCGCGCGCTGCCAGGCGATGTGACTGTCGCTGTCTGCCGTCATGTGGCCGCCACCATCATTGATCGTTGCACGCCGTTGGGCACCTCGATGTCGACCTCGAGCATCGAGACGAACTTGCCCCGGTCCATCCGGACCACGACCTTGTCGGGATCGAGGTCGATATGCTTTGAAACCACGCCGAGGATTTCGGCGCGGAGGACTTCGAGAAGATCGGAGGCACCGCTCCGGCCGCGCTCATGCGCGAGCAGGATCTGCAGCCGCTCCCGTGCCACGGGCGCCGACGCAGCGCGGCTGCCGAAAAGCCGCATCAGGTTCATCATGCCGCCCTCCGCCGCAGCAGCCGGTCCATCAGCCCCTTGCGTTCGACCGGCACCGTCATCGCGATCTCCTCGCCCATCAGGCGGCGCACCGCATCGATATAGGCCCGCGCCGGCGGGCTCGCCGCGTTGTTCAGCGTGACCGGGCAGCCGACGTTCGAGGCGCGCAGCACGTCCTGGCTTTCCGGGACGATGCCGAGCAAGGGGGTCGCGAGAATCTCGAGGATGTCGTCGATCGAGAGCATCTCGCCGCGCGCGGCGCGCGCGCTGTCGTAGCGGGTGACCAAGAGATGCTTCTCGACCCGCTCGCCGCGCTCGGCGCGAACCGTCTTGGAATCCAGCATGCCGATGATGCGGTCGGAATCGCGCACCGACGAAACTTCGGGATTGGTGACGATGATGGCCTCGTCCGCATAGCGCATCGCCAGCGTCGCGCCGCGCTCGATGCCGGCCGGGCTGTCGCACAGGATCCAGTCGAACTTGGTCTTGAGGTCGGAGATCACCCGCCGCACGCCCTCTTCGGTCAGCGCATCCTTGTCGCGGGTCTGCGAGGCCGGCAGCAGCCAGAGATTCTCCAGCCGCTTGTCGCGGATCAGCGCCTGCGGCAGCTTTGCAACCCCCTGCACCACGTTGATGAGGTCGAACACGACCCGGCGCTCGGCGCCCATCACGAGGTCGAGGTTGCGCAAGCCGACGTCGAAATCGATCACGACGACGCTCTGTCCCATCTGCGCAAGTGCTGCGCCGAGCGCGGCGGTCGACGTCGTCTTTCCGACCCCGCCCTTCCCGGACGTCACGACCAAGACTTTGGCCATTCTCTTCTCCTTCTGGTCGATCAATTCAATGCGGTGATTCGCAGCGATTCGCCCTCGAGCCACGCCTGGGCGGGGCGATTGCGCAGGCTTGCGTCGATTTCTTCTGCGGTCTGGTAGTAGCCATCGATGGCGAGCAGCTCGGCCTCGATCTTCTGGCAGAAGATCCGGGCGGACGAATTGCCGTTGATGCCGGCCATCGCGCGGCCGCGCAGCGCGCCGTAGATGTGGATCGAGCCGCCGGCCACGATCTCGGCGCCGGAGCCGACCGAGCCGAGCACGGTGACGTCGCCCTCGGCAAACACGATCGACTGGCCGGAGCGAACCGGGCTCTCCAGCAGCAGTGACGGCGACTTGGCCTTGGTGCCGGAATTGGTCTTCGCCTGCGCCACCTGCGGTTCGGTCTGGGTGACGATGCAGGCGCGGCCGCCGGTCAACAGCGGCGGCAGGCCGGAGCCGAGCTTGGCCTCGTCGACGCCTTCAATGCCGAGGATGCGGATGTTGCGTTGATCGAGACTTCCGACCAGGTGCGATATCGCGGCCTGACTGAGATCGACCGACGAGAGGTCGAGCACCACAGGCTTGCCGGTGAAGAAGCCGGGCGACCGTGCGAGCGTCGCGTCGATCTCCTCGAGCCATGAGACGATCGGGACCACGGGCGAGAAGACGAACGCGACGTAGGAGCGGCCGCGCATGCGGACCGGTTGACGTGCTGCCTGTTGAGTCGCGTCCATCGCCCCAGACTCGGTTGTCTTTTCGAATGGTTAACAATCGACGCGCATGGTTAATCAATGGTTAATGCCCTCAGGGTTTTCACGGATTTAGACTAGGATGTGTTCGCCCGGCCCGTTCCGGGCGATCCCGGAGATGGCAAGCGGACTGCGAGCCTGGAAGCTTGAACAAGACCAACAATGCGGGGGCGCGAGTTCGTGATGCCTACCAAACCACAAAGACTTCGGCAGATCGGCAGGCGACAAAAGATCCTCATTGCGGGCGCCGGAATGAGCGGCCTGGTCGCGGCGCTCGAGCTCGAGCATGTCGGCCACGAGGTCACGATCATCGAGGCGCGCGATCGCGTCGGTGGACGGGTCCACACCCAGCGGGGACGCGATGGCTCGCCGATCGCCGAGGCGGGAGCCGGCCGCATCCCCCGTTCGCATCCCTGGGCCCTCGACTACATCAGCCGCATGGGCCTCGCGCTTCATCCGCTTTATCCACCACCGGAGCTGACAAATCTGGCGTTCGTCGATGGACGGCGTTGCCCGCTCGGTCCTGGCGCCGATCTGGCAGACGCCGTTGCATTGCCGGCGAACGAGCGCGCGCTCGGTTACGCCGGGATCGTCAAGACCTACCTTCTCGACAACGTGGACAGGCTGCTTGCGACCGGCGCCATCGACACGCCGGCCTGGCCTCCGGAGCAACTGGCCGACCTCGATCGGCTCAGCGTTCCGGATTATCTGGCCGGACGAGGCCTGTCGCAGGCCGCCATCAAGCTACTCACCCTCGGCGCGTTCCCCACCGCGATCTCACCGCTGCTGCTGTCCCGCGTCCTCATCCACTACGATCGGGAGGGCCTCTCGATCATTGAAGGCGGCAACGACAACCTTCCGAAAGCCATCGCAGCGCAGCTTCGGGGCAATATCCTGCTCGGCACGCCCGTTGTGGCGGTCACCCAATTCCCGGATCGCGTTGAAGTCACCGTTATCAGTGACGGGCGCACCATGACGCTCGCCGCGGATGCGTTGATCTGCACGATTCCCTATTCGGTCCTGCCGACCATCGCATTCGAGCCGGCGCTCAGCCTGTCAAGGCAACAAATCCTCAGCGAGATGCGATACGTCGACGTCGCCAAGGTCGCCTTCCGGATGCGCTCCCGCTTCTGGGAGGCCGAACACCTCAGCGGCTTTGCCCAGCTCGATACCGGAGCCGAGATCTGGAGCCCGCAATGGCCGAGCAACGGTCATCGGGGCGTGCTTCAGCTCTATCAGCAGGGTGATCGCGCCGCTGCAATGGATGCGATGAGCGAACCGGATCGCGTGCGGTGGGCGATCGAGCGGATCGAGCAGGTTTTTCCCGGAGCCGAACGACATGTCGAGGAATGCGTCAGCTATTCCTGGCAGCTCGATCCCTGGGCACGCGGCGCCTATGGCATTCCGTGCCCCGGAGATATCTTCAAATGGAAGGGACGGCTCGCCGGGCACGAAGGACGTGTCCATTTCGCCGGCGAGCACACCTCGGAATACCCGGCATGGATCGAGGGCGCGGTCCGCTCGGGCCATCGCGCCGCAAGCGACGTCAACGAAGCAGGTGGCTGAAGCGGAGCGCGGCCGAGCCGCTCTTGGCGCTATCACCAATTGACGCGACCGGGGCGGGCCGCGCCGGTGCGAACGCCTATTCCGCCGCCAGCTTCGGCGGCGCCGGCGGCGACCAGCAGACCGAGCGGTTGCGGCCCTGCGCCTTGGCCTCATAGAGTGCGCCATCGGCCGCCTTCATCAGCGCGTCGACGCCGGACATGCTGGTGAAGGCCTCGGCGACGCCGACGCTGACCGACAGGGTCAGCGGCGCGCCGCCGGTCGGAAGCGCGAGCGCTTCGATCTTCCTGCGGATCCGTTCGGCCACGACGCGCGCGCGCGACATCGAGGTTTCCGGCAGCAGGATGGCAAACTCCTCGCCGCCGACCCGGCCGACGAGATCGGATTTGCGCTTGCCACTGATGCACACCGCAGCGACCGCCTTGATGGCTTCATCGCCGGCGGCATGGCCGAACCGGTCGTTGACGGCCTTGAAGTGGTCGATATCGACCATCAGGACCGACAGCGAACGGTAGTAGCGCTGGAAGCGGCTCCATTCAGCCTCCATCGCCGACAGGAAATGCCGGCGGTTGAACAGGCCGGTGAGCGGATCGGTCGTCGCGAGCACCTCGAGCTGCCTGGCACTGCGGACGAGGTCGGTGATGTCGCACAGGGTCAGCATGCGCCCGCCATCCGGCATCGTGGTGCAGTGGACGCGGATGTCGCGGCCATCGGGCGTCTGCACGTCGCGCTTGTGATCGCCGGCCTTGATCTCGGCGATCCGTTTCGCCGGGAACGCCCTGACCTGCTCGGGCGTCAGGCCCGGCGGCAGCGCACGCCGGTTGCGCGTGAGCAGCTCGATATAGGGCGGACGGCGCGCCACCTCCTCCGCGCTGAGCTCCCAGAACTCGCGCATCCGTCGATTGACGAAGATCGTGTCGAGCTTGCCGTCGAGCACGATGATGCCGTCCTCGACGTTCTCCAGCGCATTGGTCAGCACCTTGAGCTCGTCGAACGCGCGCACGATGTCGGTCACCATGGTGTAGCTCACCATGCGGCCGCCGTCGGGTAGCGGCGTGCACTGGCAGCGGATCACCTCGCCATTGCTGCGCCTGAGGTCGATCGGCGTGGTGTCGCCGATCCTGACGAGACGGACCCGCTCGGCGACATAGGCGTCGAGCTGCGCCTGCGGCATCTCATAGGCCATGGTCTTGCAGCCGTGATGCATCAGGTCGGTGAAGGTCGGTCCCCGCTCGGCGACCGCGTCGGGCAGCGCCCACATCTGCCGGAACGCGTGGTTGATGAACTGCGCCTTCAGATCGCTGTCCAGCAGCAGGACGCCGAGCGGAATCTGGTCGAGCGCGGCGCGTAGCGCCAGCATCTGGCCGCGCAGGATCGAATCGCCGCTGCGTCGCTCGGGCGGCGCGATATGCGCCGGGCTCTGCTCCGCCGGACGCTCCTGCTCGAAGGCAAGGCCGATCCGGCGATCCGACTGCCACAGCCGCTTGCACAGCCTCGGGTGCTCGGCGCCGCGCACCAGGAGATGGACCCGCTCCGGGATGCCGAAGATGCCGTCGAGCTCGACGGTCGCGCCGTCATCGGTGAGCTGGCGGATGGTGCAGTCGAAGGTCGACCGGCCGAAATTGAAGATGATCTTTCCCGCCAGGAATGTTCGACCGCGCGATGCTGAAACCTGCTCGGGCATGCAGTGCTCCCTTCCATCGATGGCTCACAGCCTCGAATTAGACGCTCGTTCGGTGACCAACGGCTAAACAACCGCAGCGGGTTTGATTCGAATGTTACCGCCGGTTCCCGAGGCGCCGCGGTCCGCCCGGCCCGCTCCCCCTGGGGCGGCCGCCGGCGCCGCCCCCGTACTCATACGGGCTCGAAAATCATGGTTACGCCCGAATGAAGGTCACATATTCCCCCCGGGACACGGCATGATCCGAAAAAGTGTGAAGTTGCATTCCCTCGCGCCGAACGCGAACCGCTTACGCGGAGATCATGCCCAAACGAGAAGTTGATGCGCGATGACGATTCAACCTGATCGCACCGCGCTTTATCGGGTGGAGCGCGCAATGCCGGTGGATGCAAAACCATCTCCGGAGGCCACGACCTGTTCGTGCGAGACCTGCGGACATCAAATGACGTTGCTGGCCGCCCTGCCGAGGACGGCAAGGCACGAGGCCATCAGGATCTTCCGTTGCTATGACTGCAACGCGATCAGGTCCGAACGCGGCTGACAATGCGGCATGCCGCGCAGATTCGCGGCGACCGTCTCACTTCGCGCCCTTCAACCGATCCGCCATGCACTCCGCGATGGCGACCACGGTCAAATGGGTGTTGGCGCGCGGAACCTCCGGCATGATCGAGGCGTCGATCACGCGCAACCCCGTGCATCCGATCACCCGGCATTCGGGATCGACGACCGAGCGCGCGTCGTCCGGCGCGCCCATGCGGCAGGTGCCGCTGGCGTGCTGCGCGTCGCTGGTTTCGGCGAACAGAAAGTCATCGAGCTCGGCGTCGCTGAGCGGCACGTCGATCGCGCGGCCGCTGGCGCCATATTCGACGCGGGAGGCGATGTCCGTGACTGCGGGCTGCAGGCAGATGTCGCGCAGGCGGCGGACGCCGTCGCGCATGCGCACCAGGTCGCGAGGGTCGGACAGCATGCGCTCCTCAACCACTGGATCAATCTCGGGGTCTATAGTGGTGATGCGGACGTGGCCCTGGCTGAAGGCCTGATAGACCGAGACGGCGATGCGTCCCAGCGTGACTTCAGCCATCGATTGCTGCGAGCGGGCGAGATTGCCGGCGATCATGATCATGTCATTGTCGCCGGCGAGGCCGGAGGAGTAGCGCAGGCAGCAATTGGTGTGGCGGTGCATCAGCGTGCTCACCTGGCTGCCTTGGCGCAAATGCAGCAGTGCGTTCACGATCGGATGATCGAGCAGGTTTTCGCCGACCGGCAAATCCGCGCGGACCGGGATATCAAGCGCCTGCAACAGGGCGGCGGGCCCGATGCCGGAGCGTTGCAGGATCGCCGGCGAATGAATGGCGCCGGCGCAAAGGATCACCTCGCGTTTGGCGCGGAGCGTGCAGGATTGGCCGTTGACGCGGACCCGGACGCCGCTGGCGTGCATCCGGTTGCCTTCGAAGATGATGGTGTCGACCAGGGCATGACCTGATATGTCGAGGTTGGCGCGGCCGCGCGCCGGCTCGAGATATCCGTCATTGGTGGAGATCCGCAGCCCGCCTTCGCTGTTGATGGCGTAGGGCGAGACGCCGGTGCCTGTCGGCGCGTTGTGATCCTCGCACCAGTCATAGCCGAGCGCGAGCGCGGACGAACGCAACGCGCGGTCGACATTGCCCCAATCCGGGATCGGCGCGCGATACACCGGGATCGGACCGCGATCGCCGTGATAGGGGGCGTCGGGAAAATTCCTGTCGGTCTCGAGCTTGCAGAAATACGGCAGGATCTCGTCCCACGACCAGCCCGTGCAACCCATGGCCGCCCAGCGATCGATATCGTCCGGCACGGCGCGGATCGCGATCTGGCCGTTGATGGTCGAGCTGCCGCCCATGGCGCGACCCCGCCACAGCAGCACTGGCTGCTGCCGTTCGGTGCGCCGCGCCAGCAGCTTCGGCCAGCGGAAGTCGTCGTCGCCGATGGCGCGCATCGGATTCGGGATGCGGATGTGCTCCGGCGTGGTCGCGGTGCGCAGATCTTGCCCGGCCTCGAGCAGCAGCACGGTATGCGCCGGGTCCTCGCTGAGGCGCGCGGCCAGCGTCGCTCCGGCGGACCCTGCGCCGATGATGATGGTGTCGTATTCCTGTTCAATCATGCCGGGTCACGCCCCCGCCTTCGCGACGCCGAATTTCACTCGGGCTGATATTTCGGCAGGGAATTGCAATTGCCGTCGATATGCTCGCCCGCAAAGGCTCGCGCGACAAACTGTGTGGAATCGGGAAGCGACCCGTTGACCGTTCCGGAATGGTCGAGCTCCGGATACAAATGCCATTCGATCCGGTCGCCGGCCTTGCAGGCACTGTGCACCAGCGCAACCTGGCCCGGCACGAAGACGTCGCGGTCCTTGCCACCGGTTCCGACGAAGATCGGAATGTCCGATTGCAGGCTCGGATACGCCGCATCGCGGTTGATCGCCTCCAGCGCGGCCTTCGGAGAGCGCGTGAAGCTCGTGTCGAAGGTGAGCCCGTCGGCGACGATCTTCTGCTCGATCGCGTGCAGGCATGCGTGCTGACTGAGCTCGAACGCGGGCATCGCGCGGTCGTTCACATAGTCGGCAGGCACGAAAGACGGGTCGAGCAGCGCGGCGGTGGAGATCCGCAGCATGTTGTATGCGAAGGTCGGGACCACCGATTTGCGCGCGTTCGCCAACTCTGCGTCATCGGCATGTTCGTGGACGGCCGCGTAGGGTGTACCGGTCGTGACCACGCCGACGATGTTCAGCTCGGGCGCATAGGCCTTGGCATAGACGGCCGTTGCGAAAGCGGCGCGACCGCCTTGCGACTGCCCGAAGATGACGACCCGCGGCGACACCGCAAAGCTGCCGTGGATCACCGCACGGATGCTGTCGAGCACGCCATAGGCCAGCGGACGCGTCAGCCCGTATGGATGCAGACCGGGTGTGCCGAGCCCCTGATAGTCGGTGGCGACGACGGCGTAACCCTGCGCGAGCCAGTGGTTCAGGTAGCGCGAGTCGCGTTCGCTGCGGCTCGTGAACGACGGCGCGCACACATCGGCGCTACCGACCGTACCGTGCGCCCACGCCATCAGCGGCCAGCCGCCCTGTGGCGGCGTTCCCTTTGGCACGAACAGTGCGCCGGATACGGCGATCGGCGTGCGGTTGTCGATCCCGTCGGTCGAACTGTACAGGATCCGGATGTTCCGCCCGGCCTCCGCGAGACTTTGCGACGCCGTCAGCGGCTCGGTGCGCAGCATCTGCCCAGGTGTGGGCGAGATCTTGCCGGTCCAGGTGTAGAACGCCGGCACACTGCCGTCGCCCGCAGCGGACGGCGTCTCCGCTGCTACCGTCGATATTCCGATCGCAGTCGCGACGATCAGTATGGAGAGCTGCGTTATTCTCGTTTTGCGCATCAACCGTCGCCTCACAAAGTGGGATACTGGTGCAGGAGTTTGTCTTGCCATAACATTTGCATGATTCCATGCAATGCGACGGGCTTCAATCATGCATACTTCATTGCTTCATTCCGCGGCGGCGGCTGCTTTTGGCATTCTCCTGGCTCTGGTCACGACCCCGGCCAGCGCACAATGTGATCCGGTCGTCTGCTCAAATCCGTTCGGGTCGAACGGACTTCCGCAGGCGCAGGCAGAGCCGTTTTGTCCATTCGAGCCGGTCGTCTGGGTCAACACAAAATCCCGCGTCTACCATCTCGCCGGTTCGCGCAGTTATGGCCACACCCGACACGGTGCCTTCATGTGCGAGAGCGAGGCGAAGGCCGCCGGCAACCGGTCCGCGCCGCGCTGATCGCAGCCTGCTCTGCTCGCAACGACAGTTTTAGGTTGAATGGCCTGCGAATGATTTTTCCTTTGCTCGTTTGATTTTCCAAGCAGCGAACGCGGAGCATTCAAATGTCGGCTATTCCTCCCGCCAGTGGCGTTACCATCCACAATGGCGACACGATGGACGTCAGCGGCGGCGCCTCCGTCGATAGCACGTGGATCCTGACTGGCGGCTCGCAGACAGTCGGCGGATCCTCCACGACAAGCACGGCAACCAACACGAACATCGAAGGCGGAGAGCAGGACGTCGTCTTCAACGGCGTCGCCAGCTATGCGACGATCTACCAGGGCGTGCTGCGCGTCACCGGCGAATATGTCCATGAAGGGCCACTCCCCCCCGGCGAGGCTGATCACACCAGCATCGAAGGCGGAGAGCAGGACGTCGACACCGGCATCGCAACGACGACGACCGTCAATTCCGGCGGCGTCGAGAACGTGACCAATGGCGGCACCAGCGTTGAAAGTGGCGGAACCCTGACGGTATCGAACGGAGCATTGGCATCCGGCACGACACTGCAAGCCTTCGGCAGGCTGAATGTGGAGGCCGCGGGGACGGTCGATTTCGTCGATACCGCGATCAGCCAACTGCACGCATCGAACTTCCTGATCGTGTGAAGCCGGCTTCTCTTGAGCGGATGGCGGAGAGAGTGGGATTCGAACCCACGGTACGGTTTCCCGCACACACGCTTTCCAAGCGTGCGCCTTAAGCCACTCGGCCATCTCTCCGTTAAGGGCCCCTCTCTTGAAGGGCCAAGGCGGATTTTGCAAGGGAGTGCTCGCATCAGGTACGAAATTTCCCCAACGGATTGAAAATATTGGCTAATTATGGCTCGTCTCGGGATGGCCGAGTCTCCCGCTTGAACCGGTGGCAGGCTTTGGCCGACGATCGGCGGCAGGGGCTGCGCAAATCAGGTGAGGGACAGGGGATGACCGCGACCGGGACGCTGATGTTCTCGATCATGTTCGGTGCGGCGGTCGCCTGCGGCGCGGCTCCGGCATGGGCGCAGTCCTGCAGCAAGGCCGGCGTCGACGTGACCTGCGACGACGGCCGTCGCGGCGTGCTGGCGGGCGATGCGATCATCTGGAGCGACGGCACGCGCTCGAGCCTGACCTCGCCGCATCCAAGCGTGATCGTCGGCCACGGACCGTCGGTCACGGTCGGGCCCGGCGTGTTCGTCGGCAAGGGCAACGGCATGGTGCCGATGGAAAATCCGAGCGACCCGCGCCGCGCGCGCTGCCCCGTGCTCGACGGCGTCGCGTATTGCTATTGAGATCCCGACGGGCCGGAGCGCGTGACATCCGATTGGCCCGCAAGCGCCCTCGCGTGACGACATGAGATGCAAGACTCAGGCGAAATCATGCCGCGAAATGAATTGCGTCCCCATTCTAAATTGCGTCCCCGTTCTCCGTGTCATCGCCCGGCTCGACCGGGCGACCCAGTACGCCGCGGCTTCTCCGTCCAAGCACTGCTGTCTCTGGAATACTGGATCACCCGCATGCGCGGGTGACGACACCGAGCGGGTGGCTCACCGATATCGCGCAGCGAGATCCGCGCGGCGCGGCCACAGGGTTGGCGGAGACGGCAAGGTCGCCTTGTCGGGACTTTGCGTATCCTGCAGCGCCTCGATGAAATCGGCGAACCATTGCTGGATGGTGCGGGTGTTGAGCCGCGCCATCATCGCCTCCCAGCGCCTCCGCCGCTCGCTCAGCGGCATGGTCAGCGCAGCCGCGATGGCGCGCGCCATGCCGTCGATGTCATGCGGATTGACCAGCAGCGCCGCATCGAGCTCATTGGCGGCGCCGGCGAATTTCGACAGCACCAGCACGCCCGGATCGGCCGGATGCTGGGCCGCGACATATTCCTTGGCGACCAGGTTCATGCCGTCCTGCAACGGCGTCACCACGCCGACCTGCGCGGTGCGGTACAGACCCGCGAGCACCGCCTGGCTAAAGCCCTTGTTGAGATAGCGGATCGGTGTCCAGTCGACCTCACCATGCACGCCGTTGACGTCGGTGACGAGCCTGGCGATCTCGCTCTGCAGATTGCCATAGGCCTCGATCGCGCCGCGCGAGGGCGTTGCGATCTGCAACAGCGACACCGTGCGCTTCAGATTCGGGTGCTGTGTCCACATCCGGTCGAACGCCTTGATGCGGTTGCCGAGACCCTTGGAATAGTCGAGCCGGTCGACGCCGATCGCGAGCTTCTCGCCGTTGAGGCTGCGGCGCAGCCGCGTCACGTCGGGATGGGTCATCGCCTTGGTGGCCTGCTGCGCGAACTTTTGCGGATCGATGCCGATCGGGAAGACCGCGGCGCGCGTGCGGCCGGACAGCGAGGTGATGACGCCGTCCTGCACCGCGAGATCGAGCTCGTCCTGCACATAAGAGATGAAGTTCTGGCAATCCTCGTCGGTCTGGAAGCCGATCAGATCATAGGCCAGCATCGCCTCGATCAGCTCGCGATGGTGCGGCACGCCGGAGATCACCGCGCGCGTCGGCCACGGCGTGTGCAGGAAGAAGCCGATCGGCTGGCTCACGCCGAGATCGCGCAACTCGGCGCCGAGCGAGAGGAAGTGATAGTCCTGGATCCAGAACACCGAATCGGGCTTGCGGAATCGCAGCAGCGCGCGCGCCATGAAGGCGTTCACCTCGCGATAGCTCACATAATCGTCCTGCGAGGCGCGGATCAGATCGGCGCGCGAATGCAGCGCGGGCCACAGCGCGGAATTGGCGAAGCCTTCGTAATAGCCGCCGTAATGCGCCGCCGGCAGGTCGAGCATCGCCAGCGCGCCGGCGCCGAGCGCCTCGACCTCTGCGAACGGTTCCTTCTGGCTGCCGTCGCGGACGCGTCCGCTGGAACCGACCCAGATCGCCCCTGTCTTCTCGACAACCGGCAGCAACGCTGCTGCCAGTCCCCCCGTCATGGGCTCGTTGGGTTTTCCGCGCGCCACGCGGTTCGAAACGACGACGAGGCTCACCAGGTCCCCTCCTGTTGTTTGGTTCGCGTATTAACAACCATTCATCAAGATGGTTCCTGATCAAGGAATCTCCCAATTGAAACCAAATTCTGGCGGAGACGCACGGAACTCGCGGGAACTCGCGAAAAGAAAATTCCGCGCGAGAACTGCGTCGCGACGCAAAACAACCGCAATCAGAAATGTCGCAATGATTTGCTTAGGACAGCGCCGCGGGCCTTTCGCCATCAAGCAACCGCGCAAGAAACTCGCGCACATCGCGCGTCGCATCGAAATGTCCGGCCACGCCGGTTGCGCGACGGCCGACGGAAAAAGCGAGACCGTCGAAATCTGGCATGATCGCAAATACGGTTTCGTCGGTGACGTCGTCGCCGATGAAGAACGGACGCCGCCCCTTGAATGGCTCATGCGTCATCAATTCGCGCACGCCGCTCGCCTTGGTATGTCCGGAATGCTTGATCTCGCAGACGCTCTTGCCGGGCAGCACCTCGATCGGCGCGTTCGGCAGGTCGGCGCGGATCAGCGACACCGCTTCATAGATCGCCTTCTCTGCATGCGGCGCGAGCCGGTAATGCAGCGCCAGCGAATAGCCCTTATCTTCGAGCAGGATTCCCGGGCTCAGCTTGGCGATCGCGGCAAGCCGGCGCTTCAATTCCTTGTCCAGTGGCGGCGCGTGCGCGGCGACCGCCTCGCTGTCGGTGTGTAGCCGCATCTCCGCGCCATGACCGCCGACGGCCGGAAACAGATCGGGCGCGAAGATCAGGTCGATGTCGTTCAGGGACCGCCCGCTAACCAGCGCCAGTGCGCCGTTGGTGCGCTCGTAGAGCTGCTTCAACGTATCGGACAGTCCCGGCGGCACCCAGACCTCGCGCGGCGTCGGCGCAAAATCGAGCAAGGTGCCGTCGATGTCGAGCAGGACAGCGGTGCGGCTCAAATGCGGGATCAGCGATGCCGGCACCGGCCCACTGTCCGGCGTCGTGTCGTCAGGGGTCATCTCGTCGTCAGGCATTTCGGCCAGATCCTGCTTCATCTCAGTCTACTCCACGAATGCCAGCGGCCGCGCGACGGATTCGAGCGACTTGCGCTCGGCCGCAACCGCATAGCGCCAGGCGATCGCTGCCGCGGCGACCATCAGCGCCGCGCCCAGCAGATAGCCGGCGAACACGCTGTCGCGCGAACCGGTGTCGATCAGCACGCCGAACAGCGCCGGCCCGATCACGCCGCCGATGCCGGTGCCGACCGCATAGAACAATGCGATTGCAAGCGCGCGGACCTCGAGCGGAAAGGTTTCGCTGACGGTGAGGTAGGCGGCGCTCGCCGCCGGCGAGGCGAAGAAGAAGATTACCATCCAGGCGATGGTCTGTCCCTGCGCGCTGAGCGCGCCGATCGAGAACAGATAGCCGGACAGCGCGAGCAGCACGCCCGACACGCCATAGGTCAACGCGATCATGGTGCGGCGGCCGAACGTATCGAACAGGCGGCCGAGCAGCAGCGGTCCGAGGAAATTGCCGGCGGCAAACGGCAGGATGTACCAGCCGACGTCATTGGCGGGGATGGCGAAGAAATCGGTCAGTATCAGCGCGAAGGTGAAGAAGATCGCGTTGTAGAAGAACGCCTGCGCGACCATCAGCGCGAGCCCGACCAGCGCGCGCTGCCGATAGGTGGAGAACAATGTCGTAGCGACCTCACCGAGCGGGGTGTGATCGCGCATCCGGATCCTGATCTTGTCGAAATCTTCGCTCGGCTGCTCGTGACCGAGCACGGATGTCTCGATATCGGCGACGATCGTGTGCGCTCGCTCCGGCTGGCCGTGGATCATCAGCCAGCGCGGGCTTTCGGGAATCCACATCCGCATGAACAGCACGACGAGGCCGAGCACGGCACCGGTGAAATAGGCGATGCGCCAGCCATGATCCGGCACCAGCACCGCCGGGTCGAGCAGGATGATCGCGCTCGATGCGCCGATTGCCGCACCGATCCAGAAGCTGCCGTTGATCACGAGGTCGGTCCAGCCGCGATAGCGCGCCGGCACCAGCTCCTGGATCGTCGAGTTGATCGCGGTGTACTCGCCGCCGATGCCGGCGCCCGTGAGGAATCGGAACAGCGCGTAGCTTGCGACGCTCCAGGAGAACGCCGTCGCCGCGGTCGCCGAGAGATAGACGGCAAGCGTGATGAAGAACAGCTTCTTGCGGCCGATCCGGTCGGTGAGCCAGCCGAAGCCGAGCGCGCCGAGCACCGCACCGGCGAGATAGGCGCTGTTGGCGAGACCGACGTCGAAATTGGAGAACTTCATCGCCGGACTGTCCTTCAGCGCGCCCGACAGCGCGCCGGCGAGCGTCACTTCGAGCCCGTCGAGGATCCAGGTGATGCCGAGCGCCAGCACCACGCGAGTGTGGAATCCGCTCCAGCGCAGATTGTCGAGCCGAAGCGGGATCGAGGTCTCGACGATGCGGTCATCATCCGGCGCGACCGGCGGCGTCACCTCGCCTGTCGTTGCAGGGCTCCGCTGTGTCTGCTGCGCGCTCATCAGGCCATACCAATGGCAAAGCCCCTGGAACGAGGTGTTCCAAGGCTCCCAACCCCAGGATTGCGGCAAACCGGATGCCCGCCACGGCGAGATAACGCCGGCGCTGCGCCAGGGTTCCCGCAATGCAAGATAGGAACGACGGTTCAAGCCGTCGGTTTCCCGGCCAGTCCGAATGGAGTTGACGATGGCCGTACAGAAGAAGGCGGCGCGCAAGAGCGTGCGAAAATCCCCGACAAGGAAGGCCGGCCCTGCACGACGCAAGGCGACGCCGAAGCGATGGTCGCAGCGGGTGACGAAGGAGAGCGATGCGCTCGATCTCAAGCACGGCGTGTTCAAGCTGACCAGCGCCAAGAAGATCGCGGCATCGCTGAAGCGATCCGCCGAGCACAGCAAGCGCCGCAAGAGCGGCGCCTACCGCTCCGCATTGTCGATGCTGACCTTCTACATCAACCGCGCGGGCAAGACGCTTCCGAAGACGCAGCGCGCACGGCTGGAGCGCGCCATGGTGGAATTGAAGCACCAGTTCGGTCGGGATTAATCGTTGTCGTCCCGGCCTAGTGCGCAATCGCGCACTAGGCCGGGACGACGACGGTGGTGAGACTGCGCCGTGTGGTGAAATATACCGCGCGCCGACCTTACGCCGCGCGGATGTTGGCCATGAAGCGGTCGAGCTCTTCGCGCAGCCGCGAGCTCTCGACCGAGAGTGAACGCGCCGAGTTCAGCACTTCTTCGGACGCCGCACCGGTCTCGGTCGCGCCACGGTTGACCTGCGTGACGCTGGAAGCGGTTTCCTGCGTGCCCTGCGCGACATTCTGCACGCTGCGCGCGATCTCCTGCGTCGCCGAGCTCTGCTGCTCGACCGAGCTCGCGATCGTGGTCGCGATGCCGGAAATCTGGCCGATGGTGCCGCCGATCTCCTTGATCGCGGAGACCGATTCCTGGGTCGCGGCCTGCATGCCGGCGATGTGGTTGGAGATCTCGTCGGTCGCCTTGGCGGTCTGGCTCGCCAGCGACTTCACCTCGGAGGCAACCACCGCGAAGCCGCGGCCGGCGTCGCCGGCACGTGCGGCCTCGATGGTGGCGTTGAGCGCCAGCAGATTGGTCTGTTCGGCAATCGCCGTGATCAGCTTGACCACGTCACCGATTTCCTGCGCGGCGCGCGACAGCTTGCCGATGCGCGCATCGGTCTGCTCGGCCTGGCGCACAGCGGCATCCGCGATCTGGCTGGATTCCTTGGCGCGGCGGCCGATCTCGCCGACCGAGGCGGATAGCTCCTCGGTGGCTGATGCCACCGACTGCATGTTGCTGGAGGCTTCCTCGGACGCACCGGCGACCTGGCTGGAGAGATTCTGCGTGGTCTCGGCGGTGCGGGTCAGCGTGCCCGCCGCCGACTCCAATTGCACCGCGGAGGCCGACACGTTGGAGACGATCGAGCCGACGGCGGATTCGAACTCGTCGGCGAAGCGGATCAGCTCGGCGCGCCGCGCGGCTGCACTCGCATTGTTCTGCGCCTCCTGGGTCGCCGCATCCCGCTCGGCCTTGGCGACCGCCTGGACCTTGAACTCCTCGACGGCGCCGGCCATCTCGCCGAGCTCGTCGCGGCGGCCGAGGCCCGGCAGCACGACATCGAAATTGCCGGCCGCAAGCTCGCGCATCGCGGCGCACATCGCCGCGATCGGCTTCGAGATGCCCTTGCCGAGCAGGAACGCCCAGGCAAGCCCGAGCACGAAGCCGCCGGCGGCGAGCATCAGGATCAGCTGCTCGGTTTCACCGATCGTGGCATGGGACTCGGTCTCGAGCCGCTTCTGGTCGGCGACCAGGTCGGACGTCATCGCAGCCGAGACGTCGCTGATACCCGACGCGGACGCCGTCATCTGGGCGGTCAATCCGTCGATCTTCTTCGAATTCTCGATCAGCTTGGCGAGCGCCTCGCGATACTCCGCCAGCAGGGCGCCGACATCCTTCACGCCCTGGGTGATCCGTTCGTCCTTCGAGGTGATGGTCTTGACCAGATTGTCAGCGAATTTCAGCCGGGCCAGCGCGCTGGCGGCGACCGACTTGTCATTGTTGACCAGGAAGGTGTTGACGGCACCCGTGATCGATTGCAGCTGGTCGGTCACTTTCTTGGAGCTGAACTGGATCGCCTGCAGCTCCGAATCGTCGGCATTGCTCGGGAGGTCGTCGAGCTTGTAGCGCATCGAGGTCGCGCTGCGGGTAAGCTTGTTCTGCGCGATCAGCGCGCTCTCGTCCTTGAGCTTGACGATTTCGGCGAAGATCTTGGTGAAGGCGCCGAACTCGTGATCCAGCCTGCTGACCTGATCGAGCTGCGTCGGGTTGGTCGTGCCCTTGGTGGCGGCCTGGATGGCATCCTTCAGGCTGGCCTCGGCATCGAGCGCGGCCTTGGAATCGTCCTCCTTGCCGGTCACCACATAGTAGCGCGCCAGCGAGCTGTAGGAGATCAGCTCGTGGTCGATGTTGCGGGCAAGATCGGCCTCGGAGACGCTTTGGCGATAGGAGGCGACCCCGGCAGAGACCCGCTCGAAGCCCCAATAGGCGAAGCCCATGCTGACGGCCGAGATCGCCAGCGTCACGGCAAAGCCGAGCATGATCTTTGCCTGGAATCGGAGGGTTGGGAATTTGATCGACAGCGATCGTTTCAGCCCCGGCATTCTGCCCCCCGTCTTCATTCGCGAAAACCACGCAGCATCCGGCGGCAGGCCCCCGCCCCGGTTTCGGACCGCGAAATTAGGGCAGAATTGATAAGGCTAGGTAAATGCCGGCATTGGCCGGCAAATCAATACCGACCATCGGCCAGCGGCTCAGCTCCAGAGCACGCCCAACCGCCCCTCCCGCTCTGTCCCGGGTATGTCACCGCGGCATCCTCCATAGGTAGGTGAGCTGGCTACTACCTTGGTCCCCGTTGTATTTACTTGTATATATCGCAATGTCCGACCAAGGCTTGAACGCTCAGATTCAAGCTCCGGACAACACGGAGGATCCGATGTATCAGGAAGCGCTAGCGAAGGTGACAGGAACCAAGCTGATCCGCGACAAGTTCGAGAACTTCATCGGCGGAAAGTGGTTTGCTCCGGTCAAGGGTCAGTATTTCGAGAATCCCAGCCCGGTGACGGGCAAGCGGCTGTGCCACGTGGCGCGGTCGACCGCGGAGGATATCGAGCTCGCGCTCGACGCCGCGCACAAGGCCAAGGAGACGTGGGGCATGACCTCGGTCGCCGAACGATCCAAGGTCCTCAACAGGATCGCAGACATTCTCGAAACCAATCTCGACCTGCTGGCGATGGTCGAAACGCTCGACAACGGCAAGCCGATCCGCGAGACGACCCACGCCGACATGCCGCTCGCGGTCGACCATTTCCGCTACTTTGCCGGCGTGATCCGTGCGCAGGAAGGCACGCTGTCGGAAATCGACCACGACACCATCGCCTATCACTTCCACGAGCCGCTCGGCGTGGTCGGCCAGATCATTCCGTGGAACTTCCCGATGCTGATGGCCGTCTGGAAGCTCGCGCCTGCGATCGCCGCGGGCAATTGCGTCGTCATCAAGCCGGCCGAGCAGACCCCGGTCAGCATCCTCGTGCTGATGGAATTGCTCGCCGACGTGATCCCGCCGGGCGTCATCAACGTCGTCAACGGCTTCGGCGTCGAGGCCGGCAAGCCGCTCGCCCAGAGCAAGCGCATCGCCAAGATCGCGTTCACCGGCGAGACCACCACCGGCCGCTTGATCATGCAATATGCGTCCGAGAACCTCATCCCGGTGACACTCGAGCTCGGCGGCAAATCGCCGAACATCTTCTTCGCCGACGTGATGGACGAAGACGACGCCTATTTCGACAAGTGCATGGAAGGTTTTGCGATGTTCGCGCTGAACCAGGGCGAGGTCTGCACCTGCCCGAGCCGCGCGCTGGTCGACGCCAGGATCTATGACCGCTTCATGGAGCGCGCCCTGAAACGCGTCGAGAAGATCAAGCAGGGCCATCCGCTCGATCCCACGACCATGCTCGGCGCCCAGGCCTCCAACGACCAGGTCGAGAAGATCCTGTCCTATTTCGACATCGGCCGGAAGGAAGGCGCCAAGGTACTCGCAGGCGGCCAGCGCGCCAATCTCGGCGGCGAGCTCGCCGAGGGCTACTACATCGAGCCGACCGTGTTCGAGGGGCACAACAAGATGCGCATCTTCCAGGAGGAGATTTTCGGACCGGTGGTGTCGGTGACCCGGTTCAACGGCGAAGAGGAAGCGCTGGCGATCGCCAACGACTCGCTCTACGGGCTCGGCGCCGGCGTGTGGACCCGCAACGGCAACCGCGCCTACCAGTTCGGCCGCGCCATCCAGGCCGGCCGGGTCTGGACCAACTGCTACCACCTCTATCCCGCGCATGCGGCGTTCGGTGGCTACAAGCAGTCCGGCATCGGCCGCGAGACCCATCTGAAGATGCTGTCGCACTACCAGCAGACCAAGAACATGCTGGTCAGCTACTCGCCGAACGCGCTCGGATTCTTCTGAGACGACGGCGACCACGCGGGCGCGCCCTCCCTCCCTGGGCGCGCCCGGCCTTTTGTGAATCACAAGCAACGGGAGCAAGACGATGGTTGCCCGGGTCGAAGTCACCGCGAAGGCCGAGGAGATGATTGCGCGGCTGAAGGCGCAGCACGGCCCGCTGATGTTCCATCAATCCGGCGGCTGCTGTGACGGCAGCGCGCCGATGTGCTACCCGGCCAACGAGTTCCGGACCGGCGGTCAGGACGTCCATCTCGGCCGGATCGCCGGCTGCGACTTCTATATCGGCGCCGCCCAGTTCGAATATTGGCGCCACACCCAGCTCATCATCGACGTTGTGCCCGGGCGCGGGGCAGGATTCTCGCTGGAAGCCCCTGAGGGCGTCCGCTTCCTGACCCGGAGCCGGGTGTTCAGCGACGACGAGGTCGCCGAGCTCGAGGCGGCGGAGCGCGCCACACCACGGCCTGCAATCCCCTAACACCTTGATAATCCAGCATTCGACAACCCTACTACTTTGGTCCCTCGCTTCCGTATATGTCCGCAATTGACGTAAATGCGGGTCCCGATAGTTTAGGCCGCGATAAGCGGTTCCCGGCTGCTGCCCGCGGCCGGGACAACACATCGGGAGGCGTCCCATGTCATTGCGTCGGACGGCGCCATTGGCGCTGGCGTCCAACACACGTGCCGGCAGAGCCGGTCAATGATGCCTCCCACTACGACTGTCCGGTTGCCGCCAACGCCGAAAGGCGTCCCGGTTGCGCCCGGCCTGAGCTAAAGTCCCGGTTCGCGCGGGCCTGCTCGCGTCAAGAAAAAACAAGACGAAATAAGACTTGGTCTTGGGAGAAAGCCTTTGGCGGAGAAGCACGGCAGCGCCGGCGACAGTATTGTCGTGGCGCAGGCGAAGACTGGCGATCCGCGGGACGCCGCGGCCGAGATCGCGCGCCAGTTGGTGCGGGCGAAGCTCGCGATGGTCACCGTGTTCGTCTCGCCGTTCTACGATCCCGAGATATTCATCGCCGAGCTGTCACGGCGGATGCCCGAGACCCCGATCTTCGGTTGCACGACCGCCGGCGAGCTCTCCCTCGGCGGCTGGGACGAGGACAGCGTGGTCGCCATGGGCTTCAACGCCGATGATTTCGTGATCGCGGCCCGTCCGCTGCTCGAGCTCTCGACCTTCCGGGTCGACCGCGGCCGCGCGATCTGCACCGAGTTGCAGCAGGAATTCATTGAGCGCACCGAGCATTGCGCCGCGAGCGACGAACCCTTCGGACTGCTCTTCATCGACGGCATGTGCCAGCGCGAAGAGACCATCATGTCGGCGATCTACACCTCGCTGGAGGACATCCCGATCGTCGGCGGCTCCGCCGGCGACGGGCTGCGCTTCGAGAAGTCGTGGGTGTTCCATGACGGCAAGGCGCTCACCGACGCCGCGGTCCTGATCCTGATCAAGACGAGACTGCCGTTCCGCCTGTTCAAATGCGACCATTTCGAGCCGACCTCGACCAAGATGGTGGTGACCGAGGCCGATATCGAGCACCGCATCGTCAAGGAGCTCAACGCCGAGCCCGCGGCCCGGGAATATTCGCGCGCGGTCGGCATCAGCGATGCCAAGCTCGAGCTGTTCTCCTTTGCCGCCCATCCCGTGCTGGTCCGCGTCGGCGGCGCCTATTACGCCCGATCGATCCAGCGCACCAACCCGGACGGATCGCTGCAGTTCTTCTGCGCCATCGACGAGGGGATGGTGCTGACGGTGGCGCGGAAGAACGACCCGATCCACGCCACCAGCCGCCTGCTCAAGGAGATGACCGATGACCTCGGCGAGATCTCGATCTTCATCGGCTTCGAATGCCTGCTGCGCCGGCTCGACGTCGAGCAGCACCAATTGTCGCGCGAGATGTCGGAGCTCTATCGCCGCAACAAAGTGATTGGCTTTCAGACCTATGGCGAGCAATATCGCTCCATGCACATCAATCAGACGCTGACCGGCGTCGCCATCGGCAAGCGAGTCAACGTTTCGCAATGACTGATACGCGGACCAGCCGTATCGCGTCACTCGAGCGCGAAGCCGAGAAGCTGCGCAAGATCAACGCGGCACTGATGTCCCGCGTCGAGCGCTCGACCGACCAGCAGCTCAACGCGTTCTCGCTGTTCGAAACCGCGATCGCGCTCGACCAGCAGGTTCGCGACCGCACCCAGCAGCTCAAGCAGGTGCTGCTGTCGCTGGAAAAGACCAACGGCCGCCTGCTGCAGGCCAAGCAGCAGGCCGAGGCGGCAAGCTCGCTGAAGTCATCGGTGCTGGTCTCGGTGACCCATGATCTGCTGCAACCGCTGAATGCTGCCCGGCTGACGCTGTCGGCACTGACCGAGATGGTCGCCGAGCCCAAGGGCGTCGCGTTGACCGACCAGATCGATCGATCGCTGGCGACGCTGGAGGACATGCTGCGCACGCTGCTCGATATCTCCAAGCTCGATGCCGGCGTGCTCAGACCCGAGTTCGGACCGGTCGCCATCGCCTCGTTGCTTGAGGCGATGCAGCAGGAATTCATGCCGATCGCCGCCAAGCGCGGCCTTGCGCTTTCGATCGTGCCGTCATCGGGCGTGGTCCGTTCCGATCCGCTGATGCTGCGCCGGATCCTGCAGAACCTGCTCGCCAACGCCTTGCGCTACACCCAGCGCGGCGGCGTGCTGATGGGGTGCCGCAACAGCGGCGACAACATCTCGATCGAGGTGCACGACACCGGCCCCGGCATCCCGGAGGCGCAGCGCGAGGCCATCTTCGTCGAATTCCAGCGCGGCGAGACCAGCGCCGGCGACAAAGCCGGCATCGGGCTCGGCCTGTCGATCGTGCGCCGCTTCGCCGGCGTGCTGGGCCATGACATCCGCCTGACGTCGCGGCCGGGCAAGGGCTCGGTGTTCTCCGTCACCGTTCCGCGCACCAGCGATCCGGTCGCGATCCCGGTCCCCGAGCAGGCCAGCGTCGACTACCGCTACGGCGGCATGGAGGGCGCCAAAATCCTCCTGATCGAGAATGACCTGTCGAGCGCCGAGGGTCTTGCCAGCCTGCTGGAGAAATGGGGCTGCGACGTCGCGGTGACGATCTCGAAGACCGAGGCGCTCGAACGCATCCGTGCGCTGGACGGCATTCCCGACGCCATCATCGCCGACCTTCATCTCGACAATGGCGAGACCGGAATCGAGGCCGTCGACGTGATCTGCCAGGAGATCAAGACCGACGTCCCGGCGATCATCGTCACCGCCGACCACTCGGCCAAGGCCGCATCCGACGTGTCGGCGTTCGGCCACGAGCTGCTGAAGAAGCCGATCAAGCCCGCCGAAATGCGCTCGCTGCTGTCGTTCCTGCTGGCCGCGGAGCAGCCGGCCGCGCGGTTATGACGGATCGCCGCGCGCCAGGGTGGCCGAGGCATGGTCGTGCTTGCCGAAATCCAGCTTCGACAGCGCGATGATGGCTTCGGTGCGGCTGCGCACGTCGAGCTTCCGCAGGATCTCGGAGACGTGCACCTTCACGGTCGTGACCGAGATATCGAGCTCGTAGGCGATATGCTTGTTCTGGAGGCCGTGGCAGATCATGTCGAGCACGCGGAGTTGCTGCGCGGTCAGCGGGCCGAGACGCTGGATCAGCTGACGCGTATCGGCCTGACCCTTGCGTGCGGCGGCGGCGTCGCGGAAGCGCGTCGGCAGGCTGACGCCGCCGTCAAGGATGTTGCGCAGCAACCGCGCCAGCTCGGACTTCGGTGTCGATTTCGGGATATAGCCGGAGATGCCGAGCGCGATGGCGCTGCCGATGATCCGCGAATCGTCATGCGCCGACACGATCACGAGCGCGCTGCGCGGTGCCGCGGCGCGGACGCGGTAGGCGCCGAGCAAGCCCGTCGTGCCGGGCATCGAGAGGTCGAGCAGGATCAAATCGAGGCCGTCGCGCGCCGTGACGATATCGAGCGCGCCGTCGATCGATGTCGCCTGCAACACCTCGGCCTCGGGAAACTCGGCGCCGATCACGCCGATCAGGGCGGCGCGGAACAGCGGGTGGTCCTCGACGATCAGGAGTCGAGGAGACCCCGCCTTGCCGACCGGCGGCTCGTCCGCCAAGGGCGCTGTCGTCGTCACCGCTGCGCTGTCCTCTCCCAGGTCGCCCACCACAGCCATTCTGAGCACGAACTTATCTCAAAGGTGAGGTTGAGCCTATAGGCGCGCGGGTATCTTGCGGCGCAACAAGCTAGGAGGTCTTTTCCGTCTTGGTGCCGGCATCGGGCATCGGAAGCGGAATCTTGCCGAGCTCGATGATCGCCTTGTTGCGGCTGAACAGCTTCAGCTTGCGCAGGATCTCCGTCACATGCGCCTTGACGGTGGACTCCGCGAGCTTCAGCTCGGCCGCGATCTCGCGGTTCTGCAGGCCGCGCGTGATCAGATGCAACACGCGGATCTGCTGCGGCGTCAGCTTCTGGATCCGCTCGCGCAGCGTGCGCGCGGTCTCCGATTGCTCCAGCGCGCCGGCCGCGACGAAGTCGCGTGGCGCCGAGACCGAGCCGCTCAGCACGCGCGCGATCGCCTGCGACAGCTCGCCGAGCGAGGTCGACTTCGGCAAATAGCCGACCGCGCCCATCTCCAGCGCCTCGCGGACGGTGTGCTTGTCCTCCTCGCTCGACACGATGGCGATCGGCAGCCTGGGATAACGGTCCCTGATCTTCTGAAAGCCCGAGAAACCGACGACGTCAGGCAGCAGCAGATCGAGCAGCGCCAGGTCGATGTTCGGCTCGGTGGCGAGGATGCTGAGCGCGCCCTTGATCGAGGTGGCCTCATAGATGCGGGCATCCGGATGCGAGATGCGAATGGCATTGCCAAGCGCCTCGCCAAACAATGGGTGATCGTCGATGATCAGGAACCCCATCATGAGGACCCTCGCACGGATGTTGCGAATACCAGCAGCTAGTTCGACCCACCGGTCTCCTGCACGCTCTGCAGGTAGGCATATACGTTTTTCAGCTCGTCGTCGCTGAAAACGTCCTTCCACGCCGGCATTCCCTTGGCCGGCCGTCCGTCATGGACCGTCTTCCAGAAGGTTGCTTCCATGTCGTCGGCATAGCGCTGCTTCAGGAGTCTGAGATTGATCTTGCGCTCCGCCTGCACCGCGTCGGGACCATGGCAATGGGCGCAGGTTCCGTTGAAGGTTTCCCGGCCGGCCTTGACGTCTCCGGTCACCGCGGCGGTCTGGACCGGTTTGTCGGCGGCTTGCCCCACGGTAGTGGGCTCGCTCGTTCCAGCCGACGGCGTCGCGGCGTGCCCGAATTTCACGGGCGCGCCGTTCGGCACGCCATACTTGGCGAACAACGCGGCGATCTCCGCCTGCAGCGACGGCAGCACGCCGTCGACCTCATCGCGCAAAGCGCCGGAGGCCTTGGCGAAGCCGATCGCGGTTGGCCACAGCAGGCCATCGCCTTCGGTGGAGACGACTTGATATTTCTCGGCATAGGCCGTCTTGTTGAGCCAGCCCGCCACCGGCGCCCAGATAAAGGCGACGTCGACCTTGCCCTGATCGAGCGCGGTCATGCCCTCTTCGGGACTGAGCACGGTGACCTTCTGGATCTCGTCACGCATCGCAAGCAGGTTCTGCGGCGTCGACTGGTACTGCACCGCGACCCGCAATCCCTTGAGATCGTCGATGCCGGCGATCTTGCGATCCTTGGCTGCGACCAGCGCGTAGCCCTCATGGGCGATCGGCTTGGAGAAGATCACCGCCGGTCCCATGAAATCATCGACCAGGGGCAGGCCGACCATGGCGTCGCATTGCCGGCTGAGCAGGGTTTCGCGCACCGTCCGCTTGCCGAAATAGGATTTGTACCAATTGGTGCTCACGCTGCGGCCAAGCTTTTGCGCCATCGCCTGACCGATCTCGAGATAGAGGCCGGGCTTGGCGGGATCGTCGCTCGAGAACGGCAGATTGGTCGGATCGGCGCAGAGCCGCAGCGGCGGCTTGGCTTCCTCGGCGCCGGCCGCAAGGGCCGGCGCCATCAACATCGCGGAAAGCAGCACGGTCCGGATTGCCGTTCCCAACCGCGCCTTACGCGAACATGTGCGCACTTCGATTCGGGTCATGCCAAGCACAGACAATGCTGCCTCCATTATTGACGCGCGTTACTGCAGGGCGAAGACGAACAGCGAGCCACCCTCGGGCGCTGCGGCAACCATCTTCTTGCCGATGTCGCCGAGGAAGGCCGGCAGCGACGCGGTGCGTCCGACCACGATCGCGACGTACTGCTTGCCGTCGACCGAGTAGGTCACTGGACCAGCCCCGATGCCGCTGCCGAGATTCTTGCTCCACAGCACCTTGCCGTTCTTGGCATCGATGGCGCGGAAGTCGCCGTGCAGATTGCCGGAGAACACCAGATTGCCGCCCGTCGTCAGCGTGCCGCCGTTGAAGGGCAGGTCTTCCTTGATGCTCCACACCTTCTTGTTGGCGACCGGATCCCAGGCCACGAGCTCGCCGAGGAAGCCGCCCGGACCTTCCTTGGTCGGGAATTCGGCACCGAGATAGAACACGCCGCGCTTGTAGTTCACGTCGCTGACCGACCAGTCCATGCAGACATTGTTGGTCGGGATGTAGACGAGGCCGGTCCCTGGGTTGAACGACATCGGCTGCCAGTTCTTACCGCCGATCAGGTTCGGGCAGATGTCCTTGGCGGGATGGCCGGGACCCGGACGCTTGTCGGGATCCTCTTCGGCCCGCATCGTCTTGATGTCCCACTTCTTGGCCCAGTTCGCGAACACATACTTCTCGGCCGAGATCACCTTGCCGGTCTCGCGGTTGGCGACGAAGAAGAAGCCGTTGCGGTCGGCCTTCATCAGGACCGGCGTCTCCGCACCCTTGATCTTGAGGTCGGTCAGCAGCAGCTCGTTGACGCCGTCATAGTCCCAGGCGTCGGCCGGCGTGCCCTGGATGTGCCACTTGATCTTGCCGGTGTTCGGATCGATCGCGAGCGTCGAGGCCGTGTAGAGGTTGGTCAGCTTGCCGAAATTGCCGTCGCCGGTGGAGCGCACGCCGGTATTCCACGGACCGGGATTGCTGGTGCCCCAATAGACCGTATCGCTCTTGGCGTCGTAGGAGCCGACCAGCCAGGCGGCGCCGCCGCCATGCAGGCCGGTATCGCCCTTCCAGGTGTCGCTGCCGGGCTCGCCCGGCGCCGGCACGGTGAAGGTCTGCCAGAGCAGCTTGCCGCTCTTGAGATCGAACGCCTGCAAGGAGCCGCGGACGCCGTACTCGCCGCCGCCGAAGCCGGTGATGACCTTGTCGCGAACGATCAGCGGCGGCGAGGTGATCACCGAACCCTGCTTGTAGTCGACGACCGTCGAGGTCCAGAGCTCCTTGCCGGTCTCGGCATCGATCGCGCTCAGCTTGCCGTCGAGCCGGCCGACCAGGATCTTGCCGTCGGCATAGGACACGCCGCGGCTGTTGACGTCGCAGCAGGCATATTGAAGCACGTCATCGGGGATGTCGGGCTGCCAAGTCCATTTGCGCACGCCGGTCGCGGCATCGATCGCGTAGACGTATTTCGGTCCCCACGAGGTCGACACGTAGAGCGTCTTGCCGATCACGATCGGCGAGGACTCGTTGGAACGCAGCGAGGCCAGCGAGAGCGAATAGGCCAGCTGAAGCTTGCCGGCATTCTCGGAATTGATCTGCTTCAACGGGCTATAGCGCGTATTGCCGTAGTCGTGGCCGGCGATCGCCCATCCATTGGGATCGGACGCCGCCTTCGTGACTGAATCGTTGGCGCTCGATGCGCCAACACCGGCCAGCAACATCGCGACCAGCGACACGCCGGCAAAGAAAATCCCGCTCCTCGGCTTCATCTATTTCCTCCAGACAAAATGGTTTCGTTGCCGCGATGCATGCACCGCGGGCGTGGCTCGCTACCCAATTTCCATGAACGCGCGATCTTCTCGTCGCTGCATCGGCAATGAAGATGACAGCAACGCTTTTTGGTCGTTATAGGCGGAAGGTAGTAGCTCCTGCGACGACTGATTGCAGCGCACCACGCATGCGGCCTGGCGATCGCAAACGCCGCCGAGTCATGCACGCGTCCGACTGCCCGTCCGCGCTTGCAAATTGCCCATTCAACAGCTGCCTGCTAGGATCGGAACACAAGGCCCGGCGCGGTTCATGACAAGGTCGCGACTACGACTTTGATCGCGGTTACGCCCCCCATGAAGCGTGCTCTAGTGGGCCGTTAATGAAGACTTTTTGGGAGGAACGCGTGTCTACAGTCAAACTGACGGTAAACGGCAGGGCGGTCTCGGTCGATGTCGAAGACCGAACCCTCCTCGTGCATCTGTTGCGCGAAAACCTAAACCTGACCGGCACCCATATCGGCTGCGATACCAGCCAGTGCGGTGCGTGCGTCGTCCACGTCGATGGACGGGCGGTCAAATCCTGCACCATGCTGGCCGGCCAGGCCGCAGGCTCGAACGTCACCACCATCGAAGGCCTCGCCAAGGGCGGCGAATTGCACCCGATGCAGGCGGCCTTCCGCGACAATCACGGCCTGCAATGCGGCTATTGCACGCCCGGCATGATCATGTCCGCGGTCGATATTGTGCACCGCCATGGTGGCAAGCTCGACGAGGAAACCGTCCGCCACGAGCTCGAGGGCAATATCTGCCGCTGCACCGGCTACCACAACATCGTCAAGGCCGTGCTCGATGCCGCCGGCCGCATGAAGGTCGCGCAGGCCGCCGAATAGCCGCCTGCACGCCACACACGATCAAGCTCATCACCGCCGGCTCGATGGATACGGCGGGACAACGAAATCTCCGGTCGGGAGGACTCCACAATGGGTGTTGAAGGAATTGGCGCAAGCGTCGTGCGCAAGGAAGACCGCCGCTTCATAACTGGACAAGGACGTTACGTCGACGACGTCAAGATGGTGGGCATGAGCTACGCTCACTTCATCCGCAGCCCGCATGCCCACGCCAAGGTCAAGGGCATCGATTCAGCCGAGGCGATGAAGATGCCCGGCGTGATCGCGGTGCTGACCGGGCAAGAGATCGTCGACGACAAGGTCGGCAATCTGATCTGCGGCTGGGCGATCACCTCGAAGGACGGATCACCGATGAAAATGGGCGCGTGGCCGGCGATGGCGCCGGAGACCGTGCGCTTCGTCGGACAGGCGGTCGCGGTCGTGATCGCCGAGACCAAGAATCAGGCCAGGGACGCGGCCGAAGCTGTCGTCGTCAATTATGAAGAGCTTCCCGCGGTGGCTGACGTCAAGGCCGCGATCAAGCCGGGCGCAGCGCAGCTGCACCCCGAAGCGCCCGGCAACGTGGTCTATGACTGGCATCTCGGCGACGAGGCCGCGGTCAAGGACGCCTTCAGCAAGGCCGCCAACGTGGTGACGCTCGAGCTCACCAACAACCGCCTGGTGCCGAACGCGATGGAGCCGCGCGCCGCGGTCGCCCATTACGACCAGGCCGAGGAGCACTACACGCTCTACACCACGTCGCAGAACCCGCACGTCGCCCGCCTCGTGCTGTCGGCGTTCTACAACATCGCACCGGAAAACAAGCTGCGCGTGATCGCGCCCGATGTCGGCGGCGGTTTCGGCTCGAAGATCTACATCTATCCCGAGGAGATGGTGGCGCTGTGGGCCTCGAAGAAGGTCGGCCGCCCGGTGAAGTGGACCGGCGATCGCACCGAGGCCTTCCTCACCGACGCGCATGGCCGCGACCATGTCTCGAAGGCGGAGATGGCGTTCGACAAGGACAACAAGATCCTTGGGCTCCGGGTCAAGACCTACGCCAATTTCGGCGCCTATATGTCGCTGTTCTCCTCAGCAGTGCCGACCTATCTCTATGCGACATTGCTGTCGGGCCAGTATGTGATCCCGGCGATCTATGCGGAGGTAATGGGCGTCTACACCAACACCACGCCGGTCGATGCCTATCGCGGCGCCGGCCGTCCCGAGGCGAGCTATCTGCTCGAGCGGATGATGGAGACGGCGGCGCGGCAGTTGAAGGTCGATCCGGCCGAGCTGCGCAAGAAGAACTTCATCACCCAGTTCCCGTACCAGACGCCTGTGATCATGGCGTATGACGTCGGCGACTTTAACGCATCCATCGATGCGGCGATGAAGGCGATCGACTATGCCGGATTCCCGGCGCGCAAGGCCAAGGCCAAAGCCGACGGCAAACTGCGCGGCATCGGCGTCTCCTGCTACATCGAGGCCTGCGGCATCGCGCCGTCGAAGGCGGTCGGCAGTCTGGGCGCCGGCGTCGGTCTGTGGGAGTCTGCGGAGATCCGCGTCAATCCGGTCGGCACCATCGAGGTGCTCACCGGCTCACACAGCCACGGCCAGGGCCACGAGACCACGTTCTGCCAGATCATCGCGGAGCGGCTCGGCGTGCCGCTCAGCCAGGTCTCCATCGTCCATGGCGACACCGACAAGGTGCAGTTCGGCATGGGCACCTACGGCTCGCGCTCGATCGCGGTCGGCGGCACCGCGATCGTCAAGGCGATGGAGAAGGTCGAGGCCAAAGCCAAGAAGATCGCGGCGCATGCGCTCGAGGCCTCCGAGAGCGACATCGTGATCGAGAACGGCGAGTTCAAGGTCACCGGCACCGACAAGTCGATCGCGCTGCCGATGGTCGCGCTCGCGGCCTACACGGCGCATAATCTGCCCGACGGCATGGAGCCGGGACTGAAGGAGACGGCGTTCTACGACCCGACCAACTTCACCTTCCCGGCCGGCGCCTATATCTGCGAGCTCGAGGTCGATCCCGGCACCGGCAAGACCTCCTTCGTCAACTTCGTGGCAGCCGACGATTTCGGCCGGCTGATCAACCCGATGATTGTCGAGGGCCAGGTGCATGGCGGTCTCGCCCAAGGCATCGGCCAGGCGCTGCTCGAAGGCGCAGTCTATGACAGCACCGGTCAGCTCGTGACGGCGTCGTTCATGGACTACACCATGCCGCGGGCGGACGACCTGCCATCGTTCAAGCTCTCGCACACCACGACGCTGTGTCCGGGCAATCCGCTCGGCGTCAAGGGCTGCGGCGAGGCCGGCGCGATCGGCGCTTCGGCGGCCGTGATCAACGCGATCACGGACGCCATCGGCAACAACAAGCTCGAAATGCCGGCGACGCCCGATCGCGTCTGGCACGCCATTCACGGTTGAGGGAGGACACGATGTACGAGACCAATTATCACCGCGCGTCCTCGGTCGACGATGCCGTGGCGCTGTTCGGCAAGGGCACGGAAGCCAAGTTCCTCGCCGGCGGACAGACCCTGCTTCCCGTGATGAAGCAGCGCCTGGCCGCACCGTCCGACGTGATCGATGTCGCCAAGATCAAGGACATGATCGGCATCGAGGTGTCGGGCGACACCGTGACCATCAAGGCTGCGACCACGCATTACGACGTGGCGCAGAGCGAGGCAGTGCGGAAGGCGATCCCCGCGCTCGCGAATCTCGCCTCGATGATCGGCGATCCCGCCGTGCGCCATCGCGGCACCATCGGCGGCTCGCTCGCCAACAACGACCCGGCGGCGGACTATCCGGCGGCGGTGCTGGCGCTTGCTGCGACGATCAAGACCAACAAGCGCGCGATCGCAGCCGCCGACTTCTTCAAGGGCCTGTTCGCGACGGCACTCGAGGATGGCGAGATCATCACCGCGGTTGCGTTCCCGGTGCCGGCGAAGGCCGGCTACGCCAAGATGCGGCACCCGGCCTCGCGCTTCGCGCTGACCGGCGTGTTCGTCGCCAAGACCAAGGCCGGCGATGTCAGCGTTGCCGCAACCGGCGCCTCGCAAAGCGGCGTGATGCGGGTGCCCGCGATCGAGCAGGCGCTGAAGGCGAACTGGTCACCCAGTGCGCTCGACAGCGTCACGATCTCGGCGAACGGCCTGCTCGCCGACATCCACGGCTCGGCCGACTACCGGGCCAATCTGGTGAAGGTGATGGGCCAACGCGCAGTGACCGCGGCCGGCTGATAGCGTCTAAACACAACTAGGGAACGGCGCGCAGCGATGCGCGCCGTTCGCGTTTTTACCGGCAAGATCAGCCAAAAGAGGCTTGCCACGTGCCGCATTCGGCGAGACAATTTAGCTAATCAGCTAATTAAAAATACCGTCCGATGGACGGTCGGAAACGTCACCTGGATCCCGCAAATAACGGAACAACAACGTGCTAGACAAACCAGCCTCCCATGCCGCCGTCCGCGCGTCCGGTCCGCTCTCGGGTTTCCGCATCGTCGAATTTGCCGGCATCGGGCCGGGCCCGTTTGCCTGCATGCTGCTCGCCGACATGGGCGCCGAGGTGATCACGCTCGACCGCGTCGGCGCCGGCAAGAACCTGAAGGCGGTGGCGACGCGCGGCCGCAAGGTGATCGAGCTCGACCTGAAGAACAAGGCCGCGATCGCTGAGGTGCTCGACCTGCTCAGCCATGCCGATGCGCTGATCGAAGGCTTTCGCCCCGGTGTGATGGAACGGCTCGGGCTCGGCCCGGACGTCGTGCTCGCGCGTAATCCAAAACTGGTCTATGGCCGCATGACCGGCTGGGGCCAGGAAGGCCCGCTGGCGAACGCCGCCGGCCACGACATCAACTACATCTCGATCACCGGCGCGCTGGCCGCGATCGGACCTAAGGAGAAGCCAGTGCCGCCGCTCAATCTGGTCGGTGATTTCGGCGGCGGCGCGCTCTATCTCGTGGTCGGCGTGCTCGCAGCGCTCTTGGAAGCGCAAAAATCCGGCAAGGGCCAGGTGGTCGATACCGCGATGTGCGACGGCGCCGCGTCACTGATGTCGATGTTCTTCGACATGAGCGCCAGCGGTCGCTGGAGCGCCGGCCGCGAACAGAACTTCCTTGACGGCGGCGCGCATTTCTACGGCGTCTATGAATGCTCGTGCGGCAACTTCATCTCGATCGGTTCGATCGAACCGCAATTCTACGCCCTGCTGCGCAAGCATGCCGATCTCACCGACGCCGATTTCGACGCGCAGATGGACCGCAAGGCGTGGCCGGCGCTGAAGGAGAAGCTGACCAAGGTGTTCAAGAGCAAGTCGCGCGCCGACTGGTGCCAGATCATGGAAGGCACCGACATCTGCTTCGCGCCGATCCTGACCATGGCGGAAGCGCCCAAGCATCCGCACATGGCCGCGCGAAAGGTGTTCGTCGAGCGTCACGGCGTGACCCAGCCGGCGCCGGCGCCGCGCTTCTCGCGCACGCCGTCTTCGATCCGCGAGCCCGAGCTGGCCGATATCGGCGACGTGACCAGCGCGTGGAAGGCTGAAAGCTAGCAGCGCGAAGGCCCTTGCATTGCGGCGTACCTCTTGCTTGTTGTCAGTTCGATGACAGGGGGACGCACCATGAGCCGTATGCCAACGAACCGTATGCCAGACAATCGCCCAGCGCCTTCGCAGACCATGCGGGTCACCGCGGCGATCCTCGGCAATGCGCTCGAGTTCTATGATTTCACGGTCTATGCGGCGTTCGCCACCTGGCTCGCCAAGGCGTTCTTTCCCGCCGAGAATCCGAGCACCGGCCTGCTGCTTGCAGTGGCAACGTTCGGCGTCGGTTTCGTGGCCCGTCCGCTCGGCGGAATTCTGATCGGCGCCTATGCCGACCGCTTCGGCCGGCGGCCCGCGATGACCCTGACGATCTGGCTGATGGCGCTTGGCAGCGGCATGATTGGACTGTTGCCGACCTATCAGCAGATTGGCGTGTTCGCGCCCATCCTGCTGGTGTTCGCACGCCTGTTGCAGGGCTTTTCCGCCGGCGGCGAAATGGGCCCGGCGACCACCTATCTGCTGGAGAGCGCGCCCGCGCATCGCAAATGCTTCTTCGGCAGCTGGCAGCTCGCCAGCCAGAATATGGGCAACGTGATCTCGGGCCTGGTCGGGCTGTCGCTCGCGCTCTTGATCACACCCGGCGCCACCGATAGCTGGGGCTGGCGA